>ERZ773063.229-NODE-229-length-38297-cov-11.036714_pt1 | contig 38297 bp, 37 predicted proteins | sample MGYA00580625_ERZ773063 | MGnify/ENA primary metagenome ERZ773063 (study PRJEB29015, sample SAMEA2738022) | human oral metagenome | biome: human oral; feature: human-associated habitat; material: dental | place: China | collected 2042 ... | reverse complement strand
GGCATGGCGATGAAGGAGATGGCGGAAGAAATCGTCAATCTCTATGAGAAGGTTGCAGCGAAGTAAGTACATGCAGATAGACCGGTGCCGTGTGGGGAGTTTCCCGTGCGGCATTTTTCATGTGGAAATATATAAAAATTATCTATGGTTGATGCTCTTTTGGGTTCTTGACAATAATGTTATGGTGAACTATACTTCGTATTATCTGATATTTGTTTTCAGCTTTACATGTGCGAAAGGAGCATATTATGGCAGAAGTGAAACGGATGGGGTACTGTATTGATGGTGCGTGGAAACAGTCCACGAGCGACAAGTATATTTCGATCACGGATTCCAGCACGGGGGAGGTGATCGCTGAGGTTCCGAGCTGTACGGTGGAGGAGTGCGAGGCGGCGATCACGTCGGCGCAGAAGGCGTTCGAGTCGTGGTCGCAGCTGTCGATGGCAAAGCGCGTGCAGTATATGTTCCGCTGGCGCGATGTGCTCTATGCACACAAGGAGGAGCTGGCTGTCCTCTGCGCGAAGGAACTGGGCAAGACGCTGAACGAGGCGCGCGGCGATGTGCAGAAGGCAATCGAGCCGACGGAGGAGGCGTGCGCTGCACCTCTGCTCATCCAGGGCAGCGGTGCGATGCAGGTTACGGGCGGCTATGATACGACCTCGTACCGTTTCCCGCTCGGCGTTGTGGCGGGCATTGTACCGATGAACTTCCCCGCGATGATTCCGTGGGGCTGGATGGTGCCGCTCGCCATTGTCTGCGGCAACACGGTCGTGCTCAAGGCGAGCAGCCAGACACCGCTGACCTCCATGCGCATGCTCGAACTCTTCTACGAGGAGGCGGGCTTCCCGAAGGGCGTGGTCAACATCGTGACGACGAGCCGCAAGGAAGGCGAGGTGTTCCTCACCGATCCGCGCGTCAAGGCGGTCACGTTTGTCGGAACGACGGGCGCGGGCAAGCACATTTATTCCGTTGCGGCGGCGCATGGCAAGCGCGTGCAGGCACAGTGCGAGGCGAAGAACCACGCACTCCTGCTCGCAGATGCAAATCTCGAGGCGTCTACGAACGCGATCATCAACTCCACATACGGCTGTGCGGGCATGCGCTGCATGGCTCTGCCCGTTGTTGTCGTCGAGGAGAGCATTGCGGACGCGTTTGTCGCCCTGCTGAAGAAGAAGGCGGAGGCGCTGCAGATCGGCTGCGCATACAAGGAAGAGACGCAGCTCGGCCCCGTGGTCAACGCCGGGCATAAGCAGAAGGTCAGCGACTGGATCCAGAAGGGCATCGATGAGGGGGCAACCCTCGTGCTCGACGGGCGTCAGACGAAAGTTGCGGGCTATGAGAACGGCTTCTTCGTCGGGCCCACGATCCTCGATCATGTCAAACCCGGCATGACGGTTGGTGATCAGGAGATCTTCGGACCTGTCACATGCATCAAGCGCGTCAGGAACTACGAGGAAGGCATCCGCATCATGAACACAAATCCGTTCGCGAACGGTTCGTGCATCTTCACGAGCAGCGGCTACTATGCGCGCAAGTTTGTCATGGATACGGATGGCGGCATGGTCGGCGTTAACGTCGGCATTCCCGTGCCGAGCGCTTACTATCCGTTCTCGGGCAACAAGGATTCCTTTTTCGGCGATCTCCACGTGCTCGGCAGGGATGGCGTCCTCTTCTTCACGCGCGCCAAGACCGTCACCTCGCACTGGTTCGACGAGGAAGCCGGCAAGCGTGTCGTCGGTACTTGGGAGGGCAGCACGGAGCAGTAATTTTTTGCACTGCGCCTGTATAAAATCATAGAGCAATCCCCCGCTCGGGCTGTGTGGCACGGGCGGGGGATTGTTGTGTGGGCGGCAGTTTAGCGTACCCAGCGTGTGCGGTATTCACGCGGGGTCATGCCCATCGCACGCTTAAAGACGGACTGAAAATAGTTGGAGTTGTTGTAGCCGACGTGGGCAGCAATCTGTGTAATGCTCATCTCCGTGTTGATGAGCAGATTCTGCGCCTCACCCATGCGGCGGAGCGCCACATACTTCATGGGGGAGAGTCCGATCTCCTCCTTGAAGAGGTGGGCGAGGTAGTAGGGGTTCGTGTGCGTGGCGCGCGCGATATCCGCAAGGCAGATGGCTTCCTTGTAGTTTTGGTCAATGTAGGCACGCGCCTCCTTGACCAGCGTCGGCACAGCCGCTGCCTCGGGCTGTCCGCAGTCTGCGAGGAGAGCCGTCGTCTTTGTCACGAGTGCCAGCGTAAGATAATGCGCCGTCTCAGGATGGCGCGGCGCCTCCTTTTCGATTGCGGTGAAAAGTGCGAAGAACTCCTCGAAATCCTCCCCCGCTGACTGAACTGGGGAAAGCTCCTGCGGGAGGATATGCCCCACAGGGAGCCCGTCGATGACGAGACCGCTAATTGCCGCGCAGTACGTGCCAAGCCCGCTGCCGCTGCCGCCATGCTCATCGTGGACGACATGACTGTTGTAGAGGATGAGGTCGCCCTTCTGCGCCGTGTAACGGCGTCCGTCGATCATGTAGATGCCCGCGCCGCTGTAAAGGAGCAGGATCTCCGCCAGATGCGGATGCTCGTGCAGACTGCGCGGCATATACGACGCCTCAGGACCCACGTTGCAGATATAGGCAAGGGCAGGAACGGAGGCTTTTTGAAAGGTCGGGCGATAATTGCGTTTCGGAAAATATTGGAGCATGGCAACCCCCTCTCATCATAACATGTGCAATATGACCAAAATATAACTATATATTACCAATAAAAGTATAAAAGCGCAAGAAAAAAGCCCTCACAGTGGAGGGCTTTTTCGATGAAACTCTACGAGGGGGGGGCGTTCAGAGACGGTATTCTTTCTTGATCTCCGCGAGGGTGACGGGACGACCTTCCTCACAGGACCTCTTTGCGGCGAGACCGATGAGTACGGGCTGGAGTCCGTCGTTTGCGTTCACGGGCGTCTCCGTGTTGTTCACGATCGCCTCGACGAACTCGTCAATCTCGCGCGCATAGGCTGCCATGTAGCGCTCGAGGAAGAAGAACATCGGCTTCTCGGCGATGACGCCGTCCTTGCCGGAGAATACCGCATTCGAGTCGGAGTCGTTGCTGATCGCGATGGCTCCCTCCGTGCCGAACACCTCGGCGCGCTGATCGTAGCCATAGCATGCTGCGCGGCAGTTGTCGATGACCGCCGTTGCGCCGTTTGCGAGCTTCAGCGTGATGACGGCAGTATCCACGTCGCCCGCCTTGCCGATCTCGGGATCGACGGTGACGGAGCCGACCGCGAAGACCTCCTCGACCTCGGAGCCGGAGAGATAGCGCACCATGTCGAAATCATGGATGGTCATGTCCATGAAGATGCCGCCCGATACCTTGACGTATGCAATCGGCGGCGGCTCCGGATCACGCGACGTGATCTTGATGATCTGTTGCCTGCCGACCTTGCCCGCCTTGACCGCCTCATGGATCGCGCGGAAGTTGTGGTCAAAGCGGCGATTGAAGCCGACCTGATACTTCTTGCCCGTCTCCTTGACGACCGCGAGAACTTCCTTGATCTTCTCCACATCGTGATCGATGGGCTTCTCACAGAAGACATGCTTGCCCGCACGCAGCGCCTCAATGGAGATGGGAGCATGCTGATCCGTGGAGGCGCAGATGAGGACTGCCTCGATCTCGGGATCATTGAGGATGTCGTGATAGTCCTTCGTGATGATCTCCACGCCGATGGACTTTGCCCACGCCTCGATTTTCTCGTTCATGAAGGGATCTGCAATGCCCTTCACCGTCGCGTTCTTGACGAACTTCGAGATGCTCTCGCCGTGGACGTGACCGATACGGCCGGCGCCGATGATACCGACTTTAATCATAGGAATAACCGCCTTTCCTGTAGAGAGAAGTGTTTCCTTCGTTCCTTGTAAAATAGTATAGCACGATTTTTAGATTGAGAACTTTAATATCTTGGTAAATTTTTGGGTATGTTTGAATTTTTTGTTGTTGAAGTGGGTTCTCTAAGAAGGCATACTATAAATTCTTGCTTTTTGCTGCGTATTTGAATATGAAAAAGCATCCCAAGCATGTCGGAATATCCTAATATAAAAATCTCTGCGCGAATTTTCGCGCTCTGCTATAATGATGAAAAACGGGGAGGAGGTGCGTCCATGAAAGCGGCAGTCTATCATGGAATCGGGGATGTACGTGTGGAGGAGCGGAATACTCCGCGCATCGGCGCCAGGGAACTGCTTGTGCGCGTGCGTGCGTGTGCGATCTGCGGCGGTGATCTGCGCACGCTGCGGTACGGGCATCCGAAGATTCACCCGCCGGTCATCCTCGGGCATGAGTTTGCGGGCATTGTGGTGGAGGCAGGCACGGACGTGTCGCAGGACTTCATGGGGGTGCACGTTGTCGCTGCGCCCGCCGTCGGCTGCGGAGAATGTGCTTACTGTCGTGCGGGGCATACACACCTCTGCAGGCATCGCGAGACGATCGGGTTCAGCATGGACGGCGCCTTTGCCGAATATGTGCGGATTCCTGCGCGTGCCGTGCGTCTCGGGAATGTGCAGCGCATTCCCGACGATGTGGATGATCTTGCCGCAGCTCTCACAGAGCCACTCGCCTGTGTGGTAAACGGGCAGGAGGCACTCGGTATCGGGACGGGGGAAACCGTGGCCGTTATCGGCGCGGGTCCCATCGGCATCCTGCACGCGGAGCTGGCACGGGCGGCGGGGGCGCGTGTCCTTCTGCTCAACCGCAGCGCACAGCGGCTTGCCGATGTGCGCGACATGGGATATGACTCTTATATCGAAACAGGTGCGGACGGCGGAGTGCAGGCAGTGCTCGACGTGACAGACGGGCGCGGCGCCGACGTCGTTATCGTGACGGCAGGGAGTGCTGCGGCGATGGCGGCGGGGATCGCTATGACGGCACGCATGGGACGCGTGTCCCTCTTTGCCGGGCTGCCGCAGGGGGCGACGCCGCTTCCTCTTGATGTCAATCTCGTTCACTATCGGCAGATTGGGCTCTATGGCGCATTCTCCTCCGCGCCCCGTCACAACGCACGCGCCCTTTCGCTCATCCGCAGCGGACAGGTGCGGGTCGCGCGTATCCTGACGCACGCTGTCGCGCTGACCAATATTGCGCACGGTTTTGATCTCGTGGAGTGCCGCACGGGGCTACGCGTCCTTGTCCTTCCGAACATGGAGGAGATGGCGGCAGCGATTGCCCGCCATTCGCACATAACGGCTGTAAAAGAATGATATGATATATATTAAACAATTTATAAAATAGAATATGATAGTATACTTGCTTTTTGACCGACGCATGATAGTTGGTACAGATTTTGCCCTGTCATGGAGAAACACCTTCTGCAAGGAATTTTGCGGGAGGTGTTTTTTTATGTTAATCTTTTTGTTATAATGAGAAGAAATAGTAGCGAAGGGGTGTGGGATGATGTCGGCGGAGAATCTGCCGCTGCCCGTGATGCGCGGCAGTTATGCGCATATGACACGGACGGAAAAGCGCATCGCGGACTATGTGTCCGCGCATGTGAGTGAGGTGATGGAGCAGACAATTTCGGATCTTGCGGCTGCGGTCGGCAGCTCCGAGATCACAATCTCGCGCTTTTGCAAAAAGCTCGGATTCAGCGGTCTGCAGAGCTTTAGGTCATCGCAAAGAAGCGGACGTAGGGGAGTTGCTGTAGGAAATGTAGTTTTGTGATAAATATGAGTTAAGGAACCACTGATAAATTCAGCACCATCATCTTGGCGCATCTTTTTTGTCCGATTTTCGACCTCGATCCTCCACAGAGCACCACTCTGCGTCCGGTTTGCCTCCTCAATCGGACGAAAAATCTACGCCATTCTGACGGACTTCATTTTATTAGTGGTTCCTTAAGTATGTGAAGTAACATACGATATTATATAATAAGTATGCGTAGCAACTGGAGTGTACACACGAAACAGAATCAGGGAGGTTCTAAACACAATGGAGAATGCAAACAAGAAGGTCTTCTTCATCGCCGAAATCGGAATCAACCACAACGGTGATATGAAGCTCTGCAAGCAGCTCATTGATGCTGCCGTGGATGCCGGCTGTGATGCGGTGAAATTCCAAAAGCGCACGGTGGATAAGGTCTATACGGCCGAATATCTTGCGAGTCCGCGCGAGAGCCCGTGGGGGACGACACAGCGAGAGCAGAAGGAAGGGCTTGAGTTCAGCCTTGAGGACTATCAGAAGATCGACCGTTACTGCAAGGAAAAGAATATCGAATGGTTTGCATCGGTCTGGGATGTGGATTCTCAGATTTTTTTGCGTCAGTTTGAGCTCAAATATAATAAGGTCGCTTCTGCCATGCTCGGCGACATGGCACTCCTTGAGGAGATGGCGAGCGAGGGACGTTACACGTTCATCTCGACGGGCATGAGCACATGGGAAGAAGTGGATGCTGCTGTTGCTGTATTTCGCCGCCACGGCTGCCCGTTCGAGCTCCTGCACTGCAACAGTACTTATCCGATGGCAGTGGAGGATGCAAATCTTCTGCTGATCCCCGAGATTCGGGCGCGCTATAACGTACCAACGGGATTCAGCAGCCATGAGACCGGCTATGTTGCAACGCTCGGTGCAGTTGCTATCGGTGCGACCTCGATCGAGCGGCACATCACACTCGATGTGAATATGTACGGATCGGATCAGAAAGCCTCCATCGAGCCGGAGCCGCTGAAAGCACTCGTGCGTGATATTCGCCTGATGGAGTCTGCGCTCGGCACAGGGAAGAAGACCCTGAGTCCTGCGGAGATGGCAGTGCGCAAGAAACTCAGAGGATAAGCGTGAAGAAAATCAAATATATCTTTGCAGATATGGACGGCGTCGTGACAGACGGCACCGTCCGTATTGATGAACATGGAAAAGAGAGCAAGGCGATTTGCTTCCGCGATCTGGATGCCATCGGCATCGGGCGTAAGGCAGGGTTGGAGTTCGCATTCGTGACGGGTGAGGACACACCCATTGCACATTTTATGGCAAAGCGCTTCAAAGTTGAAACGGCGGTCTTTGGTGCAAAGGACAAGAAGATAGCTGTTGAGAAATTGCTTGCACAGCTGAACCTTTCGGCAGATGAGATCTGTTATATTGGAGACTCGGCGCGTGACGTGCCCGCAATCGAACTCGCCGGCATCGGTGCTACCGTGCAGGATGGCGTCCTTATCGCACGAAAAGCCGCAGACATCATCACAGAGTGCAGAGGCGGAACGGGCGCGCTGCTCGAACTCGTCGAAACGCTGTTGGAGAGAGAACGACCATGAAACTATCCGATTATGTCATGGAGTTTTTGGCGCAAAAGGGAATCCAATATGTTTTTATGCTGCCGGGTGGCGGCTGTATGCACCTTGTGGACTCTCTTGGGCGCAATAAGGCTTTAGAATACGTCCCATGTCTGCATGAGCAGGCAGCTTCGATTGCGGCGGAGAGCTACGCACAGAACACCAACGAGATTGGAGCAGTTCTCGTTACTACGGGACCAGGCGGCACGAATGCCGTGACCGGTCTTGCTGCCGCATGGATCGACTCGACTCCTGTGCTCTTTATTTCCGGGCAGGTGAAGCGCAGCGACCGCATCGGAGAGAGCGGCGTACGGCAGATGGGGTCGCAGGAGGTGGACATCGTACCTGTTGTCACATCGCTGACCAAGTTCGCTGTCACCGTTATGGATCCGGCAGAGATCCGCTACAACATCGAGAAAGCATATTATCTCGCTATGCACGGACGACGCGGTCCCGTGTGGATCGACATCCCGCTCGACGTGCAGGCGGCGGAGATTGAGCCGAGTGAGCTGCGCGGATATGAGCCGGAAGTGAAGCCGGCAGATATATCTCCTGTTGCCGTGGAGCAGATCAGAGCGCTTGTCTGTGCTGCAAAGCGCCCTGTCCTCCTCGTCGGCAACGGGGTCAAGGCGGCTGCTGCGGAGGAGGATCTGCAAAGACTTCGTGAGAAAACGGGCATTCCGACTCTCCTGACGTGGAAGATCATCGACTTGTTGGATTTTGACGACCCACAGTATTTTGGCACGCCGGGCGGCATGGGGCACCGTTATGCGAACTTTGTGCTTCAAAACGCTGATCTCCTGCTCGTCCTTGGCAGCCGTCTTGACAGTAGCCTTACGGCGTGGAACCATAAGAACTTTGCGCTACATGCGAAAAAAATCGTCATTGACATTGACCCTACGGAGACGGATAAACTGGACATGGACATTGCCGTGCGTATGGACGGCGACCTTGCCGTGATCTTGCCGCTCCTTGCGGCACAGGATTACAAGATGGCGGCAGAGCTTCCCGCATGGCAGGAATACTGTATGCGGATGAAGGCAAAGTACCCTGCGGTTACGGCAGAGATGCGTGCAGAGAATGATTACGTCGATGCTCATGTGTTTATTGATGAGCTCTCGCGCCAACTGACAGCGGATGACGTGATCGTTCCCGAAAGCTCCGGTGCGGCAGGGGAGATTACCTATCAGGCACTCCGTGTGAAGAACGGGCAGAAGGTGAAGAATGCAGCGGGACTTGGTTCCATGGGCTTTGGTGTGCCATACGCCCTCGGCGCGTGTCTTGCAAATGGGAAGCGCCGCACTGTCCTCATTGACGGAGACGGAGCGTTTCAACTCAACATACAGGAACTCGCGACCATTGCGGCACGAAAACTGCCGATCAAGATGTTCCTCTGGATGAACGGTGGCTATGCGAGCATCATGGGCACGCAGCGCAACTTCTTCGAGGGGAACTATGTCGCTGCAGACGTGGCAAGCGGGCTTGCTATTCCCGATGTTGGAGCGGTCGCAGAGGCGTACGGCTTCTGTGTGTTTCATATGGATCATGCGGCAGATTTGAGCTGTGTGATGGCGGAGACACTGGCCTCGGACGGCCCTGCACTCTGCCTCGTACGCGTTTCACCGTTTGCGACCGCAAGCCCCCGTACAAAGGCAGTGCAGCTGCCGAACGGCTCGATGATGTCGAAGCCTCTTGAGGATATGTGGCCGTTCCTTTCCGCAGAGGAGATTGCAGAGAATATGATTGCAGGAGAGTCTTCCAATGAACTTTGAAGAGAGAATTCACCAAGTGATTTCGCGCGAAATGGAGAATACGGAATCTGAGGCAGTGCGTTTTCTAACGAAAATACAGGCAAAGCCAAAGCTCTGCCTTTGGGGACTTGGTAGTCATGGACGACTTTGGTATGCATATCTGAAGAAATTAAATATTTCGATTGACTATGTGTTTGACAATTCTTCGCAGGCTCTTGCGCAGTGGTGCGGCGAAGAGAAAAAGCTTACCCGCCAAGAGTTTGAAGAACATTTGCCGGAAATGACGGTGGTTGTAGCTATGCGGAATGCACAGCCTTCCGTCGATGAGCTGCGTTCACTTGGTTTTTACGATACCTATGTGACAACACTGAATATTTTCTGCTTCGATACGAGTCGGCGTTATTCGGGACATCCGGCGCAACTGCGTGAGATGGAGCAGCATCTTTATGAGGTGCTTGCACTTTGTGCGGATGACCCATCGAGGGAGATCATATGCCAGACGGTCGAAAAGTGGTTTGATGAAGCCAATGTAAACATTGACTGTATCGAAGACGGATATTTTGTACAGCCGATCATTTCTCTGTCAGAGGAGGAAATTTTTGTCGATGCCGGCGCATATGACGGTGATACGATTGCAGATTTTTTGCGCATGACAGATGGGAAATACTGTCATATCTATGCGTTTGAGATGGTGGAGGAAACACGTGCGCATCTGCTTTGCAGAGTGCAAGAAGATCCGCGCTATGACATCAAACGAACAACAGTTTTTCCTTATGGGCTTCTGGATAAAAATGTAACCTTACATTACAATGGACAGGGAATGGCTGCCGTTATTGATGAATCGGGGGATGGGATCGCGGAATTCCGGTCACTCGATGAGGTTTTAGAGGGAAAGCCTGTAACATTTATCAAAATGGACATCGAAGGGGCAGAACCTGAGGCGTTGCGAGGTGCAGAGCGGACAATTCGCCGTTGCTCGCCAAAACTCGCAATCTGCACCTATCATAAAGCAGAGCATTTATGGGAGATTCCGTTTTACATTCGAGGGATAAATCCCGAGTATAAATTCTATTTCCGCCATCACACAATGGAGGAATCAGATACTGTTTGCTATGCAGTATTATAATGGGGTATCAATAGGATATGAAAAAAACAGAGTATCAGAAGAGAACGGAACATGATAAGCGCGAAAAATTGCGTAAAATCAAACCAAAGGTTGTTGCGAAGTTTGAGAAGTACGAGGAACTGCATGCACGCGGGCAGTACACCCCTATTATAGAGTTTACTTATGATTACCGCTGCAACATGAGCTGCCCACACTGCAGCAACCTTTGCTTTTCACCGAAGGAACGCAGTCTCACACCCGAGGTGATCGGACGTGTAGCGGATGAGGCGGATGCGATGGGGCTTGCTCAGATGGGAATTTCTGGCGGTGAGCCGCTGATGTTTCCTGATCTGGAGGATGTTGTAAGGGCAATCGGCCCGGATCGCTTCCACCTATTTATCAGTACGAACGGCGCACTCCTTTCGGCAGATAAGGCGAAGTGGCTGAAATCCATCGGTATCGACAAGGTTAAGATCAGTCTGGACTGCATCGATGAGGATGGTCCGTCCTTCCATGACAAGGGGCAGACGACAGCAGCGCTGCGCGCACTTCAAAATGCGGTAGCGGCAGACCTTCAGCCGGTCGCACAGACAGTGTTCACCCATCAGAACTGTCGTACGCCTGAGACGGAGCGCATGGCGGCATATTGTCAGGAGAACGATATACAGGTAGATATCATGCTTGGCAAGGCGATCGGTCGATGGGAGGGGCATGAGGAGATTCTGGTGACCGGATCAGATCTGCAGTATATCCGAAAGCTGCATGAAAAGTATCCCGTACTGCATCTTGATACCTTCCCAACCTACCATGAGAAGAAGGGATCCTGCGGCGCTGTCAAGAAAATTCTTGAGGTAACGAAGTACGGAGATGTTATGCCCTGTGTATTCATCCATATTGCAATCGGCAACGTCTTTGATGACAGCCTTGCCGAGATTATGGAGCGTGGGCTGTCGATTCGCCATTTCCGCAAGGAAAGCCCCATCTGCCTCTCAGGCGTTGATCGAAATTTTATCAAGAACCATATGTCGAAGTTCTATGGGAAGAAGCTGCCAATCAGCTACAAGGATGCGTTCTCGGAAGAGGATTTTGTCAGGGATGATAAATAATGGAGATTGTTCGTTATACCGAGCTGAAGAATACGAAGAGGCATAATCTCGCCGATGTTATTCCGCTTGCCAAACCCTATACGCTCCTCATCGAGCCAAGCAGTTCGTGCAACTTCCGCTGCCGTATGTGCTTCCAGAGTGCGGCGCAGGAGAAGTTCAAGGACAAGAGGCAGACAATGGATATGGCACTCTTTCGCCGGATCATAGAGCAGGCAAAGGCGTGGGGCGGAGAGCGGTTCAAGGTGCTGAAACTTTGCATCTATGGTGAACCGTTTACGAATCCGCATTTTACGGAGATGTTGGCTCTTGCACATGCGGCGGATATCGCCGACCGCATCGAGACGACGAGCAATGCCTCCCTCCTGACAGAGGAGATCTGCAGGGGGCTCGTACGCGGCGGTCTTGATTATCTGCGCGTATCGATTTACTCCGCGATTCCGCAGAAACATCTCGAGATTACGGATTCAAACGTGCCGATGCAGCGCGTCCACGACAACCTCCGCATGCTTCAGCGTGTGAAAAGAGAGATGGGGAGCGAACGTCCCTTCATCGCCTGTAAGATGCTGAACACCTTCAACGAGGAGGAAAATCAAATCTTTCGTGATGCTTATGCTGATGTGGCAGATGAAATTTACATTGATGAGCCGCACAGTTGGGTGGAGATTGACGGGGAGCAGTTCATTGACCGTCTCTATGGTGCGGACATGGCAAAGGTTGAGCGAAAGATGACTGGGCGTGCGGTATGCCCCATGCCGTTCACAACGATGGCGGTACGCTCGGATGGGGCAGTGTCACCCTGTTGCAATGATTGGTACGGCGGGACGAACCTCAGCAATGTGCAGGAAGAAACACTTGCGGAGATCTGGAATGGATGGAAGTTATACAACTTTCAGGTCATGCAGCTTGAAAAACGAAATTATGAGAATATCAGCTGCCGCGGCTGTTCGGTCTACAAGAGTGCACACTATACACGGGATGATATCGACGATGTGCCGGTCGCGCAGTTGCGCCGCCCGCATGAGGAGGAAAGCACGCATGAATGAGAAAACGCTGGTCTACGGACTCGGCAAGGAATATCAGGAGAATCAAGACTGGGTCGCCGCGCATTTCAACGTGACGGGCTATTGCGATCAGGACGTTTCGCGTATGCCGACGGAGAGGGCGGTGCGCAAGGAGGAGCTGAAGAAGCGTCTTGTGGAGTTTGACTTCGTGCTTGTCACGGCAGATCCCGTGAGTATTGTTGCCGATCTTATCGAAGAGTTCAGCGTGCCTCTTGCAAAGATTCGCGTGCTTTACTATGAACTTGCACAACGGGAAATACCGCTGCGTACCTTCTATGGGGAGAATGCCGAGGACGCTGTCCTTATGCTCCTCTGCAGGGAACTGGGACTGTCGTTTGAAGGTCTTTCGTATCTCGAAATCGGGACGAACGACCCCGTGCGCTTTAACAATACGTACAATCTCTATCGCCTCGGGGCACGCGGTCTTCTCGTCGACCCGCTGCCCGTCGTCGGTGAGCTCATCCACATGTCACGCCCAGAGGATCGTTTCCTGCATGCTGCTGTTTCGGCAGTGAGCGGACCGCAGCAGGTCTTCTTTGCAAGCAAAAGTTCGCTTGTCAGCAGCCTTTCCTATGAACATCATAAGGCGTGGGATGGTATCACGCATAACGAGGTGCGTGAGATGCCTGTCGACGTGCTCGGCATTAACGAAGTCATGGAGCATATGGGCGAAACACCCGATATGCTTCTCGTCGATGCCGAGGGGGAGGACGAGAAGATTGTGCGTGCATTTGATTATGAACGCTTCCATCCGAAGATCATCATGGTTGAGATGGATCACTTGGACAGTTCACGCAAGGAGATGATCCGATTTATCAAAGAGCGTGGCTATATCGAATATGCGACAGTGGAATACAATACCATCTTCGTGGCTGCAGATGTGTGGAAAGCGCGCCCATAAGAGAGCAAATATGGAGCATCAGAGAAAAGAGCTCGTTGCCCCTGTTCGGCAGCGCCTGATGATATCCCTGGCTGCTCGTACGGAATGGCATAAAACGCTGCTCTGCCAATTTGCGAAGGGTCCCTGCTATATCTGGGGGAGAGGACAGATGGCGAAGCGGCAGGTTGCTCTCGTGCATTGTGCCGGAATATCGACTGTATCTCAGATCACACCTAGACTGCATTTGAAACGGTTTGTTATGCTGTCCTTTAATCCGGACAGCTGTTGCAAATCATGATGGGAGGGCATATGAGCAACCCAAAAGAGTCGGCGATTCAACTTATTCGGGAGAGGTTTGCGCCGACGATTGCCGCACGTACCGCATGGTACGTAGAAGTGCGGAAACTTTTACAAGAAGAAGAGGTCTATATCTGGGGGACGGGACAGCTGGGGGTATGGGTGCCCCTGTTTCTGCACTCTATTGGCGGACAGGCAAAGGCGTTCGTTGACAATGATGCGAAGCGATGGGGCAGGGATATTAACGGGATCCCATGTATATCGCCGGCAGATATTCCGATCGATGAGGATCCCCTTGTCATTATCGGCGTGGGGGCACAGTCCCGTGTGGTTGCGGAACAACTCTCTGCTATGGGCGTGGAACGCGTTCTTGATATCTCGGATTTTCGGCTCAATGAACTGTTTGAAAGTATTCGCTTTTCAAGTGTTGATGATATCGTGTATGCGGTAGGATCATGCTTCGATATACTCGCTGATGATGAAGCGGCTGCGGTTTTGCTTTCCAAGCTGCGTGGATTCTTTGATTTCGAAGCGGGGTTCGGCAAACAGAGATATTATGAAGATGTATGTCGGGGGGATCAGTATTTCCAAGACGATCTCATTCGTTTTACAGAGGAGTCTGTCCTCGTGGATGCGGGTGCCTATACGGGTGATACGATGCAAGATTTTTTGCGGCGCGGATATCCGTTCCGCAAATATATCGCCTATGAGCTCAGCCGACGAAGCTATGAAGACCTGAGAGAAAATGTGGAGACTGCTTCTGCTGGGACGGGAAAGATCCTTGCCTATAATTATGGCGTAGGCGAGCGGGAAGAAATTGTCCTTTATGATGACGCCATCACAGGAAATGCTATTTCAAAAGGTGGCATCGAGGGGCAGACGATTCGGCTGTCTGATCATCTGCGGGATATGGCGGTGAGCTTCATCAAGATGGATATTGAGGGCGCTGAGATGGGGGCACTGCGCGGAGCAGAGGAGCTGATTTGTCGCTGCCGTCCGGATCTTGCGATCTGTACCTATCATTCGATCTCCGATCTCTGGGAAATTCCGCTCTATATCCACTCGATCGTACCGGAATACCGCCTGTATCTCCGACACCACACGCCGGTTCACTATGAAACGGTCTGCTATGCTGTAATATAATATATCACGGGAGGGGTCTACGTTGCATTGTCGTGTCTGTGCGCAGGAGATCGCGGGAGCGCCCCTGCTCGAATACCATAATATGCCGAAATCGGCGCAGTTCTTCCCCGCTCCATCGGAGGCGGATACGGAGCATGGCGTGGATCTGCGCCTTTTTGTGTGCCCGTATTGTGGCATGATGCAGCTCGACGGAGAACCGGTTCCCTACTATCGTGAGGTGATTCGAGCGACGCGCGTCTCTCCCGAGATGCGTGCATTCCGTGTGCGGCAGTTTCGGGAATGGATCGAGCGTTATCAGCTGCACGGAAAACGCATCATCGAAATCGGCTGCGGCGGCGGTGAATTCCTCTCCATGATGGAGGAGGCAGGTGCGGATGCGGAGGGCATCGAATTCTCCGAGGAGCTTGTGCGGCAGGCGCGTGCCGAGGGGCTGCGCGTTCATCGACAGTTTCTCGAGGAGGGGGCAGAGGAGATTTCCGGCGCGCCCTACGATGCGTTCTACATTCTGAGCTTTCTTGAGCATAATCCCGACCCGTGTGCCTATCTGCGCAGGATTGCACAAAATCTGACAGAGGATGCTGTGGGGATTGTCGAGGTGCCGGATGTCGATATGATACTGCGTGAGCAGCTTTACTCCGAGTTCATACAGGATCATCTGCTTTACTTCACAGAGGATACGCTGCGCCGCACACTCGAACACTGCGGCTTTGAGGTGCTGGCCTGCACCTCTATATGGCATGGCTACGTGATCTCTGCCGAAGTGCGCAGACGTCGAGCCCCTGATGTCAGTGATTTTCTCACGCAACAAGAAAAAGTTCGAAGGAGTGTGGATGCGTTCCTCTCGGAAATGGAGGCGAAAGGGATTCATACTGCTGTCTGGGGCGCGGGACATCAAGCTCTTGCCGATCTCTCGCTGCTCAGAATGGCGGGACGTATCGATGTGGTGCTTGACTCGGCAGATTTCAAGCAGAATAAACTCACGCCCGCAACACATATCCCCATCGTGGCTCCATCTGTCCTTGCAGAGGGGAAGATCGGTGCGGTGCTCGTTATCGCGGGGAGTTATTCATCGGAGATCGTGCGCATGCTTGAGGTACAGTACCCGCATGTTATGCGCGCCGTCCTCGAACATGACAGTGTGCGGAGGGCATGATGGAGCGTGTGATTGTCACGGGAGCGGCGGGGTTTCTGGGATGGAACCTCGTCAATTTTCTGCTTGCACATGATTTCTTTGTCGAAGCAGTGGTGCGCCCACATTCACCAAGCAATGTGCGGCTTTTTTCGCATCCACATCTGCATATCGTTCCGCTTGCGATGGAGGAGATAGCGCGTCTGCCGAAGCACATCATAGAGCCGTGCGATTATGCTGTGCATCTGGCATGGGATCCGCGCCGCACGGACTTTGTTGCACAGCGTGCAAGCCTTTCTGCCACATTGGATTTTATGGAGACTTTGGGTGTGATCGGATGCCATCGATTCCTGGGTATTGGTTCTCAGGCGGAGTACGGCGCGACAAATGAGATGATGGATGAGGTGATGGCGGTGCAGCCCGCGACACCCTACGGCGCGGCAAAGGTTGCGGCGCTCCACCTCACACGACTGCGCGCACAGCAGCTTGGCATTGACTGGCTCTGGGGGCGCGTGTTCAGCGTATATGGGAAATATGAGCCGGAGACAACATTGCTCTCCTATCTTGCATGCACACTCTACAGCGGGGAAACACCGCAGATGACGGCGGGCACGCAGCTCTGGGACTATCTCTATGCAGAGGATGCGGCAGCGGCGATGACAGCGCTGCTTGTACGTGGAGGAACAGGCGAGGTTTACAACATCGCGCACGGTGATGTGCGTCCCCTGCGCAGCTTTGCCGAGGAAATGCGGATGATTCTGGCGCCTGACGGAACGATCGCCTACGGCACATCCGAGCGCCCGCCCTCCTCCATGCGCCCTTCCGTTGAAAAAATTCATGCGGATACGGGCTGGCGTGCGCAGATAGATTTTGCGGATGGTGTGCGGAGAACCTATTGTGAGGGATAATCCAAAGATGAATGTATCGGGTTTCTACAAGGGTAAGCGTGTACTCCTTACAGGGCATACGGGCTTTAAGGGGATGTGGCTCTCCCTCCTGCTCCTCAGGGCAGGGGCGGAGGTGACAGGGTATGCTCTGGACGCGCCGACGACGGGCGGTTCGGAGGCGCTTCGGCGGCTTGGCGTCTTAAAGGAAATAAACGATTTACGCGGCGATGTGCGCGACTATGCGGCGCTCTCTCGTGCATTTACGGAGGCGCGCCCTGAGATTGTGCTCCACCTTGCCGCACAGCCGATTGTGCGCGAGAGTTATCGTCGGCCCGTTGACACGTTTGCGGCGAATGTGATGGGCACAGTGCATTTGCTTGAATGTGTTCGTATGTCGGATACGGTACACTCCGTGCTCGTGGTGACGACAGACAAGGTGTATGAGAACAAGGAGTGGGTGTGGGGCTATCGCGAGAACGAGCCGCTGATGGGGTATGACCCGTATTCAGCGAGCAAGAGCTGCGCTGAGCTTGCCGTTTACAGCTATCGGCAGAGTTTTTTCGCAGATGGCGGCGTGCGCCTTTCGACGGCGCGTGCGGGCAACGTGATCGGCGGCGGGGACTTTGCGCCCGACCGCATCATTCCGGACTGCATCCGTGCTGCAACGTGTGGGCAGGTGATTGATATCCGAAATCCGCACTCGACACGCCCCTATCAGCATGTCCTCGAACCGCTCTCGGTCTATATGATGCTTGCAGCACGGCAGGCGGCGGATGCATCGCTTGTCGACGCATGGAATGTGGGACCTGACGATGCGGACTGTGTGACGACGGGCGCGCTCGCCGATCTCTTCTGTCAGGCGTGGGGAGACGGCGTGCGTTGGCAGACGCACGCGGATGATGGTCCGCACGAGGCACATTTCCTGAAGCTTGACTGCTCGAAGATCAAAACAGAGCTTGGATGGAAACCGCGTTGGCACATCCGAGATGCTGTGGATCAGACTGTCGCGTGGGCAAAAGCATGGGAGAGCGGTGCAGATATGCGTGCGGTGACGGAGGAGCAGATCGATACGTTCTTTGCATAGAGTTTTTGTGTGATTTTAGGGAGAGTAAGAGATGAGTGAACAGGAGATGCGTGGTGAAATTCTTGCGCTGGTGCGGGAGTATTGTGAAAAATATCATGCGCCGAAGGAGGGCTTTGAGCCGGGAGATCGTCTGCCCTATGCAGCACGCGTCTACGATCACGAGGAGATGGAAAACCTCGTTGCGAGTGCGCTCGAATTCTGGCTGACGGCGGGACACTATACGGAGGAGTTCGAACGGGGGCTTGCCGCATATCTGGGGGTAAAACATTGCTCTCTTGTCAACTCGGGGTCGTCGGCCAACCTCCTCGCCTTTATGGCACTGACCTCTCCTCTTTTGGAGGAGCGTGCTGTTCGGCGCGGCGATGAGGTCATCACGGTGGCGGCGGGCTTTCCGACGACGGTCGCGCCAATGATCCAGTACGGAGCCGTTCCTGTCTTTGTGGATGTGAGTCTGCCGACATATAATGTGGACGCCGCCCTCCTCGATGGGGCACGCTCAGAGCGGACGAAGGCGGTCATGATCGCGCATACGCTCGGCAATCCGTTCGATCTCGCGGCGGTCAAAGCGTTTTGTGACAAGCATAACCTGTGGCTCATCGAGGATAACTGCGATGCGCTCGGTTCACAGTATACGATGAATGGCGAGGTGCGCTATACGGGCACGATTGGCGATATCGGTACGTCGAGCTTCTACCCGCCGCATCACATGACAATGGGCGAGGGCGGTGCCGTCTATACAAATGATCCCCTACTGCACCGTATTGTGCGTTCTCTGCGCGACTGGGGGCGTGACTGCATCTGTGCCTCTGGGCAGGACAATCTCTGCGGTCACCGCTTCGACCGGCAGGATGGGGAGCTCCCGCATGGCTATGACCACAAATATGTCTATTCACATTTCGGCTACAACCTCAAGGTGACAGATATGCAGGCTGCCGTTGGTGTCGCACAGTTGAATAAACTGCCGTCCTTCGTCGAGTGTCGTCGCCATAACTTCACGCGCCTTCGTGCTGCGCTTGCGGATATGGAGGATGCCTTCATTCTCCCGGAGGCGACAGTAAACGCTGATCCGAGCTGGTTCGGCTTCCTCTTGACCTGCCGTGAAGGGATCGACCGCACGAAGATTGTACGCTATATTGAATCGAAGGGCATCCAGACGCGCATGCTCTTTGCGGGAAATCTGACAAAGCACCCGTGTTTCGATGAGATGCGTAAGACAGGTGAGGGATACCGTGTTGCGGGAGAACTCAGGGAGACTGACCGCATTATGAGCGACGCGTTCTGGCTCGGCGTTTATCCGGGGCTGACGGATGAGAAGATTGACTATATGACATCTGTGGTAAAAGGGGCTGTTCGGGCACATGGCAAATGATGATTAAGGTCATCGACGTGGAGCTGGAGGGGCATACTTCTGATGGTGACATTCTGCTCTCCAGCATGTCGGAGAGGCCGATCATTCTGGGCAATATTGACAAACAGCATTTAAGAGAAATCTGGGCAGGAAATATCCGTCGAAATTTTTTAATAAACCAGCTTAAAAATGCAGAAGGAACGATATCCTTCTGCAGGAACTGCACGTACTATCGTTACGGGGTGTGGACGGAGGAATATATTGATGACGCGACCGAGGAGATCCTTGCGTGTCATTTCTGCGAATGACCAACGATATCTTGAAAGAAGAGGCGTATAAAATGCAGGCAGAGCAGATTCAGGCTCTTTTCGATATTTCGCTTGAGGGAGCCGACTATCTCGCGCAGATGGGGGAGCGTGGCGCCGGAAATCCGGAAGCAGAGGCGATTCTTGAAAACCTTAGGGAGATCGCAGGTATTCTTGCTGCGGAGATCGATGGTACGGGCTTACGTCGGCAGATTCATCTGTATGCAAAGAATATACAGGCGTCCATTGACGATCTCTGTGCACATCCTACTCTCTATGAGCGAATTATTCATATGGAGATCCGCCCTTTTGTTTTCGAGATGCAGCGGCTTTGGGAGCTTGACACCAAGCATCTGGCGACGACAGAGAGGCGAACTGCTTATCGGAAGGAGATTATGGAGCAGGTTGCGGCTCTGCATTATAGCCTGCAGAGAGAATATAAATATGATGTATCAGTTATGGTGCTTGCGTATAATAAATTGGAGTATACAAAATATGCCGTCGAAAGTATCTTGACCCATACGGATTTCTTACGTGGAAATATCGAACTGATCCTTCTCAATAACGGTTCGGATGATGGGACGCGCGAATATTTCGAGTCGATTCCGCATGCGAAGGTCATGAATTTACGGCACAATATCCTCGGGACATATGCCTATACGCATATTCTGGAGGGCAGATATTTCGTCGGATTTTCCAATGATGTCGTCGCGACGCCGCATTGGCTGGAGCATCTACTTGCCTGCATGGAGTCTGATAAACGAATTGCCATGGCGGTTCCTGTCTGCAACGAGGAGAGCATCTCGAACGGTCAAGGGAGACCCGTCCCCTATCCGAATACGTTTGCCGGGATGGAGGCGATGCAGGAGTTTGCCGCCGAACATAATCAACTGAATCCGGCGCTCTGGGAGGAACGCAGCCAGCTGATGCCGTTTCTTGTCATTGTGCGGACGGAATTGCAGCAAGTGAGTGCTGCCGATCCCGTCTATACACGGGCAGAGTTTGTGGATGACGATGTTTCAACACTCCTGCGTCGTACGGGCTGGCGACAAGTGCTCCTGCGAGACACATTTGTGCACCATTTCGGTGGAGTGTCGCTGGCGGCGGATCGTCAGGACGTGAACAATGCGCTACAGGAGATGCGCAGTGTTTACTATGAGAAATGGGGCGTGGATGCATGGGATTCGCGCGGTGGGTTTCCGGCCGCAGATATCGTGGGGGAATGGCATACACTACATGCGGACGAATGTGTGCTGATTCTCGAGCCGCGCTTCGGGGATTTTGCCTGTGAAATCCTCAACGGTTACCGGCGCAGAGGCATCGTGCCACATCTGACGGCGGCAGTCTTTGACACGCGCTATCAGGAGGATACGGGATATCTCTTCGATACGACAGTGACGGCGGCAGGAATCGCTGAATTTGCCACGCGAGGGTCGGGAAAATATGATGTCATCTCTGCGGGCGTCTATCTGGATGAGCTTCCCCTTGGCGATGTGATCGCAGACCTTGAACGCCTCTACGCGTTGCTTACACCGGGGGGGATGTTGCTCCTGCCCGTGCGGAATCCCGTGAGCGCATACGAACTCACGTCCCTGATAGACAGGGGGACACGTGATCTTTACAGCGGTGCGCATGAGGTGAAGTCCTACAGGATCATTCCCGGTGAGCAGCTTTTCTCTGCGATTCATACACATCCGTATCTGCGTCCGTACAAGCTCTGTAAAATAGTTTATAAAAGTGATATGCCTCTTGTGGAGCGTATGACGGCTCTGCAGGCGACAAATGGGTCGTCTGCAGAGCCGGAAGAACAGTTGCTTTCCGTACGGATGTTCTATCTTGGGCTTTTTAAGGAAAATTAACGTGTATTGATATACGTCATACTTCGATGAGATATGAGGGGCTGTGTTTATGACGGAACAGGAGTATCTGTCGGTTCTGCGGCAGATTCGTGCGTGGATTGTACGCGGAGACGCGGCCGATCTGCGCAGAGCGGAGGAAGCACTTGAGCCGCTGCGCTCCATCTACCCGAAGCGGCTTTCTTATGTGGCGGCAGAGACTGCGCTGATGCTGGCAAAAGGGGAAGCGGCAGAGGACTGCCGCAAGGTGATCGACTATGCTGTGCAGGAGGTTCATCCGCAGGAGGGGCTTGCCGACCTGTTTGCACTGAAAGGGCAGACCTATGCCGAAGGGACGCCCGAGCGGCGGCAGTTGGATTTTTTGGTCGAATTTTATACGAGCGGGGTGCTTCCACAGAAACCGTTTGCCGTACTGGATGCGATGAAAAGGCAGCTGCGCACGGGTGGAGTGGATGCGGACGGATTGCGGGACCTTGCGGAGCAGTACTATGTGACGCGCAATGTGCTCTTCTCGCTCGTACTTATGATGGCGTGGTGCAGGCTGTCCGGTCATATGGGGGATTATGAGAATTACGTCCTGTGGGATGCGGGACAGCCGAATTATAAGCCGGGGTTTGGCATGAATTATGGATTCTTGGCGCGCATGCTGGCAGATGGCAATTCCTATACCTTCCTGTTGCTCGCAGGGGAGAACGATGATGATATACCTGTGCTTGCGATGGCGCTGCGTCTGCTCGGGCATGAGCCCATCCTCCTGCGAGAGTGCGGAGCAGTGCATGCAGCAGAGAACGTGCATGCCTATGCGCAACGGTGTGTACAGGAGGCAGAGGTTACAGGTGAGCATATCACGCTCACTGTTGGCAAATACAAAACGGGTGCGGGCACTGTGGAAGACGCAATGCCCGCCGTTCTCCGTCTGCTCACGCACAGCATCACACAGGCGGCACCACTCATCGTATTTGCATCCGATCAAAGAATGGGAGAACTGCATGAGCGGATTGCACTCGCGGGAGAGATCCAACGCCTCTCGTCCTGTCTGCCGCCGCCGTTCTCCTATGCACTCTCGTTTGCGTGGACGGGGAGCTACCTTAAATATGTAAGCTATCTTTATGGGGAGTCTGTCGAAGAACTGCTTGCCACGCCGCCCTCCTGTGATTTTTCCATTGTTATTCCCGTGCGGAATTCGGCAAAAACACTCCGACATACGCTGGCGACCTGTCTTGCGATGGAATATGCAGGATCCTATGAAATTGTTCTGAGCGACAACTCGAATGAGGGCTGTACGGAGGTGTGCGAACTTTGTGAGGAGCTCTCTGACCCGCGCATCCGCTATTATAAAACGCCACTTTCGCTCAGTCTGGATAAGAGTTTTGAATATGCCTTTCTCCATGCGCGTGGGGAGTTTATTTTCTCCGTCGGCGCGGATGACGGCGTTTGTCCGTGGGCGCTGACCTATTTGGCAAAGGCGCTGACGGAGCATCCGAACGAGGAGATTTTCAGCTGGTCGCGGGGGTTCTACACATGGCCGGATTTCACACCGTATAAGGATGGGATTGTCGGCATTGAACTCTACGATGCGGAGCAGGAACAGGGTTATGTGCGATATGGACTGGCATCAAATATCGAATACGTCGTGCAGCATATTGAGCAGGTCTTTTACTCTCTGCCGCTCCTCTATATCAACTCCGGCTTTCGCCGCAGCTACCTGACACGGGTTCTGCAGCAAACCGGAAGGCTGCTCGACGGTACCGCACAGGACAGTTACATGGGAGCCGTCAATCTCCTTTTGAATGATCATGTCATACATCTCCTCTGCCCCCTTACAATTGCCGGCATGTCAGGAACCTCCACCGGAGCGAATGTTGTGATCTCCAAAGGCAGTATTCTTACAGATGCACGGGCGAGTGTAAAACAGCCCCGCCTGCACAGGTTCTATGGGGAGTATGTGATGCGTGACCGGGAATGGCGCGTGCCACTTCTGGACGTAACAGATAAGGCCGGCTTTCATGTTTCGGTTGTGCGGTTGTCAGATATGAATGTGACGGATCTGGAGGCAGACGAAGAAATGCTGTTCTCCTATTGTGCGCGGCAAATTGCCCTGACCGATTCTGCATTTGAACGCTTCTGGGGACTTGTACTCCATGCCGCATCCCTGCGCAATGAAAAATTGTACCGAATGTATTTGAAGCGCTATGAAGAACTGTGTGCAGTGCCCGAATATGTGGAGCATCCCCTACACGAATTTGTCACGATGAACAAGCGGGGCTATGCGGCGCAGAACAATACGCTCACACTGGACGCGGAGAACTTCGGCTGCCGCAATGTCGCAGATGCCGTGGGAGTCACGATGCGGATTCTGAATCTCTGAGACTGATGTCCTTTTCGGGATGCGCATAGAAATGCTTTCGTCGCTATTGTCTTTGTCAAAATTCGATGATATAATACCGGAAACTACATATTTCCACTGGGGGAGCGTTTGCTGAGAGGTCTTAGGGAAACTTAGGATCGACCCTTGGAACCTGTTGGGTAATGCCTGCGTAGGGAAGTGGCTTGAATTTGTTGATGTTGCCGTTCGGTCTATGCCGGACGGCTTTTCTGTTTTATATTCAGGGAGGGGTTCTCATGGCGACACAGATGCAGCGCGCACGCGCGGGAGAGACAACGGAAGAGATGCGCTTCGTCGCGAAGGAGGAGCGGGTAACGTCGGAGTTTGTACGTGAAGGTGTGGCGGCAGGACGGATTGCAATCCCCGCGAATGTGGGGCACCAAAAGCTCCGTCCGCGCGGCGTCGGTGCAGGGCTTTCCGTCAAGGTGAATGCGAACATCGGTACATCGAACGTCTTTCCCAACATCGAACCGGAGCTCCGAAAGCTGGACGAGGCGGTACGCTGCGGGGCGGATTCGGTGATGGATCTCTCGACGGGGGACAATATTGGTGAGTCCCGCCGTCGCATTATCGAACACGCGCCGATCATGGTCGGGACAGTGCCGCTCTACGAGGCGACCGTTGTCGCGATCAAGAACCACGGCGCGGTGATCGAGATGACGGACGAGGATCTCTTTCATGTGATCGAGCAGCAGGCGAAGGACGGTGCGGACTTCCTGACGCTGCACTGCGGCGTGACGCGTGCCGCCATCGAGCAGATGAAGAGCGAGGGGCGCGTGATGGACATCGTGAGCCGCGGCGGCTCGTTCATTGCGGGATGGATGCTCCATCATGGGAAGGAGAATCCGCTCTACGAGCGCTATGATGATATCCTCGACATCTGCGAGAAATACGATGTGACGATCAGTCTCGGCGACGGCATGCGTCCCGGATGCCTCGCGGACGCGACAGATCGCTGTCAGATCACCGAGCTCATTACGCTCGGCGAACTCGTCGAACGCGCGTGGGCGCGCGGCGTTCAGGTGATGGTGGAGGGGCCGGGTCATGTGCCCTTTGACCAGATTGCGGCGAATATAAAGCTCGAGAAAGAGCTCTGCCACAATGCGCCGTTCTATGTGCTTGGCCCACTTGTCACGGACATTGCACCCGGCTACGATCATATCACGGCGGCGATCGGCGGGACACTCGCCGCCGTGAATGGCGCGGACTTCCTCTGCTATGTGACGCCGGCGGAGCATCTGGGGCTGCCGACGGTCGAGGATGTGCACGCGGGCGTCATCACGGCGCGGATCGCGGCACATGCCGCCGATCTTGTGCGCGGCGTATCGGGGGCATGGGACTGGGATCTCGCAATGGCGAAGGCTCGCAAGGAGCTGGACTGGGAGGCGCAGATGAGGCTCGCAATTGATTCGGAGCTTGCGCGCAGGAAGCGTGGCGCACGCAATGAGGAGGGGGAGGAGGCGTGTTCGATGTGCGGCAATTACTGCTCGGTGAAGCTGCTCGGACAATACTTCCACAAGGAAGCGAAGGGGCATTGCTAATCATTTTCCATGATTGCAATACTTATTCCTGATTACATTGAAGCTATTGACATTACCGGTATTCTCACATATAATGAGAACAACAGATGATTCCGGAGAGGATGACGGCAGGATGCCGCATTCTTACGGCGCAGGAATTGTCATCGCTCTGCGAAAACCTTCAAGGCTGCCACATGGCGGCTTTTCTTTTCCAAAGGCGGATTTCGCCCGGCGATCACTCAGTTCTGAGGCAAGGCGCCAAGATGCGAAAATGCCCAAGATTTTGGGCGATAGAACAGAGGAGGAATTGTCATGTTCTCGAAGACAGATTTTTGGATCGGCCTTGCGGTCGGTGCGGTGGCAGGTATTTTCGGCTACCGCTTCATGCAGGAGCGCACACAGCAGCTTGCGGCTCTTGAAGCAGGGCAGGCGGATCTCTCGCTGGCGGAGCTTCAGCGACAGAAAGAGGAGCTGGAGGATCTGATTGCGGCACAGTCCGCATCGGAGCAGTAAGAGTTCCATCGTGTTTGGGGGGCTGCTGCGCAATGTGCGCACAGCCCTTTTTTCAAAAAAGAGAGGAAGAGGTCTTCCCATGAATATTTTCGATACGATCAAAAATGCGATTCCACAGTCGGCGATGGATCTTTTCGTCCGTACGACGGATATCGCATCCTATATGCCGGGGCGCGTGCGCCTCTACAGCAAGCAGCTCGTGAACAACGCGGCTCTTGAGGCGCAGGTGCAGGCGCATCTCGGCACTCTAGCCGAGATCGAGCACGTGGACACAAATATTGCGACGGGCTCGATCCTCATCACGTACGAGCCGGAGCGTCTGCGCGCCAACGCGGAGCTGCGCCGCGTGGAGGACTATATGCGCACTCATGCGAGGAGGCGGGCATCATGAACTATGTTTCCGGGCTGATGCTCGGCGCATCGATCGCCAATATGCTGCGCCAAACGCTCGGGGCGGGCACTACGTCCGGCTTTGCGGGGCAGGGGATGGGCGGCCGCGGGCGTTCCATGCAGGGCGGAAATATGCCGCAGCTCGGAAATTTCCAGAGCGGTGCGTCGGCGCTCTCAGGGCTCTTTGGCAGCATGGGACGGATGGGGGGAACACCTTCCTCACTTCTGCCTCCCGCGGGGGCATCCAATACATCCGCAGCACCGAAGCGCGCGAGTGATTCGGCAGAGCCTCCCTTTGTCTGTGTGCACGCATCGCCGGGACGACGCCGCTATCGGACGCCATATCTGACACCGGAATTCGGGGCGGTGCTTGAGGAGCTGCTGCCGCGTCTCCCGTTTGTGACTGCCGTGCGTGTCAACGCTGTCTCAGGCAGCATCCTCCTCATCTATCCGCCGGAGGACGAGGCGCACATCCTTGTGCTCGCGGAGGGGCTGGAGGCAATCTTTGCGGAGGGGCGCACAGCACCGCCGCCGGCAACACTTGCGCAGAGCGTGCGCCGCTCGGTGCGTGATTTCAGCGGCTGGATTCAGCGGCACACGGGCGGGGCGCTTGATCTCAGTTCGCTGGTCGCGGTGATCTTCGTCCTGCGCGGGATTCGCCAACTCCTGCTCACGAACAATACGCCGTCGGGTTCGCAGATGCTCTGGTGGGCACTGACGCTCATGAGGGGATGGAAGGTATGAAGCTTGTGCACACGCGAATTCGTCTGAGCACTGCCCTCCCGCGTGAGGATGCCCTACGCCTTGCCGCGCGCCTGCGTCGTTTCCCTGCGGTAACGGCGGCATCCGTGCGCGATGCCCATATCGAGCTCTGGCACGAGGGGGAGATCCCGACGGTACGCATTCTGGCGACGGCAGAGCGCGCCGTGCGCGACGCGGCAGAGAAGTCCGTGACGCCGACGGAGCGCCTCGCGGAGTTTCGTCGCGATGCCGTGATCTCGCTTGCGGGCTTTGCGGCGATGGAACTGCTGCGGCGCACCGCGCCCGAGCTCTTTGCCTCGATGAAGATCCTGCGCGCACTGTTCGTCCTCGGCATCTCGCGCAATTTCATCAAGACGGGAATCGGCGGACTGATTCAGGATCGTCAGCCGAACGCGGACACGCTGACGACAACGGCAGTGATCGCCTCCGTGCTCGCGGGCAAGCCGGAGTCCAGCCTCATGCTGCTCGCCCTCAGCAACGGCGCGGAGATGCTGACGAGCTACGCGGCGGAAAAGGCACGCACGCATATCTCGGGGCTGCTCTCGCTCGGGCAGCGCGATGTCTGGCTCGTCGAGGAGACTTCGGACGGCGAGGTGGAGCGCAAGGTGCCCGTGGAGGAGGTGCGCCCCGGTGATACGATCGCGGTGCACGCAGGCGAAAAGATTGTGATCGACGGACGTGTGCTGCGCGGCGATGCGGCGGTGACACAGGCGTCCATCACGGGGGAATCGGCGCCCGCGATGAAGCACGAGGGCGCGCCGGTGTACGCGGGCAGCGTGGTCGAGGCGGGCGAACTCGTCATCGCGGTGGAGAAGGTGGGCGGTGATACCTCGCTGGCACACATTGTTCACCTCGTCGAGGAGGCGCAGACGCGCCGCGCGCCCGTGCAGAACTTTGCCGATCAGATGGCGAACTACCTCGTGCCCGTATCCTTTCTTGGTGCGGCGATTGTCTACGGCGCAACGCGCGACTGGGGACGCGTGCTGAACCTGCTCTTTATCGACTTCTCCTGTGGATTGAAACTCTCGACCGCGACGGCGATGTCGGCGTCGATCGCGGCGGCGGCAAAGCGCGGTATCCTCGTCAAGGGCGGCAACTACATTGAGGCACTCGCGCGCACGGATACGGTCGTACTTGACAAGACGGGGACCCTGACGGTCGGCGTCCCCGAGATCACGTTCATCCTCACAGCGGCGGGCGTGACGGAGAAGGAGGTCGTCCTCCTTGCGGCGTCGGCGGAGGAGCACTCCGTACATCCGCTCGCCGTTGCGATTCAAAAATATGTGGAGGAGCAGGCATGGAAGGCGCCGCAGCACCGCTCGTCAAAGACGATTGTGGCACGCGGCATGCTTGCCGAGGTGCCGGACTTCGAGGGCTTTCGGGGCGGTACAGTGCGTGTCGGCAGCCGCCGTTTTTTGCAGGAAAGCGGCATTGCGGACACCGAGGGGCTGGCTGCTGCAGCGACGGGGAAAAACATCCTCTATGTCGCACGCGATACGGAGCTCATCGGCATCATCGGCATTGAGGATCCGATTCGCCCGAAGATGAAGAAGACGCTGAACCGGCTGCGCCGCTGCGGCGTGGACGAGATCGTCATGCTGACGGGCGATGCGAAGGCCGTGGCTGCTGATGTGGCGCGTGCGATGGACGTGGACTCTTACCATGCGGAGATCCTGCCTGAGGACAAGTCGCGCTACGTCAATCAACTCAAGCAGCGCGGCACCGTCATGATGGTCGGTGACGGAATCAACGATGCGCCTGCACTTGCGTTTGCAGATGTGGGCGTCTCGCTCGGCGGGCGGCAGACGGACATCGCGGCGGAGTCGTCTGCGGTGACGATTCACGCGGAGGATCCGACGCGTCTTGTGGACGCTTTGCGGCTCGGACAGCGTACGATGCACCTCGTGCACCAGAACTTCAAGGCAACGCTCCTCATCAATTCGACGGCGATGCTGCTCGGCGCACTCGGTTCGATCACCCCGCTCGCGGCAGCGGCGATCCACAACACGGCGACGCTCGCCGTGGTGCTGAACAGCTGCCGTATTCTGACGCCCGAAGGCGGTCTCTTTGTGCGGCGTCCGCAGCGTTGACGCGTTTACCGAACTATTGATTTTTCCTGCATCCTGTTGTAAAATGTGGGGGGAATGGGAAGATAGTTTCGGATCATACATCTGCCGATCCGCTATTTGAGAGGAGAGTTTAGTCCATGGCAGGAAAGATGAGAAACTGCTCAAGCTGCGGGAAGGTATTTGTTTCGATCAACGATTCCCGTATCTGCATGGATTGCCGTGCAAAGGAAGAAGAGTGGGAAAAGGAGATCATCACGTATGTGCGTGAGAATCCCAAGAGTACCATCGCGGAGATCGTCGAGGCAACGGGCGCACAGGAGCCTTTGATCCGGCGCATGATCCGCGAGGGGCGCTTCGTGGAAACGGGCGTCGAACTCTTCTATCCGTGCGAGAAGTGCGGCTCACCCATCCAGCGGGGGCAGTACTGTGAGAAGTGCCAGAAGGCAATGCGCAAGGAGCTGACCGCCGCGATCGCGAAGAAGAGCAGCGTGCCTGCAAAGCCTGCTCCTAATGTCACAAGCGGTCGGCGCGGATATGTGACACTCGGTGACAAAATAAATAAGTAAAAACGCAGACGCGTGCTTAGGAAAATGTCCTTAAGTACGCGTCTTTTTTTTTCGATAAAGAATGTGAAAGACTTCCGAACTTTTTCGGAGCAGAAATAGGTGGTGAAGAATATGTTGATCAGCAATCATGCAGTTGCGGCTGTCAGCCGACTTTATGCAGGCAGTCAGCCATCAGGCGCATACCGCCCGGATGCGGCAGGGGCTGTGCAGCGCCCGGATGCACTCGAATTGTCGGGCGAGGTGCAGAGCTTTGGTGATATTCTGCAAAAACTGCGCGGCATGGATGATGTGCGTCCCGAGCGCGTGGAGGCGCTTCGGGCGCGTGGACAGGAACCCGCATCGACCGACATTGCGGCAAAGATGCTCGCGATGCGCTACTGATATAGGGGCGCGCTTATGTGGAATACATTTGCGGCAACCCTTGAGGAACTGCACCGACAGTATGAAAAGATCCGTACCCTGCAGGAAAAGAAGCGCGGTGTTCTTGTCGCACTCGATATGGCAACGCTCGAAAAGCTGACCGCCGAGGAAGATTTTCTCGCAAAGGCGGTGCAAGAACTCGAGAAGCGGCGCATTTCGCAGCTGGCGCAGATTGCACGGGAGACGCCGGGGGTCACTGCCGAGACGAATATGGAGGAGCTCGTGCTCCTTGCGCCGACGGAGCAGGTTCATCGCTCGGTGCTCGCGGCAAGTCGGAAGCTGAGCCTCATTGTCAAAGAGACGAAGGAGCTCAGTGAGGCGAACTCCCTCCTCATCGAGGGGGCACTCATGGCGGTGAACCGTCAGCTCGGCAGAATCGGCGGCGCCGTTGTCGATCCTGTATATGGAAGCACCGGCGGTGAGCAGGTGCGGCATCTGAAGAAAAATCTGGACTATAAGGCGTGAGCGGTGATGACGAATGAGACGCGTGAGGCGCTTGTGCTCCTAAAGGAGCAGCTCGCCGCCTGTGAAGAGGCGATGCTTCGCCTTGCTGCGCTGCGGGAGGCTCTTTGCAGGAGTACTTCGGGCGGTGGCATTGCACCGCCGACAGCGGCGGCGGAGCGCAGCCTGAGTGATGTGCGCTCCCTTGCCCGTCGGCAGTCGGAACTTTTGATGAGAGAGGGGGCGGTAAGCCTCTCCGACCTCATTGCCCGTGAGCCGAACCTGCAGAAACGGCTTGCCGCAGAACGCGTTTTGCGAGCCGCCGGCGCGCGGCAGTCGGAGCTGCGGGAACGCGTCCGGATCTGCGCGCAGCTCCTGCAACAGAGTGCGGCGTTTGTCAGCTATCAGCTCAACGTCATCTCAGGGACGGTTGCCGATGATACGTACGGCAGATCGCAGCCCGTTGCGGGACCTGCACCGGGGGTGCGGCGTGCGGTTGCGATGTTTGATGCGGATGTATAATTTGGATATCGAATAGGGAAAGAGTGAGGGATCTATGCGGTCAACTTTTGCGGGACTCAATACGATGGTGCGGGGCATCCAGAACAATCAGCTCTCGCTCGACACCACCGGACACAATATCACAAATGCCTCAACGGAGGGGTATTCGCGTCAGCGCGTGGATTCGGCGGCGACGAACTATCAGGAGCGCCCCTCCCTGTACGGCAAAGTCTATGTCGGCGGCGGTGTGGATGTCGTGGCACTGAACCGTGCGCGCAACGTTTACGCGGACAAGCAGTACTGGTCGGAGAACTCGGCGCAGAGCCTCTATCAGACGTACAAGACGAACTATGACAAGGTGGAGACGGTCTTCAATGACGCAAAGAAGACGGGCATCCTGAATGCGATGCAGCAGTTCTACTCGGCGTGGGTCAACCTCTCCGACTATGCAAGCGATTCGGCTTCACGCACCTCGGTCATCACGAAGGGCAACACCCTCGTTGACCGTATCAAGACGGGCGCACGGCAGCTGCAGGATCAGATTACCGCGCAGTATGATGAGATGCGCGTTCAGATCGGCAAGCTCAACGGCATCACACAGGAGATCGCACGCCTGAACAAGAGCATCCTGTTTTCCGAGGCGAACGGCGGCAAGGCGAACGACCTGCGCGACCAGCGTGACCTCCTCGTGGACAAGCTCTCCGAGATCACGAATGTGAATGTCTACGAAGAGGCAAACGGTCAGTACACCGTGGTCTCAAACGGCATGTCACTCGTACAGCGCGAGAGCGCGATGACACTCGAAATGAGTGAGCCGATCAACAACGTCGCGTACGGAATCCCGGACTACACCCTGCGCATCCGGGAGGCGGGCGGTATCGCCTACGTCCCGCAGAGCGGCGTCCTGAAGGCACTGCAGGACACGATCGTACAGGACAAGGGGTACATCGACAAACTCGCCGACATCTCGGCGACACTTCTCACGACGTTCAACGATGTACACAAGCAGGGCGCGGGCATCGATGCGGATTCGACGACGTGGCTGAACTTCTTCGGAAAGAACCGGTTCCGATCCCCGAACGGAACCACCTACGATCAGATGCAGTATACATGGCATGTGAATCCGTTGACGGATGAGCGCTATATGGAGGCGGCGGGTGCCACGCTCACGCGTACGCACACGGCAGGCCCCCCCCCGCAGACGACAGTAACGACGAATGTCACGGGCTCTCCGGACAGGCTCAAATCCATGCAGATCATCAATGAACTCAAGATTGCGGACGAACTGACGGTGCCGGGCGGACAGAACCTTGTCGCCGCGCGCCAGATCACAAATGCGAGCGGGGTCAAGGTGACACCGACGCTCACCCTCACCTCCTCGACCTTCACGTACAATGATGACTGGGTCAACGGGACGGGTGACGGCACGATGGCGGTCGAGCTGAGCAAGCTGTTCAACATCGACCAGGCGGGCTCGATGAATCCGCGCGGTACAGAGCGTGCCGTCAGCAATGTCTCGATCAACCAGTACTACAACAGTATGATGGGCAAGCTCGGTGCGGATGCCGAGAACCTCGACAAGACGCTCAAGCAGCAGGACGATCTCATGACGCAGATCGAGCAGTGGCGACAGTCCACTGCGGGAGTTGACTGGAACGAGGAACTGACGAATATGCTCAAGTTCCAGACGGGCTACGGCGCATGTTCGCGTGTGCTCACGACAATGGATGAGATGCTCGACCGCCTGATCAGCAGCACGGGCGTCGTAGGAAGGTAAGAGGTGACCTATGGTTCGCATTAGCAGCAACTACATGGTGCGGCGCTATCAGAGAGATCTGAACGCGCTTGACTACACGAAGTCAAAACTCATGGAGCAGGGCGACGGCAGCAAGTTGCACCGCCCTTCGGACAACTCCGTGGACTACGCGCGCTACCTGCGCTACAATGTCTCCGAGGGGGAGAATGACCGTTATCAGGACAGCGTTAAGGCAGGACTGTCATGGATGAACGCGACGCAGACCTCGCTCTCCGGGATGGAGGACATCCAGAAGACGTTCAAGGCAAAGACCATCCAGGCGGCGAACGACGATAAGGACGAGAAGAGCGGCGACTGGCCCGCGATTGCGCGCGAGATGAAGGCGAACATTGAGCAGATGGTCTCGCTCGGTAATACACAGCTCGGCGACCGCTACATCTTCGCGGGGCAGGCGGATCTCAAGCAGCCCTTCCTCATGTCGAGCCCTGCAGATCTCAAGAACCGCGGCGTGACAAAGACCCTCGATGACCGACAGGCCGCCTTTTTCAACGATGTGAGCAACAACAACAGTGCGGATTTCCTGCACCAGATGCTCTCGCTCGACGGCAGCGACGGCAAGACGTACTATCTCAATACGCTGACGGGCGATATCTACACGAAGGAATTTGTGCAGGAAGGCTATAAGGATGTCGTTGCTAACGGACGCAAGACGGTATCTGCGGCGGATCGTGTCGGAAATATCACAACGGGCACGAACTTTATCAAAAACAACTTCAAGAACACGGGGGAACTGGTCAACAATCCCGGGCAGGGTGTGAACTGGTCCGATAACACGGCTGTCGCAGGTGTGACGCTGAAATTCTCCTCTGTGCGCCAGCAGCTCGTTACCTACAACGGCGATATGCGCTACATCTCGATGGTCAAGCAGAACGGCTCGACGGAGCCGACGGCGGATACGGTCAACAAGACGGGCATGGACATCTTCGGACGCGATCTCTTCGATGACAAGAATTCCGGGAACGACCCCTCGGGCACGGCGATGGTCAACAATATGCTGACCGTCTATGCCAAGACGAATGCCTGTGACGCGCATTGGCTCAGCTCGGACGGTGTGACGCTTGCGGACGTCGCGAATCAGGTGACCCTGCAGGCGCATACGGAGACGGGCGCACGCAGCGGTCTCTATACGGATATGAAGAGTATCCTGACCGACCACAAGGAGAATATCACGCGTGATATTACGAATGTCTCGGGGACGGATGTGGCAGAGCTTGCAACAAAGCTGATGCAGCACCAGACCATCATGAGCATGTCGCTCTCGATGGGTTCGCGCATCCTGCCGCTTTCACTTGTGGACTATCTGCGGTAAGATTTTTGACAGCATTTTCATAACGGGAAAGGATGCCCTTTATGCCCATGCGCTATCTCAATATACGCCACACGCTTCCGATGATCGGGATTCACGCGCAGCAGGGTCGGTTGGATTCCGGCATAGTACAGCCGCGCTATGAACAGGAGACGCAGCAGGCGCGCTCCAATCGCGGGGCGACGCAACCAAGGCTGACCATAGACACCTATCCCAGCCGGCACAGCTACGGCTATACGAACAACACGGATTTTGCCCGCGAGAACCTGCAGCGCGGTATGAGCGAGGTGCAGAAGGGCACCTCAAAGCACACACAGATGGCGTGGGCATTCGCCGAGGACGGTGCCAAGCCGGGGCGTCAGGTCGGTATTGAGTTTGCGAAACGCGATATGGAAGACCGTGTCACGCGTCAGCGAACGCTCGTCGCTGCGCACATCCCCGAGCCTGAGATCCATTTCGATGTGGGGCAGGCGGTCGGGGAACCGACGATCGGGCATACAACACCCCGTTGGTCTACGGAGGGAAAGGCACGCTTCGACTACAGACCCGGCAGCATCGAGACCTACCTACAGCAAAAGGGGGACATCCACGGCTGGGTCAGCGAAGGTAAATACGATATCTATGCGTGATATAACAGGAGTCGCTGATGAAGAAGATTATGACGAGCCGTTTCGGCGAGATCGAGGCGGCAGAGGAGTCCATTATCCGGTTTGCAGCGGGAATCCCCGCCTTTGAGGAGGAACGGGAGTTTATCATCATCCCCTATGAGGAGGACAGTACGTATGTTTTCCTGCAGTCGGCCAAGACGCCGGAACTCGCCTTTTTGATGACGATGCCGCTGGTATTCTTCCCCGACTATGAGTTTACCATTGATGATGAGGTGGAAGCCGAGCTCGGACTGACCTCGCCCGAAGATGTGCTGGTCTATGCGATTCTCACCCTTTCGGGGCATGAGATCCGCGATCTGACGGCAAATCTCATGGCGCCGATTGTCATCAATGCCAAGACGCGGCAGGCAAAGCAGATTGTGCTTGACCGCGGTCCGTATACAACGAAACACCGCCTGTTCCCCGAAGACAAGGAGGACAGGTGATGCTGGTACTCACACGCAAACCAAGACAACAGATTATGATCGGCGATCATATCGTCGTGAATATTGTGGAGGTTCAGGGCGACAATGTGCGCATTGCCATCGATGCGCCGCGCAGTGTAAAGATCTACCGCGGCGAAATCTATCGCGCAATCCAGGAGGAGAATCAAAAGGCTGCGGCAGCGCCCGCAAACGTTGATCTCAGTGCATTGCCCAAGAACTGACACGTCGAAATATCTATCAAGGAAGAACGGAGCGGGAGCGTTATGTTTCCACTCCCGGTGACACACGGAGGGGTTGCCTTATGACCGTAAAAAATGTTCAGGATGTTATGCTGGCAGCGGTTGCTGTCGGCGGAATGAAGGGTGCGGATACACCCGCGCAGAGTGCGTCTGCGGCGGATACGCGTGACGCGGTGATCGCCCGGCGCATTGACGCTTCTGCGGCAAATGTGCAGGACAAGAAAACTGCGCAGGAGCAGGCTGCAGCAGCGCAGGAGCAGCATGAGCCGCTGACCGAGGAACAGACCTCGTTTATCACGGAACAGCTCAATGAAATCATGCGCAATATCAACGTTGATCTCCGATTCCAATACCACAAAGAGGTCAACGTTATGTCCGTGCGTATGCTCGACAAGAAGACGGGTGAGGTTCTGCGCGAGATCCCGCCCGAGTTGATGGTGGAACACATGATCAAGGTACATGACTGGATCGGTGCCTTCCTGGACAAAACGGCATAAGAACGGCGAAGGATTGAAGGAGGAAAAATATGTCATCAGCAAAGGGAATTTACGGGCTTTCCGGATCGGGGCTTGACGTTGAGTCGTTGGTCAAGGTTGGGATGATGTCCCATCAGAGACGATATGATAACATCTATAAAAAGGAAGTCGAGACGGAGTGGCGCAAGGAAGCGTATGCAAACGTCTATGACAAGGCGAATACGTTCAAAAGCCGCATGTCGGACTACCGTCTGAGTTCCACGACGAAGCCAATGACGACGACGAGTTCGCTCTCCGACGCCGTGACGGCGACGGCGAACGCGAACGCAGGTGTCGTCTCCCACACCGTCGAGGTTGCACAGGCGGCAACGAACGCCTACTTTATGACGGCGACGGGACAGCAGATCGGTCGTTCCAACCCTTCCGCACTCACGAGCACGAAGCTTCGGGATATCGCCTTTTCGGGCGGTACGCGTCCCGTCGGCATGCTGGACGGGGATACGGCACTCAGCTTCAAGATCTCGAACGGCACCGGCACGACCGAGGTGAAGTTTACGGCAGAGGAGGTCTTTACGAAGGATCTTACGCTGAACGACCTCGCAAACCGCATCAACAACGCGCGCTATATGGCGTCGGGCAAGAAGACCGCGCTCGATATCCGCGCGAACTATGATTCCGTATCCGACGGATTCTCCCTCTTCAACAGCAAGACGGGTGACAGCAACAAGATCGACCTCACCGTGGATACGACCTCCAGCTCCGCGACCTACACGACGACCCTTCTGAACAACCTGAAGCTCGGCAGAGTCAGCGGAGGCACCATCACTCCACCCATGACGCTCACGACGAGCAGCCCAACGACTGTCTCAATGGCGGCTGCGGGGACGAACGCAAACGTCACGATCGACGGACGCAACTACGCGAACCTCCAGGAAAACAAGCTGGAGGTGAACGGTGTCACCTACACGTTCAAGAAGGCAACCCCTGTCGGTACGCCCGCGCAGGTCGATGTCGCACAGGATCAGGACAAGCTCGTCGAGAACGTCAAAAAATTCGTCGAGGAGTACAACAACTTGATCGATGAGCTCAACAAGCTCTACGGCGACAAGGGGCATAAGGACTACGGCGTGCTCACGAAGTCTCAGGAAGAGGGCATGACAAAGGAGCAGGTCGAGAAGTGGAACGCAAAGGCAAAGTCCGGGCTTCTCTATCGTGACAGCTATGTCCGCTCCCTCATCAGCGATATGCGCGATGCGGTCATCAACCCGGTGAAATCCGCGCCGGGACGTTACAGCACACTCTCATCCATCGGCATCACGGCAAAGGATCAGAAGGGGCATCTGCAGATTGACGAGACGAAGCTCAAGGCGGCGATTGCCGCAGAGCCGGATGCGGTGCACCGCATCATTTCGTATGATGATGAGAACAATGACTACAGCAACACCGGTGTCGCATCCCGCCTCTACAACAAGCTGACCAGCCGTCTCAAAGAGCTCGAGCGCCATTCCGGCGTGGCGGCGGACAAGACGGACCGCAGCGAATTGGGCAAGCTCATCCAGAACTACGAGAAGCAGATGAGTGACTTCAAGCAGCTCATGTCGTCCTTTGAAAACAAGCTCTACCAGAAGTACAATGCGATGGAAGTCGCGATCTCCCGTCTCTCGACGCAGTTCAACTTCTTTAATGCACAATGATGCAGGGGGGATTCCCATATGGCAAACAGTGCTGCGGAGGCATACAAGAAGCAGCAGGTGATGACGGCAACTCCGGAGGCGCTGACGCTCATGCTCTACAACGGCTGCCTCAAGTTCATCAAGGAGGGCGTCGAGGCACTGGAGGAGAAGAACTATGAGGCGTCGAACATCTCCCTTCAGAAGGCGCAGAACATCATCTCCGAGTTCCGCGTCACGCTCAATATGGAGTATGAGATCTCCCATCAGCTGATGTCGCTCTACAACTATGCCTATGACCGCCTGGTCGAGGGTAATGTGAAGAGCGACCCCACGATCATCCAGGAGGCGACGGACATCATAACGGAGCTGCGCGATGCGTGGGCACAGGCGATGAAGACGGCACGCGAGGAAAAGGGCGCGCAGGGCGTGGAGGGGAGCGGTGTCTATGCCGGATGATGTCTGCGCAGAGGCACGCACACTCTGGGAGAAGTACCGCGTGCTCACGCATGAGCTTCTCAAATTTGTGAACGAGGAAGAGATCGACACATTTCTCGAACTCGTCGATCAGCGAGAGCACATCGTCAATCTCCTGAAGGCACTGCCTACGGACCCCTATCGGATGAGCCCTGAGTGGACGGCATACGATGCCGAGATCCGCCCGCTCGAGATGCAGATCCGATACAAGGCGCGCGCGTGGCTCAACCGCTCACGCCGTCAGAACGCCGCCGTCCACAGCTACGACCTCACGGGGGTGAATCCGCTCGGCGGGAATCTCAATCGGCGATACTGACTTCTTTCTAAAATTTAGACAGTCGTACTTGACAAACGGATGAGAAAAAAGTAAAATAACCGCAGTCAATTACTTAAGTA
>ERZ773063.225-NODE-225-length-38604-cov-3.908299_pt1 | contig 38604 bp, 41 predicted proteins | sample MGYA00580625_ERZ773063 | MGnify/ENA primary metagenome ERZ773063 (study PRJEB29015, sample SAMEA2738022) | human oral metagenome | biome: human oral; feature: human-associated habitat; material: dental | place: China | collected 2042 ... | reverse complement strand
CTGGAATTTTTAAAATATAAAAAACCGAAGACATGTAATCTTCGGTATAATTATTATCTAAATTCTTTTCTTTCTTTCGTAACAAGTTTTTCAACTCTAGCTTTTGCATTCTCTAAGTAGTCTTCGCCATTTTTAAGAAGTGAGCAGATAATATCTGTTATTTCTATAAAATCTTCTTCAATATAACCTTTAGTAGTCATTGCGGGAACCCCTAAACGAAGACCACTAGTTTTCATAGGAGGTAGTGTATCAAAAGGAATACCATTTTTATTACATGTTATATTAGCTTTACTCAATAAAAGGCTAGCATCATGGCCAGTTACTCCATAAGTAGAGTACGTATCGATTAAACATAAATGGTTATCACTACCATCGCTAATAACAGGAATATTATTTTCTTTAAAAGTATTCACCATTACTTGAATGTTTTTTAGAACTTGTTCTTGATAGATTTTAAATTCTGGTTTTAATGCTTCTGCAAAGCAAATTGCTTTAGCAGCTACGATATGTTCTAATGGACCACCTTGTGCCCCGGGGAAAATCATTTTATTGATTTTTGTTGCAATTTCTTCATTATTCGTTAAAATAACTCCACCACGTGGGCCTCTAAGAGTTTTATGGGTTGTAGATGTTACAACATCAGCATAAGGAAGAGGGCTAGGATGAAGACCAGTAGCCACAAGCCCAGCGATATGAGCCATATCAACCATAAGATATGCACCTATCTCATCAGCAATTTCTCTAAATTTAGCAAAGTCAATTATACGAGAGTAGGCACTAGCCCCAGCAATAATCATTTTAGGTTGGTGTTCTTTGGCTAATTTTAAAACTTCATTATAGTCAATAGTATGAGTATCTTTTGTTACTCCGTAAGATACAACATTATATAACTTTCCAGAAAAGTTTACACGGCTTCCATGAGTTAAGTGCCCGCCAGCATCCATACTCATACCTAAAACAGTATCACCAGGAGAAAGTAATGCCATATACACCGCGATGTTAGCACTAGAACCTGAGTGAGCTTGAACGTTAGCAAATTTTGCACCAAATAATTCTTTAAGACGCTCGATAGCTAAGCTTTCAATTTCATCAACAACCTCACACCCATCATAATATCTTTTACCAGGATAACCTTCAGCGTATTTGTTAGTTAATATACTTCCAGTAGCTTTTAAAATATCTTGCGATACAAAGTTTTCACTAGCTATAAGCTCGATATTCGTATTTTGTCTGTGTTGTTCTTTTTCAATAAGTTCAAAAATTTTATCCATAAAAACACTCCTTTATAAATAATTTGTAAGGAAAAGAAGGGGTATCATTTTTATACTATATTACTATATAATTAAAAAATAGAAATTGTACTAATTGATAAATACAATTATATTCTTTACCTTATAATTCAATATAATAGCATATACTTTAAGAAAAGCAAAATAAAAGTAATTTACATAATTTTCTGTTTTGTGTAAATATATAATGAACGTAGTTAATGTATTTTAAAACTTTCTTATTTTTAGTGTTACTGGCCTAAATTTAGTAGAAATTAGAAAATATTTATGCTATAATAATAAGCGGAATACGTCTGTATTACTATCGAACCAAAATTTTAAGGAGAAAATTTAATATGCTTGTAGATAAACCATTGAAGCTGTTTTCATTGAACTCTAATATTCCATTAGCGAAACAAGTAGCAAAGTCACTAGGAGTAGAGCTAAGTAAATGTAGTGTTAAAAAATTTAGTGACGGAGAGGTTTCTATTAATATAGAGGAAAGCGTACGTGGATGTGAAGTTTTTGTTATTCAATCTACTAGTGGTCCTGTAAATGACAACTTAATGACCCTATTGATTATGATTGATGCATTAAAACGTGCCTCTGTAGATACTATTAACGTTGTAATACCTTATTATGGGTATGCACGTCAAGATAGAAAAGCGAGAAGTCGTGAACCAATTACAGCAAAATTAGTGGCAAATTTATTAGAAACTGCAGGAGCAAATCGTATTATTGCTTTAGATCTTCATGCATTACAAATTCAAGGATTCTTTGATATTCCAGTAGATCACTTGATGGCAGTGCCTATTATTGCTGAATACTTCAAAGGCAAACTTTCTAATATGGAAGAAGTAGTTGTAGTATCACCAGATCATGGAGGAGTTACTCGTGCAAGAAAATTAGCTGATGCTCTTAATACACCTATTGCAATAATTGATAAGAGAAGACCTAAACCAAATGTTGCTGAGGTTATGAATATTGTTGGAAATATCGAAGGGAAGATTTGCATTCTTATCGATGACATAATTGATACAGCAGGTACAATTACTTTAGGTGCTCAGGCACTTAAAGATAGAGGGGCGAAAGAGGTTTATGCAAGTTGTTCGCATGCGGTATTAAGTGGACAAGCATTAGAAAGAATAGAAAATTCTCCAATTAAAGAATTAGTATATGCTAATACAATAGATATACCTGAAGAGAAAAAATTAGATAAAATGGTTCCACTATGTGTTGGTGATTTAATAGCTAAGGCTATTTATAGAATACACCATAATGAACCAGTAAGTGTTCTTTTTGAATAATTTTAAAAAATAAAAATAAAAGGAGGCAACGAGTTCGTTGCCTTCTTTAAGTAGTTCTAATAGAGTCGATAGTAAAATATATATTGAAAGAGGCAACAAATGAAATTAATAGTAGGATTAGGAAATCCAGGAAAACAATATGAAAATACAAGACATAATATAGGTTTCATGATTTTAGACGAACTTGCAAAAGCGTGGAATATAAATTTTGATAAAAATAAATTTAATGCTGATTATGCAATAACGTACTACAATGGAATTAAATATTTACTTATAAAACCGACAACTTACATGAACCTTTCAGGAGAAGCATTAAGAAAGTTTTATGATTATTTTGAAATTGACATAGAAGATATTCTAGTAATCTATGATGATTTAGATACAAAGACAGCTAACTTTAAATTAAAAGCTAAAGGAAGTAGCGGTGGTCATAATGGTCTCAAGAGTATTATAAGTCACCTTGGAACTGAAAAATTCAATCGTTTAAAAATAGGAATAGATAGACCAACTCCACCTATGAAAGTAGTAGATTATGTGCTAGGAAGATTTTCTAAAGATGAAATGATAGATATTGAAAAGATTTACTCAAAGAGTATAAATTGTATAGAAGATTTTTCAAAAATGAGTTTTGTGGAATTAATGAATAAATATAATTAGTATAAAAGCAGTGATAAAAAATGAGTAGGAAACTTGTTTTGAGTCCTGCTCTTTGTCATGGAAAGATAAGGAGAGAGCATGTTAAAACAAGAATTGTTAAAGATAGTAGATTTTGATTATGTCAAAAAAATTAATAATATTGGAATTTATGGACAAAATATAACAACAAAAGCATTAGAAATTTATAATGAATTTGTTAAAAGTAATAAGAATGTTGTTGTAATTACACAAGATAAAGCGGAGGCAGAAGAACTTTTTTCATTGATTACTACATTAGAAAAAGAAACATATATTTATCCAGAAATAGATATTTTAAAAAGACACACAGCTAAAAGTAATGATTTAGTACAAAATTCTATAAAAGTTCTAGAAAACTTAGTTTCAAAAGTTCCAAGTATAATAATTATTCCTATTGAAGCAAGCTACAGAACATTGAAAGATCCTGAGAAATTTTTGAATACTACATTTGAAATTAATCTAGATACAGTAATAAATTTTGAATACTTGCAGAAAAAACTAGTTGATATGGGCTATAATCGTGTTGATAGCGTTGATGTAGTAGGGGAATTTTCGAAAAGAGGAAGCATAGTTGATATTTTTAGTCCATTAAATGAAAAACCTATACGCTTGGATTTTTTCGATGATGAGTTAGATAGTATTCGTACTTTTGATGAAATTACGCAAAAATCTCTAGAAAAAGTAGAAAATGTGACTATATATCCAACGAATGACTTTTTCTTAACTAATGAAGAAAAAGATATTGTCGTAACAAAAATATTAGAACGTTTGAAAGATGAAAAACTTAAACAAGAGGAAAACTATAAGGATATTAGTGACTATTTACAAGAAAAAATAGAAATATATAGAGCTACTGGGGATTTTAGTGAATTAGAGAGTTTTTCTAATCTAATATATGAACATACTTTTAGTATTGCAGATTATTTTACAGAGGATGTTGTTATTTTCTTTGATAATTATCATAAAATCACAGAAAAAGTTGAAAGTTTACGTCAGTATTTCTTAACAAATTTACAAGAAATTAATAGAACATATATTCACCAAAATATTATTGACGATAATGCATTTGAAAAAATTCAAAATAAAAAAGTGAGAAAGTACTATTTATCTAATTTAAAATTAAATGAAAAAATTATAGAGAAAAGCTATAATATAGATATTACGGACTTGGTGTATTATGTTAATGAAGAATATTTAACTAAAGAAATAAGAGAAAAGTTAGATAATGATTATAAAGTTTTAATTTCTTTAAATACCCAAAAACAAAGAGATTATGTTGAAAAGATTTTATTTGATAATTATTTTTATGATGATATTTACTATGGAATAAAAAATGGGAAGATTTTCATTGACGTTAATAAATACCATTTAAAAGGCTTTGAAGATAAAAAAAATAAAATATTTTTATTAACACCGCGTGAATTATTTACAGAAGAAGAACGAAAAAAACGTCGTGTAAAATTTAAATATACAAATTCTGAAAAAATAAGAAATTATCAAGAATTAAATATTGGTGATTATATTGTTCATATAAGCCACGGTATTGGTCTTTATGAGGGAATAGAGAATATCGAAGTCAACGGGGTGCATAAAGATTTTTTAAAAATAGTTTATGACGGTGGAGATATTATTTATGTTGATATAAATAATATGAATTATATTCAAAAATATACCGCTTCAACAGATAATAGGAAACCACAACTAAATAAACTTGGAACTAAAAAATGGCAACAAGTAAAAAATAAAGTTCGTCGTGAAATTGAAGATATTTCAGAAGACTTGATTAAATTGTATATAAAACGTGAGTTAAGTTCAGGATATGCATATAGTTTTGATAGTAGTTTGCAACAAGAATTTGAAGATGACTTTTCTTTTATACCTACCGATGATCAATTAAAAGCAACTGAAGAAATAAAACGTGATATGGAAAAACAACGTCCAATGGACAGGCTCTTATGTGGAGATGTAGGTTTTGGGAAAACTGAAGTTGCCATGCGTGTTGCGTTTAAAGCAGTTATGGATGCAAAGCAAGTAGCAGTTTTAGTACCAACAACACTTCTAGCTGAGCAGCACTATGAAAATTTTGTTAATCGTTTTGCAAACTTTCCTGTTAATATAGAGGTAGTTAGTCGTTTCAAAAGTGCAAAAGATATTACAGAAATTTGCAAAAGATTACGAGAAGGGAAAATTGATATTATTATCGGAACACATAAACTTCTTAATGATAAATTTAAATATAAAGATTTAGGTTTATTGATTATTGATGAAGAGCAACGCTTTGGTGTTAAACACAAAGAGAAGATAAAACACTTAAAAAATACGATTGATGTTCTGACACTAAGTGCAACACCAATACCAAGAACATTACATATGAGTTTGATAGGTATTCGTGACTTGTCAGTAATAGAAACCCCACCAAGTGAACGACAACCGATTCAGACTTTTGTTACCGCGCAAAATAACATGATAGTTAAAGAAGCGATTATGAATGAAGTTTCTCGTGGTGGGCAGGTATTTTATGTTTATAATAGAGTAGATAGCATAGATGAAAAATATTTGGAGTTGAAAAGATTATTACCAGATATAAATATCGCATACGCACATGGTAGAATGACACAACGTGAACTTGAGCGTATTATGTCTGATGTAATTGATAGAAAATATGATTTATTAATTACAACTACAATAATAGAAACAGGAATTGATATTTCTAATGTTAATACTCTTATTGTAGAAGATGCAGATCGTTTTGGTCTTAGTCAGCTATACCAACTTCGTGGACGTGTAGGAAGAAGCAGTAGAGAAGCTTATGCTTATTTAATGTATCAGCCATTCAAAGCTCTTACAGAAAATTCTGAGAAAAGATTATCAGCAATTAAAAATTTTACAACTTTAGGAAGTGGATTTAAAATTGCTATGCAAGATTTATCAATTAGAGGAGCGGGAGATGTTCTTGGTGGCCGACAACATGGATTTATTGACTCTGTAGGGTATACATTATATTCACAAATGTTAGAGCAAGAGATTCAAATAAAAAAAGGAATCTTAGAACCTATTTTGGAACAAGATAAAACACAAGATGCAGAGTATTATGAAAATATAATAAAAGAATCCGCTCCAAAATTTCAAAAAGATCTTTTTGAAGCAGAAAATGATGATTTTGAGATTAAATTAAATGTAGATGCATTTATTCCAAAAGAATATATTAGTAGTGATGCAGACAAAATAGATTTTTATAAGCGATTAAATAGCGTTATTACTGATGAGGAGATTGATAGTATAGTAGAAGATTTAATTGATAGATTTTCTGATTTTGGCACAGAGGTTACTAATTTAATTGATATTTGTTACTTAAAAGTTAAAGCAAAAGAGTCGAGAGTTACAAGTGTTAAAGAACTTGCAAACAAAGTAATTGTAACTTTTGAAAAAGATATAGTAAATAAATTAAAAGGAAAAGAATTATTTGCTGCCTTGATGCCACATAAAGATGTGAGAATTATTGCAAAAGATGGTTTCTTTTTAGAAATAGATAAAAAAGAGCGTTACAGTATTCGTCGTATTAGAGATATGATAAATCTAGTAAAAGAAAATATGGAGGAAACTAATGACAAAGATTAGATGCCCATGGGTAAAAGGAGAGTTAGATACAAAATATCACGATACTGAATGGGGAAGAAAAACTCATGATGAAAGAGAGTTATTTGAGTATTTAATTTTAGAAGGAATGCAGGCTGGACTTAGTTGGTCATTAATTCTAAAAAAACGAGAAAATTTTAGAAAAGCTTTTGATAATTTTGATTATAACGTTTGTGCAAATTATAATGACGATTATTTAAACTCTTTATTGGAAGATGAAAGTATTATTAGAAATAAGTTAAAAATATATGGTGTGAGAAAAAATGCATTAGCCTTTTTGAAAGTAAGAGAAGAATTTGGAACTTTCGACAACTACATTTGGCAATTTACAGATTTTAAAACGCTTAGTTCAAATCTGAAATCTTATAAAGATGCGCCTAGTAATACTGATTTATCAGATAAAATAAGCAAGGATATGAAAAAAAGAGGATTTACTTTTGTAGGAAGTACAATCATATACAGCTATATGCAAGCGATAGGAATGATAAACGATCACCAAGTAGACTGCTTTTGTTATAGCGACTGTAGGTAGATAAGTATTAAAATAAAACTTGTATAATTGTATTAAAATTTAACTATAAACTTTACTTTATATCGAATAACGTCTATAATAATAAAAGTGTTAAATTTTATGATAGGATTTAGTATGAATAAGAGAACTGTTAGTATTGAAGAAATTATAGAAAACAAAAAATACATTAAAATATTCGATGATGAGATAAAAAAAATAAGAGAAATTCCTAAAATGCCCAAATGTGAATTTATCCATATCGGAGCAACAAGTACAACAAATGTTATTGGAGAAAAAATAGTTGATATACTTGTTGTTGTAGAAAATTTACATGAGATAACAACATTTGACGAAAAAAGATTAAATAATATAAGTTATCATAGAATAGCTCATAATGGTACTAAGGGTGTAATTAAGTATGCGAGACTTACAGACTATTTTTCTATGAGCTATGATGTAATATTATATGTAGTCCAACGCGGGACAGAAATACATAACGATTTTTTAAAATTAAAAAAGGTTTTTGAAAAAGAGGAATTAAAGGCTGAGTATAATGAATTTAAACTTATTAATAAAGAATGTACGTTTAAAGATTACTCAAATAAAAAATTAGAGTTTATAAATAAAATGTTAAAGAAGGTAAGAATAGATGATTAAAGCACAAGATATAGAAAGTGTTGTTCGTAATAGTGAAGTATTATTTAATGAACCGCTAAAAAAATACAGTTTTACTAAAACGGGAGGCAATGCTGAGGTTTTAGTACGTGTAAAAACAGAAGAAGATCTTCAGTATATAATCAAATATAGTTATGACCACGAAATAGAATTGACTATTTTAGGAAATGGATCTAATGTTTTAATTTCTGATACTGGAATAAGTGGAATTGTTGTTATAACTAGTGATATGAATAATATAGAATTATCAGAGGAAAATATATTATCGTGCTATGCAGGAACAACATTGAAAGAACTTACTGATTTTTGTATAGAAAATAGTTTGACTAATCTTGAATTTTCATGCGGTATACCTGGTAGTGTAGGTGGTGCAATTTTTATGAACGCTGGAGCTTATGGTGGTGAAATGAAAGAAGTAGTAGAAAAAGTAGAAGTTTTTGATAGAAAAGGTAATAAGAAAGTGTATTCTAATGAGGACATGAATTTTTCTTATAGACATTCTGTAATTCAAGAAACAGGAGAGATTATTTCTAAAGTTTACTTTAAAATGATAGATGGAAACAAAGAAGAAATAATAGCTAGAGTTAATGAATTAAATAAAATGCGTGAAGAAAAGCAACCATTGGAGTATCCTTCATGTGGTTCTGTTTTCAAAAGACCGGTTGGTTATTTTGCAGGGAAATTAATTCAAGATGCTGGTCTTCAAGGATTGACTGTGGGAGGAGCTCAGGTTTCAACAAAACATGCTGGATTTATGGTGAATATAAATAATGCTACTTGTGAAGATTATAAAAATTTAATAAAAAAAGTTCAAGAAGAAGTATTTAAGCACTCTGGTGTTGAACTTGAATGTGAAGTTAAAGTTCTAGGAGAATAGTAAAAACGTTAGTCATAATTTTATGACTAACGTTTTTTATATAGGAATGTGCTAATATGTTTAATAAAATTATTTTTGATTATCAATAAATTTCTTATAGGTACTAAGATTTTGCTCGTTTTTATTATTTGTTTTCGGCGTGTAAAATGAAGAATCTACCAAGTTATCAGGTAAATATTGTTGTTTTACATAGCCGCTTGGATAAGAGTGGGGATATTTATATCCAACTCCACGATTAAGTTTTTCTGCTCCAGAGTAATGGCTATCACGCAAGTGGTCTGGAATAATAAACTTAGGATTACGATTTGTTTCAGCTAAGGCATTATCGATTGCCATAATTGCACTGTTTGATTTTATCGAAAGTGCCAATTGAATAACAGCATTTGCTAAAGGAATACGAGCTTCAGGAAGACCCAGCATTTTTGCACTTTCTACCGCAGCATGAACGAATGGACCAATATTCGGATTTGCAAGCCCGATATCTTCATAGGCTATAACTGTCATTCTACGATAAATAGTATCTAAATCACCACTATCAATTAATAACGCAAGGTAATATAACGATGCATCAACATCACTTCCTCGAATAGATTTTTGAAAGGCGCTAATAATATCATAAAAAGCGTCGCCATCTTTATCATAGTTTTTGAATTTCCCTAGTGATAAACTTAGAAGTTTTTCCTTTGTTATATGTTCATCCTCGTTGGATAAGTTATATAAAATTTCAAATGTATTAAGTGAAAATCTTAAATCACCCGATGAATTAAGTGCGATAGCTTTAAAGACATCATCATCAATAGAAAGATTTTTAGAAAATATTTCGTTATTTTTTGCTATTTTCTTTAGATAATTGTAAATATCATCTTCATTAATTTGTTTTAGTTCGAAAATCATAAGGCGAGATCTTATAGCAGGATTAACAGTATGATAAGGGTTGTTAGTAGTACAACCAATAACATAAATATTATCATATTCAATTTCAGGGAGAAGAATATCTTGCATAGGTTTTGTTAATCTATGGAATTCATCTAAAAGTAAAAGAACTTTTTTAAATCGTTTAGATTCTTCAATGACCGTAGTTAAATCCTTTTTAGAACAGTTTACAGCATTCAATATTTTGAATTTATAATCTAATTCGTTAGCTAATGCATTTGCTATAGAAGTTTTACCCGTACCAGGAGGTCCATATAAAATAAATGAAAACATTTTTTTGCTTTCTACTATTTTTGTTAGAACTTTATTTTTTCCAATAAGATGTTGTTGTCCAATTATATCAGTAATTTTTTGGGGACGAAGTTCATTAATAAGTGTTTGCATATTTACCTCCTAATTTTTTAATTCAACTTGATTATACCATACAATTTTAAATTTTACATAATGTAAATTTTATGGTAAAATAAATTCATCATCAAAACGGGGATGTTTAGGATTCGACAGGGATGCTAGTCTTCTTGGTGGCATGTAGGAGGGTTGGCTCCTTTAACAACACACTCAGTTAAATATAACTGGCGAAAAAACAAATTACGCTTTAGCAGCTTAATAGCTAAAGGCTGATTACTTTGTTCGACTGTGGCAAGGCTAATCGGTTCATTACTAGCAGTCTACGATTTATCACTTCCGTTTGTAGTGATAAATAAGAGAATAATCAAACTCGTTTTTCATTGCCCGTTTATCGGCTTAAGTGAAAAATTAAATTTAATAGGTAAACTAAACATGTAGAAGCTAAGGGGAGGTTTTCTTGGACGCGGGTTCAAATCCCGCCATCTCCATACTAATACTAGAGTAGAAATACTCTAGTATTTTTTTGTTAAACATATTAGTCAGCAAAATTAATTTTTTAATTTTTTTCTTATAAAAGTTAATTATAATTACTTGTTAATATAAAGATTTATATAGTATAATAATGGTGCAGAGAAAAAATATCTTGGGAGGCGATAATTATGATGAAATTAAAGTCAGTATTTAAATTTGGTGATTTAGACAACCAAGAAGAAGTTTATAATGGCGGTGTAATATCTATACTTCTAGCGATAGGTAGACATTTATGGTTGAGCATAACCAATATTGTTAAAGCATTAGGATATACTTTATATCTAGTAACTTGGTTAGTTTATGCAATGTTTGTAGTGTTGGCTATAGGATTGTTATTTTACTATCTTTATTTAGTAGCATTAGCACTATTCTAGAATATTATATTATAAAATAAAAACAGCTGTAAAAGTGTCTTTAAATGCTCTTTTACAGCTGTTTTATGTAAGAAGACAAGTTTGTAAATAATTATTAATTATGCTATAATATATCTATAATCAAAAGGAAGTAAAAAAGGATGCTAATTAAATTCTCAGAAAAGCTTTATTACACAAAACAACGTTATATGTATTTAGAACCAACCATTGGATATGTAAAAGGAGAAAATTTTTCTGTTATGCTTGATGCGGGCAATGGTCCAAGCCAAGTAGCAGAGTTTCTAAAAGAACTTGAGGAAAATTCTTTGCCAAAACCAAGTTATGTTATTCTTACTCATCATCATTGGGATCATAGTTTTGGTGCAGGATACTTAGATATTCCAGTGATTTCTACAGAACATGCTAAAGATGCTTTAATAAAATTATCGCAATTGAAATGGGATGATGAAAGTTTATATAAAAGAGTGGAAGAGGGAACAGAAATAAAGTATAGTGCAGATGTGTTAAAAAAAGTCTATGAGAATTATGAAATAAAAATAAAAATTCCAGATATGCCTAAAAGTGCAGATTTTAATCTTAACTTGGGAGGAATAAAGATAACTTGTTTCAGTAGCGATAATTCGCATTCTGATGATGCATTTTTAATTTATATTGCTGACGAAAAGGTATTATTTTTAGGAGATAGTCATGCTAAAAATTATTATACACAGCCAATGAGTTATAATAAAATCAAACTTCACGATTATATCGATAAGATTAGTAAAATTGATTTCGAGTATGCAATTCCAGGACATGGAAATATTTTTACGAGAAATGAACTACTAACTTATTTAGAAAAAGAATATATAAAAATGAGGTGATTAAATGGCAGATTTATATTTGTACCTTGATTGGATTCTTTTAATCTTAATGTCACTTACATTTTGTCAACAACTATTCTCGAAAAAATTTAATTTTTATGGAGTGCTTTCCATTCTAAGTTTGGCAATATATATTGCTTTACATTCTTATTCAACAGGGTTAAGTATTTTTGTATTTGTTCTTTTCCTTGGAGGAATAGCACTTATTGCCTTGGAAATGTTTATACCAGGAGGAATAGTTGGGACTGTAGGTATAATTACCTTGATTTATGCAATAATCTATGTTAATGAATCAACTTATAATATTGCATTCATCATAATTGTATCATTTATGTTAGGAGTAGGTTTATATTTATTTAATAGAAAAATGTTAAATAAAAAATTATCTTTCTTAAATCAACTAGTGTTGAATGATGCAATTTCTACAGAAGAAGGTTATGTTGCAAGTGAGAGCCGAGTAGATTTAATTGGTAAAAAATTGCTAGCATATACTGACCTTCGTCCAGCGGGCGTAGCGGCTCTAAATAATGAAAAATTTGATGTAGTTACAGATGGGGATTTTGTAGAAAAAGGTAATGAAATTGAAGTTATACGTGTAGAAGGTATGCGTATAGTTGTAAAAAAAATTTAATAAGTTAAAGGAGGAAATGTTATGCCAGAATTAGTTTTCACAGGTATAATTTTAGTGGTAGTACTAATCGTATTATCAATATTTTTCACTTTCTTTCCGCTTGGACTTTGGATTAGTGCTATAGCAGCCGGTGTTAAAGTTAGTATCTTTACACTTGTTGGTATGCGTCTAAGACGTGTTATTCCAAGTAGAGTAATTAATCCGATGATTAAAGCTCATAAAGCGGGATTAGCTGTAACAATAAATCAGCTAGAAAGTCACTATTTAGCCGGAGGGAATGTAGATAGAGTTATTAATGCTCTTATTGCTGCACACCGTGCAAATATAGTAAGCTTAACATTTGAACGATGTGCCGCTATTGATTTAGCAGGACGCGATGTGCTTCAAGCCGTTCAAATGAGTGTTAACCCGAAAGTTATAGAAACACCTTACATTGCAGGGGTAGCTATTAACGGGATTGAGGTTAAGGCCAAAGCTCGTATTACAGTTCGTGCAAATATTGAAAGACTTGTTGGGGGAGCTGGGGAAGAAACAGTTATCGCTCGTGTAGGTGAAGGTATTGTATCAACTATCGGGTCATCTGAATCACATACAGTAGTATTAGAAAATCCAGATAGAATTTCTAAAACAATTCTTGATAAAGGTCTTGACGCAGGTACTGCATTTGAAATCTTATCTATTGACATTTTAGATGTGGACATCGGTCAAAACATTGGTGCAAACTTACAAACAGAACAAGCTATTGCTGATAAAAACATCGCGCAAGCTAAAGCTGAACAACGTCGTGCAATGGCGGTAGCAGCTGAACAAGAAATGAAAGCAAGAATTCAAGAAATGCGCGCGAAAGTAGTAGAAGCAGAAGCACAGTTACCACTTGCTATGGCAAAAGCATTCCAAGATGGAAACTTAGGGGTTATGGATTATATGAATTATAAAAACTTAGAAGCGGATACAGGAATGAGAGATTCAATCAAACGTATGTCTCAACCAGAAACACAAGAAAAATAATAACTAAATAAAGGAGGGGCTAAAATGACATTTATAATTTTTGCCGTACCAATTATAGTTATCATATTTTTAGTTATTTTTATTACAGTTTTTGCTTCAGATAGTAAAAAATATCATAAAAATTTAGATAATTCCAAACAGATGGAACTAGAACGTGCAAGAGAAGCTGCATTAAAGGTTGTTGAAGAAATGCGACGTATAAAGGAATCTATGGATACGGGATACGAAACAAACAAGAAAGTGCCGATGCAGCAAGAAGTAACGTCTAGTGTGTATAGTAAATCAAGTGAAATGGAACCTTCGCGTGAATTAATACAACAAAAATCTCAAGCACGAAAAAATATAGTTTCAGTAGAAAATAGGACAAATAAAAATACTATTAACGAATATCAAAAATATTATAATGACAATTATAATAAAGGAAGAAGTAAATTCAATCAACAGCGAAATTTCAGACAACAAACATTTGAACGAAATAATATACCTAGGTTAGAATTTTCTAGAGAAAATCTGGTAAGAGGTTTAATTGCAAAAGAATACTTGAATAGGAAACAAGGTGGTAAAGTATGAATACGGCAATATTTTTTGCATTAATTGCTTTAATTTCTTTTGTTTTAGATAAAATGAAAGATGGTAATCAAAAAAAACAAAATACCAGAAAGCTAAAGAAAAACCCAAAAGTTTCAGAGAAAAGTTCTCAAGAAATTAAGCGCTCGAATGAATTTAAAAATAGACCTAAAAAAAATACTCGTGTAATAGTAGATAGAGAAAAAGAGATATATTCAAACTCTAAAATTATCGATAAAGAAAAAATTGTTAATGATGTAATTTTTTCAGAAATTTTGTCAAAACCAAAAAGTAAAAGATAAAAATTAGGAGGTATAATTATGAAGAAAACTTTTAACTATATAAGTTATTGTATATATTCATTTATACCTCTTTATTTTGTCCTGTTAATTTATACTATAATAAAACAGGATCTGATAGATATAATATTATGCTTAGTTCTTATTTTATATTCTATTTTTTCACTACTTTTATTAATGGCTTCTAGACCTAGTGATGTTTTTGTATGCTCAAATAAAGAATTAAAAAAACAACAAGGAATCGATTATGGATACTTGATTTTAATGATTATTATGACATTTTTAATTATAAATGAAAAGCTGTATTTTAGTTTTAAATTAGCGTTCTTATTAATTATATTTTTTATTTTATTTAAAATTTTATTCAAATATAAAAATTACAGTTTAACATTATTAGGATATAAAATGTACTTTATTCGTGACAAGATAATCTATAGCAAAAAAAATGAAGAAGAATTAAATAAGTTTTTGAAAGAAAAGAAATTTTTACAGATTATAAAGATATCTGATAACATATTTTTAGAAATCGATAAGTATGGAATGACAAAATATTATTGTAAAGATTGTTAATTATAGTTTAGGATATGAGTATATAATAGATTATATATTAAAAACATATTTTATTTTAGCAGAAATTATAATAAGAATTTAGAGGGAGTATAGTTATATAATTATAGTCGTTAAAAATAAAAGGAGATTACTATGAGAGCTGTCGATATTATAGATAAAAAAAAGAAAAGGCAAGAACTAACTAAAGAAGAAATAGATTTTCTATTAGAGGGTTATCTAGCAGGAACTATTCCTGATTATCAAATGAGTGCTTTTTTAATGGCTGTGTATTTTAACAATATGACAAAAGAAGAGTTAACGTATTTTACATTAAAAATGCGCAATTCAGGGGACATTATTACTTTTGATAATCTTGATTATTACTTGGTTGATAAACATTCTACTGGAGGAGTTGGTGACAAAGTTACAGTTGTCTTAGGACCAATTTTAGCAGCTTTAAGAATGGCAACAGCTAAACTTTCTGGAAAAGGGCTTGGTCACACAGGCGGGACTATTGATAAATTTGAATCAATAGAAAATTTCAAGTTTAGCTTAACAAAAGAAGAGTTGGTAGCAGTAGCAGGTAAAACAGGAGTTGGACTTATGGGATATAGTGATAACATTGTACCATTGGATAAAAAAATTTATGCATTACGTGATGTTACAGCAACAGTAGATAGTATCCCGTTGATAGCCAGCAGTATTATGAGTAAAAAGTTAGCCATACAATCCGACTTAATAATACTTGATGTTAAAGTAGGTGATGGTGCTTTTATGAAGACTATAGAAGATGCACGTGAATTATCTCGTCGAATGGTTGAGATAGGTAATAGTGTTGGAAGAAAAACTATTGCTGTTCTTACTAATATGGATGAACCATTAGGATATAATATAGGTAATGCTAATGAAATAATAGAAGGTATCGAGGCGCTAAAAGGTAATTGGTCGGCTGATTTAAAAGAAGTTGTGTACGAAATTGTTTATATTGCACTTAAACATAAAGGTGAAGTTGAGACTTTTGAAGAGGCTAGCAAAAAAATAGATGAAGTAATAAAAAATGGGAAAGCTTTAGAAATTTTAAAAGACTTTATAGATCTTAGTGGGGGAGATGGACAGGTAGTTAATAACTATAAGTTATTACCAGAAGCAAAATCAATAACTGAAGTTTACTCAACTAAAGATGGTTTTGTAGAAAAAATTAAGGCTGAGGAAATAGGAAAAGCGGCTATGGTTATAGGTGCTGGACGCGCAACGAAAGAAGATAAAATAGACCATGCAGTGGGAATATTATTAAAGAAAAAAGTAGGAGACCTAGTAAAAAAAGGTGACCTAATAGCAGAAATTCATTATAATGATGATAAAAATATAGAACAAAGCAGGGCTATGATTATAGATGCATATGTCGTTGGTTCTAAAGAACAAAAAGGTATAAAAAATATTTTAGAAATAATAGAATAGAGGTAGAAATATGGAATTAAATAAATACATTGATCATACTATATTAAAAGCAACAGCAAGTCAAAAAGATATAGAAAAATTATGTGTAGAAGCGGCTGAACATAAGTTTTATAGTGTTTGTGTCAATGGTTGCTATGTGAAAGATGCTAAAAAATACTTGGAAGGAACAGATGTGAAAGTTGCGGCTGTAGTTGGATTCCCGCTAGGAGCAATGACAACAGCAGCCAAAGTTTTTGAAGCGAAAGAAGCAATAGAAAATGGGGCTAGTGAGATTGACATGGTTATAAATGTCGCTAAGTTGCAAGACGGAGAATATGCTTATGTTGAAGAAGAAATCCGTCAAATAAAAGAAGCTATAGGAAAAAATGTTTTGAAAGTTATAATAGAAACATGCTACCTTAGTGATGAAGAAAAAGTTAAGGCTTGTGAATTATCATTGAAGGCAAAAGCTGATTTTGTTAAAACTTCAACTGGGTTTGGTACAGGTGGTGCAACATTTGAAGATGTTAAGCTTATGAAGAGTGTTGTAGGAGACAACGCAAAAGTAAAAGCTAGCGGTGGTGTAAAAGATAAAGAAACTGCTGAAAAATATGTTGAATTAGGTGCAGAGCGTTTGGGAACAAGTTCAGGTATTGAAATAATAAAATAATTAAGATAATAAAAAGGTTAGCTTAGTGTTTAAATTAATGATTAAGCTAACTTTTTTAATTGTTTTTTATAGCTTATTAGCGGTATTTATTGTATAATAGAAAATGGTTTATTGTGTACATCAAATACTAGAGGAACTTAGTATTTTAATATTTGAAACGTGAATCTTTAAAAAAATTCACAATGTAGATAAAAATAAAAAGGAGATTTTTTATGTTATCAAAGTCATTTGAACAATATAAATTTAATGAATTTGTAAATAAAGCAATAGTAGATTTAAAATTTGATAATCCTACAAAAATTCAGGAAAGAGTATTCTCGCCTGTATTAAAAGGAAAAAATATTGTGGCAAAATCACAAACAGGAAGTGGGAAAAGTCACTCTTTCCTATTACCAATTTTTAGTAAAATAAATGTAGAAAAGAAAAAAACTCAAAGCATAATTTTAGCACCGACACGAGAACTATCTCGTCAACTTTATGATATGGCAGTCCATATTGCAGAGTTTAGTGAAGATGATATAAAAATTACGCTATGCATTGGTGGTCAAGATTTGAATCGAGATATAGAAAGAGTATCAAATGCCCCGCATATTATAATTGGAACACCTACTCGTGTTCTAGAGCTAGATCGCTCTAGTGCACTTGCTATTAAAGAGGTAGAGACTTTAGTTATTGATGAATGTGATATGATGATTGATTTAGGATTTATGGAAGATATTGATAAAATTTCTAAACGTACTGCAGAAAATTGTCAATTTTTAGTATTTTCAGCAACTATTCCTACTCAAATGAATCATTTCTTAAAGAAATATTTGAAAAATGCTCAATATATTGAAGTTGATAATGCAAAATTTGGGAAAATCGAATATATTCTAATTCCTGAAAAAAGTTCAACTCGTTTAGAAAAATTATACGAAATTACAACTGTAATCAATCCTTATTTAGCACTTATCTTTGCAAATAAAAAAACAGAAGTAGAAGAAGTAAGTAATTATTTAATTTCAAAAGGGCTAAATGTTGGAGTTCTTCATGGGGATTTAACACCGCGTGAACGTAAACAAATGCAACGTCGTATTAATAATTTAGATTTTTCTTATGTAGTTGCTAGTGACTTAATGAGTCGAGGAATCGATATTGAAGGTGTTAGCCATGTAATTAACTATAATATTCCTAATGATTTAGACTTCTTTATTCATAGAGCTGGACGTACAGGGCGTGCTGGTTTAAATGGCGATTGTATTACAATCTACAATAATAAAGATGAAGAAAAATTACAGATTCTTGAAAGCCGAGGAATAGAATTTAATCACCAAGATATAAAAAATGGTGAGTTTATTGAAACTAAAGATAGAAATAAACGTCAAAGTAGAAAAAAAGTTGTTGCTGATCATAATTTAACGGAAAAATTAAAATCAAAAGTGCGTGTTTCTAAAAAAGTTAAACCAGGTTATAAGAAAAAATATAAATATAAAATGGATAAACTTAAACAAAAAGAAAGAAGAAAATTCGCTAAAAGAAGTAATAAAGCAAATAGAGGTAAATAATGAAAAATTTAAGAATTGGATCTCATGTGTCAATGTCTGGTAAAGAGATGATGTTAGGATCTGTTAAAGAAGCCGCAAGCTATGATAGTGATACATTTATGATTTACACAGGGGCACCTCAAAATACGAGAAGAAAACCTATTGATGAATTGCGTATTGATGAAGCGCATAAGGCAATGGAAGAAAACAATATTAGTGATATAGTAGTACACGCTCCGTATATAATTAATCTCGCTAATACAATAAAACCTGATATTTACCAGTTAGCTGTTGATTTTCTGCGATTAGAAATAGAAAGAACTGAAAAAATTGGTGCTAAAAATATAGTTTTACACCCGGGTTCTCACGTTAAAGCTGGTGTTGATGTTGGTATAGCTAGTATAACAAAGGGTCTTAATGAAGTCTTAACAAAAGATATGAAAACAAATATTGCTCTTGAAGTAATGGCTGGTAAGGGTAGTGAGTGTGGACGAACATTTGATGAAATTGCAAAAATAATCGATGGTGTAACTTTAAATGAAAAGCTTACAGTTACTTTTGATACATGCCATGTCTTTGAAGGTGGTTATGATATAGTGAATAATCTTGATGAAGTACTTACAGAATTTGATAAAATAGTAGGACTTAATCGTATTCAAGTTTTACATATCAATGACAGCAAAAATACTTTAGGAGCACATAAAGATCGCCATGAAAACATTGGTTATGGTGGAATTGGTTTTGAAGCAATTAATCGTATAGTTCATTTACAAGAGTTCGCTAATATTCCGAAAATCCTAGAAACACCATGGTATGGTGAAAATAAGGACATAGCACCGTATAAAGATGAAATAGCTATGTTAAGAAGTGGAGAATTTATAGATTTCAAAAAATAAATTTTGGAGGTTATTATGACAACAACAGAAGAAAAAGTTGATAGAATCATGAAGCTTTTAAAAGAAAAAGGATATAAATATACAGATAAAAGAAAGTCTATGGTAAAGTTGCTAGTAACTGAAGATAGATACATAAATGCAAAGTTTGTGTCGGAAACATTAGGGAAGATTTATCCAGGACTAAGTTTTGATACGATATACCGTAATCTAAGTACTTATGAAGAACTAGGAATTTTAGAAACGACAGAGATAAAGGGTGAAAAGTATTTTAAAATAGGATGTTTAGAAGAAAACCATCACCATCATCACCACATTTGCTTAGGGTGTGGTAAAGCAAAAATTATTCATATTCATGTTTGCGATAATTTACAAATAGATGAACTAAAAGGTTATAGAATTGATGGTCACAAATTTGAAGTATATGGACTGTGCCCTAAATGCTTAGAAAAAGAGGAAAATAAATAATGTTTGAGGGTATATTGCCGATTTATAAGCAACGTGGAATAACTAGTCATGATGTTGTTTTCAAAGCAAGAAAAATCCTAAAAATGAAGAAAATAGGCCATGCAGGTACGTTAGATCCAGAAGTAGATGGAGTATTACTACTTTTATTAGGCGGAGCGACTAAAGTTAGTGATTATGCAATGGACTTAGGAAAAAGTTACAGAGCAGAAGTATGTTTAGGTATTAAAACAACCACTGAAGATTTGACTGGAGAAGTGTTAGAAGAATCTAACATTGATGATATCGATATAGATAAAATAAAAGATATTTTACAAACCTTGATAGGAGAAATTGAACAAACTCCACCAATTTACTCAGCTGTAAAGGTGAAAGGTAAAAAACTTTATGAATACGCACGCGCAGGAAAGTTTGATGTAGAAATTCCGTCAAGAAAAGTTAATATCTATGATGTTGAGTTTATTGAGGGTAGTGATTATTATAAAGATAATAAATTCTATTTTTCTATTAATATCTCTTGTGGGAAAGGAACTTATGTCAGAACTATAGCTACTGATATTGGTAAAAAATTGAATTTACCGAGTACAATGAGTAAGCTAACAAGGACTCGTAGTGGAAAAATAGAATTAAATAATTGTTTAACACTTTCAGAAGTAGAACAATTACTTGAAAAAAATAAGCTAGAAGAAAAGTTATTAAAAAAAGAATATGCCTTAGAGGAATATCAGTTTGTAGAAATTCCTAAGTTTAGGGCGCAACAAGTTATGAATGGACTTAGATTTAGAAAAAATCAATTCCCAGACTATGATTTTACAGATGGAATAGTATTCACATATGAAAACGAGGCGATAGCTATTTATTATCTGAAAAATCCAGATGATGAATTATTATATGTGAAAACTACATTCCCAAAAATAATAGAGTAGGTAAATAAGAAATGAAAATTTTTAATATTTCTGATTACAATATAATAGAAAAAAGTAATAAAAAGAGGGTAGCTGCATTGGGCTTTTTTGATGGGGTTCATAAAGCTCATCAAAAGATAATTTCTGAAATGGTATCAGAAGCCAGAGAAGGATATGTACCAACGGTAATTACACTAGATAAAAGTCCAAAAGAATATTTTGCAAAATCTAAAGAAGAATCTTTAACACCATTAAAAAAGAAATCTAAAATTTTTGAAGAACTAGGTGTAGAGGAAGTTTATTATTTGGAATTTAATGAACAATTACAAAATTTAGAAGCAATAGAATTTATTGATAAAATTTTAAAAAAATTAAAGGTTGAAAAGGTCTTTTTCGGGTATGACTATAAATATGGTGTAAAAGGTTCGGGTACGCCAGAAATGATTCTAGATTCTGGAATAAAGGTTAGTATTCACGAAAAGGAAGAGATAGAGCATCATAAGATATCAACAACAACTTTAAAAAGCTTTGTTATAAATAATGATTTTGTTTCATATATTAAATTTTCAGGTAGAGCATATTCTATTGTTGGTACAGTAATAAAGGGTAAACAATTAGGTAGAACAATTAATTTTCCAACAGCTAATCTAGATTTAACAGAAAATTATTTATTGCCAAAAACGAACGGAGTTTATCTGACTAAAACTATGGTTGGTAAAAAAATATATAAATCATTAACAAATATAGGATATAATCCAACTGTATCAGGCATTAAAGATAAAAAATCTATAGAGACTCATATTTTAGATTTTGATGAAGATATTTATGGAGAAGAAATAGAAGTATATTTTTATGAGTCTCTCCGACCCGAAAAAAAATTTGATAGTTTTAATCATTTAAAAGAACAACTGCAAATAGATAAGGATGTTTGTGAAAAAAAGATATTTTAAAATTTTTCCACTTGAAATTAATAAAAAAATAGTGTACAATAACTAAAGTTCCTTATTCGTGGTCTAGAAACACTCCAGATTCTATACTAGGATTAAGGGGAAAATAAAATTATATGGAGGAAATTGCAATGGCAGCAATTAGTCAAGAAAGAAAACAAGAAATTATCGCTAAATACCGTACTCATGAATCAGATACTGGTTCTCCAGAAGTACAAATCGCAGTATTAACTGCAGAAATCGATGCTTTAACTGAGCATTTAAACACTCATAAAAAAGATCACGCAGGTCGTCGTGGATTACTTAAAAAAGTTTTCCGTCGTCGTCACTTACTAGACTATTTAATTAAAAAAGATATCCAAAGATACCGTGAATTAATTAAATCTCTAGGATTAAGAAGATAATTTTTTATAAATTGGAGAGGTTTAGAAACTTCTCCAATTTCTTTAGAAAAGTATTGACATAATATAGAAATGTTGATATACTATTAAGGTACTTTCATTAAGTACTTATTTAATAATGTCTCAGTAGCTCAGCAGGATAGAGCAACGGCCTTCTAAGCCGTCGGTCAGGGGTTCGAATCCCTTCTGGGACGTCTGAAAAGGCAGGGTAGTTTATCCTGCTTTTTTTATGTAAAAAATAAACATCAAAATAAAAAAGATGAGAAATTAAACAACACTCATCTTGACTTCGATAACTTTATTCACTTCTGGTATTTTTTCTTTTATGTTTTTTTCAATAGCAAATTTCAAAGTGATATGCGAAAGTTCGCAATGTGCACACTCCCCTAAAAATCTTATTTTTAAAATGCCATCTTTATAATTAATAAATTCAATATTTCCACCATCAGCTATTAATTTAGGACGAATTTTTTCTAATTCTAACTTAATTTTATCCACTGTATCATAATATTTTTTATCCAAAATATAAACACCTCGCTCCACCTAATTATACTTGTAAATTTTTAAAAAATCAACATATTAAATAAATTAATAAAAAGTAAGCAAGTTACTATTATTTTCTTATAAAAACGGTTATAATAATATATAGAAAATAAAAATAAAGAGGGAAAATTCTATGACAAATACAGGAGAGCAACTAATCTTAATAACAGATATAGCTGTAGAGAAATTTCAAGAGTTGTTGTTTGATGCTGATAAACGTGATAGTTATCTGAAAATAGCTATTGCTTTAGAAGGTACTCAAATGCACTATGCTATTGATATAAAAGATGAAGTGGAAGAAGGAGATAAAGTCTATAACTTTGGAGAATTAAAAGTTCTTGTAAATGAAGAAGACGAACTACTTCTTAAAGGTCTTGAAATTGATTATGTACAGGATGAATTTGGAAGTGAATTCACACTTCACAATCCTAACATGATAGAAATATATGATGATGAAGAAGGCGGTTGCTGCGGAAGTGGTTGCTGCTGCTAATAACAAATAATTAAAAGGAGAAAAGTATACTATGAAAAATGTAGTAATTTTAGGTGCTGGTTATGCAGGACTAACAACATTAAAAGGATTAAAAAAAGCTGCTAAAGCTGGAGAGGTAAAAGTAACATTAGTTAATAAAAATTCATATCACTATGATACTGTTAATTTACACGAAGTTTCTGCTGGAAACATTCCATCAAGAGACATTTGTATCGATATTAAAGATGTAGTTACACCAGGAGTTAGTTTTGTACAAGATGAAGTTATTAAAATTGATACTGAGAAAAAATTAGTATTAACTAAAAAACATGAAATTGATTATGATGTATTAGTAATTGGATTAGGATTCCAACCAGAAACATTTGGTATTGAAGGAATGGCAGAAAATGCTATGCCAATAGCAGACGTATTAGCAGCAGAAAAAATTGCAGCTACATTAGAAGATAACTTCAGAAAATATGCTACTAGTGAAGAAAAAGATGTTAAAGATATTTCTGTTATCGTAGGTGGAACAGGTCTTGCTGGTATGGAGTTTTTAGGTGAATTGGTACACCGTAAAAAAGAATTATGTTCTAAATATGGAATTGATGAAAAATTAGTTAAAATCTATGGATTAGATGCGGCTCCAACATTACTTCCAATGTTTACTAAAGAATATAGTGATTATGCTAGAAAATACTTAGAAGATAACGGAATTGAAATTATTTTAGGTGCTGGAATTAAAGGTGCAACTGCAGACAGCTTTATTATTGAAGTTGAAGGAGAAAGAAAAGAACTAAAAGCTAGTACATTAGTATGGACTGCTGGAGTTCGTGGTAATAAACTTATGGATGAAACTTTCCCAGAATTATCGAAACGTGGTCGTTTAGTAACAACTCAACAATTAACTGTTCCTGGAATGGAAGACATTTATATAGTAGGTGACTGTGCAGCGTTTATCGAAACAGGTCAAGAAAGACCATATCCAACTACAGCACAAATTGCTAACCAAATGGGAGCTTACGTAGGTGCTCGTATTAGTGGAAAACCAGTTGGAGACTTCAAATATATCAACCGTGGTGTTGTATGTTCTCTAGGACATAAAGATGGTATTGCAGATGTTATGGGTGGTAAAAAATCTAAAGGATTTAAAGCTGCTAAATTGAAAAAAATCATCGAAGCAAAAGCTATCTATGAATTAACAGACGTTATAACAGCTCTAAAAAATCAACGTATCCTTTAATTTTAAAGAGAAAAAAACTCAACTTTTTGTTGGGTTTTTTTATTTTTCATCATAAAAACAAATAGCTATGAAGTGGGATTCAGTTTGGACAATAATTATCAAGTTTTCTAGCACGCTTAATTGAAAAATAGTCATAAATATGGTAAGATATAGTGTAGGGAAAATTTAACCAATAAAGTAATGAGGAAAAATTATGATATATAAAATAGCAAATACACAAGAAGAATATGAACAAATTTTCAAGTTAAATTATGAAACATTTGTTGATGAAATTCCTCAGCACGAAAAAAATGAAACTAAAAAATTAAAAGATAAATTTCATGATAAAAACATATATATAATAGCAAAAAAAGAGAATGAAGTAATTGGAATGATTTCGCTATCTGATACACGTCCATTTTCTTTAGATGATAAGTTGAATAATATAGATACATATTACAAAGGGGAATATAGAAAACCCGTAGAGATTCGATTATTGTCAATAAAACATCAATATAGAAAAACAAAGGTCTTTACAGAATTAATTCAAAGAACATTTAATTATATTATTCAAAACTCTTATGATATCGTCTTTATTTCGGGAACAGTGAGACAAGAAAAATTATATAAACATATAGGTTTTGTTCAGTTCCACGAAAATGTAGGTACTAAAGATGCAGAATATATGCCGATGTATTTAGATTTAACTGCTGAAAATAAAATTATTAATAGACTTGCAGCAGCTCAACGTATCAATTTTTTACCTGGTCCAGTAGATTTATCGGATGATGTGGTTGATAAATTATCAAAAAAACTGTATTCACATAGAAGTAATGAGTTTGTTACATTGACAAAAGATACTTTGGCCAAATTAGAAAGAATCCTTGATGTTAAGTGTGCAACTATACTTCATGGTTCAGCTACTTTAGCTAATGAAGCTATTATGGCTCAGTTAAAGGGGCGTGGGCTTAGTAATGGATTAGTTCTTGCAAATGGTGAGTTTGGAAATAGACTAATACGTGAAAGCAAGCGCCATGGTCTAAATATAGACGATTATAGCGTAGGTTTTGGAGAGAGTTTTGATTTAGAATTATTAGATAGAAAGTTATCTGAGGACAATTATGACTTTGTCTATTTAGTTCATAATGAAACTAGTGTTGGAATTTTAAATGATTTAGATAAAATAACAGAAATTGTAAAAGAAAAACATAATAAGGTTTTAGCTGTTGATGCTGTATCAGCGGTTGGAGCGATCAAGTACAGTTATAGAAATGTAGATTATGTTGCATGTTCATCAGGAAAAGCATTTTGTTCTGTTGCAGGTCTTGCAGTGGTTGGATCAAATTGTGAATTGGTACCGTTGGACAATACACCATTATACTTAGACTTGCATTATGCGAATAAGATGGTTTCTATACCATTTACACAACCATCAATTTTAATGGAAGCTTTAAACACAGCTTTAGATGCATTTGAAACTGATGAAAGATATGAAAAAGTTCAAAGTAAGTATGCTTATATGAAAGAAGGGTTAGAAGCTTTAGGCCTTCCGATTATGAAAATTAAGAAAAATGAAGTATCACCTGTTATAATAACGGTAGAACTTCCTGAAAGTATTTCTTCGCTTAATATAGGGGCTTCACTTGCGATAAATAATGTATTTATTCATTATAAGAGCTCATACTTAGCAGAAAGAAATATAATTCAATTTTCGTTTATAAACATAAACACAACTAAAAAAGAAATAGATTATACATTAAGTATATTAAAAGAAATGATAGGAGAGAATTAATGCCAGTATTTAAAGTATTTTACCAAGAAAATTCAAAAGAAATTCCAGTAAGGGAGAATACGCAAGTATTATTTGTAGAAGCTGATGGAGTTCCTGCAGTTAGAAAATACTTGGATGACAGAAATTACAACATAGAGCTTGTTCAAGAATTAAGCGATGCTTATTTAGAATTTGAAAAACAAGCGGAAGATTTTAAAGTGGAGAAAGTTAATGGATAAAATCATTAAAAAAAATGAAGTAGGTGTAGCTGCTATTGGTGGACTAGGCGAAATAGGGAAAAACACTTACGCTATTCAATATCGTGATGAAATAATTATTATCGATGCGGGAGTGAAGTTTCCTGGAGATAATATTTTAGGAATCGATTATGTAATTCCTGATTACTCATATATTGAAAAAAACATAGATAAAATAAAAGCTTTAGTAATAACTCATGGTCACGAAGATCATATAGGCGGCTTACCATTTTTACTAAGAAAAGTGAGCCTACCTATTTATGGAGGACCTCTTGCTATTGGATTAATAAGATCAAAATTAGAAGAACATAATTTATTGGCAAGAGCGGAATTAAATGTTATTGACGAAGATACTATTTTAGAGTTTAAATATTTAAAAGTGTCATTTCATAATACAACGCACTCTATTCCAGATTCTTTCGGAGTTATAGTTAATACACCACAAGGAAATATCGTACATACAGGAGATTTTAAATTTGACTTTACGCCAGTAGGGCAAGGAACAAATCTTCACAAAATGGCAGCAATCGGGGATGAAGGTGTATTATGTTTACTTTCAGACTCAACTAACTCAGAACGAGGAGAGTTTACCCAAAGTGAGAAAGAAGTAGGGAAAACAATTTCTAATATACTTCGTAAAGAAAAACATCGTGTAATATTTGCTACATTTGCTTCTAACGTTTATCGTGTAAAACAAGTAGTTGAAGCATGTATAGAGCATGGAAGAAAAATTGTTGTTTTTGGTCGCTCAATGGAAAAAGCTATTAAAATAGGAACAGAATTGGGATATATTAAAGCACCAAAGGATACTTTCGTTAATAGCAAATATTTAAATCAGGTCGATCCAAATAAACTTCTTATTTTATGTACGGGAACTCAAGGAGAAGAACTTGCAGCCCTTAGTAGAATTGCTAACGGTACGCATAAAAAGATAACTATTATGCCAACAGATACGGTAATTTTTGCAAGTTCTGCTATTCCAGGTAATACATTATCAATTAATAAGAATATTGATTTATTATCAAAATTAGGAGCAAATGTAATTACATCTAGCGTCAATAATGTCCATACTTCTGGACATGGATCAAAAGAAGAACAAAAATTAATGTTTAGATTGATAAAACCTAAATACTTTATGCCGATTCATGGTGAATATCGTATGCAAGTTATTCATGCACAAACAGCTGCTGAGTGTGATATTCCATTAGAAAATTCATTTATTATGGAAAATGGAGAAGTATTGGCATTAACAAGTGATAGCGCTCGTATTGCTGGAAAATTTGAGGCATCTGATGTGTACGTAGATGGTCTTGGAATTGGAGATATAGGAAGTGTTGTTATAAAAGATAGAAAAGAACTATCAGAAGAAGGTGTAATTGTCGTATCAGTTGCACTAGATTTTAAAAATAAAAAATTACTTAATAATCCGGACATAATTAGCAGAGGATTTGTTAATATAAATGAATCTATGGAATTATTTGGTGCATGTAAAGGTGTTGTAAAAGATACTGTATTGAATATACTTTCAGACGAAGAAGTTGGAGTGTATCAAATACGCCATCAAATAGTAGAAAAATTAGGAGAATTTCTAGAACAAGAAATAGGAAGAAAACCTGTGATATTACCTACAATATTGGAGGTGTAAATATGAAATATAGAAGTGTGTTTGATATTATAGGACCAATAATGGTAGGTCCGTCGAGTTCACATACAGCTGGAGCTGTAAGAATAGGATTATTTACCAGATATATATTTGGACTTCAGCCTGAAAAAATAAAAATAACTTTATATGGCTCATTTAAAGAGACATATAAAGGACACGGAACAGATATAGCTTTAATTGGGGGATTATTAGGATATAATACCTCAGATAAGCGTATTAGAACTAGCTTAGAAGATGCAAAGGAAGCAGGAATAGATTTCGAATTTATAGAAAGTGAAGTTGAGCATATTCATCCAAATACCGCCAAACTTGAAGTAGAGGCGGGTAGACATAGTCTGGATTTAATAGGAAAGTCAATAGGCGGAGGGAAAATGGTTATTTTCGAATTATTAGGGTTTGATGTAAATCTCTCTGGAGACTTTCCTAGTTACTTTGTTTTTTACAAGTTTAGTGAGAAGAACAAAATACAATTACTTTCAGAAGTAGAACGTATATTTGGTAACAACAAAGTAAGTTCTAATTTTTCTGACTCAATATTAGAGGGAATGAATCTTTTAGTAGTAGAAGTTTTAGAAGAAATTAGTGATAAACAATTAGAGACGATATCTGATTTAGAGTATGTAAATGAAATTAAATTTGCAGATAAATTATAGGGGAAACGCTATGTTTATAAGTTTAGAAGATATAGTAGAAAAATCAAAATATGAGAAAAAACCTGTTTCAGAACTTATGATTGAACAAGAAGTTGAGTTAAATGGTGTTAGTCGTGCTGCTGTAGAAAAATTAATGAAACGTAATTTATCAGTAATGATGCAGGCAGTAGAAGAAGGTCTAGCAGGAGTTAGTTCAAAAACTGGACTTACCGGAGGAGATGCTAAAAAGTTACAAACTTATATAGAAAGTGGTCAATCAATTACAGGAAAAGATTTTTTGACGGGGGTTGCAGCTGCAATAGCTACTAATGAGGTTAATGCTTCACTAGGATTGATTTGTGCAACACCTACCGCTGGATCAGCAGGTGTGTTACCTGGTTGTGTTCATGCTTTAAAGCAAAAGTTTAATATAGATGAAGAAACACAATTAAGAATGCTATTTACAGCAGGTGCTTTTGGATTTGTTGTTGCTAATAATGCATCTTGTTCTGGAGCAGAAGGTGGATGTCAAGCCGAGATAGGTTCAGCTAGTGCGATGGCAGCAGCTGCAATAGTCGAAGCTATGGGAGGAGATGCAGAAACAAGTGCACACGCATTTGCTATTGCTCTAAAAAATATGCTCGGTCTTGTTTGTGATCCAGTAGCTGGATTAGTAGAAGTTCCTTGCGTAAAGCGTAATGCGGCAGGAGTTTCTACAGCAATGATGGCAGCAGATATGGCACTTGCGGGAATTAAAAGTCGTATACCTGCTGATGAAGTATTAGAAGCTATGTATAAAATTGGTTTAGAAATGTCAACGACGTTAAAAGAAACAGCCAAAGGTGGCTTGGCAATTACAAAAACTGGAGAAAAATATAGGAGTTTATTATTCGGTAATGATTAATATATTGGAAAAGTCAGTAGAAACTATAAAAGGTGTGGGAAAAAAATATCTACAAACATTGAACGAATTAGAGATATATACTATTCGTGATGTATTGTATAATATTCCTTACAGAGTGTCTAGTTCTACTGATTTTTCTATGTCTGTTAAAGATAACGAAAAGGTAGTTGCAACAGGGAAAGTAGAAACACGTGTTAGTACACAATTTTATGGAAATAAACGAAGTCGTTCATTTTTTTCATTGTCTACCCCAACAGGAAGTATAAAAATAGTATTTTTTAATCAACATTATCTTAAAAAGAATCTTTTAGAAGGTCGAGATATCGTAGTAAAAGGAATTTATAACAAAGCTAATAATACGATAACAGCTTCTAGCATTTCTTTTGGAAAAGAAGAGAAAGTTGAAAGTAATGATAGTAAAATTGAAGTGTTTTATCATTTGAAACAGGGACTAACTCAAAAAAGATTTATAAAGCTTGTAGAAGAAGCATTTAATATGATTGATGAAGAAAATGTTATTTTGGATTTAGTTCCTGAAAACTTCAAAGGAATTTGGAAACTGGAAAAAATCTTATATACACTCCATTTCCCAAAAGATGTTGAGCAGTTTGATAAAGCACGTAAAATGTATGCTTTTCATGAGCTATTTAATTATCAATTGAAATTACAATTGCAAAATATGAATAGTAGGCTAGAAGATGAAAGATACAGAATTTGTATAGATAATGATGATATTCAAGAATTTACACAACAACTTCCGTTCAGTCTGACTAATGCTCAAAAGAGAGTAATAGACGAGATTGCAGCTGATTTAAATACACCTTATAAAATGGATAGATTGTTGCAAGGTGATGTAGGAAGTGGAAAAACAGCTGTAGCAGCCGCAACCTTGTATGGAGTTATAAAATCTGGATATCAAGCAGCTATTATGGCGCCAACGGAAATTCTTGCTAATCAACATTTTGAAACTTTTTTTGAATTTTTCAAAGAACTAAATATATCAATAGCACTGCTAACAAGTAACACACCTAAAAAAGAACGTAATAAAATTTTAAGTTTACTTGAAGTAGGGGAAGTAGAATTATTAATTGGGACACATTCTTTAATTCAAGATGATGTCATATTTAAAAATTTGAAATATGTAATTACTGACGAGCAACATCGTTTTGGTGTTAGACAACGAAAAATTTTAAGTAATAAAGGAGAGGCGGTAAACTCATTAATGATGACTGCAACGCCAATTCCTCGTAGTCTTGCGATAACATTAATTACGGATATAAAAGTTTCAACAATAGATGAACTTCCAGCAGGCCGTAAAAAAGTTCAAACATATAAAGCGAATAACAAGAGTTTTTATAAAGTTTTAGATAATATTATGATGGAGCTTGATAACGGTCGACAAGGTTATGTAGTGTGCCCATTAATAGAAGAATCAGAAAAGATGGATCTTCAAAATGTAGAAGATACTTATGAGAAGATAAAAGAATACTTGCCAGATTCATATAAAATAGCTATTCTACATGGTAAAATGAGTAATAAAGAAAAAGATGAGATAGTTGAAAGATTCTTAAATAAAGAGATACATATTTTAATATCAACAACGGTAATAGAAGTAGGAGTAAATGTTCCTAACGCAACATTTATGATTGTAGTTGATGCACATAGATTTGGACTTGCGACACTACACCAACTTAGAGGACGTGTAGGAAGAAGTAAGTTTCAATCATATTGCATCTTGATAACTGATTCAAAAAGTGAGAGAATAGATATTATGTGTTTGGAAAATGATGGGTTTAAGATTGCGGAGTTTGATCTTAAGCAACGAGGTCCTGGAGATTTTTTTGGTACGAAACAAAGCGGTGTTCCAAGTTTTAAAGTTGCAGATTTAATTAATGATGTAGATCTTATGTATTTGGCTAAAAGATTAGCTCTAAAAATTATAGAAGTAACAGATAATAAGAATAGGTTACTTCAGTATGTAGGTTTAGAAGAAACAACAATATAGGAGGAATAGATGAGCAAAAAGTGGAAAAATAGATTAATAAATATTCTTATTGCAGTATTATTACTTACCTCGGTAGTACTTATTTTTAAAAATCAAATTAGAGAGTACTTAACAGGAAATGCTAACAATAAAATAATAACTGCGTACAAAAATGGTAAAGGAGAGGTAGATATACCTTGGTGGCAAAAATTATTTACTGATAATGCCTCGAAAATAAAATTAACAGATTCTATGTTAGGAATTTTGAAAATTGATTCTGTAAATATTCAAGAACCAATATTTCAAGATGTCACAGAGATTAACTTGATTAATGGTGTTGCAACAGCGCAAGAACCCTCAACATTAGATGCTCAAAATGTTGTGATAGCTGGGCATAGCGTTCAAGGAGTAGGTATAAGATTTAATAATCTTAGCAAAATAAAAATGGGTGCTAAAATTGAAATTATTTCAAAAGATAAGCTATGTACATATGAGGTAAGTAAATTATATGATGTGGCTGCAACACAGGTAGAAATACTAGAGCAACATAAAGACCAACCTAAAAAACTTACATTATTCACTTGCGATAATTATAATCCTAAAACAGGAGAATGGGAAAGTAGATTTGTTGTTGAAGCTAAATTAGTAGGAGAAGAGAGTGCATAATATTATGAAAATAGGAATAGATATTTTAGGGATAGATAACCCAGAAAGAATTATTAACTTTGTAAATAATTATAAAGACGGCGAAGTAGAATTATATGTTTATGGATTGGAAGAAACATTAACAAAAGTAACAAAAACTGAAAATATCGTAAAGAACGTTTGTACAGAAGAAGTATATATGTCAGATGATCCGGCACGAGTTCACAGAAAGAAAAAAGATGCTTCTATGATTAGAATGTTAGATGATTTAAATAATCAAGTAATAGATGTAGCTATTTCTGGAGGTAGTACAGGGGCATTTATGGCAAGTTCAGTATTTATGATTGGTCGAATTGAAGGTATTTCAAAACCAGGATTAGCCTCTCTACTGCCAACAAGATCAGATCATAAGTTTTTATTAACAGATCTTGGGGCGAATGTTGAGGCGAAACCGGACGATCTACTTAATTATGCAAAACTTGGCCAATTGTATATGAAGTACATTTATAATATAGAAACACCGAGCGTAGCATTGTTGAATGTAGGTGTTGAAGAAAGTAAAGGCAACAAAGTTTATAAGGATGCACACAAGCTTATGAAGGCTGAAGTAGTAAACTTTAAAGGGAATATAGAAGGTCGAGAAATACTAGAGCATCAATTTGATATAGTAGTAGCTGAAGGCTTTGCAGGAAATGTTTTATTAAAAACTATAGAAGGAGTTGCGAAGTCATTAGGAAAAATGATAAAAGGAATTTTCTTACAGAACTTAAAAACTAAAATAGGGGCATTATTAGTAAAAAAAGGTATTAATGCATTTAGGAAAAAATTTGATTACAGTGAATATGGTGGAGCATTTTTACTTGGAATAAAGAAACCTACAATAAAAGTTCATGGTGCTGCTGATGAAAATGCACTATATTATGCTGTTCAACAAGCAAAACAAATACACAAAACAAAACTTTATGATATAATGATAGAAACAATGGAAAAAGGAGAATAAAAAAATGGCAATTTTAGAAGAAGTAAAAGAAATAATTACAAGATATGTAAAAATCGAATCAGAAAAAATTACATTAGAATCAAAACTTAATGAGGATTTAGATGCTGATTCAATTGATATCGCCGATGTAGTAATGGATATCGAAGAAAAATACGGATTTGAATTTTCTGATGAAGATGCAGAAAATATTGTTGCTATTAAAGATTTAGTAAAAGTAATTGAAGAAAGAAAATAATTAAAATTTTATAAGTGTATCTCAAAAATTTAAATTAAAAATTATATAGAGAATTTAGTTTTAGATTATCTAAGACTAGATTCTTTTTTATTACATGTATAGTTTTATTTATACTTCATGAGAAGTTCAAATATACATTAAAATGCTATTTTCTTGCTTTTTTAAAATGAAAGAATTAAAATTAATATGTTAAATTATGAAGGAACATAAGTTATAAAAAGGAGAATGTAAATGAAAAACTTTTTTGATCAAAAATATAGTAAGTATGCTATTAGAAAATTTACTATAGGAGTTATTTCAGCTACTCTTGGAATGTTTATATTAGATAATACACAAATTAGTAATAATTATGCTAAAGCTGAAGATAAATTAAATGTACACTATAGATATGTTAGTGATGATGAATTAACACAAAAAGAAAAAGAATTGATAGTAAAAGAACTTCCTAAAGTTGCAGAATCGAATGAAGAAACTTATTATTTAGTCTATAAACCTTCTCAAGAAACGAAGTTAAGTACTTTGCCTAATACAGGAATATATACTGGAGTAAATGGTATTTTACTTGCTGGAGTAGTAGGTATGTTAGTAGTAGCTGTTACTCGTGGGAAAAATAAAAAGTATAAGGTATTATCAGTAATGTTGGTGACAAGTTTAGGGGTAAGTGTTTTACAAAGTCCTGTTATCGCAATGGAGAGTCTAAAGTTATCAGTGTATAATACAGATTTTAGTGTGTTAAAAAGTCGACAATTACCAAATCCAATAGAAATTCCTGGTTATAATTATGTAGGATTTATAAAAAATGAATATACTAATTTTAAAATAAATAAAACTGATAAGGCATTGGAAAATATAAGAAATAGTGATTCTAGTGAAAGTTCAAGAAATAGGAATATAATTAAACCAGAATACACAGGAGAGCAATCAGGCGCGGCAGTAGAACCTGAGAAGGTAGAAAAACCAGAGTACACAGGAGAACAATCAGGCGCGATAGTAGAACCTGAGAAGGTAGAAAAGCCGGAATATACTGGAAAGATTGAACCATTAAAACCTGAAACAGATCAATTACCAAAAGAAAATATTATGAAAAAGAATGCTAGTGTAATGCTTAATATGAGATTTATATCAAACAATATAGAAAATTCAGGTGTAGGTTCAGCAACTTTTATATCGCCTAATGTACTCTTATCAGTGGCGCATAACTTTATTACTAGTTCTAAAGATAATATGACAGGGGAACTAATAGGATCTGAAAAAGAAAATATTTATGAGTGGATAACACCAGATGGGAAAAAAGGAACGTTTAGTGCAAAAGATATTCATTTTTATAATAAAAAGGAGTATCCTAAAGGATATATTAATGATTTAGCTGTGATAAAACTACAAAATGTTAATAATAATCAGTATGTTAGTTTGACTTCAAATTATAATAAAGTTAATGTTGGGGATAAATTAAATGTTTATGGTTATCCTAAAGGAAAATATACTCATCTTAAAGATGTGTCAGTAGAGTTAGAACAACAATATGCAAAAAATACATATGGTGTACAGTATCAAGGTGGGGCACCAGGTATGAGTGGAGGAGGAATACTTAATGATAAAGGAGAAGTGATAGGTATTCACCAAAATGGGGGACAAAATCGCTCAGGTGGATTAATTCTATCTCCAAATCAATTAGAATGGATTAAAAGCATTATTGAAGGTAAGGAGATAACTCCAAAATATGATGAGATAGAACGTCCCAAAGAAGATAAAAAAGAAGAAAAATATGAAAATTAAGAGTACTCTTAACTTCATATTAAATAATTAGAGAATGTAGAAAAAACAAGAAATATTCATTTTAATACTAGTGGAAAATGAATATTTCTCGTTTTATTTTTAATAATTAACATAACCTATGTTAACAAGTTTCGCCACCTCAAGAAGAACCAGCTCCAGCTGTACAACCGTAGCAATGCATACCTGTTCTAATTCTACGAACACCAATATGTTCTTTGGTAAGTTGGCTAACATGCTGTATTTCTCCAGAAACGTTTAGTTTTTCAATTAAATTAAAATCACAATCATAAAGAGAGCCGTCTGGACCAATAGAAATCATATTACGACACATAAGTCCAGGTAATGTATCTGGATTATATGCTCGGAAAAGTTTATTCATATAGTCTGCATATAAATCCTCACGATGTAAAAATTCAGAAAAACGCCCAATAGGATTATTTGTAATTGCAAATAAGTTATTAAATACAATTCCAAAGTTGTCGAAAAGTTTTTTCTTATAAGTTTTTTCTAGAGCTTCTTGTTTTGGTGGTAAAAATGCACCATTTGGATTGTAGACTAAATTAATAACTAAATCTTCTTCTTTACCATAACCAAGTTCATTAAGACGTTGTAACACCTCTATAGATTTAGGAAAAACTCCTTTACCACGCTGTTTATTAACTACTTTTTCATTATAGTATGGAAGAGAAGCTACAATTTGTACTTTTAAATCACGATATAGTTCAGGAATATCTCTATAAGCGGGTACTGCCAATATGACTAAGTTAGTCCTAACCATAACTATCTTCGCATATTTTGAGATTTCTTTTAAAAACCATCTAAAGTTAGGGTTCATTTCAGGAGCCCCACCTGTTATATCCATAATTTTGTAGTTTCCTACTTTGAATGCTTCAATAATTTGTTCGAAAGTCTCACGAACCATATTATTTTTTCTGTGAGGGCCACCATCTACGTGACAGTGACTACAAGTTATATTACATAAACTCCCGACATTTATTTGCATTGTATCAGGATATTCTTCGGTAAGTAAGTATTGCTTGTCTTCTACCATATCGAAGAATTTAGGAATGTTTAACTCTGACATAATAATTCCTAATTAGTAAGCTTATCAGAAAGCTCTTTACTTTGAAGACCGTGTACTAAAGTAATTCCAGCTTTCATTGCTGCTGCAACATGGATTGCTTCAGCGATTTGATCTTGATCACAACCTTCACTTAAGCAAGTACTAGTGTAGGCGTCTATACAGTAAGGACAAGCTTCAGAATGTGCAATAGCAAGAGCGATAAGAGCTTTTTCACGTGATGTTAATTCACCTTCTGCCATAACGTTACCGTAATAATTCATAAAGTTTTTCCAATGTTGTGGGGCATCTTCGCCAAATTTACCTTCACCAAACTCTATTAAATGTTTCTTTTTAAAATAATCAGCCATATTTATTCTCTCCTTTAAAAAATATATAATTCCATTATAAATCAGAATATTAAAATAATCAACGAAATAACTAGTTATACCAGAATGAAAAAGATTCCTTAGTTATAAAAACAAAGGAAATCTTTATTATTAAAACTTATCTAATATCACGATACATTTTGGCAATTTCTTCTACAGGTACACCACGACGATACATTTTTTGATATTTTTGCATTTGCCACATAGTTTTTTTTACATGCCCTTTATAGCGACGTGTAGAGGTTGTCACAGAAGAATCGATAACTGTAATTTTATATCCATTAGCGCTTAAATCTTCTGAAATATGATAATCTTCCATAATTGGCATATCTTTATATCCCCCAACTTTTTCAAAAGCTTCTCTAGAAAGAAATAATGCTTGATCACCAAATGCTAAGTTTGTAATACTTGCACGCATATTAGAAACAATAGAATTAACACGCATAGGAAAACTATTTGGATAGAATTTAATTTTTAGACAGCCAACCTCAGTAGGGCAATCGATAACTTTCTGTATAACATCTTTTTGAAGAACACTATCGGCATGAATAAACCAAAGTATATCACCGCGAGAAATTTCCGCTCCAAAATTCATCTGATTTGCACGTCCTTTCTTAACAGAAACATGGTATGAATACCCAAAATAAGAAAGTTCTTCTAGTATATCTAAAGTTTTATCTTTGCTGCCACCATCTACAAAAATAACCTCATGGTCTTTAATGTTGTGCAAACAGTATAAATTATAAATAAAATCTCGAATAGTTGTTTCTTCATTATAAATAGGAACTATAATAGAAATCATAAAATTCCTCCATAAAAATGATAATTAATGTCTATATTATAGCATATATCTAGTCACAAAAAAATAAAAATTTGTTAATAAATATTTTCAAAAATAATATTGACAAACAAACTGTATCTATTGTATAATCACAGTAGATACAAGAGAGGTGGGAAAATGAAGATAAAAATTTCTAATTTATCATCAATGCCAATCTATCAACAAATTGCAAGTGAAATAAGAAATAAAATTTTATCAAATGAACTTATGTCAAATATGCAACTTCCTTCAATCCGAGCTTTATCTAAAGAATTAGAGGTAGGGATAATAACTATAAAAAAAGCTTATGAAGTATTGCTACAAGAAAATCTTATTTATTCAAAAGGAGCAGTAGGATATTTTGTAAATGAGATAAATAGGGAAGAAATATTGCTAATTAAAAAGGAAGAATATTTAAAAGAAATAGAAAAAGTTTTTGAAAGGGCACTTGATGATGGTTTAACAAAGGTAGATGTAAAGGAAATTATAGAGATATTATTGGGGGAGAGAGATTATGGTAATAAAACTAAATAATTTAGAGGTGCAAAAAGGAAGCTTGAAGCTAGGAGTTATTAATTATACATTTGAGAATGGTTATGTTTATGCAATAACGGGAAATAGTGGAAGTGGTAAAACACTATTTTTACAAAGTATTTTAGGAAGCATAGATATTAAAAAAGAAATGGTTTTATATAATGACCTGAATTTTTATGAAAATGAAATAGAGATAAAATCTAAGTATTCCTACGTAGCAGATAATCCATTATTTTCAGATAAACTAAGTGTGGAAACTATCATAAGTAAAATTTCAAAATTAGATTCTAGATTTAATAAACAGAAGTGTTATGAATATTTAAAAAAATATATAGATTATGAGGAAAAATTAGTATGATAATTGAAAAAATAGTAAAAACAAAAAATCGATATCATTTATTTTGCTC
>ERZ773063.224-NODE-224-length-38693-cov-5.240903_pt1 | contig 38693 bp, 30 predicted proteins | sample MGYA00580625_ERZ773063 | MGnify/ENA primary metagenome ERZ773063 (study PRJEB29015, sample SAMEA2738022) | human oral metagenome | biome: human oral; feature: human-associated habitat; material: dental | place: China | collected 2042 ... | reverse complement strand
CTCGGCCAGCCCGTCGGCGACGACCGCGACGGCCACTAACGCAGCAGCGGCGAATGCTGCTTCTACCGCCGCAGCCAATACCGCTGCTCAGCGTGCGGCCGAACAGGCTGCCACACAAGCCGCCACTCAGGCCAACGCAGCCCGGAGCGCCGCCAACCAGGCCGCCGCTGCCCTGCAGGCAGCCCAGGCTGCGGCTCAGGAAGCCAATGCCAAGCGTGCCGAAGCCGAGGCCGCCAACAAGCGTGCTGCGGAGGCAGAGGCCGCACTCCAGAAGGCCACCGCCGAGCGTAGAGCTGCGGAAGAAGCCCTGGCCAAGACTGCTCGTGAAGAAGCCGCCCGCAAGCAGGCTGAAGCTGCAGCTGCCGCCAAGGCCAAGGAAGAAGCCGACGCCAAAGCCAAGGCAGACGCAGAAAAGGCTGCACAAGCTGAAGCCAAAGCCAAGGAAGAGGCCGCAGCTGCAGCCAAGGCGAAGGAAGAAGCCGAGGCCAAAGCCAAAGAAGAAGAGGCCCGTCAGGCAGCCGCACGGAATGCCGTGCCCGCCAGCTCCAGCGACGGCGTGAGTGGCCTGCTGCTGGCCACCATGCTGGATCAGGCCATGACCACCAACCGCACCCAGCAAGCCAATCTTGAAGCCCTGCCGGCCGAAGGCACCCACGGCAATTTGCTGGAGGACGCCGACGCACCGTCCGTCAATGCTGCGCAGTACACGGATCCGAGCAACTACGTGGGCGGCGGCCAGGGACGGGCGGGCAACTATCAGCCAGCCAACGGCACGTACTACTATCACCTGTTCAATGGTGGCGTGGAGAAGCCCGGAAAAGATGTTGCCTTCAAGATGAACACTGTCGGCATCAAGCTGAAAGTCGAAGCTTCTGCTGACAAGGTGGAACTGGATAACGAGCTGAAGGCCAGCGACGCTATCGGTGCAAGCAGCATCGAAGCGGCGCCCACCTTCACCGCCGGCTTTGATGTCAGCTTCCAGAAAAACGAGCTGGTCTCCCGGATTGACAACGCCGGCATTATCCAGACGTGGCATGGTCCTAACGACCAAAGCGTTCAGTTGATGCTGCGGGAGAGCAGCGAGAGCGGTGCCACCCTGTGCTGGAACTACACCCAGACCAACACCTCCCGCCTGTACTGCAACCGCTGGCAGATTCCAGCCGGCTGGAAAGCAGGTCAGCCGCTCACCTTCCTGGGCTACTACATTCACGAGACCCGCAAAGTGGACGGTGCCAACAAGAACTACTACTGGCACACCCGGTAAGACCTGAACCCCACGGCGCGCGGCCAGATCCGCGCCGTGCCTGGCAGGACAAGGCGCTCTTCGGAGCGCCTTTTTTCTTTCCAAGGCCTCCCATTCTCAGCCTCATATTTCCCGGGCACTCTTCCCACCCCCTTTTCCCGAAAGACGTCTCCTCTTCCCAAAGACTCTCTTCCCGAACGCCGTCTTCGCAATAGCTGCTGTTTCGTTGGCCTTCCTTCCGTTGGCCATCCTTCCAATTGCTTTCCATTCGCGGGACGGCTTTTCCAATGATCCTCGTCCCGAGCACCGGATGTCTGACGGCATGACGACGTGCCTACTCAGGCCCCATCGTCACATCTACCGACAGTTCGCCCCCTGCCTGCTAGGTACCCAGCCCGGGCCATTCACGGGCTAATTGACGACACCTTACCCGCTGCCGTCGGCCCCCATGACACAAGCCAGTTTCGGCCAAGCAACACTCTAAGGAAGCGAACATTAATGAATGTTTCTTCCCGGCAAAGCCCGGATGAATGGTGGGGGTTTACCGCTAGACTCGCCTCCTGCTTCACCAAAAACGGACCATTTATCAGTATTTGCCGTCCACAGGACGGAAAAGACCGGGTTAAATATGTCGACTACGAACCACAGAATCCAGATCAGTGCCGCCGTCCTGCTCCTGCTGGCGGGATGTGGCGGTGGCGGTGATGGCAGCGATGTACCGACTGCCGTCTCGTCCAGCCCGTTGGCGCCTGCCAGCAGTCCGGCAAGTACCGCCTCGAATAACGTCATCACGAACAGTACGTCCGCAAACGGCAGCTCGCTGACCGGCAGCGCAACGACCCCGACTACGGCTCCGAGCGCCGCACAGACCGCGGCTGCCCGGGCTGCTTCCCAGGCGGCCGCCGCACAGGCAGCCTCGGCCCAAGCGGCAGCCACCCAGGCTGAAGCCAACCGCGTCGCTGCCGAGCAAACTGCTGCCGCCCAGGCTGCAGCCGCTCGGGAAGCCCAGGCCCGCGAAGCGGCCGCACGCGAGGCTCTGACCCGCGAACAGGCTGCCCAGGAAGCTGTCCGTCAACGTGCCGCCGCCGCCGAGGCTGCCCGCCAGGCTGCAGAGGCCCGCCAGGCCGCCGAGCGCGCCGATGCCCAGAAGCGTGCGGAAGAGACGCGCAAGGCCGAGGAGGCCCGCCTGGCTGCCGAACGCCAGAAGGCCGAAGCGGATGCAGCGGCCGCCCGGGCCGAAGCCGCCAAGGCCGAAGAAGCACGCAAACAGGCTGAAGCCGAGGCCGCCGCCAAGGCCAAGGCCGAACAGGATGCAGCTGCCAAGGCCGCCCAGGAGCGTGCCGCCGCAGCCAATGCTGAAGCCGAGCAGGCCAAGCGCGAAGAGGCACGCAAGGCAGAAGAGTCGGCCAAGGCCCAGGAAGCAGCACGCAAAGCAGAAGAGGCCCGCAAGGCCGAGGACGCACGTAAAGCCGAAGAGCAGAAACGCCAGCTCCAGCAACAACAGCAGCAAGCTGCGCAGCAGGCACAAGCCAGCACTCAACAACCGCCCAACCCGCAGGCAGACACCGCGGCCGCCCAGGGCGCCAGCGACAAACCCGCTTCGAACGACAAGCCCGCTGCCGATGAGAAGCCGGCTGCCACCGACAAGCCCGCTTCCGACGAGAAGCCGACAACCAACGACAAGCCCGCGGCCAACGACAAACCGGCTGCTGAGGAAAAGCCTGCTGCCGCGGAGAAACCTGCCGCAAACGACAAGCCTGCTGCCGACGAGAAACCGGCTGCCGATGGCCAGACGGCTGACAACTCAGCCACCGATGCTGGCAAGACCGCAAACGGTGAGGTCGAGGCCATCAACCGCAAGCCGCTGCGGCACCCCACCGAGCCGATCGGCTCGGGTGGCGTCAACGGTGCCGTGCTGGCCACCATGCTGGACCAGCACAGCGATGGGCAGTCGAATGACCCCAAAGCCATCGGCTACCCGCAAGGCATGGCTAACGCCCCGCGAATCAGTGCTACCCAAAGCCGAGACAAGGGCTATGCCGGCGAACGCAACGGTACCCCGGGCGGCTACACGCCGGCTGAAGGCAGCTATACCTACTTCACCTACAACGGCGGCAAGGATACCGACGGGGGCGGTGATGCGAACTATGACGTGGACCAGGTCACCATGTCCCTGCCCGTCACCAACGGCGCAAATGGCGTCACCCTGGGGGGCGCGCTGACAGCCACCGACGAACCAACCTTCAGCTACGACAAGGGCGTGAGCTATACCGGCAAGGTCGAGACCATCGGCTACGAGGAGCAGGTGGCTTCAGCCAGCCAAATCTTCGAGTGGAAGAACGGCGGAAACACGGTACAACTGTCGGTGATGGTCAATGGCAAGGACATCGCCGATCTCTGCTGGAACTACGATCTGCCCAAGACCCATCGTCGCTACTGCAACCGGTGGCAGGTGCCCGCCGGCTGGAAGAAAGGCCAGCCGCTGGTGCACCTGGGCTACACCATCGAAGACGTGAAGTCCGGCGACAAACGCCGCTGGGCCAGCCGCTGATCGACCCAAACCCCAGAGCATGACCAGAACGCGCCCACCCGGGCGCGTTCTCGCTTGGCGGGCACGTCACAACTTGCTAAGCCCGGCGCAAATAGCCAGGCCCGGTACGCCATGCGCGCACAAGAAAAAACCCGGCTGCCATGACGACAAGCCGGGTTTCAAGGCACCGAAGAAGGCCATCTGAGCTGCCCGCTGTCCCTTCAGAACGAAGGGGCTGACAGGAAGTGGCTGGATCTCAGCGCGGAATGTGTGGCGGAGAGAGGGGGATTCGAACCCCCGAAGGGCTATTAACCCTTACACGCTTTCCAGGCGTGCGACTTAAACCACTCATCCATCTCTCCGGAATTTGGCATTATAACAAAGGCTAAGTCGCATGTCACGGCGTATCAATTAAACAACAAGGCCGCGCCTCGTTGGGTAAAGCCGCGCCCCACAGCCGGGACGCAGCGAAGCGGAAAAACTGCCAAAAGCAGCGTGGCAGTGTGGCAGCCCGGCAACCAGGAGCCGGAGGGCCGGCCCCAGGCTCCCCTTGCCATCAGGCCCCGGCGACGATCGCGTCGACGGCAGCCTGCGCCACTTCCAGGTCCTCATTGGGCTTCACGCCCGAGACGCCCACAGCGCCAGCCACCTGACCATCGATGACGATGGGCAGCCCCCCTTCCAGGGTGCCCTTCAGCACGTCCACGCACAGGAAGGCGGTACGGCCGTCGTTGATCATCTTTTCATAGCCGCCGCTGCCCCGCTGGCCCAGCGCGGCGGTGCGCGCCTTCTCGGGCGAGATGTAGGCTGCCACGGCCGCGCAGCCATCCATGCGCTTCAGACCCAGCAGATGGCCGCCATCGTCGACCACGGACACGGTCACGGCCCAGCCTTTCTCGGCAGCCTTGGCCAGGCCAGCCTTCAGGCCGTTCTCCACGTCGCGCAGTTCGAGGGTGGGTTTGGTTTTCATGGTTGATGTCTCCCTTGATGAATGAAAGATGCCCGATCCGGCCGGGCGTGGATTTCAAAAAGCTCAGCTACAGCAACACGGCAGCACGGCAGCACGGCAGCACGGCAGCACGGCAGCACGGCAAGCAGGATGATGCCACCTCCGCGCCCGGTTGCCTGTTCCCGTCAGGACGAGGCCTCCGCTTGGATGGCCGAGGCATCATCAGCCCGCGCCCGGCACACGCCACGCGCGATGTCGACATAGACCAGAAGCGCCAGCGCCGCCACGAAGAAACAGCCGGTGAACAGCAGCGCCCCCCGATGGTTGCCCTCGGTGGCCCAGCTGATGATGCCATAGGTCAGCGGCCCGACAATGGCGGCACTGCGAGTGGCAAAGGCCCACAGCCCATAGAACTCGCCCAGCCGGTGACTGGGCGCCAGGGCACCGGCCAGTGCCCGGCCCGCCGACTGGCTGGAGCCCATGCAGAGACCGGCCAGCATGGCCGCCGCCCAGAACACCGTGTCGCTGTCGGCCATCACCGCCAGCGCCACCACGGCGATCCAGCCCACCAGCGTGAGGCCCAGCGCACGCCGGTGGCCGATGCGATCTTCCAGATAGCCGAAGAGGAACGCGCCCAGAGCCGCCGCGATATTGACCACGAAGAACAGCATCATGGTCTGCTTCGGCTCGAAATGCATCACCTGTTCGGCATAGACAGCGGTGAGCGAGATCACCACGAACACGCCGGCATTGAAGAAGAAGCCCACAAGCAGCAGCCGGCGAAAGTCGATGAAGTCGCGGACGCGCCGCCAGGAGGTCCGGATGTCGAAGACGGACAGCACGGCGCTGTCGGCCTCCTGATCGCAGGGCTCGGCCCGGTCACGCACGAAAAGGAACATCGGCAGTGCCGCCAGCAGGTAGATGATGGCCGTGATCAGCATCGTGCCGGGCACAAAGGCTTCGGCATCGCCTCCGCCCGCCTGCACATGGCTCACCCACGCCAGCGAGACCCCCAGTGCCAGCATCCCGCCCACATAGCCAAAGCTCCAGCCCCATCCCGAAACACGGCCCATTGCGTCGGGCTGCGCCAGCTCCGGCAGATAGGCTGCGCAGAAGGTCTCGCCCAGGGCGTAGCAGTAATTGGAGACGATGATCAGCAGCACCGCCGGCAGGATGTCGCCTGCATGAACCCAGTACAGCCCCACCACGCAGACCACGCACACCAGCGTGACCGACAGCAGCCACGCCTTGCGCGAAGCCCTGGCATCCACCCGGGCGCCGATGGCAGGCATGGTCAGCATCACCGCCAGGTTGGAAAGCCCCAGGATGAAGGTCCACAGGAAAGTGGCCCAGCTGGCATTGCCGGCCACCACCCCCACAAAATAGGCGCTGAACACCGCGGTGGTGACCACGGTGGTGTAGCCGGAATTGGCAAAGTCATAGCCGGCCCAGGACAGCACCTCGCCCTTGGTGACGCCGTCGCGCAGCGCGCGCTGATCGAACAGATTCATCGTGCCCCTCCCGACACGCAACGGATCGGCGAACGGGGCGAGCGCACCGGCCTTGCAGAAGGACCGGGCTACGCCGGCCTTGCACGACCGGACTATCAGGTATGCCGACCATCAGCCCGGAAAAACCGGCAGGACAGCCATGGCGGATGGATCGTACCGCAAATGCCCGCTAAACTGGCCGGATGATGTCCCGGACAGCCCCTTCCCCCCACCACACCGGCGCCTTGGCGCGCCGGACGATGCTGCGCAGCCTGGCCACCCTGATGCTGGGCGGTGGCCCGTTGCTGCTGGCTGCGTGCGCCAGCCACCAGGCGGAACCGCTACCCCGGCGGGCTGCCAACGACGTCACGAAGGAAGCGCTGGCCCAGGTGGGCAAGCCCTATCGCTGGGGCGGTTCCAGCCCCCGCCACGGCTTCGACTGCAGCGGCCTGGTCCAGCACGTCTACCGCGAGGCGCTGGGCATCGAGCTGCCGCGCACCAGCCGCGAGATGGGTACCCGAGGCACAAAGGTGGCCCGTGCGGATCTGGCCCCGGGCGACCTGGTGTTCTTTCAGACGGGCCGACATCCCAACTCGCACGTCGGCATCTACATCGGCCGGGGGCGCTTCGTCCACGCCCCTTCCTCAGGCAGCATCGTGCGCGTCGAGGCCATCGACAAGCGCTACTGGATGAAGCGCTTCAACGGCGGCCGCCGTCCCGTGAAGATCTGAGAAACGTCTCCGCACGCGGGTCTCCCCACACGGCGGCCACCTCGACGAAACCGGCGGAAGATCGAGCCGCAGTCGCCCCGGCGATTCGACCCGGGCGATCGGACTGCGGCCGTCACGAATCAGACCGCGGCCGTCACCACGATCTCGACCAGGATGTCGGGCGATGCCAAGCGCGCCTCGACCGTGGCACGTGCCGGCGGGTTGCCCGGCGACACCCAGGCATCCCAGGCTTCGTTCATGGCGGCAAAGTTGCCGATGTTGGACAGGTAGACCGTGGCGCTCAGCAGCTTGCTCTTGTCGCTGCCCAGCTTGGCCAGCACGCTGTCGATGGAGGCCAGCACCTGACGGGTCTGGTCAGCCGGGCCCTTGCTGGTGTCTTCCGGAATCTGGCCAGCCAGATAGGCCACGTGGTTGTACACCACCGCTTCGGACATGCGCTTGCCGGGTTCCAGACGCTTGATTTCCATGTGATTGCTCCTCCTTGATGGCATCTGTAAAGATGAAGAATGTAAGCATCCCCAAAAGGACGCGCGCCCGAAGCTTACCATTCCCCGCCCTGCGCCGTGCCCCTCACGAGGTACCGAACGCACCATGGAGACGACCGGATTTTCCCTAGGGATCCTCTGAATAAGTCCCGCGAACCGGCGCGCCACGGAACGGGATGCAGGGACTTGTTCAGAGGATCCCCAGGTCAGTCGCCTGTTCCGTCGGCCCCTTCATCCAGCCGGACCCGCCAGTAGGGCGCACCATCAATCCGGCTGCGCGTGACCTGCGGCGCCTGTCCCTGACGCAGCACGATGCGCACCGCACCATCCCTGTCCGTACGCAACAGCCGCGTGCCCTGGTTCTCCAGACGTTCCACCAGCGCGGCATCCGGCCTTCCATGCTGATTGCGATGCGTCGTCTGCACCACCGCCAGCGTGGGCTGCACCGCGGCCAGCAGCTGCTTGCCCGTCCCCTGGCGGCCACCTTCCTGCGGAACCACCAGCACATCCGCCGGCAGACGATCCCCCTGCGCCTTCACCAGCGCTGCCTCGGCCCGGGCCGGCAGGTCACCGGCCAGCAGCACGCTGCCTGCCGAACTGCGCACCCGGATCACGCAACTGTTCTGGTCCTGACGTGCATCCTCGGTCGTATGGGCCACCTGCTGCGGCTGCAGAACCTCGATGGCACCATCAGCCCACGGCAATACGGTACCTGCCAGGCAGGGCTGGAATCGCCCCTCCGCCGAATCGTCCATCCCCAGCAGCCGCGGGTCCATGGCCGTCAGCAGAACCGATGGATTCAACACCGCCATCGCGCGTGCTGCGCCGCCGGCGTGATGCGCATCCAGATGCGACACCACCAGCACATCCACCCCGTTCAGCCCCCGGCTGTTCAGCCACGGCACCAGGGTCGCGTCGATGGCGCTGCGCCCGCCAAGGCGTGACGCCCCCGTGTCGTACAGCAGGCGTTTATCGCCCTGCTCCACCACAATCATGCTGCCCTGGCCAATGTCCAGTGCCGTCACCACCAGTGCATCCGGCTGTGCGTGCCGAGGACTGGCCAGCAGCAGCGGCAGCAGACACAGCATGCCCAGCCTCGGGCGGCGCAGCCCCTCGGGTGCCAGCATCAGTACCGCCCCCAGCAGCGCACACCCCAGCGCGAACACCCCGGGCCGGGGCAACTGGATACTGGCCAGCGGCAAGGCATCCAGACTGCGCAGAAACGCCATCAGCCAGCCCAGCTGCAGCAGCAGCGCCTTCAGCAGCCAGCCGGCCAGCCATGGAAAAACCGGTGCCAGCAGCATCACCCCAATGGCCATCGGCGTCAGCACCAGCCCCACCCACGGAATGGCCAGCACATTGGCCACCGGACCGATCAACGACCAGGTGGAAAAGAAGGCGATCGTCAGCGGCGTGAGCAGTACTGTCGCCGCCCACTGGTTGCGGGCCCCGTCACGCAGTGCCGCCCACCATTGCCCCACGCGCCCCTGCCGCCACCATCGGGTCCCTGAGAGCGCATCGCCTTCTTCCGCTCCCCCGCCCAGCGGCTGCTGCGCACACCAGACCAGCGCCAGCACCGCACAGAACGAAAGCCAGAACCCCGCCTGCGCCACCGACCACGGATCCAGCGCCACGATGGCGGCCGCTGCCAGCAGCACCGGCGTCACCGCATTCTGGCTGCGCCCTCCCACACTCAGCACCGCAGCTGCCAGCAGCATGAAGCAGGTCCGCTGCGACGGCACGCCCCACCCCGAGAGCAGCGCGTAGCCGAAGGCCGTCAGCACGCCGGGCACCAGCACCAGCCACTGACGCGGAACACGCGACAGCCGTGCCAGCCACCGTCCGCTCGCACGACGCGCCAGCGCGCGATGCAGCCCCAGGCAGCCCGCCGACACGACCATGGCCAGCAAGGTCACATGCATGCCGGAAATCGCCATCAGGTGGCTCACGCCGGTCCGGCTGAACAGCCCCCACTGCTCGGCCCCCATGGCGGCCTGATCCCCCAGCGACAGCCCCGTGACGATGCCCATCAGGGCCCAGCGCCCTTCATCCTGTCCCCGTGCCGGATCAATGCGTGCCTGCAGCGTCTCCAGATGCTGCCTCAACACCGCACGCACCGATTCAACCCGGACCATCAGCCCCGCCATGCCCTGCTGCCAGGCCGGTTCATCCTGCAAGCGCTGTCGCTTCACGACCCTGCCCACGGCCCCGATGCCCTGCTGCAGCATGCGCTGCTCGGTATCAAAAGCGTCCGGATTCACGGCAGCCACCGGCCTGCGCAGCTTCACCAGCAGCCGCCAGCGTTGCCCCGGCTCGGGCCACACGTCATCCGCGGACGCCCCGTCCGCATCATCCTGCGCCCCGGACTTCGGCGTGCCCCACGACAGCGACACCTGCCCCAGACCGTCGCAGCCAGGCAGGGATGCCGCCTCATCCAGCGGCCCGCAGGCCTGCACTGCAAACAGTACCCGGTCCCCAAAGCCCTGACGTGACGGCAGGTTGCTGACCGTGCCCTCCACCACCAGCGGCACATCCTCCAGCGACGGAGCCAGCCGTGTCTGAAGCGTCTGATGGATGGACAGCGCCAGCGCAGCACTGACCATCACCCCCATGCCCAGCGGGCGCAGCCGCGCGGGCAGCACCAGCAGCGCTCCCAGCAATGCCCAGCCCGGCAGCCAGCCCACCGGTGGCAGCCAGCCGGAGAACTCCAGCGCGCAGGCCGACACCAGCAGGCAGCCGGCCAGCAGCGTCAGACGGGGAATGAAGGATGCGGGATGGATCACCCCGCAAGGCTAGGGCAAAGCGTCAGCCCCAAGGGGTTCAGGGAAGATGACGGGCCTAGGCCGGATGGCGGATTGCCCGATGCCTCAGCGCCCACTCGGCTGGTTGGGCACCATCGAAAGCAGGGCCACAAGACCGCCCAAGGGGATCGCCGAGGAGGGCGCTCACCGCTGATCGGAAGCGCCCGCCACCTCGTCCTTCTCGTGCAGCTCCACCAGATCGAGAGCCGGCGGCACCGGACGGTCATCGGCCGCGGCGTCCGGCGACGGGCGGCGCAAGTACAGCCGGTCCGACCACGTGGCCAGCCAGCTGGGCTTGAACGCCACGAAGATGGCCGTCCACATCCCGGTAAAGAAGCCATCACCCCAGGCCAGCAGCCAGCGCGCCACCATGGACGAGAACTCGTCACTGCCATGCCCCAGCCGCATGCCGGCCCACTGCGCCAGCGCCCCACTCAGGAACAGGCAGATCACCGTCGTGAGAAAGCCACGGCCCAGAATGTAGACGAACAGATGCTCGCCCAGCAGGCGACGCACCAACGCCCCCAGCAGCATGGCAAAGGTGGCCGGGGCCACACCCAGCCACAGGATGCTGTCGAACACCTCCGGCCACGGCTGCGGCACAAACCATCCCGACAGCACGCCCACCAGGCACAGCACCGGGATGGCCAGCGGCCAGCCCAGCATCAGCAGCACCAGACAGGCCCCCGACCATTGCAGCTGCACCGGCGCAATGTGCAGGCGCGGCAGCGCCCACATCCAGGGCAGGAGCACCAGCGTCGCCAGCACCGGGGTCAGCAGTGCGCCTCCCCGCAGCATCCGCCAGGGACGCAGAGCCAGCGAGATGCCCAGCGCGATCAGAACGATGTAGAAAGATCCGTGCATGCCGCTATTGTCCGAGTATGGTCAACGCCACACAAGCGGCTCCCAGACCGCCCGGGCCACGCCAACCACATGAGTCTCCCTGCCCCTGCTGCAACAGCGCCCCGCTCTTCCCCGGCTTGCTCGTTGACATGCGGGCAAGTTCTGGCATAATCCGATGTCTTGACCGCAAGGACACGGAGAGGTGGCAGAGTGGTCGAATGTACCTGACTCGAAATCAGGCGTACCGGTAACGGTACCGTGGGTTCGAATCCCACCCTCTCCGCCAGAACATGAAAACGGCCCCTGATGGGGCCGTTTTTGTTTTTTGGCTTCGATGGATGAACGTGTCAGCCGGACTGGGGTTCTCTGCCGGTGTGGCCGTTCATGACGACAAGCCTTCCACGAGGATTTAGCCATATTGTGTGCGCTTGTTATCGCTACCACCATATCCCGAAGAGCAGAGCGCCGGCCATGCCGCAGCAAGCAAGAAACCAAACGAACTTGAGAATGACGCCCATATGATGGAGGAAGAGCGTACGGTCGGCATCTTCGATGGCTTTCTGCGCAAGATCGATCTTGGCGTAGATCTCCCGGTCAGCCTCCGATAGTTCTTCTTTCTTGCCGTATTCCACGCCGCTTCCCCATCAAATTCCTTAGACGGCCTATCGATGGCCTTGTCGGTGCGCCTCTCTGGCTTCGCGCATGCACTTCCACGTCTGGTTGTGTTTGCATGCCTCGATGACTGCCATGCTCTCGTCGTAATCGGCTTTGAGCGCACAAACGAAGTAAGCCAGAACGAGTACAAGAATTGCATGGGCGATGATAGATATTCTCCGTTGAATCCTATCCGCTCGCTCGAAGCGGCCATTTTGATTATCGTCTGTGGGTTGCCGATTACCCATGAGCACGCTCCGCGAGTCCAGTGCCCCGAGTATCCCTCATCAGGCATCAGGTCGCGCATGAACAACATCACACCTTCCGCCATAAACCGGCATGCAGTCTCGCCGACCTCAATAAGCGACTGCATGATCATATAGAGCTCCCCGATTGCGCATGACAGGCGCATGCACCTCGGCTTCTTACTTGCGCACACCGGCCGGTCGCGCTGACATCTCCACGCCCAGCGCTTTCATCACCGCCAGCAGGGTGCGCAACGTAGGGTTGCCTTCCTCGCTGAAGGAGCGATAGAGCTGCTCACATGACAGCCCGGTCTGGCGCGCCAGCTCGCTCATGCCCTTGGCGCGCGCCACCACGCCCACCGCGTGCGCAATGTAGGCCGCGTCCCCGGTCTCGAAGGCATCAGCCATGAAGTAGGCGATCCCCTCATCCGTCGTCAGGTACTCGGCTGGGTCAAAGGTCGTCAGCTTCTCTTTCATTCTGAAAGCCCTCGTCTTGCGCCAGCGTGATGGCACCCCGGATATCGTCCATCGGTTCTTCCCGATGGCGCAGTGCCGTTGGCGCGCGGCACTAGCCACGCTGCTTTGTACCGGAAAGACTCAAAACAGGAACGGCCCCATCAGGGGCCGTTTCCACTTCCATGATGCTGCGTATCAGGGCTTCAGCACTTCAACCCCGCCCATGTAGGGCTGCAGCGCCTTCGGAATGCGCACCGAACCATCGGCCTGCTGGTGGTTTTCCAGCACGGCCACCAGCGTGCGGCCCACGGCCAGGCCGGAGCCGTTCAGCGTGTGCACATGCTCGGGCTTCGCCTTGCCCTTGCCACCCTTGCCCTCGGCATCGGCCGGCCGGAAGCGCGCCTGCATCCGCCGTGCCTGGAAGGCCTCCGTATTGGAAATGGACGAGATCTCCCGATAGGCCGACTGCCCCGGCAGCCACACCTCCAGGTCATAGGTCTTGGCGGCCGAAAAGCCCATGTCGCCCGTGCACAGGGCCACCACCCGATACGGCAGCTCCAGCGCCTGCAGGATGGCTTCGGCATGGCCCACCATCGACTCCAGCGTCGCGTAGGAGTCCTCGGGACGCGTCACCTGCACCATTTCCACCTTGTCGAACTGGTGCTGGCGGATCATCCCGCGCGTGTCACGGCCATACGAGCCTGCCTCGGAGCGGAAGCACGGCGTATGCGCCGTCAGCCGCAGCGGCAGCGCCTCGCCCGGCAGGATCTCGCCCGCCACCAGGTTCGTCAGCGACACCTCGCTGGTCGGAATCAGGTACATCGTGGCCGGCACCGCCTGAGCCGAAGCCTCCTGCCCGGCCTCCGTCCCGGCCGCCGGTCCCTGGTCACCCAGCTTCTGCACCCGGAACAGGTCTTCCTCGAACTTGGGCAGCTGCCCGGTGCCGAACAGTGCCGAAGCGTTCACCAGATACGGCGTGTAGCACTCGGTATAGCCATGCCGCGTGGTGTGCATGTCCAGCATGAACTGGGCCAGCGCCCGGTGCAGGCGCGCCACGCCACCGCGCATCACGGTGAACCGTGCGCCCGAGAGCTTGGCCCCTGCAGCCGCATCCAGCCCCAGCGGCTCGCCCACGTCCAGATGATCCTTCACCGCGAAGTCGAAGGTGGCCGGCGTGCCCCAGCGGCGCACCTCCACGTTGTCGGCCTCGCTGCGGCCCACCGGCACCGACTCGTGCGGCAGGTTGGGCAGGCTGGCCAGCAGCGCATCCAGCGATGCCTGCACCGAGTCCAGCTCGGCCGGAATGCCGGCCTGCTCCTGCGTCACGGCGTTGACCTCGGCCAGCAGCGCGCTGGCATCCTCACCCTTGCCCTTGGCCTGGCCAATCTGTTTGGACAGCGCATTGCGCTGCGCCTGCAGCGCCTCGGCACGCGTCTGCAGCGCCTTGCGACGGGCCTCCAGGGCCTCGTAGCCGGCGCGGTCAAAGACGAACCCGCGGGTCTTGAGACGACTTTCCACTTGTGCGGCGTCTCGGCGCAATGTTTGAATATCGATCATCCCGCCATTCTAGTCGCTTGTCGGCCCATTCAGGCGCTACCGCTGCCCGTCGGCTGCACCCAACGTATCATCTTCACCAAGGAAAGGCCTGCCGGGCCCAGGCATGCCGGGGTCACGCCCCGGCACGGATGTCCAGCCTCTCCCCCATGCCGGGACATGGAGGGGCCAGGACTGCTCGGCGCCTTTCCGAGGGCTTGTCCGGATCTCCCTGGGGGGATCGGGCATAATGCCCGCAGCGTCACCGGCCAGACCGGCAGGCGCTGGTCTGCGCCCCTGCATCACACGAATGCCCGATCCGGAGGAAACCGTGTCATCGAAACCCCAGTTTCGAGCCCCGAAACGCCGAACCCTGCAAGCAGCGGGTCTCGGCGTCCTGCTGCTGGCAGGCTGCAACGTCATCAAGCCCGCAGCCCTCGATACACACCCGTCCATCCTGTTCGTGCACGACAACGGCGAAAGCGCCGCCAGCTGGCAGACCATGCTGTGGCGCTTCGAGTCCAACGGCTGGCCCACCGCCAAGCTGCACACGCTGAACCTGCCCTACCCCTACGCGCGTGACGACGACACCCAGCCCCAGGCCGGCCGCAGCAGCAGCGCCGACTACATGGCCTACCTGAGAGCCGAAGTCGCCGCCATCAAGGCCCGGGACAAGACCGACAAGGTCATCCTCATCGGCAGCGGCCGCGGCGGCAACGCCATCCGCAACTACATCCAGAACGGCGACGGCCAGGCCAGCGTCAGCCACGCCATCCTGGCCGGCACGCCCACCCATGGCGTCTGGGCCGTCAAGGGCCTGCGCGAACAGAGCGAGTTCTCGGGCCTGTCCAACTTCCTGAAGGGCCTGAACCGGCCCAAGGACGCCCAGGGCAACGAAGTGCCCACCGGCATCCAGTGGCTCACCCTGCGTTCCGACAACAACGACAAGTACGCCCAGCCCACCGGCGAGTGGATCGGCAACCCGCTGCTCAGCACCAACATCCGCCCCGAAAGCCAGGCGCTCAAAGGTGCCCGGAACCAGGTCCTGCCCGGTGCCGACCACCGCGAAGTGGCCCATTCCGCGGCAGCCTTCGGCGTCATGCATCAGTTCATCACCGGCAAGGCGCCTGCCCAGCCCGAGATCGTGGCCGAACAGGACGTCACGCTGGACGGCATGGTCAGCGGCGTGGAGGGCCAGAACGGCGGCTTTCCCACCAACCTGCCGCTCAAGGGCGCGCATGTCGAGGTCTACACGGTCGATGCCAACACCGGCATCCGTACCAGCCAGACCCCTGTCCACAGCCAGCGCACCGGCACCAACGGCCGCTGGGGCGGCTTCCAGGCCAACGGCAACCAGACCTATGAATTCGTGATCAGTGCGCCGGGCTACCCCACGCACCACATCTACCGAAGCCCCTTCCCGCGCAGCAGCGACATCGTCAACTTCCGCCTGCAGCGCATCGTGCATGCCGACCCGGACGCCCGGGCCATGGTCATCATGAGCCGGCCGCGCGGCTACTTCGACGTGCGCCGCGACACCATGTCCTTCGGCCGCGCCGTCCCGCCCCCGGGCATTCCGCCCCGTGGCGCTGCGGGTGTCTCCACCTCGCGCATGAAGTCGCTCAGCGACACGCCCGAGACCGTTGTTGCCCGCTTCAACAACGAGCGCATCGCCGGCCGCACCTGGCCGCTGGCCGACAAGCACGTCGTCATTCTCGAACTGACCGACTGAACCGTTTCCGACCTGCAAGCCCGGGCGAATCCTCATGCCCGGGCAGCACACGTCGAAAGGCCGACGTCAGGAGGCCCATGCCCACCCGGATCACACCTTCGGTCATGGCCTGCCCACCCCTTCCCTGGCCCCCCGCGCCAGTGCCCTCCGGGCGCCATGCGCCCGAGTCGCCCCCCAAGGGTTAACCCTTCCTCGCACCCTTCGAGGCAGGCGATGGCTGCTGCAGAGCAATATACTGGAAGCAAAACGACATCCAGGGCTTCCAGACCATGACCACCGCAGCACGCACGGCCACCCCGCTCGACCCCAGCAGCACCCGCCGGGTGGACGATACCCGCATGAAGGCGGTCCGTCCCCTCATCACCCCGGCCCTGCTGCAGGAATGGCTGCCCGCCCCCGACACCACCACCCAGCTCGTCGAGGACAGCCGTGCGGCCGTCTGCCGCATCCTCTCCGGCCAGGATGATCGCCTGCTGGTCGTCGTCGGCCCCTGCTCCATCCATGACCACGCCCAGGCCATGGACTACGCCCGCCAGCTCAAGGCGCAGGCCGACGCCCTCTCCGACGACCTGCTCATCCTGATGCGCGTCTACTTCGAGAAGCCCCGCACCACCGTCGGCTGGAAGGGCTACATCAACGACCCGCACATGGACGACAGCTACGCCATCAACCAGGGCCTGGAAATGGCCCGCAGGCTGCTGCTGGACGTGCTGCAGCTCGGCATGCCCGTCGCCACCGAATTCCTCGACCTGCTCTCGCCCCAGTTCATCAGCGAACTCATCAGCTGGGGCGCCATCGGCGCACGCACCACCGAAAGCCAGAGCCACCGCCAGCTGGCCAGCGGCCTGTCCTGCCCCGTGGGCTTCAAGAACGGTACCGACGGCGGCGTGAAAGTGGCAGCCGACGCCATTCTGGCCGCCCAGGCCTCGCACGCCTTCATGGGCATCACCAAGATGGGCGTGGCCGCCATCTTCGAGACCCACGGCAACCCCTATTGCCACATCATCCTGCGCGGCGGCAAGGCCCCCAACTACAGCGCGGCCGACGTGAATGCTGCCTGCCAACTGCTGGCGAAGAACGGCCTGCGCGAACAGGTGATGATCGACTTCTCGCACGCCAACAGCAGCAAGCAGCACCGCCGCCAGATCGACGTGGCCCAGGACGTGGCCAGCCAGATCGCCAACGGTGACGCCCGCATCACCGGCGTGATGATCGAGAGCCACCTGAACGAAGGCCGCCAGGACATCCAGCCCGGCCAGCCGCTGCAATACGGCGTTTCCGTCACCGACGCCTGCCTGAGCATGGAACAGACCATTCCCGTGCTGCAGGCACTGGCGCAGGCGGTGCGCAAGCGGCGCCAGACACAGGGAAGGTAATCCGGCTCAGACCCCTTCTCTCACGGCTGGAACATGCAGGGGCAACGCAGCCCCTGCAGCACCAAAAGGCGCCTGAAACAAGCTGCACTACTGCTTGCTCTACCGCTCTTCCTGATTCGATACCGTATCATCAGGTAACGCAGCTTTTTTTGCCTGACTCCTTTCACGGCGCCGAGCCTCCGCATCCCACGCCCGCAGCTGCGTCAGCTTCTCGCCGATCTTCAGCTCCAGCCCGCGTGGCACAGGCTTGTACCAACCCGGTTCGCGCATTCCTTCCGGCAGATAGGTTTCACCGGCAGCATAGGCATTGGGCTCGTCATGCGCGTAGCGATAGGCATGGCCGTGGCCCAGTTCCTTCATCAGCTTGGTGGGTGCATTGCGCAGGTGGATCGGCACCGGCCGTGACTTGTCCTTCTTCACGAAGGCCGCAGCCTGGTTGTAGGCCATGTAGCCCGCATTGCTCTTGGCCGCCATGGCCAGATAGATCACCGCCTGCCCGAGCGCCAGCTCGCCTTCGGGGCTGCCCAGGCGCTCATAGGTGGCCGCCGCATCGTTGGCCAGCTGCATGGCGCGCGGGTCTGCCAGCCCGATGTCCTCCCACGCCATCCGCACGATGCGTCGTGCCAAGTAGCGCGGGTCTGCCCCGCCATCCAGCATCCGGCACAGCCAGTACAGCGCGGCATCCGGGTTGGATCCCCGCACCGACTTGTGCAGGGCGGAGATCTGGTCATAGAAGCTATCGCCGCCCTTGTCGAAGCGCCGCGCATTCAGGGACAGCGCCTGCTCCAGGAAGGCCGGCGTGATCTGCGCCACCCCGGCGGCGCGTGCGGCGGTGGCCGTCTGCTCCAGCAGGTTCAGCATCCGTCGCGCGTCGCCGTCGGCATAGCCCACCAGCGTGTCGATGGCTGCCGGCTCAAACTCCAGTCCCGGCAGGGCTCGCGCCCGTGCGCGTTCGACCAAGGCCTTCAGCTCCTCGTCATCCAGCGACTTCAGTACATAGACCTGCGCGCGCGACAGAAGCGCGGAATTCACCTCGAAGGACGGATTCTCGGTTGTTGCCCCGATCAGCGTGATCAGCCCCGATTCCGCATAGGGCAGCAAGGCGTCCTGCTGCGCCTTGTTGAAACGGTGGATCTCGTCGATGAAGAGGATGGTGTGGCGCCCCGCCTGCAGGTTGCGCTCAGCCTGCTCCATCGCCGAACGGATATCCTTCACCCCCGAAAAGACAGCCGACAGCGCAATGAATTCATGCCCGAAGGCGTTCGCTGTCAGCCGCGCCAGCGTGGTCTTGCCCACGCCTGGCGGCCCCCAGAGGATCATCGAATGCGGCTGCCCCGACTCGAATGCCAGCCGCAGCGGCCTGTCCGGTCCCAGCAGGTGCTTCTGGCCGATCACCTCATCCAGCGTTGCGGGCCTCAGCAGCTCGGCCAGCGGCACGCCACTGCTGTTTCCGGCAGCAGCCCCTCGCGCCTGCCTGGCGGTCTGAGCCTCAGCCTGGTTCTGTGTCCGTGATTGCTGCGGTACCTGTTCCGGCACCGCCTCGGGCAGATCGTCGAACAGATCACCATCCATCACGCTTGCTCCCTGATGCGCCAGTCACTCCAGCACATCCACGCCGGCCGGCACCTTGAAATGGAAGCGCTCAGCCGGAATCCGCTCATTCGTGGACAGCCTGGAAAACTCGAAGCGGTTGATCTGCCCGAAAGCATCCACCACCTCCATCACCACCGGCAGCCCATCCCGCATCCCGATCCGGATCCGGTCAAAACCGCTGTCGGCCGAGCGGGGCACCGCTTCCACCCAGGCGATCCCGTTGTACTGACCCACTTCCGACAGCTTGAATGCCTCGTCCAGGTCACCCACGCCGAACAGCACCGCCGCCGGTGTCGCCTGGATCGCTTCGCTGGCCTCGCGGACCGTCACCTGCCGAAGTCCTTCATCGTAGAAATACAGCTTCTTCCCGTCCGTCACGATCAGCTGCGGATCGGGCTTGTCGATCTCCCAGCGGAAATTGCCCGGCCGCGCGAACGCAAAGCTGCCGCTGGAACGCGCCGAACCGCCGCGCCCGCCACCTGCCAGCTGCGTCTGCACGAACGTGCCCGTCGCGGCCGGCGTTCGGGTGGCGAAGCGCCGCAGCTGGGCAATCCCCTGCCCATGGGCTGCCGTCCCCCTGGAAGCCGAGGCCTTCCCGACACCCGCGGCGCCATCAGCCGCCTGCACCTCCGTCACCTTTCCGGACGGCACCACCTGCGTCTGCGCCTGAACGCTCCCGACGCCCAGCGCGCCCGCCACCATCAGTGAAAGCACAAGCCCTGTCCGTTGCCCTGCGGCAACACGGCGCACGCGCCCCTGCAACGATCGGAAAACACCGGAAACATCAGAAACAATGACAGGAAAACGAGTGATGTCAGGCATGGATCCAGGTCAAAAGTAAGCGAATGGCCTAGCTTAACAGACAGTCCTTGACCCCCATCAAGCCAACAAACCCGACCATCCCCCTAGGCCTCTGATCCTCCCTGATAATGTGCAAAACTATGTCACTCACAGGACAGGGAGCCCCATGCATACAGCAACGGCAGACATCATCGTCCTCGGGGGCGGCGGTGCCGGATTGCGCGCCGCCATTGCGGCCGCCGAACTCAATCCCGGACTGGAGATCGCGCTGGTCTCCAAGGTTGTTCCCATGCGTTCGCACACTGTCGTGGCCGAAGGCGGCTCGGCAGGTGTCATTCGCCCCGACGACAGCCTGGACAACCACTTCGACGACACCGTCTCCGGTGGTGACTGGCTCTGTGAACAGGACGTGGTCGAATATTTCGTCGAGCACTGTACTGAGGAGATGATCCAGCTGGAGCAGTGGGGCTGCCCCTGGAGCCGCAAGGACGACGGACACATCAACGTCCGCTACTTCGGCGGCATGAAGGTGCCCCGCACCTGGTTCGCGGCCGACCGAAGCGGTTTCCACATCCTGCACACCCTCTTCCAGACCTCGCTCAAGTACCCGCAGATCCGGCGCTACGACGAGTTCTTCTGTACCGACCTGCTGGTCGAGGATGGCCGCGTGCGTGGCGTGCTGGCCGTCGAGATCGCCAGCGGCGAGCGCCTGGCGCTCTTTGCCAATGCCGTGGTCATGGCCACGGGCGGCGCAGGCCGCGTGTTCCGACAGAACACCAACGCCGGCACCCTCACCGGCGACGGCATGGGCATGGCCTACCGGGCTGGAGTGCCGCTGCGCGACATGGAGTTCGTGCAGTACCACCCCACCTGCCTGCCGGGTTCCGGCATTCTCATGACCGAAGGCTGCCGCGGTGAAGGCGGCATCCTGGTCAACCGCGACGGGTATCGCTACCTGCAGGACTACGGCCTGGGCCCGCTGGATCCCTGGCCGCGTCCGAAGGCGATGGAGCTTGGCCCGCGTGACCGGCTCTCGCAGGCCTTCTGGCATGAGCGCCAGAAAGGTCGCACCGTCGACACCCCGCACGGCCCGGCCGTCCACCTGGACCTGCGCCACCTGGGCGAGAAGAAGATCCACGAGCGCCTGCCGCTCATCGCCGAGGCCGCCGAGACCTTTGCCGGTGTCGACCCGGTGAAGGATCCCATCCCCGTCTGCCCGGCCGTGCACTACACCATGGGCGGCATCCTCACCGACGGCCGCTGCCAGACCCCCATCCAGGGGCTCTTCGCCGCCGGCGAGTGCTCCAGCGTCGGCATCCACGGCGCCAACCGCCTGGGTTCCAACTCGCTGGCCGAGCTGCTGGTCTTCGGCCGCCTGGCCGGTGAAGGTGCGGCCACCGTGGCGGCCGAGCGCGGCCGTGGCCAGGCCGACACCGCCACGCTCAAGCAGGCTGAAGACGCCGAACGGCGCATCATGGCCTGGCTGGACCCGGCTCGCAATGCCGGCTCCGGCGCCGAGCGGCCCGCCACCATCCGCGACGAGATGCGGGTGGCCATGGAAGACGGCGTGGGCATCTACCGCGACGAGAAAGGCATGCAGGCCACCTGCGACAAGCTGGCCGAACTGCGGGAACGCTATCGCCGCGTGCGCATCGACGACCACAGCCTCGCCTTCAACACCGACTGGCTCACCACCCTGGAGCTGGGCTACTCGCTGGAAGTGGCGCAGGCCATGGCGCATTCGGCCCTGCAGCGCAAGGAATCCCGGGGCGCCCACCAGCGACTGGACGGCTACACCGAGCGTGACGACGCCCAGTTCATGAAGCACTCGCTGGCCCACTACACCGGCGATGGTGCCCCCGACATCACCCTGCAACCCGTGGTGATCACCAAGTCTCAACCCCGTGCCCGCGTCTATGGCGGCGCCGGCAAGAAAGCGGAGATGTCCTGACCATGACGACAGCCACCGTGACAGCAATGGAAGCGCTGCAGGAAACCGTCCTGCGTCGGGTGCGGCACGACGAGACCGAGGCTGCCGGACACCAGCGGCCCGCCACGTCCAGCGCCGCAGCCCCTGCATCGGCCGGCAGCGCGCCCCAGGCCTCGTCGGGCCAGGCCGCAGCAGCCACGCATGGTCAGCGCGCGGAGACGCGCACCATCACCATCGAGTGCATGCGCTACAACCCCGACACCGACAGCGCCCCGCGCTATCAGTCGTATGAGGTCCCCTTCACGCACGACATGTCAGTGCTCGATGGCCTGCAGTACATCAAGGACCATCTGGACGGCACCATCACCTACCGGTGGTCCTGCCGCATGGCAGTCTGCGGCAGCTGCGGCATGATGGCCAATGACATGCCGGTGCTCAGCTGCCAGGCCTTCCTGCGCGACTACTACCCCGGCACCCTGCGCATCGCGCCCCTGTCGCACTTCCCCATCGTGCGCGACCTGGCCGTGGACCAGAGCGACTTCCTGGCCAAGCTCGAGCGCGTCAAGCCCTACATCATCACCGAAGAGCCCCAAAAGCCGGCGGACGGTCCCAATCTGCAGACGCCTGCGCAGATGGACCAGTACTACCAGTTCTCGCAGTGCATCAACTGCATGCTGTGCTATGCCGCCTGTCCGCAGTACGGGCTCAATCCCGAGTTCACCGGTCCTGCTGCGCTGGCGCTTCTGCAGCGCTACAACGCCGACTCCCGGGATGAGGGCAAGGCCGAGCGCATGCCGGTCATCAACGCCGAAAGCGGCGTCTGGGGCTGCACGCTGGTGGGTGAATGCTCGGTCGTCTGCCCCAAAGGCGTCGACCCCGCCCGCGCCATCAACCTCAACAAGGTCAACTCCACCCAGGACTATTTCTTCCGCTTCCTGATGCCCGGCGCCAAGAAGAAGGCGACGAACAAGGCCCCGCAGTAACGGAGGGGGCGGCCTCGTCCGCCCCCGGGAAGCAATCGACAGAAACCGCATTGGAGTCCGAAGACCATGAATCAACCCCGACGCAGAGTCGCTCCCCTACGACAGGTCAAGACTTACCACCGTCCCATGGCTGGCTGGTACATGCACGGCCGCAACACCTACAAGCGCTACATGGTGCGTGAGCTCACCTCGGTGGCCGTGGCCTACTACGCTCTGCTGGTGCTGTATGGCCTCTTCCAGCTGCACGCCGGCCCCGAAGCCTTCGACGGCTTCATCGCCAGCCTGCGATCGCCGCTGTGGATGATCATCAATCTGGCCACCCTGGCGCTGGTCACCTACCACGCCATCACCTGGTTCCTGGTCATGCCCAAGACGGCCCCGCTGCTCTTCATCAAGCGCCGGCCCGTGCCCGACAAGCTGATCGTCAATGGCGCACTGGTCGGCTTTGCCGGTGCCAGCATCGTCCTGCTCGCGCTCTTCCTGCTGACGGCGCCCTGATCACGCCACGCGCGGAAAGACCCTTCACAAGCCCAAGACAACAGACAGGCAGTTGACCATGACCCCATCCCATACCGTCGACGAAGCCCCGCTCAAGCGCACCCACGAACCCATTGTCTGGTCCCTGTTCGGTGCCGGTGGCGTGCTTTCGGCCATGTTCGGCCCCATGCTCATCCTCGTCACCACCATCCTGGTGCCGCTGGGCATCCTGCTGCCCACCGGAACACTCAGCTACACCCGCGTGCTGGCCTTTGCCCAGTGGTGGCCCGGCAAGATCGCCATCCTGGCCGTCGTGGCGCTCTTCCTCTACCACGCCATGCACCGTCTGTGCCATTCGCTGCACGACCTGGGCTTTCACACGGGCGTGGGCGCCCAGATCGTCTGCTACGGCTTTGCCACCGTCATGTCCGGCGTCTGCGCCGTGCTGCTGCTGACGTTCTGAGGTATTCCATCCGGGCTTCCCTCACGGCAGGGAAGCCCTTCAGAAGCCTGGACGAAGACGCCAGGCATGGGGGGCGGATTCTCATGGGGGAGCAGAGTCCCCACGGCCCCCTGTCGGGAAGATTCCAATGGCCTTCCGACAGCCCCTGTCGTCTGGACAGGGGCCGGAATGCTCAGAAGGTGTAGTGGAGCCCCACGAACGCCGTCACACCCGAGCTGTCCCGCACGATCGGGCTCTTCTTGATCTTGCTGGAAAACTGATGGTACTCACCTGCAACCAGCGTCGCCCAGTGCTCGTCGATCACGTGCGTCCACTGGGCCCCCAGCGAATACGCATACACGCCGCTTTCGGCATTGAACTGGCCATAGCGGCTGCGCAGTGACTGCTCCGGGGTCACGCCAAAGTACGTCTTGTTGTAGTCCTTGTCCCCGAACATGGCCGACAGCCCAAGTTCCACCTGGTCGGTCTCCGTCGTCCACGGCCGCAGGGTCAAGCCGGTCGTGTACTGGTTGCCGCGGTGCTTCTGCCCCGAAATGGCAAACTCTCCGCCCACATTCACCGCCAGCCAATCGGCCACGTCCTGCGAAAGATCCACGTTGATGGTGGTACTCCTCTTGATCTTGCCCAGGCCCTGCAGCTTCTCACTGCCACTGCTCCAGTAGTTCCCGCCCTCGTTCTTCTCGGCACGGCCCGGATCATAGGACAGTGCCGCAGTCATGTGCAGTCCGAAGGGCGTACTGTACTCGGCGCCCAGCCCGCGCATCGAATCCAGGAAGAAAGGTCCGTACTGCACCGAGAAGATGGCCGACGGGCTGGTTGCCGTCTCGTCAGAGCCCAGGTAGCGCGGCCCGGTACCCAGACCCACGCCCAGCGCGAACTGGACCCCATCCTTCGGCGCGGCCGACGGATTCTGGATGGGTCCCCGGTCCTGCTTCATGCCTGTGCCCGCGTCGGAATGCACCTGATCAGCCGTGTTCGCCCCGTCCCATGATCCCCTGCGGTGTGCCCTGCTCGCCAGACGAAACGCCTTCCGCGCCGTAGGAAGGTGATTGGCCATAGGCGCCACCTTCATCAACCTGACCGGAATACCCGCCGTCCTGCGCCCAGGCGCCGGTACTCAACAGGCCAAGCCCGCCCAGCACCACACACAGCTTCTTCATGCCAACGATACGAGATAGGACATTCATGACAACCAGACCTCCAGAAACACGATACCCCTTCATGGCTGCAATTTCATCGATCCGCCATGTCGCCTGAGGCAGGGCTGAATCAGCCCTGCCGGGCTGGCGGCGTGGAGATTGCAACCCGCGAAGGGCAAAAGGCCGATTGTCACACGCTGCAAACAGCGCGGTTCTGCAAAGCCCCCGAACACCCAATAAAACAGGTAGGTCACAAAGCCCCCTGAGACAGGAGCCCACATCAGCCGCCCCACCCACTGAATGCAGACGAGCGCGGGCAGGCATGGGCCCGGCAGTGCAGGATACCGGGCGGAGTTGTTACAGGCAGGAATAATGAGGACGGAGCTCGGCCAAGCTACTGGGCTACCAGGCTGCCGGACGGACTGTCGGACATCCGGTAGCCCGGGCACGCATCAGCCCTCTGCCTCGCCCCGGCCCCCATTGACCGGGACCAGGATGTCCCGGTTGCCGTTGCTGGTCATGGCCGAAACGATGCCGGAGCGCTCCATCTGTTCCAGCAGGCGGGCAGCGCGGTTGTAGCCGATGCGCAGGTGACGCTGCACCAGCGAGATGGAGGCACGGCGGTGTTGCAGGACGATGGCGACAGCCTGGTCGTACATGGGGTCGCTTTCGCCGTCCATGCCGGCTTCGGCCAGGGTGCTGGAGAGACCGCCGAAACCGACGGCGCTGCCGGTGTTGGTCTCTTCGGGAACGCCACCTTCGAGGATGCCTTCGATGTAGTCGGGCTCGCCACCGACTTCGCGCCAGCTGGTGACGACCTTGTGGACTTCGTCATCGGCGACGTAGGCGCCGTGAACGCGCTGCGGCAGGTTGGTGCCGGCGGGCAGGTAGAGCATGTCGCCCTGACCCAGCAGGGTCTCGGCCCCCATCTGGTCAAGGATGGTGCGCGAGTCGATCTTGGAGGAGACCTGGAAGGCAATCCGCGACGGGATGTTGGCCTTGATGAGGCCGGTGATGACGTCGACGGAAGGCCGCTGGGTGGCCAGGACAAGATGGATGCCGGCGGCACGGGCCTTCTGCGCCAGACGGGCGATGAGTTCCTCGATCTTCTTGCCGACGACCATCATCAGGTCAGCCAGCTCGTCGATGACGACGACGATGATGGGCAGCCTGGAGAGCGGCTCGGGTGCGTCCGGGGTCAGCGAGAAGGGGTTGGGGATGAACTCTTCGCGCTTCTCGGCATCGGCGATCTTGGCGTTATAGCCGGCCAGGTTGCGCACGCCAAGCTTGCTCATCAGCTTGTAGCGACGCTCCATCTCGCCAACGCACCAGTTCAGGGCATGGCCCGCCTGGCGCATGTCGGTCACGACGGGCGCCAGCAGGTGGGGGATGCCCTCGTAGACGCTCATCTCCAGCATCTTGGGATCGATGAGGATCATCCGGACCTGGGAGGGGTCAGCCTTGTAGAGGATGGACATCAGCATGGCGTTGATGCCCACGGACTTGCCGGAGCCGGTGGTACCGGCCACCAGCAGGTGGGGCATCTTGGCCAGATCGGCCACGACCGGGTTGCCGGCGATGTCCTTGCCCAGCGAGACGGTGACGGGGGACTTGGCGTCGACGTAGACGCGCGAGCCGATGATCTCCGAGAGGCGCACGCCCTGACGGCGGGGGTTGGGCAGCTCCAGGCCCATGAGGTTCTTGCCGGGGATGGTCTCGACCACACGCAGCGAGATGACGGAGAGCGACCGGGCCAGGTCCTTGGCCAGGTTGACGATCTGGCTGCCCTTGACGCCGGTGGCGGGCTCGATCTCGTAACGGGTGATGACGGGGCCCGGATAGGCGTGGACGACGGTGGCCGAGATGCCGAAGTCGGACAGCTTCTTCTCGATGAGGCGCGAGGTGTATTCCAGCGTCTCGGGCGACATCGTCTCGACGGTGGCCGGCGGTGCATCCAGCAGCGACAGGTCGGGCAGCGGGGAGTCTTCGCCCTGGTGACGGTAGACCGGGGCCGGCTGAGGCTTGCTGATGGTGGTGCTTTCGCGCACGGGCTCGCGCTGGACCCCGACGGTCTGGCCAACGTAGGCGTTGCCGTGCGATGCGCCGCCATGCGAAACGTTTGCGGTGGGTGCGAGGCTGGCACCGAGGGACTGGGCTGCGCCCTCCGATCCGTGCCCCGAAGGGGCAGGATGCGTTTCCTGCCATGCTGCGCCTGCGGTGGCGCCGCGGGTAGCAGGCATGTCGGGATCGTCATCCAGCCCGGGCTCGCCAAAGCCGGCAATGGTGGGCTCGACGGCGCCATGGCGATCGGTGACGCCTTCACGACCACCGGAGACGGCGTCCTTGGCAGCGCCGGCGACGCGACTCAGCAGGCCGCCGAACAGGCCTCCACGGGCCGGGGTCTCGTCGGCATCTGCCGCGCCCGCGAGGTGACTGCCCGGTGCGCCATCGGCATCATCAGGGTCGGCGGCATGCACGCCCTGCCCCCCTTGGGCAGTTCCGGTGACAAGACCATCCAGGCTGGACGATGCGCTGGCCATGCTGCCGACCACGGCATCGGGAGCACCAGCATCGCGGCTGCTGCGCCCTGCCCTGCGGCCCTGAGCCGGCAGGGTATCGTCATCCAGATAGATGTCGTCTTCGTCGGGTTCGTCGGCGCTGGCGGTGCTGCCCTGGGTCAGTCGGGCAGGACGGATCAGCGGCGCACCGCTCTCGTCACCGTCCAGGTCCACGGGCGCACGCCCCAGCAGGTTGCCCCGCTGACGGGCCGCACGCGCACCAGCCTGACGATCGGCACGAGCAACGAGTTTCTGACGGATGTAGTCGACGCTGCCTTCCAGGACGGCCCCGGTGCGCTCGAAAATGGACATCCAGGAGACGCCCGTGGCCAGGCTGAAGCCGATGGCAATGAGCAGCAGAAGCGCCAGCGTGCCGCCGACGGCCCCCAGCATGACGTGGACGGGCCCGGCAACCAGGGCCCCCAGCAGCCCCCCGGGGGCCAGCGGCAGGTTGGCGCTCAGGTTGTAGAGACGCGAGCCTTCCAGGGCGCTGCATCCGACCAGCAGCAGGATGAAGCCGATCCAGCGCTCCCAGGCAAAGCGGGAAGGCGGCAGGGCCTCCGGGGCATTGGCGCTCTGGCTGACCGTGCGGGCGCGACTGACCGGCTTGGCATCGGCCAGCGGCAGCGTGCGCGCCAGCTGGGCTTCCTGATGCAGGCGCCGGTAGCTGGCCAGCACCCGCAGCATGAGAAAGAACGAGAACAGGTAGGCCGAGAGCCCGAACAGGTACAGGATGAGGTCGGCAAACCAGGCACCGATGCGCCCGCCGAGGTTGTGGACCTGGCGGGTGGTGACGGCATGCGACCAGCCCGGATCGACCGGGTTGTAGCTGAGCAGGATCAGAAAGAGAAAGATGGCAAGGAAGCACAGGACGATCCAGCGGGCTTCCCGCAACAGGCGGATGGCCCGCCCGGAAAGCCCGATGTGCCGACTGGCCCAGTGTTCATTGGCGGTTGCCTGAGCTGCGCTGCGCGCCATCGTTCCCTTGTCCTCCGGAAATTGGGTGGAACCCCTGATCATACCGCCTTGACCGGGGACGGGACGAATCCTCCGGGAGTTTCGGTCGTGTGTGGGCTATCGTTCAGGCCAGATAGCTGCTGAGTTTCTCGCGCAGCAACACCCTGCCCTCGGGCAGCGGCACGATGTAGCCCTCGGTTTCCAGACCCTTCATGACGCGCGAGACCATCTCGCGGGAGGCACCGATCATCTTGGCGATCTCCTGGCGCGGCAGGCGGCTGCGGATCATGCGCTCTTCGCCGACCTTCTCGGACATGTCCAGCAGCACGCGGGCAACACGGCCGTAGACATCCAGCAGCGCCAGCGTCTCGATCTTCTTGTCGGCCTCGCGCAGGCGGCGCACCAGGCCGGCCATGATGCGCAGGGACATCTCGGGGCTGGAGAGCATCATCGACTTGAAGCTCTCCTTGTTGATGGCCATGAAGTCACTGGTGTCGATGGTGATGACGCTGGCCGAGCGGGGCGAGTCGTCGATCAGGCTCATTTCGCCGAAGCACTCGCCCGGGCCGATGACGGCCAGGATGACTTCCTTGCCCTCGGTATCGGAACGCTGCACCTTGGCACGGCCCGACAGCAGGATGTAGAGGGACTGCGAAGGCTCGCCTTCGGTGACGATGACCCGGCCCCGGGGGAAGTTGCGGCGGACACTGCCGGCGGCCAGACGCTCGATCTGCTGCTCGGTCAGGCCGGAAAACAGCGGTACCCGCCGCAGGAATGCAATGTTCTGCTCTTGTGACATGCCAGTTCTCGATGGTTCCAGGTGGCTAGGTGTTCCGGATAGGCGTCATGGATCGGTTGTGCTGCCGTTGTGGCAGCAACAGGAACCTGTCCGGATTGCCCCCTGGATGTATGAAAGTTGAAAACGACGACCTTCGCCTTCAGGTACATGCCGATAGCTTCTTATAATTTCCGTCCGGCGGTCGATGGGTCCGACACCTACGGCCTTCTGGCCGCCCAGTGGTTGTTTTTTTGGAATTTCTGCAACGTTCAGCCAAGGAGAGCCTTTCGATGAGCGCCCCACGTCATACCCGTCTGCTGATCCTGGGCTCCGGCCCGGCCGGCTACACTGCCGCCATCTATGCGGCACGCGCCAACCTGAAGCCGCTGCTGATCACCGGCCTCATTCAGGGGGGACAGCTGACCACAACGACCGAGGTGGACAACTGGCCTGCCGACGTGAACGGGGTCCAGGGCCCGGAGCTGATGGCGCGCTTCCAGGCCCATGCCGAGCGCTTCGAGGCCGAGCTCGTCTTCGACCACATCAACAAGGCGGACCTGTCGCAGCGTCCCTTCGTGCTGACGGGTGACAGCGGCACCTACACGTGCGACGCGCTGATCATCGCCACCGGCGCCTCGGCACGCTATCTGGGTCTGGAGTCCGAGACAGCCTTTGCCGGCAAGGGCGTCTCGGCCTGCGCCACCTGTGACGGCTTCTTCTACCGCAACCAGGAAGTGGCCGTGATCGGCGGTGGCAACACGGCCGTGGAAGAGGCGCTCTACCTGAGCAACATTGCCAGCCGGGTGACGGTGGTGCACCGGCGTGACCGGCTGCGTGCCGAGCCGATCATGATCGACCGGCTGATGGAGAAGGAAGCCGAGGGCAAGGTGCGCATGCTGTGGGACAGCGAGCTGCAGGAAGTGCTGGGTGATGCCAGTGGCGTGACCGGCATGCGCGTGAAGAACAACAAGACCGGCGAGGAAAGCACGGTGCCGCTCACCGGCGTGTTCATCGCCATCGGCCACACGCCCAACAGCGAGCTGTTCACGGGCCAGCTGGAGATGAACAACGGCTACATCCGCACGCGCAGCGGCCTGGATGGCAATGCCACGGCCACCAGCGTGCCTGGCGTCTTCGCCGCCGGCGACGTGCAGGACCACGTCTATCGGCAGGCCATCACCAGTGCAGCCACGGGCTGCATGGCAGCGCTGGATGCCCAGCGCTACCTGGAAGGCCAGGACTGATGCCGATCCGGCTGCGGCTGGAGGAGCTGGGCAGGCTGGCTGGCGAGATGAAGGCTCGGGCCGCCGCCGAGCGCGCCCAGGCCGAGGCCCGGCGGCGCGAGGCTGCGCGGCTCAAGGCCGAGTCGGAGGTCTTCCAGCGCGAGGTGGCGGACGTGACGCCCCTGCGGCCTACCGGACGCCGCGAGCCGGAAACGCGCCACCGCTCGCCTCAGGCACGTCAGCGCCAGCAGGACGAGCAGCAGGCGCTGGCGCAGTCGCTGTCGGACGAGATCGACATCGAGCAGCTGCTGGAGGCGGACGAGGCGCTTTCCTTTCGGCGCGCCGGTGTGGGACAGGATGCGCTGGCGCGGCTGCGCCGGGGCCACTGGACGGTGCAGGCCCAGCTGGACCTGCACGGGCTGCGCACCGATGAGGCACGCGAGCAGGTGGTGTATTTCATCAGCCAGGCACGCCGGAACGGCTTGCGCTGCGTGCGGGTGATCCACGGCAAGGGGCTGGGATCGGAGGGGCGTCAGCCGGTGCTGAAGGACAAGGTGCTGCGCTGGCTGCCGCAGCAGAAGGAAGTGATCGCCTTCTGCCAGGCACCACCCTCCATGGGAGGCAGCGGCGCGCTGCTGGTGCTGCTGCGGCAGGCCAGCCGGCCGCAGGAGGCGGGCTGATCAGACGGCCGCTTCGTCGATCTCGCCGGTCCGGATGCGGATGACCTGCTCGACGCTGCGCACGAAAATCTTGCCGTCACCGATGCGGCCCGTTCGCGCGGCCTTGACGATGGCGTCGATGACCGCATCGAGGTTCTCATCGGAAACCACCACGTCGATCTTCAGCTTCGGCAGGAAGTCGACCACGTATTCGGCGCCACGATACAGTTCGGTATGCCCTTTCTGGCGCCCGAACCCCTTCACTTCGGTGACCGTCAGGCCAGTGACACCGACCGCGGCCAGGGCTTCACGGACTTCATCGAGTTTGAACGGCTTGATGATTGCCGTGATCTCTTTCATGAATCTCTCCAATTCGTTATAGGCCAGGACGTTCAGGCTGTCGACACGGAACCCGGCTAGCCTAACCCCTTTCAGGCGCCCTGTCCGCTGACTGGTTCACGGAAGGCTGATGTGATGGGATAGCGCCAGTCACGACCAAAGGCCCGGGCCGTGACGCGCGGCCCCACCGGTCCCTGCTGACGCTTGTACTCGGCCAGCCGCAGCAGACGGACCACCTGGGCCACGGCATCCGCCGGCAGACCATCGGCCACCAGCGAAGCGGCCGGGCGATCTTGCTCCATGTAGCCCTGGATGATGCGGTCCAGCACATCGTAGGATGGCAGGGAATCCTGGTCGGTTTGGTCGGGACGCAGCTCGGCACTGGGCGGCCGGGTGATGATGCGCTCGGGAATGACGGGGGACTGGGTATTGCGCCAGTTGGACAGTTGATAGACGACCGTCTTGAGCACGTCCTTGAGCGGCGCAAAGCCCCCGGCCATGTCGCCATAGAGGGTGCAGTAACCGACGGCCAGTTCGGACTTGTTGCCGGTGGTGAGCACCAGCCAGCCCGTCTTGTTGGAAATGGCCATCAGGAGCGTGCCCCGGATGCGGGCCTGGATGTTCTCTTCGGTCAGATCCTCGGGCAGGCCGGCAAAGGTGCTGGCCAGCGTCCCGCGGAAGGCGTCGAAGCACGGTGCAATGGGCAGCACCTCGTGCTTCACCCCCAGCCGGGCCGCCATGTCCTTGGCATCGGCCAGCGAAATGTCGGCCGTATAGGGCGACGGCATCATGACGGTGCGCACCCGTTCGGCCCCCAGCGCATCCACCGCCAGGGCCAGCGTCAATGCCGAATCGATGCCACCCGACAACCCCAGCACCACCCCGCCAAAACCGTTCTTGCCAATGTAGTCGCGGATGCCCAGCACCAGGGCCTGATAGATCTCGGGCAGACGCTCCAGCGCCGGGGCCATGCTGCCGGCAAGTGCCAGTGCACCATCGGCGCCCCGTTCGACCGTGACCAGCAGCAGATCCTCGACAAAGGACGGAGCCCGGGCTGCCAGACGCCCCTGGGCATCCAGGGCCAGACTCTGACCGTCAAAGACGAGCTCATCCTGACCGCCCACCAGGTTGCAGGCCACGACAGCCATGCCCTGTGCACAGACATTGCCGCGCAGCGTGTCGACCCGCAGGTCGCCCTTGGCCGACTGGAACGGCGAGGCATTGAGGCTGAGCACCAGCTCGGCCCCGGCGGCCCTGGCGCGAGCCGGTGCAGCCGGCAGCCAGGTGTCCTCACAGGTCAGCAGTGCACAGCGCACGCCCGCCACCGTGAAGACAGTGGCATCGGCCTGCGGCTGGAAGTAGCGCGTCTCGTCGAAGACCCCGTAATCAGGCAGCTCGGCCTTCAGGTATTCCGCCACTTGGCGTCCCTGATGAAAGACACCGGCGGCACTGTGGCGCCGACCTTCGCGCAGCACCGGATACCCCACCACCCAGTGCAGTCCCGGCTGCTCTGCCGAGGCCTGTCGAATGGTCTCGACGGCCGCATCGACCTGCTGCTGGAAGGCGGGCCGGAACAGATTGTCCCCCGGCAGATAGCCGCACAGCGACAGTTCGGGGGTGAGCAGCACCTGGGCGCCCTCCCCAGCTGCGCGCGCCGCAGCGGCGATGATGCGTTCGGCATTGCCGGCCATGTCACCCACACGCTGGTTCAGCTGGGCGCACGCGATCTTCAGGCTCATCAAGGGGTATCCGGGGACGGGGTGGGAGGGACGCGATCAGGCCGACTTGTGGGCCTTGCCGCGCTCGATGCCGGCCAGGATTTCCTTGGCAGCGGCCTCGGGGCCTTCCCAGGCACCGACCTTGACCCACTTGCCAGGCTCCAGGTCCTTGTAGTGCTCGAAGAAGTGCTTGATCTGGGCCAGCACCAGCGGGTTCAGGTCATCGGCCGTCTTCACGTTCTTGTTGGTGGCCAGCAGCTTGTCGATGGGCACGGCCAGCAGCTTGGCATCGCCACCGCCCTCGTCTTCCATGTTCAGCAGGCCCAGGGCGCGGCAGCGCACCACGCAGCCATGCACCAGCGGGTACGGCGTGATCACCAGCACGTCCACCGGGTCACCATCCTCGGCGATGGTCTCGGGGATGTAGCCATAGTTGTGCGGATAGCGCATGTTGGTGGCCACGAAACGATCCACGAACAGGGCACCCGTTTCCTCGTCGACCTCGTACTTGACGGGATCGGAGTTCATCGGGATTTCGATGATGACGTTGAATTCTTCGGGCAGCTTCTTGCCGGGACCGACGCGATCGAGATTCATGATTTCCTGTCTGTGGAAGGAGTTGAGGAAGAGGGAGTGGCTGCCACCCCGGACGACGGCCGGGATGCAGCAGGGATGCCTTTCGTGCTGGCAGCAGCAGGCTGCGCCTTGCTGGCTGGGGCAGGCTGTGCCGTGCTGCCTGCGGAGGCCTGGGCGGACGTCGATGCGCCACCTGAAGCCGGAGACATCGAAGCCGGCGTCGTCGCCTGCGTCAGGGTGCCGCGGGCGGCCTCGACTTCCTGGGCCGAGGCCTGCAGGGGTGCCCCACCCTGTCCCAGCGGGGCAGTGTGGGCAGCGGACTGACCCTGCAGCCGGGGCGCGGGGATGTCCGGCGGCAGCGGCGAACTGCCGCTTCGCGACCCCGCGCCGGCACCGGCTGCACCCGGCAGCGACGCGGCGCCGATCGGCTCAGGCAGCGGGGGCCGCTCGCCCAGCGACAGCCGTGCCGCGTACTGGAACTGCAGCGCGGCTTCCTGCGGACGACCGACCGATTCATAGAGCTGGGCCAGGGCAACCCGTGCCGAGACGGAATCACCCGCCAGCAGCGAATCCACCAGGTAGCCTTCGGCCTTGCCCCACAGGCGCTCGGATGCGCAGATGCGTCCCAGCATCTCCAGCAGCCGGGGCTTCTCGCCGTGGCGCAGGCGCCAGCGTTCCAGCTGCTCCAGCCGCTGGCGAGCCGGCAGGGCCTCCAGGGATGCATAGGCTTCCAGCACGCCCTCGTCATAGCCCTCGTCAAGCAACCCGATGCCGATGCGACGCGCATCGCCCGTGGCATTGGCTTCCGCCAGGGCCGTCATGGTGGGAGCGGCCAGCATGCCCTTCTTGCGTTCATCGGCCGAGAGCGACTTCCAGAGTGCATTGAGCGCCTCGGCATCGCCGGCCCGGCGCGCCAGCAGCTGCCGATAGGCCGACAGTCGCAGGTTGTCCGCCTCATTGGCGGCCAGCTTGCCCCGACGCGTGAGCTGACGGACCGTTTCCAGCACCTGATCCCAGCGACCAGCCTGGCCATAGCCAGCCAGCGCCGTCTCCAGCGCGGCCACCTGCTGCTCGCCCCCGGCCGTGATCTGGCCGACGGCCATCAGGGCCTTCTCGGGCTGGTGATCTTCGAGGGCAAACTCGGCGCGCGCCATCAGGGCCGCATTCTTGCCACCCCGACGCACGGCCTGGCGCGTCCAGTCATCACGGCGGGCATAGTTGCCCAGCCGGTGGGCCGAGAGCGCAGCCAGCAGCGCTGCCGCGGCACCCTGATCCTTGCGGTTGCCTTCGGGCGTATGGGCCAGCACCGCAGCCGACAGCCGCTCGGCGCGCTCGAAACGCCCTTCGAAGTGGGCCAGCACGGCCTCCTGCAGTGAGCGGTTGTTGCGTTGCAGACGGCGCTGCTCGCGTTTGCGACGGATGCGCTGGGGCAGCCCCAGCGTGCGCAGCACCAGCAGCAGGGCCAGATGCAGGATGAGGAAGCCGATGATCAGCAGCACCAGCAGCATGTTGCTGGAGAGCTCGATCTGGTACGGGGGCCAGGTCAGCGTGACGTTGCCGTGATTGCCCTGGAAGAACAGGGCCAGGACGACGGCGCCGGCAAACGCCACCAACAGCCAGATTGCGTTACGGATCATCAGAATCGCTTCTCGCTTTCAGCCCGTGCCGCGGCCAGGGCCGCCATGCTGTCGGACAGCGTGGGCAGCTTCAGCTGCAGCGGCTCGGATTGCAGTTCGGTCAGGAGGTTGATGGAGGACTTGACCTCGGGCTTCTCGACATCGAAGAAGCGCTGGATGGTCTCGACGCTCTTGGCCAGGTCCTGCCGGAACAAGGCTTCGTTGCGGTTGAGCAGGTTGATGCGCGCGCTGAGCAGCTGCAGGCGCAGGCCCTGACGGATGCTGCGCTTCTGGTCCGGACCCAGCAGGTAGCGATCGGGCTCGTCGATGCGACGGATCTTGACCAGGCTGGTGAACTCCTCGTGTGCCGCGGTGGCCGCGCGCGAACCGGCGCCCAGCAGATCGTGATACCACCGTTTGAACTTGCCGGAAAGACTGTCGTCGGTCGGCTCATCGGCCACCGGCGCTTCGGCAGGCTCCTCCTCGGGGGCCGCTTCCTCGGTGGCGGCCGGTGCCATGGCCAGACCGCCAGGGGCGTCGGCCGCCGGGGCGTCCGGATCCCCCAGGAAGGGCAGCGTCTCGACGCGCGACAGCACCTCGTCCATGCGGGCCACCGAACGGACCAGATCGACTTCGGGCAGCGACTTCAGCTTCTCGATGTCCTGCAGGATGACGCGACGCAGGCCGATGGCCTGGGACTGTTCGCTGTCGGCCAGCTGCTTCTCGGCACCTTCCAGCGCCAGCAGCGCCCCCTTCACGTTGCCCGACACCGCCAGGTGCTGGTTGGCCAGCGTGATGGCGCGCTCGACTTCGGCCAGGCGGGCATCGCCCCGGACCCGGGCCACGTCGTCATAGAGGGCCTGCAGCTGCTCCTGCTGGGCCGAGGACTCGGCCACACGGGTTTCCAGCGCATTGCCACGCGTCTGCAGCTGCTGCTGGAGGTCGCGCAGCTGGCGGACCTGTTCCTCCAGGCTGGCAGCCCGGCTTTCGGATTCCTGCAGGCGCAGGGCATTCTGGCGCTCCTGTGCCAGGAAACGCTGCTGCATGTACCACCAGCCCGCAGCAGCCACGATCACGACCAGCACGGACACGGCCAGCCAGCCCCAGCCGCGCCGCTGCACATAGACAGTCTTCGGCTCGTCACGGCCTGAGCCGCCGCCCCCCGAATTGGCCTTGATGGAGGGTTCGGAAACGACCAGCCCGGTGCCGGAGGCTGCGGCACGCAGGGGGCTGGGGGCCGCAGCGGCGCCCTTGCCGGCCTCGGCGGGCTTGCTGCCGGCCGGAGACGCCGAAGCCGCGGCAGGCGATGCCGTGCCGGGCGCAGACACTGCAGGGCCGGACGACGTGCTGCCGGCCGTGGCCGACGGGGTCTTGCCGAGAGCGGATGCGGCCGATGCGGGGCTGGCCGAGGCAGAGGATGGGGTCTGACCGACCGTGCGGCCCATGGGGGGCGTCACGGAGATCTGCTTTCCCGATGCGGGTGCGGGAGGTGCCGGCGGCTTGCCGGTACCAGCAGCTGCGGCGGGGCGGGAGGATTCAGCGGGCTTGCCACTGCCGGCCTGGCCGGCAGCCGGCGTCTTGCCGGCAGGCGCACTGGCGGACGATGCCGTGGCGCCGGATGACCCCGGTGCGCCACGCTGCGGGCTGTTTTGCTGCTCGGAACTCAAGACTTCGTATCCTCAGGAATGGATGCGCCCTGCCCCAAGGCCATCAGGGACGGTGGCGCTGACGAGGCCCGAACACGATGCCGGCTGCTGGGCAGACGACCCGCCCGACACCCACCGGGTGAGCAGTATCATCGTTTCGAGCGAAATTCCTCCGATTGTAGCCGTTCGATCAGCTGCTGCCGATCATGGTAGACCCGGGGACTGTCGAAACCCAGGTTTCGGGCCGCCTCGATCAGCCTCGGATGCGGCAGCCAGACCGGGCGATACGCCGCAAAATGCGCCAACCGAGGCGGCAGCGTGGCCAGCCATCCCGCCACGGTACGCAACACCGATGCCGAGCCGATCAACCAGTGGGTACCACGCGACAGGACCGTATCTTCATCGGCCTCGTCCGGATCCTGCACGGCTGACAGCCCGGATACCTCCGCGTCGGGCGCAGCCGCCTGCCAGCCCTGCCAGGCTTCCATGAAACCGGCCGGCGCCGCCGTGCACCACCGGGCCTGGTAGGCAGGCTGCCAGTCCACCCGGATGCCGGCATCCTGCAGCACGCCGGCCCACTCGCGGCGCCCATCCGGGCGGTTGAGCACCACGATGCGCTGCGGTAGCGGCTGAAGGCAGAGCACGAGACGCGCCAGATGGGCCGCGTCCTGATACGGCGGAGGCGGCACCAGCAGCCGAGGACCGGTACCGAAATGCCGCGTGAAGGCATGCGCACTGCCTGCCCCCGGCAGCCCGGCCCAGACAGCGGACGGCCAGCGACGCCCGCCCCGTTGCAGTGCCTGGGCCACGACCCGTACCGCGGCCGGACTGGGCAGCACGACACCCTCCGCGCCACTATCGAACGCCGCCAGGATGTCTGCGTCGGAGAGCGCCTCGATCTGGAAGGCCGGCCAGTGACACGAAACGAGGCCAGCCGGCTCGAGCAGCGCCCGCCATTCGGCCGCGCTGGCATCGTCCTGGGTCAGGATGAGGTTCGGAATGGGCGGCGCCCCATCCGATGCAGCGCGCGTCCCCGAAGCTTCAGGCATCAGGACTGTCCGGACGGCTTCGGAGCGGCAGCAAGCTGCGCCTTCAGTTCGGCGGCCACGGCCTCGCCCATCACGCGGGCCTCCTCCGGATCGGCCACCTTACCCACACGGGTGACGCGGGCAATGCGTCCGTCGTCATCGGCCAGCAGCGCATCCAGCTGCATCTGTCCGGACGCGGTGAAGCGGGCATGCGCGGCCAGCGGTGTCTTGCAGTTGCCCCCCAGCTGGCGCGACACGGCACGTTCTGCCGCCGCAATGCGCGCTGCCTCGGGATCATTCAGGAAGGCCAGGGCCTGGCGCACATCGTCACGATCGGCCCGGATCTCGATACCCAGCATGCCCTGCCCCGGTGCCGGCAGCATCTCGTCCAGCGGCAGGTACTGGCGAATGCGGTCCGCCAGCCCCAGACGGGTCAGTCCCGCGGCGGCCAGGACGATGGCGTCATACTGACCGGCATCCAGCTTGCCCAGGCGGGTGTCGAGGTTGCCGCGCAGCGGCTGGATGCGAAAACCCGGGTGCCGCGCCTGCAGCTGTGCAGCCCGGCGCAGGCTGGAGGTGCCCACCACCGCATCGGGCGGAAGTTCATCCAGCGAGGCATACCGGGTGCTCACGAAGGCATCGCGCGCATCGGCCCGCGTCATCACTGCCGCCAGGTCGAAACCTTCGGGCAGGTCCATCGGCACATCCTTGAGCGAATGCACGGCCAGTTCGGCACGCCCGTCGAACAGCGCCACCTCCAGTTCCTTGGTGAACAGCCCCTTGCCGCCGATCTCGGCCAGCGGCCGGTCCAGGATCTGGTCCCCGCGGGTGGTCATGCCCAGCAGCGCGACGCCTGCAGCCGGATGGCGGGCGCGCAGCAGCTCGGCCACATGGTTGGCCTGCCAGAGTGCCAGTCGGCTTTCGCGCGTGGCAATGCGCAGGGGGGCGGAATAGGCGGATTCGGTCATGCGGCGCGCGCTCCAGAAAATGACAGGATGCCAGGCGGCATCAGGGCAGGATCGGGGATTCGACCCCGCCAGCGGAATTCTAGGAGCTTGGGCGCAAGAACGCACCCTGCCCCGCCTATCCATAAATAAGACGCCCCAGCTGACGTCAGCCTTTGGCCAGCGGCTGCGTCCGC
>ERZ773063.219-NODE-219-length-39056-cov-5.561627_pt1 | contig 39056 bp, 44 predicted proteins | sample MGYA00580625_ERZ773063 | MGnify/ENA primary metagenome ERZ773063 (study PRJEB29015, sample SAMEA2738022) | human oral metagenome | biome: human oral; feature: human-associated habitat; material: dental | place: China | collected 2042 ... | reverse complement strand
TCAACATGAACGGTGAATCTTACCGTCTGTCGAGCCAACAGCAACGTCTGAATATGTCTTAATGGCTCAATGATTCATGATCACGTGGCTCACTTTTTCGTGATCAAAGGTGGCTCAAAAATTCGTGATCAAGTGGCTCACTTTTTCATTGACATTCACACAGTATCTCCCTCCTAGACCTATTCGCTATCGCGTTTTTGTTCAAATCGAAGAAAAATGTTTTGATAGACTGACCCAGAGCCGACGATCGGAAAATGCTTAGTTTGACACTTCGTTTTCGCTGATACCGCCGCGCCTTTTCAACTCTTCGTTTTCCCTACTCGGGCGCTCGATCTCCTCTTGTTGCTCCCGCATCGTATCCTCATTCTCTCCAAACATTCGGTCTTTTTGCATCGTAGCAAGCATCCCAATCAGAGAAGTATGAGTCTACTTCATTTTTATAGCGAATATCTCCGCTCAAGACACACTCGAGATATTCCTCTTTTGCTGGATAACCTATATACACTCCGATGTGCTCAAAACTAGGCTCTACATCTACATCGACATCTACGTCGACGTAAAGAGGTATTGCCTTGAACACTGCACGGCCGCGACGATGCCTCCATTTGTAGCTAACATAATATGTTTTTTCTCCAATATCAGTTACAGCTCCGTCTCCAATGATACGCTTAGCCATGTCTTCTGTTGTCTCTACAATCATAACTACCGCCTCCCCGACTTGATTAGTCTGTAGCCCACAGTGGCTTCCTTACGCAGTATTGATGAATACGCCAGGCGATGCCTTCTCCGTTTGGAAAGAACGTCTCAATAGCCCAACGTAGATCGTGCTCACAAAAGAGCTGACCGATCCTGTCCTCTTTCTTGAAGTCATTATACAGGGACGAGAAATATTTACGCATAACATAACGAGCGTTCTCTACGTCGCTTTCTTCGCCGTCTATGCTGTTTAGGTAGTGGTCAAAAAACATCTTTGCTACGTCTGGTTTTCCCTTAGTTTCAGCTTCTTCGAGGACGTGCATGATAGCACCTTCAATCTTATGCGCTACCAGAAGCTCTTCAATATTCCACCCTATGTCATCATCGATACACATGTGTGAAAATGCGTCCTTCTCGTCCTGGTTTCTCTCATAATAACGCACCGTGCTAATTTCCGCAGCGCGTTCGTACTCCTCTATCCACTTTAACGCTTCTTTTTTACTGCACGTTTTCGGAATTTTCTGCCCAGTCAGTGACCATGCATCATAGATAACCCCGTCGATCACTTGCTTCTCGTAGAGGGGAATTACGCCATCGGAGCTGCAAGGAAGCGAACCGAAAGGCGTGCCTTTGTAGTTATATGTGTCGGCAAATACCTTCATCCATTGGACTTCGGAATCGGATGCCATACGATCAACAAGAGCTTGCATAGCTTTCGTACCGTCAATCGCTATTGTACGAGCGAGGTCTCCGTCTATGCAGTCGTTCGCATACTTTTTGGGGCCTTCATACCAAATCATGTATTTCATGTTTATGCCTCCTATTTACTCCAGTATAACAATATCACTATCAAAATGAACGCTGTAATCATGATTACCTCCTATATCCAGACTTCCCCAGACCTATGACGAATCGGAGAAATGCCTAGAACGCGATCACGAGGCCGCAGTCTCTCGCTCCCGGCTGCCGACGGTTAGTTTGGCACTTCGTTTTCGCTGATACCGCAGCGCCTTTACATACCTTATTCTACTTTTTGTAAATAATTTCCTTCCCATCCTTCATCTTGATCGTGACCGTCTGAGGATAACCCGTCTTATCTACTCCGATGGAGTTATACCTGCAACGTACAATCTCCACAGGAGACTTATGCGACTTCTCGCAGGTCGTAGCTTTCCCTCGATCAGAGAACTCTGTCCCGCAGAACTCGCAGGCGTATCGCTTAATCTCCTTCATGTCCTTCACCTCTTTCTTCTTTCTGTAGCATTAGAACAACCAGTGTGCAAGCCGTAATCATACGCCGAACACGTCCTTGCCGATTTTGTATACGTCTTCTTCGGCTAGATGAACGTACCTCATGGACGTATTCATATTGGAGTGCCCCAATACCTTTTGAATCACGTTCGCCGATGCGCCTGCCTTGGCATACGCTGTTCCGCAGCCGTGTCTAAAGGAATGACAATGCAAATCGGGAAAGCCGCAGTAGACGCATAGCTTCTTGACTTCCCTCTGTATCGTTCGCTTAATGAGTCTTCCCTTTTGGCCGACGAGAAGATACTGCTTGTCCTCTTCCGGTATGTTCTGGGACGGCTTCCATTTCTCTATTGTGACCTTGCGCTGCCCGAACACGTAAAGGTGGTACAGCGTATTCACATTTTCAAAGAGCTTGACTTCATGCAGCTTGTGCGTCTTTTTATCGCGATATTTAAGAAATACATCGCCTGTCTTTGTGCGCTTGAAGTCGTCCATTTTCAGGTTCGCAACGTCTGAAATCCTCATGCCCATGTAGAACATGAATGCTACAGCCAACGCCTCTCGATGGCTTCCGGCGTTTATGATGCGCTCTACCTGCTTCGGCGTAGCGTACACCGTCTCAGGAGTAATTCCTTTAAGCTCTCCCATGTAGTCGAGCATATTCTTGATTTCTCTCGAATCGAAAGAATCATAGAACGTATTGAGAAACTTCTTTAGAGCCGCATATCGGGAAAGAATCGTGTTGTAGCTCAAGCCGTCGTCAATCCACTCATTTGTTTTTTGCGCGACTTTTTTCTTCGTTGGAAGGCCGTCAAACGCAAATGCCCGCAGACTCTCCATATAAGAACGGCGAGTAGAGGCCGCCTTGTTTCCAAGGTAGACCTCGAACTCCTCCATCATTTCCTTTACATCCATATCGCTCCTCCTTCCTCTATTGCGTCACCTGCCATGCTTCCCCTCAAAAGCTCTTCATAGTCTTCCGGCAGCTTAAAAAACTTGTACATCAGCCTACCATCCACGACGAACACGAGATAGGGACGAGGCCAGCCGTCTTTGCCGAACCTGTTGACGACTTCACCCGTGATGTCCCCTTCGTACTCAAAGGCCTTCGAGAAGCCTTCTGTCACTACGATCTTTACTCCATGCGGAAGCTGTACCTCGACTTCCTCGGACGCGGTACCCATAGGGATCATTCCCCATGCGTGATAATAGCCTCCTACATTGTGATTCAAGAACAATGTCGTCTTCATGATGCCGCCTCCCTTTTAGCGTCCAATAGATGCCAACGCTTCCCTGACGATTTTTCCCCATTCTCCGGCCGCATCGAGATCAACGACGTGTGGCCGTCCACCGGAAACGTCGATAAGGTCGCGATCAATGCCGACCCCGTTGATATACCTCTCAACATAAAGGTCTTCCGAAACCGACTTCTGCCCTTGACCTCCGAGATGCTCTACGAGGTCACGGCTAAACTTGAGCCGCAGCGTGCAGTCGTCGCGCTCCGCTTCCAGCTCAACACGCGCATAGTCAATCAGATTATATCCGCAGTTTACTTCGGATTCGACTGTGCCTTGCCATGTGGTTCCATCCGGCGTGGTGTACGCAAACTCCCTCTTTTTCATTATTCTTCCTCCTCGTTTTTCCTGTTTCTTCCTAATTCGACATAGCCGCATAATTTTCCTTCTACGGCTTTTTTGTTTTTCCAGACCTATTTCAAATCGAGAAAATATTGCAAGCCCCTAGAACGCGATTGACCAGTCGCAGTCTCTCGCGCTCATCGGGAAATGCTTAGTCTGGCACGATGTAGAGCGTCTACGCCGCATCTTCGCCGAATATCGCTTCCATAACCTCTTCGACCGTTGGAGCCATCGCAAGCTCCTTCTCAGTCAGGTTCAGACGGCGCGAGGCATCACAAAACACCTCGACGATCTCCTCCATGCGCTGCTTTGTGTATCTCTGTGTTTCTTTCATTACATAGCCTCCTTATTTCTGCCCATCGAAGCCCATATCTTCGAGCCTCTTGTACACCTCATCTATATAGTCTGATACGCCATACGGATCGCCTCCGTTTTTGATGTAGCTTTCCATGATGCTTTCAACAGCTATAACAACATCGCTCAAGTAATGCCCTTTATATCCGGACGCAACGGCGCAAGTACAGGCCGTATTATATGCGCCTTCCGAATAGGACAGCTCGGCATCGGACGCGCCTTCGCGCCTCTTGCCCTCTTTTACTGCAAACGAATCTTCTGCCGCGTACTTGACAAAGCATTTCCAGACTTCTTTCATCTTATTCGTTTCCGTCGCTCTTCCTCCATTTCTTGTTGATGATTCCGGCGATGTCATCATTGGGCTTTATTTCGGTCGTTATGATGGTTATGCCGTCCTTCGAGACCTTGAGCATACCTTTCCCGACTTCGGCCGTTATCTCTGTCTCGTCCAAGAATTTGAACATATTCATCAAGTGCTCGGCGCGGAAATACCTGTTGCCTACAGGAAACGAAAAGATTTTATCCTGCTTGAATACCTTCTGAAAGGCGTCGACATCCTGTCTACGGATTGTCACTTTCTCCTCCGACGTAAAAGCAAGCAGGCTCTTCGTCCCTGATGAGATGCGTTCATCCCTACGATCCGTAAAATAATACGGATTCACGCCCTCGAAAAACGAAAGAGGCGCATCTAATAAGAAGTACGGACTGCAAAAATAGGCATTACCTCCGCGCGAAGTGATAGACCCATACTGCCCGCAATGCGCCTTCCTCATCTTCTCAAGTGTGCGCTCGATGAGTTTCGCGATATTGATTTTCCCTGGCTTGAGTTTCTTCTTCCGCAGCGCGTCGACGATGTACGCCTTCGCGATTTCAACGACATCAGACTCTAACGGAGAAAGTCCTAACTTTTCCAGGTCTTTGCAGGATGGAATATTCCCTTCCAATATTTCTAACAATTTTTCCATGTTTTTGCTCCTTTCTTCCTTCGCCGAACCTATCGACAAAGCCAGAACGCGATCAACGATGTGCAGTGTATCGCACGGTATCACGCGCTCGGTTCGGTCAAAAATGCTTAGTTTAGCTCTGTTTCCCTTATGACTCCCCTCAAGTCAGTCTGGCTCAAGTCTACACCACTCAAATTTACCCAGCGCAAGTCAGAACCTCGAAGGTCTACGCCTCGCAAGTCAGACTCACGGAAGTCGGCTCTCCTGAGATGTGCACCAGTCAAGTCGGCACCGCGCAAGTCGGTATCCGTCAAGTTTGCACCACTCAAGTCGGCACCATGTAAATTGGCTCCTCTTAAATCTGATCCTCTCAAGTTTATTCTGCGCATGTCAAACCCCTGCAAATCGACACCACGGAGGTCTACGCCTTTCAAATCGGCGTCGCAAAAATTGCAGCATTTCAGTATCTTTCCCAGAGTTGTTTTGTCCATAATGTTTGCCTCCATTCACATCGCCTTCTGAATCACATCCGAATACAGGAAGCTATAATCCTTCCCATACTCAAAATCAGGACGGGAAACGATTGCCTTCCATTCCTCATCAAAGACAAGGCCAGAGTCTAACAAAAGACCGACTTTTCGGGCGTATCGGAGAATGAATTTTTCAATCCATCCCCATGCGTCCTCGATCTGTTCGGGATTGTCTCCCTTCTTGTCGAGAACGTATTCAAGTGCCTCGAGGCCGTCGAGCAGTGTCGGCTCGGACGTTGTTCCCCGCGCAATTTCCCCGACCTGAAACTGCGTCTTTGTGATTCTGAACAAATCCCGCTCCCAATAGGAAGCTTTTTTTGTCGGCTTGATCGCGACTTTGTGAATGCCGAGTGGAGTACGCAGCGTCGCCTTCGTGCCTTCTTCCGGCAGCTCGAAAACAATTTCATAACCGCCAATTTTCTTCCTCTTCACCTCGTCCGCGCCATCTTTAGAGAACACGGCGACGGGCTTCCAGTATCCGTTTTCAATACGGATCGTTCTTGCTTCCTTGTTATACGTCATCATAATTGTTCCCCTCCCAAAACTTGCTAGCATAGCGCAAGACTTCGATCGTACGCCGCGCCTTATACAGTATCCTAGAACGCATCGGGAGAATTGCAGTCTTCTACTCCTCCTCTGTTGCGTCCCATGACCGATTAGTTTATCTCCTTGTCCCATTCTTCCCTTTTTATCCCATGCAGCCGACAACGCTTTCTTCGCCAAAAACTTCACCATTCTTGCAAAACCATAAGCACTCATCGTCGCAATAATCCCGGAAAGCCTCTTCTGAAACATCACTTTCGTATTCCTCTTCGATCATGCGTCCGAAATTGTTGTTAATCATATCGAAGAAGTCCTTTACCTTAACTTTTCTTCCTGCTCGCGTATCGTCTGTAAATTCCTTCCACGCCTTAGATACGGCGCAGTCGTAGAAATAACCAGTGAAAGGGCAGCCTTCTAACCAGTCCGGATCCGGGATGCGGCTTCGACGGTATTTCCCCAGATGCTTCCAAAAATATTTCCCCTTTGCGTTATTGAGGAAATTATTCTGGATGTAAATCCACGCTCGAACCCCTTCTACTTCTTCCGCATCAGCGTCAATCAGCCAGTCGGCCTCTACGCCAGAATAAACGCTCATGCTCCAGTCGCGAATTTCAACGCCAAAGGCGCGTGCAACGTCCTTGAAGCAATGCGCGGCTTCCGCGCCGGCGTTCTCCCAATAGCTGTAATTTTCAACGTATTTCTTATAGGCCAGATCATAGGCCTCCGCCGTCAATTCATCGACGCGGAAAATATTAATATTGATTGTTTTCATGATGTTCCTCCTTTTTTTACACTTGTGGCCTCCATCAAACCCTTCTATATCCTCCGAATTAGTCACATCGAAAGAAATAGAAAGGCTTAAGCAAGTCACAAATATTCCTCCATCGATCACGTCCCCATGCCTCTTCGCGGCCTTGTCGCTCGACTCAAACCCTCCCTTCGCCGTTGCGAATAGCTTTGATAAAATCCTGATAGACGCGCTCGTGAGCCGCATCGTCCCGGACAGAAAGCGCTTTCGCAGCCGCGGCCTCATACTTCTGTACAAAGTCATAGTCAAGACCGATGCTGCCAAACGGAGCGTAACCCGTCGACAAGGCAAGTCCATCTCCGAGGTTATACACGTCGGCACGCCAGCCGTAGACGCGTGATGTCGTGTACCACATCGGCTCGCGTCCTCTCATGAGAAACTGAACTGCACAATATCCGACAGAAATGATATTCCTGCCGAAAAGGTGCTTTATGTTCTTTTGCGTGGTTTTCGTTTTCATGGTATTTCTCCTCGCTTCTTCTCGATCTGTTCTTTCGCCCATTCTTCATAGGCTTCCAAGAACATATAGTGAAACCACTCTTGCATGGTCATGAAAATTCTCTTCCTTAATTCGTCCTCATAACTTCATCCAGGTAGATGCGGCCGGCACGCGTGCGAAAATAGGCACGATCAGCCGTGTACCGTACCTTTGCCCGGCACAAGCGGCTTTTACGTTCGCCGGATTCGTACCGATACACGACCGCATCGCCGTGATCGTCGATGTCATAGACGACGATGGAGCCGCAAATACCAAAAGAATAAATTCCGACCTTTTCCATTTTTAGACCTCCTCATTTTTGCGAATCGAAGAAAATAGCGCGATCACAATGTTGCATTGTATGATGACCGCGCTCGCCGAAAATGCTCACTTTGTCAACAAAACTACGATCACGGCGACTTGTAAAACGATGTTGATGGCCGCCATGACCATCAATTTGTCCATGTTATCCCTCCTCTCTTTGTGATATAATAAGTAGGCGGGCGATGCCCGCCTTGAGCACCTACTTTAAGAGCGTGACAAGCAGGGACGCGAATCCTATTACCGCTTGCGCCAAAGCGATATAAAACAGGATTTTCTCCCTCTTCTCGCGCTCTTTCTGCTTTTTGCGAGCAGCGCGCTTCATTCATATCACCTCCTTTCATGGCGCGATGGCTTGCCTCATCAGCGTGTAGTTTGCCAAACTATCACGGACGCGCTACGATCCACGATCAGATATAGCGCGTTTCGGCGTAGACTCACGCGACAGCTTCGACGGTATCTTCGAGAATCCAGTAGACGACGATGCTATATTGCGTACTCTCCCTGTTCGGACGGAGTTCCTTAAAGCCTCTCCCAAAACGGCCGTCATACTCCTCGTAGATCGGTTTCTCGATCTGGCGCGAAATATAGCCGCGAAAGAGCGCTGTATGATGCAGCCGGCAGGCGTTTCCATTGATGATGCGAGTTTCCATAAGTCATTTCTCCCTTCAAAAATCATATAATCACGCGTTAATCTTCATAATCATATTCCTCGTAATCATCTCCCTCCTCTTCGTCATAGTCTTCATATTCCCAATCACGCGATATTTCAGGATCGAAAACCTCTTCTAACTCGGCGTAGGTTAATCCGTCCAAGCATATTTCTACACCAGTGAAATAGGAATTAAACTCGCGTGCTCCGACGTGCTTCATGTCGTGCCATAATTCATTAGATATTCCCATTTCTCCGGTCACGGAAAAAGGCGAACCTTCTTCCAAGAAATACTTTTCTCCGAACAAGAAGCCAGCTATTTTAATGACTGACTTCGCAAAAAAGCCACTTCCAATCGGAGAAGAAAAGAAACGGCCGTCCTCGTTCGCGTGCCAGTCGTAGCGATCATTTCCGCTCACGACCAGCGTTTCATGCCCTTCGCCATCAGCGTCCTCCCAATATTTCCCAGGATAAAGCCGAAAGGTAAAGCCTCCGAGAAGGTAGAACAAGGTCGGCCTGCCGTGGAATCCTTTACCGTCATAAAGCGTGCTGTGATACACGCAATACGGACGGTATTTAGCTCCAGAACTGCCGATGACGGGCCCGCGGCCGTTAGAGTCGTTAGACTCCGATATAGCCGCCAGAAATACCTTTTCGCCTTGACGGACGATGTCCGTCGGTACCGGCATAGCCTCGCCCGACCCTCGCAAGTAATGCAAGAGCCAGAAAATCGGCCAAACAAGTCGAGAAGCGTCCTGGATGACTCCAAAACGCCGCGCGAAAGATGGGACGCGGCACATCGCGAACAAGAAAAACGAAAAGAGGGAAATAATAATCGCCCTCAGGATTTTCAGATTAAGCATAATATTCCCTCCATAAAGTCGAAATATTCCATCTTTTTGGCCTATCTCATCGGTGCAGGGAGGCCGTCCCCTACAGACGCGCCCGACCGGACGCGTTTCGACTCACATTTCCGACGCGAGGCGTTCCAAGGCCTCGAGTACTTGGACTCCGTCCAAATACTCGTCCTCCGGCAGCTCGAAATTGGCAGATGCGTGTTCCTGCAACATCCGATTGGCCTCGAAAATCACATTGAAAAGCCGCGCTTCGTCACCGTCCTCAAAGAAACGACGCAGGACAGAGGCCGGAATGTCGACCATGTAGACGGCGTTTTCCGTCTCGTAGTGGACGAACGCGGCTCTCGTCGCCGGCGCATGAAAGAAACCATAAAATCCTTTGTGAACCGTAAAATTGACCTTTTTCATAAAAAATTCCTCCTTAAAATACTTTGATAGACTCACAACAAAGCCTGATTTTTGCTTGCGACTTGCTCCCGCCGTTTTGCTCTCGATCAGGCCCTGAATCAATCTATCAACAAGCCGCCATAATGCACAATAAGATGTGCAGCGGCTCGGATTCTGTTTTGATGTTTATTTTACGTCGCCTTGCGTCGTCTATAGACGTTTTACGACGGCTAAACTATACACTTTAATCAGCTTGCCAATGCGCATCGCGGCCTAGGTCAGTCGGATTCGTCGTCGGTTCATCTGTCAGGGTTGGTCCCTGGAGCTTGACCGACAACACGGCGCCTTTCCGTCTCGCGATGTTTCTCGCGGGTTCGCTGATCGTCCCCAATTCGGCCTCTTGCCTGCCGTATCGTTCGCTTGAGGACTTCAAGCAACGTATTAAGTTTTCAAGGTACAAGGCGCTCGCGTCGGCGCGGCCTCGCCTCCTTTCGGACTCATATTTACTTTGGCGGCTTTTTTATACATGCTACAGCCTGCACGGGTTTGTTTTGTCGCCCAAACCGAGACGGTTTATGTCGGCGGGTCTGCCGGCTTTTTGTTTTGAGAGGGGTTTGCTCCCCTCGACTTGCTCTTATTGTAGCTTGGCTTTTGCGACTTGTCAACTACTTTTTTCTCAAGTAGTTTATTTTTTTGTTGTCGCTATGTCCTTGCTACAGCTATATCATAGATCAATATATATTTCTCATCAATAGATAATAAGACCTAAAGTTATTGGGATAATAGTCATGATATAGACAGATCTGCACGGAGCTGCCGGACATGATGGGGTTAACCCTACGACGATTTTTGGCTATATAATGTAGGGATTTTTTGCGAATCGGGAGAAAAATTGGCTAAACCCTAGTAATGACGCGGCTCGGCGCTGGCTCGGCGCATGTTTTGGGCGCGATCGTCGACCAGGGACGACCAGGGACGACGGACGACGGCTCATTTATATTTCATATCTGTTTAATATGCTTTATAACGCATAGTGGACGGCTTAATAGGTGCATGTGCAACGATTAACGGCAAGCCGGCTGCCGATCAGCCAACGACGCACGAACAGCTATTATATATAATATTTATGATAACATAAACGATATATATAGATATAGCGAATACGAACAATTCAAAATATGCTTAATAGTTATAATATGATAACTTATAGTTATAATACGACGGATATGAGACGATGGCAGCGCCGACGATCAGCTGTGCTATACTTTTACGGTATATGTTCTATGGTAAATATGATATAAGGCACGATATATTATAAATTATATACATGATAAGATAAATAATATTTATGATAATGGGTCTATTATGTGTATGTGCTACGGCGACTCTACGACGATCTACAGCGCGCGACGACGATTCTACGACGGCTATATATTGTGTTATTGTTATGTGTATATACTATATATTGTGATATGATATAAATAATATTTATGATAACTATAAATGTGAGTTATGATATGGAATTTTGGGGCCTATTTTTAATGCGAATTTAAGATGTATCAGGACGCTTGCTACTATTGGGATCGCGGCTGTTTTGGGACGTTTTATGTACGCGTGTAATAGACAACAGAGCGCATTTGTTTCGATTTATGGCGATATATGACGCGTTAGGCGTTGATATTATTGGGTTTGCGCGTGTTTTTGATAGCGTCTGATAGCGACGCCGGGCGACGATCTACAACGACAGACGACGACGAGAGACGGCTGCACGACGACGACGGATAGGCGCGTCAATCGGATTTCATGATGCTATAGATATGGCGCAAGCCTAGTAATGACGCGGCTTTAGAGCCTTTTTCCGATTCGTTCAGATGCAACGATATAGCGTGATCGGCGCGACATGGCGCGTATATACCTATATAGGTATGCTGCTTTTTGGTCGGTATGATGATGCATGGCATCGGCACGGGGCTAGTATTTATGCGGCTTTAGAGCGTTAGATAATGACATATAATGCCTATTAGATGGCATTTTTATGTTGATGGAGGACGTGTTACAGGCGTTTGTTTTTTGTCGATGGCGTATCACCAAGGCACGACGGGCATCCAGCGCGTTTTTGGCGGTCAGACGCGGCTCGATGATGGGGATATGGTAATTTTTGGTAAACCTAGGCGCGACGCGTTCAAGACCTTGCGGGCTTTGATTTTCCTAAGCATTTTCGCCATATATGGAATATTTTCCCCTGGAGTTTATTTCAAATCGGAGAGAATAACAGGGATATTTGATATGATAAATAATATCATTTGTGGCTACAAAGAAGCTAAAAACATGTGTTACAGAGAAAAGCTATTTGGTGATACAAACGGCGTAGAGAGGGGATCGCCGTATGTCGGTGTAGCACCGTCGACGGTTCGGCGCAAAAATTGTTCTATAAATGGGATAATATGGAAATAAGATTAGAATTAGATTAGAAATTGGATTTCGACTCTAAAATCATGTCAAAGTCACCGCCACACTATTATAGGGGGAGTTTTTATGAGGCGCATTTTAAGCCAGCTCTCCCTCAGACAGAAAAGGCGAGGTGACTATGTGGCATTTGACTATATGGGCTTACTCTCGGAAAAGATGCCGATTGCTATGCGGCTGTCTGGGGCAGGGTGTAGGCTCTACTTGGCGCTGCTCTACAAATGGAACGCGCTACATCGCAAAGAAAGATTCAACATGACCGACGAGAAGCTAATGGCTATGACGGGCATCAAGAGCCGTGTATCGGTTCTGAAGGCAAAGAAAGAGCTTGAAAAGGCGCGGCTGATTACTTACTATCCGTCGAACAAGAGATTTGGGACAACGTACTGGATTACGACAGATACGGAAGCACAAAAGCAAGGCTCTAAGTGCCTACGCTAAAAAATGAGCTACGGTATGACATAAAAAACGAGCAACAACAGAAGAGAGGTAACTTGATATATTACTAACGTAATATATTACTAGTGGGTTTGTGAGACTTTCTCCGATGTGATAAAAAGCAGTTTTCGATAGGTAGTAATTCAAGCAGAGCTTGAATGATTTGCAAGCAAATCGTTTTGTGTATTACATACACCCTTCGGGGACTCTTGCAGAGAGCTAACGAATCGGAGAGATATGGGCTAGCCCTTGGTGATGCACAGCTACAATGTGCTGCGCCGTACTAAGCCTTACTTTCTCCGATGTGAAAAACCTGTCATAGTCGTCGTAGTACAGTAACCCAAAAGAAAGAAAAATTGCGCTAAAAGAAAGAAAAGGTGAATCATGGATTTATTTATAAGCCTGTTGATTGAGGCTCTGATTCTGTGCGTCATATTTATTCTATGGCGAATCGAGGGCAAAATAGAAACCGTGCCAGCGTTACCGAAAGAGCTTGAGGAGGATACGGCAATGATATATCGCGCCACGAATACCACAACAGAGGCTGCGCCGGGCATGGATAAGCAAAGGGGTGATTATTTGGCTGCATATATCGTGTGCGAAATCACGCAAGGCTATGAGACAGAAATTCTGGGAGTGTTCAGTACCAAGGAAGCGGCAGAGAAATATTGTGATTACAAGCGGGTCGTCAATGACGGCTCTTTTTTTTATGTCAAGGAACATGGCGTTGACGAAAAGCAAATACCTAAGCGCATCGGCGTAGAAGCCATTCGTGATGAAATCCATTTCTTCGATTCGGAGAAAGATATTGCGTGGGGCAAAGACCCGAACAACGAAGATGTGATTCGGTTCTCTATGGGCTATGATGGCCAGTCACTCTCAGAAACGCAAAAGGCTGCGAGGTTGATAAAGGAGTGCGTATGGGGCTGACGCTTGGAAGTTTGTTTGACGGTATCGGCGGGTGGTTGTCATCTGCTATTGACTACGGCATTGAGCCGCTGTGGTCTAGCGAGGTAGAGCGCTTCCCTTTGGCTGTCACGAAGCATCACTATCCCGACGTACAGCAAGTCGGAGATATACGGAACTTAGACGGGGGGGTATTGCCTTCCGTAGACATCATTTGCATGGGCAGCCCATGTCAGGACTTATCATTGGCTGGGAAAAGAGAGGGGCTGAAAGGTGAACGAAGCGGATTATTCAGAGAGGCAACTCGTATTATTCGAGAAATGCGACGAGCAACAGACGGGAAATATCCCCGATTCGTCGTGTGGGAGAACGTGCCCGGCGCGTTCAGCAGCAACAAGGGAGCTGACTTTCAAGCCGTGCTTGAAGAAATCGGACAGACCGAGATTCCAATGCCTCTTCATGGCAAATGGGCGCCCGCAGGAATGGCAGAACTGCCTCAGTGTGAAATCGCATGGCGCATCCTCGACGCTCAATATTGGGGAGTGCCCCAACGTCGCCGTAGAATCTTCCTTGTCGCAGATTTTGGAATCGAACGAAGACGTGCCGCAGAAATACTTTTTGAGTCAGAAGGCATGTCTGGGGATATTACGGAGAGCGAAGGCAAAAGGCAAAGAACTGCCGAAGGAGCTGAAAGAAGCTCTGGAACGACAGAGTGCTGCGATGTAAGGACATTTGATGTCCGCTCGTCCCATTTAGGGACGAACAAGGCAAGCGCACGGGCGACCGTTTATGAGACCAACACTAGTAGGACGCTATCGACAAATGTTCCAAACCCAGACGGCCAAGAAGGCGGGACTGCAATCTGTAGAACCGACAAACGAATCGGAGAAACAAGGTGCTACAACATCTGCTCCTATGCGTCCAACAGCATGAAGTCGGATAATCCTCACAGCGGAATATATCGGGCAAAGACATCAAGAACACTAGACTTGAACGGCGGTAACCCTGCATGTAACCAAGGCGGTACTATGATTGTGACAGCCGGATTCAAAGCTGGTCAGAGCGCAAGGGCAGACATAGGATATACCATCGAAGCAACTCCTTGTTTTACAGCACAGTGTAGCGGAGTTGAGCCTACGATAGCTTGCTATGACATGACACACGCAGATGAGGTTATGCGTCCTGTTAAAGACGGCATCGCACCTACGCTCAATGCACGCATGGGGACAGGTGGCAATCAAGTACCTGTGGTGCAAGAGACACGTTCCTCCGATGCGGGCAAAAGCCCTTGTGTTGATGAATCGCAGGTTATCGCAGTACAAGGCAGTATGATTGGCAGATCGGAGAAGAATGGCCCTCAGGGAAGCGGATTATCTGACGTATGTTTTACGTTGAATACGGTTGACCGACATGCAGTATGTGTGGGAAATGGACAGCCGAATCAGTCGCAGTTGCAGACTACAGTAGGATCGCTCAACTGTATGCACGATCAGCAGTGCGTTATGTTCTCCAAGACCTCTTTTGCAAAATATGAAGAGGTGGATAATACAACATCGCTACGGGCTTCTGGTGGTGACATCGGTGGTGGTAGTGAGAACTTGTGCTGTCAGTCTTTTGTTCGACGTTTGACTCCGACTGAATGTGAGCGCTTGCAGGGCTTACCCGACGGATATACGCTTATCGACGACAAGTTGTGCTGTGATTCAGCGAGATATAAAGCGTTGGGCAATGGCATGGCTAAACCGTGCTCGGATTATGTACTGAGCAGGATAGCAGAGGCGTTTGAAAGAGAGTGAAAAACGATGAGTAAAAATAAGGGAAAAAACTGGGTTGATTTCCGAAACAAAAAGAAAGGAAAATATGTTCTTTTCTTTGATTCATACCCGTATGGGGTAGTTAAAGCAGAGGTATACAGTAGTATTAGCCTGGCTTTAGACAATATGGTCAACAATTTGGAGTTTCAACAGTCTCTTCATGATGCATCGGGCAAGCTCCTTGCGTGGGTAGAACGTTACGAGCTTGTAATGTCAAACGAGCTAAAGGCAAAAGCAAGCTAATTTTATACAACACGGCTACGCCGACAATAAGCAAAACGAAATATTTCTCCGATGTGAAAAATACGGCGATAGGCCGATGGCGGCTTTGCCGACATAGAAAGGACACGAAGTATGACAACAAAACCAAAAGAGAAGTTTGCAGGACTGCCCATAGCAGAGCAGGAGTGTGTGGTCACGATCGATCGAGAGGCGGGCTGCGCCAGAATCTACGCAAGCGATACGCGCTATATCAACAAGCTGGATAAAATCTACAAGAGGGTGCGTATACATCAGAACTGTGACGGCATCACGGCGGTCGAGTACGAAGTGCCTGAGAAGATGATTTCGTTCCGTAGTAAGATTTCAAAACCGAACTTTTCGGAAGAGCATCGAAAGGCTTTGGCTGAAAGAGTAAAGAAACTAAAAGCGTAACGTCGATTTTAAGGTCTACAAACACGAAGCGGAGTTTGTAGATGGCGATATAAAGCTACCGACGCGATACTTTATATGCGTAGCATGGTTTTTAACGGAAAAGTGCGTTTCTACAAAGGAAATAGACACAAGTAGTTCTAGTAGTCCTATAAAATAGAAAATATAGGATAAAAGAACTATATACAACATAGACTTTGGGGGTGATAACGTAGCACAGACAAAGATTGACAAGATGGGTATCGGGGGCAAGGTCTTGGCGATGCGCCGAGATTTGACTTGCGAGGAAATCGCTGATGAGATAAATCGGCGGTATCTTCCGGCAGGTGAAGAGCCCGTTACCAAGATGACCGTTTCTCGTTACTGTACGGCTCACGGCATGACAGACATGCAGCGCAATAACATTACCAAGTCCGTAACCCACTTCGATTCCTTAGCCGAGGCGCAGAAGGTTCGCAATCGGTTGGTAAAGCACACGAATAAGCTGAGTGACTTGCTCGACGAGCTAAAAGAGGATGAAGAGAAGTTATCTGAGATAGCCTCTATCTCCAACGCATACCTCAACTGCTGCAAGCAGCTTTCCGAGCTGAATCGAACCGTGAGCCAAATTCAGAGGGAACAACTCGGGTTACAGAAGGTACGCAAGGTTTTGAGCGTTGTCATCTCTCTTCTTGAGAAATATCCCGAAGTCAAGGCTCAAGTTTTTGAAGAACTTCGGAAATCCGAGGTTTATGACACGATTCGGTCTATCTAATCGTGAGTCATATTTTAGGGGTTGAGGCGCGTGGTGGCCAAGTTGCCGAGGAGCGTCCGTCCTGCTGACTGGGACAAGGCAGGTATATATATATACAAGGAGGTCGGTACATGGCGAAAACAACGAGGTTTTTTGACGAGCTGTCCGCTGCCATAGAAAATGGAACCTCCACAGAAGCGATTCTTTCAAAAGCGAGTACAGGAAGAAGGGTCAAGGAGTGCGCGGAGTCCTTGGAGCTGTTTGCGAAGACATACTTCCCTAGTGTGTTTACGAGTGAGTTCTGCCCGATGCACACGGAAGTGTTTGCGTCTGCCGAGGATATGATTCTTAGGCGCAAGAATCGGAAGAATTACTACGTCAGGGCTGCTCCCCGTGGTCACGGTAAGTCGCAGGTTATCTCTTTTTTGCTCATTATCTGGTGTATCGTCTACAAATACAAACAAAATATCCTGCTTGTATCAGATACGCTAGACCAAGCAAAGAGCTTTATATCAGCGATTAAGACCGAACTTGAGGAGAATGAACTGATACAACGTGATTTTGGCAGTCTTATTTCTGAGGAAAAATGGGCGCAGGATAAAATTGTCACATCGAACAAGGTTCAAGTCTATGGACGAGGCGCAGGACAGAAACTAAGGGGAAACAAGTACGGTTCGATTCGACCACAGCTAGTTATCATCGACGATCTCGAGAATGACGAAGCTGTAGAAACAGAAGCACAAAGACGGAAACTGTTCAACTGGTTTATGAAGGCATTGATTCCAGTAGGCACACCGACAACGGATTATATCTACATCGGTACGGTACTGCACTACGAATCATTGCTACAAAAACTACTGACAGAGCCGTCTTTTTCCATGTGGAATCGCAAGAAATACCAAGCTATACAGCATTTTTCCGAATCGCCATTATGGGATGAGTGGGAAGCTATGATGCTTGACGAGAACAACGATCAGGCATACGAGGACTCTTACCAGTTCTACCTTGCGAATCGAGAAGAGATGTTGTCCGGCGTAGAATCTCTTTGGCCGCAATCTGGGCGCGATTACTACGAGAACATGATGGAGCTTCGCATTTCTGACCCTGGGGCATTTGCTTCGGAGTACCAGAACGAACCTATTGACCCTTCTCAAGCGGAGTTTCTTGTAGAGTGGTTTGACTACTACTACGACCTCCCGGAGATTGTGGGAGTTTATGGTGCGTGTGACCCGTCACTCGGCAAAAGTCGTTCGGATAGGGCTGCTATCATCTGGGCAGGCAAGGACGCAAACGGGTATCTGTATATCTTGGAGGTCAACATGGGAAGGTATCACCCAGACCATCTCATCGAAATGATTATCGCGGGGGCTATGAAATATCACGCAAAATTGCGGTCGGTCAGCATCGAAACGGTGCAGTTCCAAGCGATGTTCAAAGACGAGGTAGCAAAGCGTGGCCTAAATGCTGGCATCCAGATTCCTATTACGGAGTTCAATAACAAGACTCCGAAAGAAATCCGACTTAGGGGCTTAGTCCCGAGAATCAAAAACAAGTATATCAAGTTCCGCAAAGACCAGACTGTGCTCGTCAACGAGTTCTTACGCTTTCCAAAGGGTACAGATGACGGAATGGATGCGGTCAATATGATATGCGACGCAGCGTTTCCTAGCGGGGGCAATAAGCTCGTGTTTGGAGGAATCACTACAATGAAGCCTACAATGGCGAGGATGGGAGGTGTATTTGGCAAGTGGAGATAACAGTTTTCGGAAGGACATTCAGTTTTGGCATGGTGAAAGCCAATGGAAACACGACGAGGCAGACCATATCTACGATCATTCCGTATACGGTCAACGTGCCGAAGTCGTCTGTTCCGAAACTCAATGAGGATAACTTGCGAAGGTTTTCTAGGGGAGCTATCCCTCATCGTGCTATCACTCTCATTCGTGACGGTGTTTTGGCTCAGAACTGGCGTATTGTTCCGGTCAAGTCGGACGACAAGAGGTCTTATTCCACTCTGATTCGAGCAGTAGAGAACGTCATAAAGAATCCGAACGAAACGGATGACTACCGCTCTTTTTGGGGACAAATCATCAATGAGACACTTATCGGGGACAATGGCGCAGCAGAAATTGTCTTTACGGGCAATCCGCAGAAACCAATGAAGCTGTACCCTGTGAACGGGTTTTCCCTTGAATACGTCAATGGGTTTTACGAAAATCCGGATTATCCAAGGTTCTGCCAGCGAATCGGGCACTACGGCGATCCTGTTTACCTTCGTGATGAGGACGTTCTGTATATCCAGCACAACAAGACGACGGACAGGCAGTTCGGGCTTTCCCCTTTAGAGGCATCGTTCCAGCAGATTATAGCTCTTCTCGAAGCAGAGGAATATGCTACAAATCAAGCGTCTAACGCAGTACCGAAGAACGCGCTAAATCTTGGAGAAGGCGTATCGAAAGAAGACCTTGATGCATATCGCAAGTATTTTGTCGAAGAGGTCTACGGTAAAGGTTTTATGCCTATTCTTGGGGGGACTAAAGGAGCAGGATCACTCCGCTTGGGGGCAGAGGGTGACTCTGAGCTTTACCTTGAATGGCAGAAGCACCTTATCACGATCATAGCACTTTCTTTCGGTATTGACCCAAAGAAGTTGGGACAGGGATCGAACACAGATAGGTCTACAGTTGAGGAGCAGAACGAATCCATGCTCAATGAGGCTATCCGACCGCATTGCTTACTTCTTCAAGACGCGATCAATCGAAAAATCATAGGCAGGCTAGGTCTTTCCGATGTGATTAAATTCGAGTTTATCTTTGAAGATACCCTAGAGCAAAAACAAAAGCGACAAAAGATGATTACCGAACAATGGAACACAAACGGAATCACTCTCAGAGAGTATCGGGCAGCGTTGGACAAGCCTCCGATTGACAGCCCATACAACGATATGACGCAAGCGGAAATGAAATCTGCTCTGAATCAGAAGTATGCAATCCAGAACGTCATCAGCAAGTCGAACGAAACGGGTTCCGGCGGTAATGGTGGCTTCAATGGTTTGGGTAAGAACCGAAAAGAGGAGGTGGAAAAACACGAACAAGATGAAACTTAACGTCGTTTCTTTTAGTGTAGCGCAGGACGAGAATCCCGACTTCATGAAATTTGATGCAGTGGTTGGCTATATTGATACGCCCACAGATGCCACTCCTTGTGGTGGGGTCGAGGGGTATCAGTTGGTTATCAGCTCCGAGGGGATGGACGTTCAGTCGCTTATTGGCAGCGGAGTAAACGTGGCGTGGAGTGACGGATGGTTTTATGACGCGGAAGATACGCTCAAGAGTCATAACCCACGCTTCAAGGTTGGCGTCATCGATTCGGCGCAGGTTGTCGGTAATCAAATCATGGCATCTGGACATCTGTGGAAAGCAGATTTTCCCGATGTGTGCGACACGATAGAGTGTGCAAAAGAAAGTCTCGGCTGCTCGGTCGAGGCTTATTTTGATGGCTATAAGAAGAACGACGAAGCAAAAACCATAACGGGATTCGGAGCGCATTTTACGGGCGTTGCGATTCTCTACAAGAACAAGGCAGCATTTAAGAGTACAAAGATTATGTGCTCGATTTTACAGGAGGATGAAAATTTGAACGAGGAAATCAAGGCAGCACTGGCCGCCGCTATTGAGGAGCAGAACAAGGCTTTCGAGTCGAAGTTCGCGGCAATTAGCGAGGCTATGGAGAAATTTGAGAAGTCCGTGCAGGAGCTTTCGGCACAGGACAAGACCAACGACGACACGAACGATGCAGTCGAATCGGAGAATCAGAATAAGACTGATTTTTCGGCAGTAACGGCGGTCATCGCGGATGCAATCAAGGCGGGTTTTGAGGCCATGAAGAACACGGATGCAACGGCAACGGCTGATGTCGCGGCAGCGCAGACGGACAACAGCGCGGAGCCTACGCGCAAGACAGCAGCTTTCAGCACGACGCAACAGCTGCCCGATGCGAAGGAGAAGACGGCCATGGAGCTGGCAGCGGAGATTGATGCTGACGCGGCGCTCGACCATTCGCAGAAGATGGCCAAGAAGTTGGCTCTCTGGAACGCTCATCGAGACGAGTTTCAGAACGCCTAAGAGTCTATACGACTAATCAAATCTACACGACAAAGGAGATAATAATTTGGAACGTATTTTTAACGGCGTAAGCCGCCAGATGTCTTTCGCAGCAGCAACGGCTGATTATATCGGCAATGGGGCTATTCATGTTCCCGTGTTTGAGCCGCAGATTCTCGACAATACGCGCAAGCGTGGTGTCCTGCTTCAGCGCGTCTCTGCGAAGGCCGCAACGGGTCATCCGACTCGTTACTTCGAGAAGGTCGCTCATGAGAGCAAGCACAAGTTCGTCAATCCGCGTGCAATCGACCACCTCCTCGACACGAAGATCGACCATGTTGAGCACAGCGCCTACATCAAGGCTATCGTCGATGGTATCACTTTCACGAAGTTCGATCGTGAAGTTTACATTCAGCAGGGTTCGACGTTCGGCAATCTTGAGGCGCAGCAGCTCGATGAGGTCATCACGGATATGCTCGACGCACAGGATCGCGCCGTGTGGACGGGTGCGGCAACGAGCCTTATGGATGCCACGTCGCCGGAGTATTGTTCCCTTCTCACGCAGATCACGAAGAAGGGTGAGATCGCGAAAGATGCTCGTCTTGTGAAGGGTATTATCGCGAATGTCGCCGCTCTTATGAACAATCAGCAGTATGCAGTTCGCCCGACGGCCATCTACATGAACCCGCTCGACAAGGCGCTTCTCGATTCGCAGGAAATGGACGAGAAGGACAAGATTAAGGTCTATGATGTCGAGGTTGTTCCTGGTATCAAGGTCAACGGCATCATGACGGCGGCGGGTGTTCTCCCGATTGTCACGGACATCTATTGCCCTGAACACAAGATCGCGGTTCTCGACGAGAAGCAGATTGAGCGCCAGTATGTCGCTTCGCCTGTCCCGCGCGTCTACCAGCTCGGAACGGAGAAGGACTTGGCTACGCGCTACATCTCCGTTCTCTTCGATACGTTCATCGTTCGTGCGGCTAAGTACGGCCACATGATTATCGACATCAAGCAGAGCTGATCGCTGTAAATAGTGGAGCAGAGGGGCTTCGGACATCCGTAGCTCCTTTCTCTGCTATGCTCATAGTGAAACTTTATGAAGATGGATATTGTTGCAGGAAGTAAAAACGACGAATTTTACACTCCGGAATATGCGATTACGCCATTGCTGAAATATGTACCCCACCGTGCTGTTGTTTGGTGTCCTTTCGATACGGATAAGTCAAACTTTGTACTGCTTTTACGAGGGCATGGGTGTAATGTTGTAAATACGCATATAGAGAATGGACAAGATTTCTTTAGGACTTCTATACCAAAATGCGACATAATTATCTCAAATCCACCGTATTCAAAGAAAACAGATGTGCTGGAAAAGCTTTTTGACATTGGCAAACCATTTGCAATGCTGGTGGGAGTTGTTGGTCTTTTCGAGTCTAAGCGCAGATTTTCAATGTTTCGGGACAATGAGTTCGAGATTATGTACTTTGATAAGCGTGTTGCATACTATCAAGGCATTTTTGAGGGGAAGCCATCATTGAATCCTCCGTTTTCGAGTGTATATGTGTGTCACAAAATGCTTCCGAGCAAGATTGTGTTTGAACAAATCGAGAAGAAATAGAACAAAAGTCATGGAATGGTGGTGATAAGTTGGCAACAAAGAAGAGTGATGCTACGGCAACGACGGCTTCGACGACTACGACGACGGTAAATTTCTCCGATTCGGAGGTCATTGCGGTTGTTTTGAAGGATAGCATTGTTTATCCCAGGGACGGTGTGGCTGACGTGACGGAAGAGCAGTTGGAGCAGCTTAAGGCTATGGGGTCGGTAGAATGAGCTATATCACAGAGGAAGAGCTGATTCCCTATCAAAACATCATGGATGGAGTCAACATGGATGACGTGCGGATGGCGACGAGCCTTATCGACGGCTACCTTGGCAGGTCGTATGCGCTTAAAACCTTTCGGGATATTGTGAAAATCAACAAGAATCGAAGAGGGAAGCTCAAGCACGCGCCTGTTGCAGAAATCCAGAAGGCAGAGATTGTCTACGACACAATGTTTGGCAGAGAGCGTATGGAAGCCAATCTGATTGACATTGACCTTGACCCAGAGATGGATGGGTATTTCACCTATTCCGGCAATTATGGGATAGCTCCCCTAGTGTGTGGTTTTCGACCTATCTCTATCGAAGTCACCTACGCTTCCGGATTCAAGGAATATCCTCAGCGGCTCAAAGACGCGTGCGGTATGCTTGCGTGTAATATCCGGCAAACCAAGTCTTTCAGCGGAGCAAAACAGCTCACGTCGTTGGATTTCCAAGTGCTCATGAGCGATGACAGCTTCTTCACATCGGACATCAAAATGCTTCTCAAGGGGTTGGATAGCGATGTTTGCACAGTTTAATCGCCTCAAGAAGCCGATCAACATCAAAGGTAAGGCCTCCGAAAAGGCTGTATTTTCTCGTGTCGGCAGGTCGTCATCGAGTAATTTCAAGAGCAATTTTGTTTATACATGCTTGCTTCAAGAAAACACGAAGCTCGAGAATGGCGATATTTTTACGGCCAAGGTTGGCTTACACCAGCGCGAGGAGCAATTCCTTGTCATCTCTGTGCGTAAATCGGACGAATCCATCCAAGCTACGGTCTACAAGTGCAACGGAACGGCATTTATATACCGCTCCATGGCCAAGTACGACGAGTATGACAATATGGTAGGCAGCGAAGTTTCTTTGATCGCGGAAGTGCCGACGAATCACGTCACGGTAAATGCGACCATGCGCCTTTTGGATGCTGGCTTGCTCCCAAGTACAACGAAGGAGTTCCGCTTACCTCCATGCGACATCAGAGAGCTGGATAGGATTGTCTTAGACGGTAAAAATTTTTGTGTCGATGCGATTGATACCACGAAATTTGACGGACTGCTTGCGGTGCAAACATCGAATGATAATAGGAGCTGGAATTGAAGGACTACCGGAAAAGGCTTCTAAATGCTCTTCGGGCAATCGTGCAGAAGTATTGCAAAGCGGCGCAGGAACTTGTCGTACAGCGGTGGGCATCCCTAGATAACATCGACGGCAACGCGGCAATCAGTGATATGGAGCTTACCGTATCGAGAGATACTGTTGCAAGAGCGATATGCGCCTATGGGCAGAAAGCATGGATAGCAGAATATGGAAAGGGAAGTCAGATGGAAACAAAAGACAATCCCTTCTTGAGCGACTATGTGACAAGCCGAGGCTTCAATCGCGACAGGTTAGGTCACGCCTTATCTGTAGTTGGTCGTCCATACGGGTATTATGAGGATTTAGACGGAAATCGTCATTTCTCTCATGGTGGACTAAGTGGCAAGGTTATCGAAACCTTCTATGGCCAGCCGTTATTCTTTCCGATTCGTGCAAAACACGTTATCAAAGAAACGGTAAGGTCTATTCTTCCCGAAATGGAGAATGAAATCCAGGAAGCCGTTATCGGTGTCTTGGAGCAAGTCATGAACGAGTTTCCAAAGAAGGTGAAGATTTATGCTGGATGATATGGATTTACTTGACGAAATTTACGCTGCGTGTTGGAAAAACACCGAACTGACTGCGTTGTTGGGAAATCCAAAGACAGCGGCAGAGCGTTCTGCTCGTATTCATAGGGAAGTGACACCACTCTCTTATGCCACGGCAGACAACGTAAACTTCATCAGCATGTACTTCAATAGCGCGACCGAAACAGACAATATCTATGCCATTCGTGGCTTCTTGATCGTGGACTACTACGGCAAAAGCCGAGGAGACATCAAACGAATGAAGAAAATCGTCACGGAAATCATGCAAGACAAAGATATTTTCTGCACGTCAAGAGGCAGTATTCCCTCCGATGCGAAAGGAGTCTACATCTATTCGGAGAAATATCGGCCTCTCATTTGGGCATAGCGCGTCGTAGCACGTTGTAGCTTAGGTAAACATTCAACACAAACATACTCAACACAAACATACAAGAACTACACAAAACAAAAGGAGAAAAAATATGGAAAATTTGACAAAGAACACGAGGTTTTTCGTAGAAGGTACGGGTCGTGCCATCATCAATGACGGTCACGGCAACATCGGATACGTCCATTTGCAGGATGCCGTATTTGACTTTGCTTCCAAGATGGAGGACATCTACGGCGGCGAATCGAACACAAGCCTCTACCAGTACCAGACGGAAAAGAGCGGCAAAATCAACTTCACGAACGCTTCGATGGATGCTCAGACGGTTGCACTTACGCAGGGCGTTGAGATGTCGAAGAAGCCCGTTGTGTTTGCGATGGACGAGGAGGTTGAGATTCAGGCTGACGGCAGCTTCACCCTTGCTCATGCTACAGAGGCAGACCTGAGTACGCTTATGCTTGTTGATGACGAGCGCAAGGCTGTCCCCGTTACGGCGGGCAAGGTTGACACGTCGCACGCCAACAAGAAGCTCAAAGCGACGTACTGCTACACCGCGACGAGCAAGGCCGTTGGTGTTGATGTCGATACGGTCAGCGTCCCTGGCTACGTCCAGATTCTCTTCCGCTCCAAGCCGATGAAGCAGAAGGACGGTCGCGTTATCCAGCAGCTCATTACGATCTACAAGGCTCGTTCCAGCGGCGCTCTCAAGTTGGATTACAAGCACAAGAACGCTTTCGCTCCGGAGCTTGAGTTCAATATCGCCGATCCCGAGCGCGAGGACGGCAAGTTCTGGTCTTACGCTGTGGTGGATGTCACGGAGTAATTCTTCGTCGGTATATAGGAAATTATGGGGCTATCGAAAGGTAGCTCCTTTTTTCTTTGTATATGGAAAAAACACAGATAGGAGGTAAATATGGAAGTAGAAACTAAGGACGATAATTTTATCCGATGCCGAGATGGCAAGGACAGAGAAATCTTTCCCGCGCTTATCAAAGACAAGAACAAATTGCGCCATTTTATCACAAAGTTTCACACAGATATGGCTATTTTGAACTTCCTTTCTCCCGATTTGAAGAAGATGACGGAGATGCAGGAGAAGGAAACGTCAGGCAAGGACGTTGACGTATCGGAAGCATTTTCGGACGAGCCGTATAATGCGATGATGGAGCTTTTGGTGATGGCTTTTGGTGGCAAGTGTTCGGAAGAGGAAATCGCTGGTTTTGTTGATATGGCTATGATTCCCAAAATCTTTAACGTATTCTTCGGCATCAGCGGCTACAAAGAAGCAAAAAAAAAGAAAGCGGAGTCCAGTGGAATGAACTTGTCGCTTCCATCGTAAAAAACACGTCTATGACAGTGAGAGACATCAACGAGCTGTCCTTTCCCGAGCTGGAAGAACTAATGGATGGTATGAGTCTCAATGCCGAAAAAGAAAGAGCCGAACTGGAAGGAACCCAGACGACTCGTGGCGGTGCGGAAGAGTTTATGCAGTTTATGTTGGCAAACAGCTAGAGGTGGTTTTTTGTCAAATATGTAGGTCGGTCTTGTTTTCTCGCTCCGATTGCCATAGACATTATGTCGCGAACAAAAGCAAACCCTATGAAGAGAACTGTTGTCAAAAAGGTTATAGACCATATCCAAACATAAAGGGGAAACACGTCTCTGTTGTCGATCGTCATTTTCACAGAATTTGTTTCGGTAAAGAAAAGGTTCGTGAGCACAAGACCCATGGACAAGTAGAACCCTATAAGTGAAACTGCACCCGTGTAGTCTGCCGCTCTTGCTAAGAGCATCCAATATTTGTTTTCTAGGTAGGGTGTCGTAGGTTCAAGCAGGTCAAACCAGGGCTTCGCCGCTCCAAAGAGTCTGTCTGCTAAAGCCCATAACGTCAGGCCAAAGAAAAAGCCAAAGACTAAAACCTTTCCGTAGTCTGGCATGAAAATCATGGCTATTCCGGCAATAACACCGAGCGCAGCTCCGTCCTTCCTCAAAAGCAAGAAAAACATAACTATGACAGCAAGCACAGTGGGAACAGTACCTACGAAAAACATGATTTACACCTCCTGTTTCTTCGATTCGCATAGCATTTGCAAGGTTTTAGTACACGAAACGCTTGTCATTCTTCGTCATCAGCGGAGAAGTAAGAAAGCATCGTCTTTTTCCAGTCATTTCCTGCTTTAACGGAAACAAGTTTTAAGGTTAGGTGAATCCATCTTTTGTTGATATTACTGTAGGCCTTTCCATATCCTTCGATTATGTGCATAGTGTCCGAGAAGTTCACCTTTTCGTCTTTGGTGTCACCTAGACACGTTCTCTCGGCGCGATCAAGACTAAGGGCGTGTTCTACGCATATCGTTGAGGAGGCGTAGCTGTTTTTCTCCTCTTCGTTGTTGTGTCTGCTTTCTACCTCTACGGTTGACACATGTCCAGACTTGTTCTCGTAAACAGAGACAACGGCATTTTTCCCAACGTGGAACAGGTATTTCTTATACAAACCAGTTTCTCCCTGATAAGCAAGTTCCCCTGTTGCTAGTGCTGCGTTGAAGAACCTAGGGTTTTCTTCGCACGCCAGTTTATAGTTCTCAAAGAACGTCTGTGCATCGTAGTCCACGAGTTGTACGGGCTTGGCATAGGCTGCACAAGTCGAAAGAAGCATGGCTACGAATACAAAGGCAATTCGGAAAATCATTTTCATGGTCATCTCCCTTTCTTTATTACGCTCGTTTTACATCGTTTTATATTGTTCTTATCCATATTATAACATAACCTTGTCTGAAAATCTATCATAGGGAGGTATTTTATGGCAGACAAATCACAAAAACTGCAAACAGACCTTATCTTCAAGGCTCAAGATGCGATCTCCCAGATAACGGAGCTTGCTGCGGCTTTGGACAAGGTTTCTAAAGTTCGCTTCGATAATGTGTCAAACCTTATGGGGGCTATGCGTAGCGCTCTCGCGAAAGTGACAGAGGCATCGAACGAAAGTGCGAAGGCACAGAAATCCAATGCAGAAAAGGTCAAGACACTCATTCAGCAACAGACGAAGCTCATTCGTGATATGCAGCAGGAATACGCCAAGGTTGGCAAGGGAGTAGTCAACACTTCATCGTGGAAGAAAAATATTGATGTCCTCAATAGTCTTACACAGCAAATCGCAAAAATGAAGTCTGAGATGGGCGATATGGGTTCCGTCCGGAAGGAGTTTGAACGCGCTCTTTCTCTTTCGATGGGGAATGACAGCCTTATCAATAACCTCAAGCAACAGCTAAAAGACTTCGAGAAACGCTACGCTGAGGTCAAAACACTGATGAGTGAAGCCCGCGTAAACAACGATAATTCTGCAAATCGGAAAGCACAACAGGCTACTGAGAGGGCTGAACGAGAGCGGCTGCGGAACATCGAACGCGCACGGAGGCAGCAGGAAGCGGCAGACCGACGGGCAGAGCGAGAACAGGAGAAAGCGGCAAAGAAAAGAGAGTCAGATGCAAACAGGTTGGCTTCTCTAAACTCTCGCATCGAAGAAATTCAGAGACGTATCAATCAGCATAAGGGCGATGGTGGTTTAGTCTACACTCAAGCAGCCTTCAATGCAGAGATCGCTCGCATCAACAAAATTAAACAAACTCTTCTTTCGATGGGGCAAGCAAATCTCGCGAGTCGCATATCCCCAGAAAACATGATGGCGGGTGTCAACAGGTGGCAGAACGACAAGCCTCCGTTGGCAGCATATCAGAGATTCCGTCAAGAGTTAAATAGGACACGGGAAACGGCAGAAAACATGTTCCATGCCTTCAAGCGCACAGGCAATGAAGCAGACAAAATTCGCTTTGAGAAAGCTCGAACAGAGCTTATGCGACTCAATAATCAGGCAGAAGAGTTCAATCGACAAATCTCTAAAGCGGCAAGAACTGAGCTTACGTTTGGAAATATCATCAAACGCGCAAGAGAAGCAGCAAACTGGAAGATCGGTAATGCTATCGAGAACGCTATCGTTGATACTCCGTTCGAGGCCTTTCACGACATCAAAGAATATGAACTTGCTATGGCTGGTGTCATGCAGGTGTTGCCAAAACTTGAGCTAGACCAGAAGAATGTCAACGAGCAGTTCCAAGCATTTTCAGACATCGCAGGGAAATATGGGCAAAGCGTCAGAGATGTTATGGAGGCAGGCAAGTCTATCGGTCGTATGTACGGTCACGATAATGACGGTCGCGGAGATTACAGCCTTGGTACAGAGAATACAAACATTCTCACGCAGCAAGCGGCAAAAATGGCCACCGTTGATAACTTTGATGTGTTGGAGGCCACGAGAGGTCTTGAATCTGCTCTTGCTCAGTTTAACATGCAGACAAACGACTCTAACCTTTTGATGGCACGCTCGGCGCATATCCTCGACATCTGGACAGCTTTAGCTCACCAGTCTGGCGCATCGGCACAAGATTTAACAGAGGGTGTCCGTCAAGCCGGCGCATCGGCAAACGCGGCGGGTGTTTCGTTTGAGTTCTTGAACGCTCTTATTGCAACTGGTGTTCGTAGTACGGCCAAGACGGGTAATGAAATCGGTACCACACTCAAGTCTCTGTTTGCTTCAATGCAGTCAGATAAGGCCATTAAGGCTATGCAGGACTTCGGAATTGAGGTTTATCGAGTCGGAGAAACAGGCAAGACCGAGATGCGTCCACTTCAAGATTTGATTATGGACATTTCTTTGGCTCTCAAGACTACACCGAAAGACACGAAGGGTGTTACTGATTTCTTGCTTGCTATTTCTGGTGGTAAGTTTCAGGTCTCCAAGGTGTCGGCTATTCTTCACAACTACGAAGAGATTCAGCGTGCATTGGGCGTCGCTCGTAACTCTGCGGGATTCACAAACAAACAGCTTGAGTTTCAAATGGACACGATGTACCGCAAAATCGAAACACTCAAGGCGAATATCGCGTCTGTTTTTCAGCAGGCTGGCACTGATGGATTAGTTAATGACATGAAATGGATTCTCAATTTGCTTATCCATATAACCAAGGGTATGAGCACAACAGAATCCCACGCTTATACATGGACAAAGGGAATCCTGGGAGTCGTTGCGGCATACAAACTAATCCCTCCACTTTTGAATGTGATTGCACGCGCATCTGGAAGGGCTGCTGGGGCTTGGGCTGCCACGAGAGCTTCTGGCGTTGGTCTTATGGGGATAATACCTAACTTTGGTTCTGGTACCGTTACGGACACGAAAGCCAATTATTTCTCAAGGCGCGACACTCAGTTTAATAAAACGTCTGGTTCTTTATCGATGGGCGCTACGACGGGTTCTACGTCGGGTTCCAGCGCGAATACGTCTGCAACAACGGCAAATGCCACGGCTCATGCAAATGCGGCAAGAAGTGTAGCTGCGGAAACGACTGCGTTGAGCAGACAAAGCGGGGTTTTGGCAACGAACACTGCGGCTCACGGGAGTAATACGGCTGCTTTAGCGCGACAAAGCGGAGCGGCTTCGAGTGCCACGGCTGCACAGACTACCATGAGAGCAGGACTGACGAGAACGAATATGGTCTTGGCTCAAAATGGTGTTATGCTTAGACAAGGTGGGACGAACCTTAAAAGGTATTCCAATTTGTCACAAACTGCTGCTGCAAACACAAGAAAAATGAACTTGGCGACGGCGAGGGCAGTCCCTATGGTTCAAAAGGTTGCTCCTGCGGCGCAAAAGGGAGCGGGGGCTTTGAGAATCTTGTCTGCGGCGTCAAACGGAGCGGCATCGGCCGCAATGGGGTTGACCGCTGTTTTTGGAGGGCTTCAAGGTATGCTTATTGCTTTGGCTGCTACGGCTGCTATATCTTTTGTGGTGGAAGCAGACGGACTGGGAGAAGCTGCCGAAAAGGCCGAGAAGCTAAAACAAGAGACGGAAGATGCTGTTGTTTCTGCACAGGAAATGGAAGAGCAAAGCAAAAGAAACAGCGAAGAAGCAGAACGGCTAGCAAAGAAGTACAACGAACTTGCAGATGAATTGGCGTCGCTTGAGGCTGCATCAGATAATTCTTCCGATTCGCTAGAACGGCAGGGCGAGATAAAGAAAAACATGGAGCTTATCAGTGAGCGCCTTGCGGCTATCTTGCACGAAAACTCCGATCAGTTTATGGAAGACGGCAAAATGAATCTTGAGCAAATCGAGAAACTTGCCAAGGCTGACAAGGAAAAAGCTATTCAGATGATTACTGACAAGGAAGAAGCAGCTCGTGCTGATGTGGAGAGCACAAGAACCGCTATAGAAACAACAAGGTCACGCATAGAGTCCTTAAAAACGGAGCTTTACGCTGTAGGAAAACTTGCTTTGGGTTATCGTCTTTTGTATATGCTTAGGGCTGCGGGAAGAGAAGTTCTTGGTAATTTCTATGCCATGAGAGCACAAGAATATGAAACAATGGCTTCGGACAAGTTTATACCAGATGCGATAAAAGAAGAGTATGGAAATCAAGCGGCAGAAGCAAAAAGACTCTCAGAATGGAACAAGGACAAGAGGGACGAACATCTTTCCATAGCCACCGATTTCTATTCTGACCCAGAGAAGTTTAACAAACTAGGCGAAGAGATCGAAGCACTTGAGAGGCTCAATGAGTCACTTGCCCCCGAAGAAGCAGCTCTCGAAGAATACGCAAAAGCAAGAACCCGTATTAAGCTTCCAGAAGATATAGACAACACAAATGAGAACCGCAACTACGACCGAGATGCAACAATGCCAGATGAAAAAGACGGCAAAGGTAAGGGTAAAAAAGGTCGTAAGGGCAAAGAAGACAAAGAAGAATGGTCTTTTGATTCGGAGTTCGACAAAGGTGTAGCCGCTATCTTAGAGGGGGAGAACAGTCCACTTAAGGGCAAGGCTTCGGTTTCTGAGCTAATGTCACTTGCTGCGGCGATCAACGGTACAGACGTGCATAGCATGAAGTCGGATTCGTTTGATAACCCACTGGGGGTTACATCTGACATGTGGGAAAAATACGCCTCTGCATATACGCGTAACGCTCACAATAGTTTTGGTGTCTTTGCTGACGTGTGGAATGAGATTCTTGACAATGGAGTAGCCTCTTTTGAAGATGCATCTAAGCAATATCTTCTCCGAATCGGAAAAAGCGAAGAAGAAGCAAACTCTATTATCGCTCAGACAGCGGCAAATTCCGAGTACATGGATAAGCACTATGACTTCAAAAACGCTGCGGGAGCCGTCCCCAAGCGAAACGCAAAAGGGAATGGTTTCTCCGGTGGTGCTGAATCCTTGTCTCTGTTGGATGCCAGTATCAACAATAACCTTGGGCAGACGATGATGAGTCACGCCGTGGGCTGTGTAGAGGCCGTAGATCAAATCCTTGCAGGAGTAGAGGGGTATTTTAAGGGCTTGTATGACGATAAGGTGTTTCGCGTTCCCACTCTGATCGAGCGCATGATTAGTGACGGGTACAGTGTCGTCCCCTTCGATGAGTCTCAGCTCGAAAAAGGCGATATTATTTCCTTTAACAGTTTGGGTGTCTCGCGCGACTCTAACTCTGCGTCCAATGGCGATGGGCAAAATGTTCACGTTATGATTTACTCTGGAGACGGCAATATCGTAGGCAATTCATCTGATGCTGATAAGATCATTACTAGAACACTTGCAGAGCATGAGTCATATCAAACACCTGCGTGGATTGTCAAAACAAATATCACAAAGGGGGGTATGGGTGCTGGCTCAGATACCCAGTATAAGGACGACCTTCTCGCGAAATACTACGGCAACAACAACGGCTCTATCTACAGTCTTGGTTATGACTACGCGAAAGAGTTCCAGAAATACCTTGAGAAAGCCGAAGAAACATATAATACCGTATCAAAGAACATCGAAAACTCCAAGAAGTTCTACGGTGATAATTTCTTCGATTCGCAAAGAGAGTACCAGAATGAGATAGAGAGGCTTGGCGCTCTCAATAAAGAAAAGGCGGTCGCAGAACGGTCGTACATCAATGCTCAAAACAGAGTCACAGAGTTCCTTAAGAAGCATCCAGAAATCGAGCGCAAACTCAATGCGGATGGGATGACGTGGGACAGGCTGACGCTAGAAGAGCAGAAAGAACGATTTGAGAAGGTCGGTGGCAAGGAAAGCGGCAAGCTCATCGATAGCGAAGATGCTATTCGCAAGATGCTGAACAGTGCGGTAGAAAAGCAACAGGAACAGCAATACAAGGTTGACTCCATGCGTGGTTATCTCGATCCGCGCTCTGCATACGAGTATCGTCGTAGCACGCTAAAGAGTACGGTCGATAATGACGGGAAAGACCGCGACTGGTTCGATCAGACAGACAGGCTAAAACAAGAAAAAGAGCTGGCTGAGAAGGAGCTTGGCCGCCTCAAAGAACAGCTTGAAAAAGAGCGTGTCGCTAGTGAGAAGGAAATTTCCGGTGCTAAGGAGAGCAACAACAAGGCTCAGAAGGCAATCGCAGAACTCAAGAAGAAGACCGAGCTTACAAAAGAAGAACGGGAAGAGCTTGAGCGCTTAAATCGTGTTGTAGAAGTCAATAACTCCATCATCGAGAACGGCACAGAGGCATACAGAAATGCGGAAAAGGCCGTAAGAGAGCAAAGTGAGGCTGTCAAGGAAGTAGCGGAAAACTATCGAAAGATGGCAGAAGAGCTACATCGGGCAGAAAGCGATATGGCTACAGATTTCTTCGATAAGCTGATTGTGCAGGGTAATTCTCTGAGAGATATTCTGAAAGACATCGTAAAGCAAATTGCGTCTATTACAATTCGGAGAAGTTTTGACAATATCTTCGGGGTAAAGCACGAGAGCATGGGTTCACTTGATGATATTCTTGGAGGGAAATATTCGCGTAAAAGCCCCGCTTCGGCATTGACTAAAATGGCAACTCCTTTTTATCAGAGCAAATTCTTCCCTTCTATTCAGCCCAACAGTGGTATTGGATATGACTCTACGCAAATGCAAGGTCTTACCACAGCCCTGACTACGCAAACAGCGGCTACAACTACAGCGGCTACAGAGATTACGGCGGGCACAACGGTACAGACGGCAGGGAATTTGGCTACGCAGGCGGCCACAGTCACGCAACAGGCTACATCGGCTGCGGATGCGGCTACGACAACAGCAAACACGATGGCTGTCACGGCCTTGACCGCGCAGATGGCAACAACATCTCTTACTGGCGGTGGGTTCCTCAGTTGGTTCGCGAATGGAGGTAAAGTCCCTGGCTTTGCTTCTGGTGGTTCCGGCAGCGGCCTTATTCGTGGAGCTGGCACGGGAACTAGTGATAGTATCTTGACGTATTTGGCGCATCGGAGACAATTTATCCGCACGTCTGATGGCGAGTATATCATCAAAAAAGACAGCGTAGATAAACTGGGAATCCCCTTTCTCGATATGCTCAACAATCAGCCAGAACTTGCGCCTGCTATGGACGGGCTTAAACGCTACATGGATGGCGGTTCACTCGGCACAGATATGGCTCCCTCAATGAGAGCATCTACAGCAGAGAGCTATAAGAGGTTCAACCGCGCAAACGGGGCAATCAAGATGGCGTCCAATGAAAAAATGGAACATCTTCTGGCGGGTCTTCGCGAGGACGTGCAGAGAGGCAACGACAAAGAAACACCTGTTCAGCCCGTTATTCTCAATACGCAAGCATCCAGTGCAGAGGTTATGAAGGCAATCGCCAAGAATCCGAGGGCGTTTAACAGAATCATGGGAGGTCATCAGAAGCATGGCTTTAGATAAGTTTTTATTCTTTCCTAACGGTGAGGTAAAAATCACTTATTCATGGGGAAGCAAGGAAACTGAATACGAAAGCGGCTATAAGAAGTACAAAAGGCAGCGCGTATCGGCGAAAAAGAAATATTCCTTCACCGTGTCTGGCTTGACAAAGGATATGGAACGCCTAATTCGGTTCTACAACGATCACAAAGGACAGTATAAGCCATTCCTCTTTGGATATGATGGCGAAGAAGAAGCATGTTATTTCTCCGATGTGTTAAATATCACTCGATTATATGAAAACGCCACACCTGTAGGATTCCGTTGTACGGTAGATTTATCCGTAAAGAAACAGCGCAAAAAATATGGCACACCAACAGAGAACGACACTCTGCCAGCTCCTCACGGTTCTGTCAAACACTCTATTGACCACAACGTACAGGTCTTGGAGATGGGGGCAGAAGGCAGGAGAATAAAGTCATCTTACCCGCACGAAAGGCTGTCTTGTGACTGGAGCGGCTTAAAGAAAGACAGAGACAAGATTATCGAGCTATTCAACTCTCATTGCCGTATCCCGTTGCTCATGAAAAAGGGAGGGGCGGTCTATAGAGTCATACTTCCCGATTCGCTTGAGGTGACTGACCTTAGAGAGCAGCAGAATATCGTAGGCTATAAAGCCAGTATGGACTTGGAGATCGTCAATGAAAAAGAGCATCGGTGACATCAGCAGGTTTGTGGGGATTCCTCATTATTTTGGGGAGTCCTCTTTTTCTAAATGTGACTGCCTAGGGTTATGTCGATTGTTTTATCGCGAACACGGGTACAAAGAGCACATCGATGACGGCTTACCCATCACGGAAGGAAAGAGCTTCGGTGCATGGCGTCGGCTCTATACATACCTTCTTACGCACATGGATAGAGTCTTACACGAAAACCTGCAATACGGCGACCTCGTTGTATTTCAAATCGAAGGAGAAGTACATCTTGGAATATACCTTGAATATGGGAAACTGTTGGCTATGCAGATACCCGTAAAGTTCGGTAAAACGACAAGTACCATCTATCATCGTGACTGGTGGAGTAGGTACTTCAAATATGCTTTTCGGAGGAGGTGAAGATATGCCGAGTACATTACCAGTGCAAATGGAGAAGGCAAAAGAGAGTGGTAATCCTTTTTTTATCGAGCTATACGTTTTGGAGCTACGCAATGGAATCACTCGCATAGCGGCTTGTGACGAAGACATTGTATACAACGGCGAGAAATATGTCGCTGTACCGTTCAAGCGCGGAGAAATCACAAAGAGCATGGATAACATCACGGACTCATGTGAGGTGACGTTAGGTGACTGCTCTTATGAGCTACTGTCTTACGTTATGCAAGGGTTTGACTTCCGAGGGTGCAATGCTACAATCGCGCGTATTTCATATCCAGAGTCGCTGTCTGACCCAAGCATAATCCAACTAGTATTTTCTGGCTATATCGACGAACCATCTTATTCCGATGGGCAATTTACATGCAAGGTAAAGTCACGCATACCGGATATTGAGTGCCCGAATCGTGATTTTCGGCTTGCCTGCAACAGCGAGTTTGGTGATGCCGAGTGCGGAATGAGCCTGGAGGTAGAGAAAGTGCCTGTCTTATCCGTCAGTGGGAACAGTATTACCGTCGGGAAGAGTTGGACTCAGAACTACTGGCGCAACGGCGTAGCATCAGTCGAGGGAGAATCTAGGGTTGTCCACAAATCGGAAGGAAACACCATTACACTCAACATCAATTTTGCCCAAGATATAAGAGGCATAGAGGTTACACTACAACGTGGGTGCGACAAGAGTGCAGATATGTGTCGTAAATATGGGAATATGAAGCATTTTGGCGGATTCCCAGCGATACCACTAGAAACGCAATATAGGTAGGTGATATGATGTTCAATTTTGACTTACAACTTTTTGGGGGAGGCGGCAAGGACGGAGGTAAGCTCTTTGGCGCGATTGTTTTTGGGTTTATATCACAGGGGTTCGGTTTCTTTGGCTCAGGACTCAGTGCTATTTCTCGATTTGTCATGGGTGCTTCTCTTTTTAGCAGTGTGTGGACAGCTACCCATAAACCAGAATCTTCATCGCAGGGTAACGTAAGCGTTCAGCGTTTTGACCGACAGCAAGAGCAAATGACAGCGGACGTTCCCGTGCAGCTCGTGTATGGAAGACGGTTAATCACGGGCAATCAGACATTCCATCAGACGGACGCAGATGCAAAGCAACTCCATAAGCATGTTGTCTTGTGTGAAGGTGGAATCAGTAAGGTTGTTAGTGTCACCGCAAACGAGCTTCTTGTTCCTCAAAAAAGCACAGATCAAAAAAGCGGCATTGTCTTTACTGTTCGGAATATCAAGTACGAGAACGCTGGAATCCATTTGTCTGGGAAAAAACTTACACTCACCTATGGGGACAAGTCGAAAGAAATTCAGTTGGTAAACAAGAGTGATTTTGAAGGAAGCAGCGACAAGTCGTTTTGGGAGTGGCAAGTCAGTATCTCTGGTCTTATTTCGTATATCAACCGCTTGGGGGAGGGATGGCAAGCCTTTCCGTTTGCCGCTACAAGCAAATATCCAGGCGATCTTCATAATATAGATGCAGGATGTTATGCAGATTTTGCCGCGCTTACAATGGACACTGTTATCGGTGGCACGTCATACGCATTCCACGACTGCGAGCCTCCGGATAACTACGACGAGACAGGCGGTTACCCAAAGATGGCTTGGCTCGATATGTATTTCACCGTATCGGAAGAACTAAATGGCAATCCGTCTGTGTCGTGTCTGGTTGAAGGACTCAAGGTTGTGGACACTCGCTCTGGAAAGGTTGAATATTCCACAAACCCTGCGATGTGCTTGAGGGACTTTTTGCTTTCAAAGCGTTATGGCTTGGGCAAGTGGATAACGTCAGAAATGTTGGATGAGGATAGCTTCAAAGAGTCTGCCGACTATTGCGATGAGATTATATCGTATCTTGATCCTGTGGGTGTTATGGTTCATGAAAAACGATATGAGCTTAACATGATTATCGACCAGCGCATGAGTGCTATAGAGTGGCTTCAAGAAATCTTGGCCAATTTTTGTGGCTATATGACATTTACAAATGGCAAATTTAAGCTCCACATTGAAAGAGAAACGCCCATATCATATAAGTTCAACGATGATAATTGCTTCGACTTATCTGTAGCTCCACTGGCTTTATCTGAAACGCCGAATAAGTACAGTGTGGCGATCGTAGACCCGCGTAACAACTGGAAGACGATACATTGCATCTGTGAGGACTATGCTGACCAGAAAGAGCGCCAGAAGATCATCACGAAAGAGGTTCAGCTTAATGGCTGCACATCGCAGTACCAAGCGTTGCGTCTGGCTCGATTCTATCGCGACCAAAACTTAGCTTGCCCACTACAAGTCAGCTTCAAAACAGGTGTAGAAGGTATGCATCTTGAACCTGGCGACGTTGTGACCGTTTCTTATCATGGCGTATTCACGGATTTGCCTATTCGCATCGCAGAAATCAAAGAAACAGAGGATGGCGACTATGAGATAAGCGGACGCCAATACAATGACACCCTCTATGGCGATGAGTTGAGCGGTGGTGTTCACTGGTACAATTATGTTGGAGCCAAGGGAATGACAACGGACAAAGATGAGATTCCCCCGAAGAACGTGCGAAACGTCAAGGTTACCACGCAGCGGCGACGCGACGAAGATGGGGTCACGAGGTATGATATTCGCGTTTCTTTCGATTTGCCAGATAGCCCATCTGTTGAGTGTGGTCAAGTGTACTACAAAACAAAGGCCGCGGCAGGAACGGAAATAGGGGTATTTGAGGAAGGCATCCCCTCAGACGAAATCGGATGGAAAAGGGAATGGAAGTTTGCGGGAGAAAGCCCTCGCGAGTTTATCTTACCGAATGTGGCACTAGGAGAGACATACAAGGTTCGTGTTGTAGCAAAAAACAAAAGCGGGTCTACGGCAGAGCTAGATGGCGCCCCTGAGGTAGTCATCAGAGTGACGGCAAAGGAAACCGTTCCGTCTCAACCGTATAACCTTCGATACAACTTCTCTCGTGAGTTTCTGTTTTCATGGGATGATGTTCCCGATTCGGACGTTATCTATTACGAGCTTCGCATGGACAAAAATGTAGGCACGCCCTTGGGCTTGCTTGGTCGAACGGCCAACACGTCGCTTGCGGTACATTTATCATCTCGCGTAGGCACAGCTTATCTGTATGCAGTAAACTCCTTAAAGAAGGCGAGTTATCCAGCAGAAGTAAGCTATAGCTATCCGAAGCCATCGGCTCCAGGCCAGATTACATTCAGAGATATTCCTCGTGGCGTCAATATCCTCGTCGAAGAGTTTCCCCAGAACGTAAGGGCAATGAGGTTGTATATCGATGGAGCTGGCGCATCGGAAGAAATAGACGTCGAGGCAAATTCCTATGTCTTTCACGGGAAGCCCGACGTTTATGATGTGTCCGCTACATACATTGACCTTCTTGGGGAGGGCTACCGCTCACCGTCATATACCTGCACAGTCAGCCCTACATTTAATCCTAAATGGATAGAGAACGGCTCTTTATCTGCCAAGCAAATGGATAGCATCGTAAATGATGCCCTAAGCAAAGCCGTCAAATCAGAGGTGGATATTGCTAGCATAAAAGAGGACATTGGAGATATAGATACGGACATTGCCGGACTAAGAGAAAGCGACAAACAGATTACGGCGACCATAGTGGACAAGGAACGCAATCTCGCATCGCAAATCAAGCAGACAGCGGACAGTATCAACTCCACGGTGCAAAGCA
>ERZ773063.214-NODE-214-length-39296-cov-17.438495_pt1 | contig 39296 bp, 37 predicted proteins | sample MGYA00580625_ERZ773063 | MGnify/ENA primary metagenome ERZ773063 (study PRJEB29015, sample SAMEA2738022) | human oral metagenome | biome: human oral; feature: human-associated habitat; material: dental | place: China | collected 2042 ... | reverse complement strand
CCTCTTCAACCGCCGCGACGAACTCGAAGCCGCTTGGGAATATGTGATGCCGATTCTGGAAAACTGGGCAAGCAATACCACCCCGCCGCACGGCTACGATGCGCATTCATGGGGTCCGGAAGCCGCCCGCGAACTGTTGGCGCGCGACGGACACAAGTGGCACGAAGACCAGTAAAGCCTTTTCAGACGACCTTTGTTTGAAGCGTTCACGGTTCAAAAAGGTCGTCTGAAAACCATAAGGCGGCGGATTAGGCGTTTCCGCCGACATTCGCGCTGCCATCGACAATACAGGCTCTCACTCACTTTCCCGCTCACAAACACTGCTTTTCAGACGACCTCCTGCCCCCTTCTTAACAAAAGGTCGTCTGCAAACAGAGAAAGGACACTTTTATGTTCGTTTGGCATGAATACGAAAACGCAGCAGCCGCTTCAGAGGCTTTAGCAGACGCAGTCGCCGCCGCGCTGCAAAACGCGCTGGATAACAAAGGCAGCGCAGTGTTGGCAGTTTCCGGCGGCCGCTCGCCGATTCCCTTCTTCCAAGCCTTGTCGCAAAAAGATTTGGACTGGCAAAAAGTCGGCATCACTTTGGTTGACGAACGCATCGTGCCGACGACCCACGCCGACAGCAATACCGCCCTGGCACACGAATACCTGCTGCAAAACAAAGCCGCCGCAGCGACCTGGATTCCCGTTGTCGAAGCGGGCAAAACTGAAACTGAATTACAACCCGACAGCGTCGTTGCCTACGCGCTGAAACATTACAAACAACCTGACGTACTGATTTTGGGCATGGGCGGCGACGGACATACCGCCTCCCTCTTCCCGCAAGCGCCGCAACTGAAGGCAGCCATCAACGAATCAGACGACCCGACCCTTATCCACACCACGCCCGTTACCGCGCCGCACGAGCGCGTCAGCATGACCTTGGGCGCCATCGCCAAAACGGAAAACGTCTTTTTGGCGATTCAGGGCGCGGAGAAAAAAGCCGTGTTCGACAAAGCCGCCGCGCGCGCCGATTTGGAATATCCGACCAGCCTGGTATTGAGCCATCAAGGAGTAAACTGCCATGTCTTCTACTCAAACTGATATTCAACAACCCGTCGGCAAAAACTATCCGCGCCTGGTCGCCGATATCGGCGGCACCAACGCCCGCTTCGCGCTCGAAACCGCCCCGCAGCAGATTGAAAAAGCCCAAGTCTTGCCGTGCAAAGACTACGACACCATCGTCGATGCCACCAAAGCCTATTTGGAACAGGCAGGCGGAGCCGAAGTCCGGCACGCCGCCTTCGCCATCGCCAACCCGATTTTGGGCGACTGGGTGCAAATGACCAACCACCATTGGGCGTTTTCCATCGAAACCACCCGTCAGGCATTGGAGCTGGACACCCTCATCCTCTTGAACGACTTTACTGCGCAGGCATTGGCGGTAACGCAGACTTCAAGCAAAGACCTGATGCAGGTAGGCGGGCATAAACCCATCGAATTCGCCCCCAAAGCCGTCATCGGGCCGGGAACCGGTTTGGGCGTGAGTGGACTGGTGCACAGCCCCGCAGGCTGGGTCGCGCTTGCCGGCGAAGGCGGCCATTCCAGTTTCCCGCCGTTTGACGACATGGAAGTTTTGATTTGGCAGTATGCGAAAAACAAATACGGCCATGTCTCCGCCGAACGCTTCCTCAGCGGCGCAGGTTTGAGCCTGATTTACGAGGCACTCGCCAAACGCGACAAACTGAAAAACTACCGCCTCAAACCGTCCGAAATCACCGAAAAAGCCTTAAGCGGCACATCCCCGCTCTGCCGTCAGACTTTGGACATCTTCTGCGCCATGCTCGGCACGGTCGCCTCCAACCTCGCCCTGACGCTGGGCGCGCGCGGCGGCGTGTATTTGTGCGGTGGTATCATCCCCCGCGTTTTGGAATATTTTAAAACCTCACCTTTCCGCAGCCGCTTTGAAAACAAAGGCCGTTTCGAAGCCTATCTCGCCGCGATTCCCGTCTATGTCGTCTTAAGCGAATTTCCGGGCATCACCGGCGCAGCGGCGGCACTCGACAACCACTTGAAAAACGTTTAATCACACAAGCCGCCCCGACAAGGGGCGGCACACACCGAAGGGCATATTTATGTTAAGCAAAATCAGCGAATCACTGTCAAACCTGTCGGGCGCGGAACGCAAAGTCGCCGAATGCGCCTTGGCGGAACCCAAATGGTTTGTCCATGCCGCCGTCGCCGAAATCGCCGAGCGCGCATCCGTCAGCCAGCCGACCGTCATCCGTTTTTGCCGCAGCCTGGGCTACAAAGGACTGCCCGAGTTCAAACTCGCCCTGTCCGCCAGCATAGGCCACGAAGGTATGCCCTACGTCCATGAAGAGCTCAACGCCGACGACGACATGAGCATCGTTGTCGAAAAAGTATTGGGCAACGCCGCCGCCTCCATTTTGGGCGAACGCCGCTTCCTGAAAGAATCCGAACTGGAAAACGCCATCGCCACCCTGATGCACGCGCGCCGTGTCGAGTTCTACGGCGTCGGCAACTCCGGCATCGTCGCCCAAGACGCGCAACACAAATTCTTCCGCTTCGGCATTTCCACCGTCGCCTACGTCGATACCCACACCCAACTGATGGCAGCCTCCGTCCTGTCCGACCAAGACGTCGTCGTCGCCATTTCCAACACCGGCTCGTCCATCGAGCTTTTAGACGCCGTCAGCATCGCCAAAGAAAACGGCGCATCCGTCATCGCCCTGACCCGCAACGACTCCCCGCTGGCACAGCTTGCCGACTGCGTATTGAGCATCGCCACACAGGAAAACGCCGAACTCTACACCCCCATGGTGTCCCGCCTGCTGCAACTCGCCGTCATCGACATCCTCGCCATCGGACTCGCCCTGCGCTTGGGCGATGCCGCCAGCCTGCAACTGCAAAAAAGCAAAAAAAGCATACACAACAAACACATCGATTACGACAAAGACTAAACAATATAGTGGATTAACAAAAATCAGGACAAGGCGACGAAGCCGCAGACAGTACAGATAGTACGACAAGGCGAGGCAACGCCGTACTGGTTTAAAGTTAAGCCACTATACATTTTCAGACGACCCGACATATCCCAAGGTCGTCTGAAAATACCGGCCAAAAAATCAGTGCCGCCGTTTTCCCTCAATGTTGACACCCAACCCAAATAACGGCAGACACCCCGCATTCACACCCAACCCTAAAAACGGAAACCCACCCGTTCCCGTTTCAGACGACCTCGCGGCCGTTTTCCCACAAAACCGTCCAACCTCAGGAGCATCCGATGAAACACCTTCACGACTTACCGGCTTGGTCAAAATTATGGATACATTTTGACGAAACCAAAGAACAACACATGCGCGAAATGTTCGATCAAGACCCGCAGCGTGCCGAACGCTACTGGCTGCAAGTCGGCGGACTGACGCTGGATTACTCCAAAAACCGCATCAACGACGAAACCATGGCACTGTTGTTCGAGCTTGCCCGTGAAGTCGGCGTACCCGAACGCATGCAGCAGATGTTCCGCGGCGAAAAAATCAACACCACCGAAAACCGCGCCGTCCTCCACGTCGCCCTGCGCAACCGCACCAACTCCCCCATCGTCGTTGACGGCGAAGATGTCATGCCCAAAGTCAACCACGTCCTCCAACGCATGGGCGAATTCGCACACGAAGTCCGCAGCGGCAACTGGCTGGGCTTCACCAACCAAGTCATCACCGACATCGTCAACATCGGCATCGGCGGCTCCGACCTCGGCCCGCTGATGATGTGTACCGCGCTCAAACCCTTCGGACACCCCCGCCTCAACATGCACTTCGTCTCCAATGTGGACGGCTCCCAACTGCGCGACGTATTGTCCAAAGTCCACCCCGAGACCACCCTCTTCATCATCGCCTCCAAAACCTTCACCACCCAAGAAACCCTCACCAACGCCCTGACCGCGCGCAAATGGTTCCTTGACCATGCAGGCGACGAAGCCGCCGTCGCCAAACACTTCGTCGCCGTCTCCACCAACCAAAAAGCCGTTGCCGAGTTCGGCATCGACACCGCCAACATGTTCGAATTTTGGGACTGGGTCGGCGGACGATACAGCCTATGGTCAGCCATCGGCCTGCCCATCATGCTCTATTTGGGCGAAGAAAACTTCATCGAAATGCTCAACGGCGCGCACCTGATGGACCAACACTTCATCAACACCCCGCTTGAGCGCAACATGCCCGTCATCCTTGCCCTCATCGGCATCTGGTACATCAACTACTACGGCGGCGGCAGCCACGTCATCGCCCCCTACGACCAACACCTCCACCGCCTGCCCAAATTCATCCAGCAGCTCGACATGGAGAGCAACGGCAAACAAGTTACCCTCGACGGCAAAGCAGTCGGCTACGAAACCTCCCCCATCATCTGGGGCGAAACCGGCATCAACGGTCAGCACGCCTTCTTCCAACTGCTGCACCAAGGCACCCACATCACCCCGATCGACCTCATCGCCTCGCTTGAAAAACGCAGCAACCTGCGCGGTCACCACGAAATCCTGCTCGCCAACGTCTTCGCCCAAGCCGAAGCCTTCATGCGCGGCAAAACCCCCGACGAAGTCCGCGCCGAACTCAAAGCCCAAGGCATGGAAGCAGAGCGCATCGAAGAGCTGGTTCCGCACAAAACCTTCTCCGGCAACCGCCCGACCAACCTCATCCTCATGGACAAAATCAACCCCCGCAACATGGGCAGCCTGATCGCCATGTACGAACACAAAACCTTCGTCCAAGGCATCATCTGGGGCATCAACAGCTTCGACCAATGGGGCGTCGAACTCGGCAAACAGCTCGCCAAAACCATCCTCGCCGAGCTGACCGGCGAAACCGGCGTACAAAAACACGACAGATCCACCACCCGCCTGATCAACCTTTATCTGAACGCCAACAAATAAAGACAGCCCCATCAGGACAAAAGGTCGTCTGAAAACCCAGATTCAAGGTTTTCAGACGACCTTTTTGTCTGACAGAGTTGATAAATATAGCAGGAATTCAAATAAGGAATAACGGCAGCATGGCGGTTTGCCATTGAAGCTGCCATGCATTTATGGATAGTAACATTCCTTCCGTTTTATAAATTTTCAACGGGGTGTCCATAAAAATACTTCATACCCTCTATCCAGTTTTTTTCGGCTAACCGATCAATATAGCCAATCATCAAATCAAGCTCATTTCTCGAGATGACCGCATCAGTATCAACCGGAATTTTTTCGCCCGTAAAGATAGATAAAAGAGAAGATTGGACATAGAGATTATATTTTTCCCTCTTTTGTGCGGCAACATATAGAGCAGTCATAATTTCTTGCGTCAATAAACCGGGGAAGGCGGGAGAGGCCTTATAGTAATAACAATCTGAATCTATGGTTTTTATCTTATCCAGATATAAATTTCCTACATCATCCAAGGTTGCGTTTTCCGATAATGTTGAACGATAGTTGAGGAAAATATCCAACGCATCTTTTATCGCTATTTCTAAATTACTGTCAAAGCCATCCCATTGCCCCCACAACGCTAAAAGATATGGAATGACTTGGTATGACATTGTTGCCGTTGCGCCGACAACGAAGGTAAAGGCACCAAATGACGATGCGGAATCCAAAAAACGCAAATTCCCAATGTTTTGCAAATCATCGTGTGTACACACCGAACAAAACAGCCTAATACACAAATTTAATACCGTTTTATCTTTTGTTTGGTTCATCAGGTCGACTAAAAGGTTTTTGACGGAAAAGTCTCCTTTTTTCATGATTTCGACAATGAGCAATATACGTTCGCGTTCTTCCTGAACCGAAAGCAAGCTGCTCTTTAGTTCATCCAAACTCATCTGATTGACTTTGCCATACCAAATTCCGGGCAGTAATACTTCAATCATGTACCAAGTTCCTATCTTAAACTTTGCTGTCAAAATGCAAAGGTCGTCTGAAAAAGCCCGTATCCGGGGTTTTCAGACGACCTTTCCCTTATTCTTCTTTGTTTGCCGCCTCAAGGCAGGGCAATGAATTTAATCAGCACTTCTTTGAAAATAAAGCCGAATACGCCCAAGCCCAATACCAGGAACAAAATCGCGATGCCGAATTTGCCCGCCTTGGATTCTTTGCCCAAGTTCCAGACGATAAAGCCCAAGAAAATAACCAGTCCGGTCAGACAGATTTTCATCGCCCAATCGGAAAATTCCGCTTCACTCATAATTGATTTCCTTATTTGATGTTGTGTGTATTTTAATGTTTTCAGACGACCTTTGAAACGCCAAGAGGCCGTCTGAAATGTAATGGTTCAGCAAATGCCGTCTGTCGGGCGTTTGGCTTAACGCGCCAACGCCTGTTTCAAATCGTCAATCAAATCATCGACGTATTCCAAACCGACGGACAGGCGCACCAGTCCGGGGCGGATATTGGCGGCGAGTTTTTCTTCGGGCTGCATCCTGCCGTGTGTGGTTGTCCACGGGTGGGTAATGGTCGAGCGCACGTCGCCGAGGTTGGCGGTACGGGAGAAGAGTTCGACGCTGTCGACGATTTTCCACGCGGCGTCAGTGTCGGCGACTTCAAAGCCGATGACGATGCCGCCGCCGTTTTGCTGTTTGCGGATAAGCTCCGCCTGCGGATGATCGGGCAATCCGGTGTAGTAAACGGCTTGAACCTGCGGCTGCGCTTGCAGCCATTGGGCGATTTTCAGGGCGTTGTCGAACTGTTTTTCCATACGCAGCGACAGTGTTTCCACGCCGCTCAACAATTGCCATGCATTAAACGGCGACATTGCCAGCCCGCAAGAGTTGCAGTAAACGGCGACCTGCGTCATCAATTCTTCCGAACCCGCCAACACGCCGCCCATCACGCGTCCGTGTCCGTCGATGGCTTTGGTTGCGGAGGAAACGGAAATATCGGCGCCGTGTTTCAAAGGCTGCGAGCCGACGGGCGACAGCAGACTGTTGTCCACCACCAAAAGCGCGCCGATGCTGTGCGCCAATTCTGCCAAGGCTTCCAAGTCGGCCACTTCGCCCAAGGGGTTGGACGGGGTTTCCAAAAACAGCAGTTTGGTGTTGGCTTTGACGGCGGCTTTCCATTCGTCCACATCGGTCGGCGACACATGGCTCACTTCGATGCCGAATTTGGTGACGATGTTGTTGATAAAGCCGACGGTCGTGCCGAACAGGCTGCGGCTGGAAATCACATGATCGCCCGCCTGCAGGAAGGTGAAAAACGCCGCCTGAATCGCGGACATACCGGTCGAAGTGGCGACCGCGCGTTCTGCGCCTTCTAAGGCGGCGATGCGTTTTTCAAAGGCGGCTGTGGTCGGATTGGCAGTACGGGTATAAGTGAACCCTTTGATTTTTTTGGAAAACAAATCGGCGGCGTGTTGGGCGTTGTCCCACATGAAGCTGCTGGTGAGGAACAATGCCTGATTGTGTTCGCGGTATTCGGTTTGCTCTTTGCCGCCGCGTATGGCGAGCGTCTGTGGGTGGAGTTTTTTACTCATTTGTTTTCCAATCTTGTTCAGCAGGTTTGTTTGATGTCTTATAGTGGATTAACTTTAAACCAGGACGGCGTTACCTCGCCTTAGCTCAAAGAGAACGATTCTCTAAGGTGCTGAAGCACCAAGTGAATCGGTTCCGTACTATCTGTACTGTCTGCGGCTTCGTCGCCTTGTCCTGATTTAGTTAATCCACTATAAATAAGAGAAGCCATAGGTTAACTTGTTAACATTTTGCGCTTATTTGCGCCGTCTTTCAAGTTTGGCGGCGAATGGCAAAAGGTCGTCTGAAAGCGTTTTTCAGACGACCTTTTGCAATCGTTCCAGTCTTTTATTGATAAACACGTCCATTGTGTTCCAGCCAGCCGTCGGTATGGCGACCTGCGGGGTCGTGGTGCGTCCAATGGAGGACGCCGCCCTGCTCCGACCATTCGTATTCGCCGTAGAAGCCGACTTTATCGCCTTTCTTCAAGCCTTTGATTTTGTCGGCGAGGTCGATGTTGTGCGCCACTAAAAGCGTTTGCCCGCTTGAGAGTTTTAGGATAAAACGCTGATGGCGCGTGCCTTGGTTGTCGTCGGGCAGCGTTTTGAGAACGGTACCTTCGCCTTTCACCTGAATATCACTTTGTTGGTTTTCAAAGGCTTGCTGCAATATTTGTTCCGCGCTGCCCTGCCCTGCTTGGCGGTCGGACTTCGGCTGCTTCGGTTGCGACTTTTTGGATTCAGATTGCTCAGGCTGGGGCTGCCCGGATTGGCGTTTTCCCGCTTGGGTTTGGGGCTGCATTTGGGTTGGTACGGCATCCGTTGCCGGACCCTGCCGCCCCTGCTGCATTTTTTGATAACCGACTACCACAGCGGCAACAATCAGTATCCAAATCCATTTGTTTTTGTTCATAAAATCCGTGCCCAAAAAAATGCCCGACGGTTCATCGGGCATAAATTATTTGAAAGGAGTTAAATCACGATAACGTGAGTCGCCATTATATACAAAACCGGCGGAAAAATCAGCATTTTCAGTCCGATACCTGAAGCGGCGGCTGCGTTATCACGCTTTTTTGTTCCCCTGACTGTATTTCATTTCGTATTTGATGTCGTTCAGGATTTTTTTCACGTTGTAATCCAAAAGCTGTTCCACCAAATCGGGCGCCTGTTCGCTGAGGGTTTGTTGGAGCTGGTAGGTAAACAGCGCCATTTGTTTCTGTACGGCGGTGCGTATCATACCGTTGACTGCGTCGGCGACGTGCGGGCGCAGGCGTCTGATTAAACGCTCGCTCAGGTCTTGCTCGGAAATGCAGAACACTTCCCTGCGGTTGATAACCTGCGGGTTCAGCACGTTGATATGGACGGTAATCGGCGGTATTTCTTGTTTTAGATCGTCTGAAACCTGCTCTTGCGCCTGAGAACCTTCGTTTTCAGACGACGTTGCCTCTGCTTTTGCAGGCGCGTCAAATTCGACCATTTTACGTTTCGGGTTCAGCCAAACCGTGCGCGTAGATTCGATTTGCCGATCGGACGCGCTCATTTGCAGTGAAGACTGCGCGTTCAGCCAGTTTTCCTGCAAAATCACCATCGCATCGGTCTCCGCCGTTTCACCGGCTTCTTCCTCCAGCATGGCGTTGTGTTCCTCCTGCCATTTGCGCAGATATTCCGTCAAGACGGCATCGCGGTTGGCATCGTCGAGCTTGACCGACTTGGCTTTGTGCTTCTGCTCGAAGGCGGGCTCTTGAGATTCGCGCACCAAAGGCGCGTGTGTGTAAGGTGCGTTCAATTGGCGGGTTTGCCGCAGCTTTTCCAAGCGGCTTTCCCAATCCAGGCTTTCATCCGTTTGTTGTGGCGTATCGGGACGATTCGTATCCATTTTTAGCTTTCGTTCTTCCGTTGTGTCATTTCATTTCACGCGCATAGCGAATGCCGTGATTTGCTATAATGCGGTATTTTAACAGATTCCCAGGAACACATCATGAGCAGCATCGAACAACGCCTCGAATATTTGGAAGAAGCCAACGATGTTTTGCGTATGCAGAACCACGTCCTCGCCACCGCCCTCAAAGGCCTGATCCGTTCGCTGCCGTCCGACATGGCAAACGAAGCCGTCGAGTCCATCCAGCTTGCCTTTGAAGACGCGCTCGCCGAATTGAACTACGAAGACAGCCCGCATACCGACCTCTTCCATGACGTAACCTACGCTTTTTTCCGCGAAAAAGACCACTAACGCGTAGCGACTTCCCCAAACCGTGTTAAACTATCCGTTTATTTATTAATATCCGTAAAGAAGGAACCTCCCCATGAACATGAAAAAATGGATTGCAGCCGCCCTCGCCTGCTCCGCGCTGGCACTCTCCGCCTGCGGCGGCCAAAGCAAAGACGCTTCCTCGTCAGCCCCTAAAGCCGACAAAGTGTACCGCGTCGCCGCCAACGCCGAATTCGCCCCTTTTGAATCATTGGATTCCGCCGGCAACGTTGAAGGTTTCGACGTCGATTTGATGAACGCGATGGCAAAAGCCGGCGGATTCAAAGTCGAATTCAAACACCAGCCTTGGGACAGCCTCTTCCCCGCACTCAAAAACGGTGATACGGATATCGTCATCTCCGGCGTAACCATTACCGACGAGCGCAAGCAGTCCATGGATTTCACCGACCCTTATTTTGAAATTACCCAAGTCGTCCTCGTTCCCAAAGGTAAAAAAGTCGCCTCTTCAGACGACCTCAAAAACATGGCGAAAGTCGGCGTCGTTACCGGACAAACCGGCGACTTCTCCGTTTCCAAACTCTTGGGCAACGACAATCCTAAAATCGCCCGCTTCGAGAGCGTTCCCTTGGTCATCAAAGAGCTGGAAAACGGCGGCGTGGATGCCGTGGTCAGTGACAGTGCGGTCATCGCCAACTATGTGAAAAACAACCCGACCAAAAGCATGGACTTCATCACCCTGCCTGATTTCACGATTGAAAACTACGGCATAGCCGCACGCAAAGGCGACGAAGCGACCGTCAAAATGCTGAACGAAGCGCTGAAAAAAGTACGCGACAGTGGCGAATACGACAAAATCCACGCCAAATACTTCGCCAAAGAAGGCGATAAAGCGGCAGCCGCCAGCCAAGCAGCCAGCCAACCTGAAGCAGCCAAATAATCTGTTTCAACGTTCTTAAGCAATAAGAAAGGTCGTCTGAAAGCCTGTATCGCGGGTTTCAGACGACCTTTTATAGTGGATTAAATTTAAACCAGTACGGCGTTGCCTCGCCTTAGCTCAAAGAGAACGATTCTCTAAGGTGCTGAAGCACCAAGTGAATCGGTTCCGTACTATCTGTACTGTCTGCGGCTTCGTCGCCTTGTCCTGATTTAGTTAATCCACTATATGTCGGATTCCGTTCCGAAGGCAGTATTGGGAGGCTTGGCCCTACCCTCGTTATCCGATAGCCAAGTCTTTCCGAACCAAGCCGCCGCAGAAATTCAAACACACAGAAAGTCCCTTATGTCCCAATCCACACCCGCCCCACTGGGCGAAAAGCAAATGGCGGTTTTGATGGCGATGTTGGTTGCCCTGATGCCGTTTTCGGTTGATGCCTACCTGCCCGCCATTCCAGAAATGGCGCAGTCGTTGAGTACGGATATCCACCGCATTGAGCAGAGTTTGGTTTTGTTTATGTTCGGCGTGGCGTTCGGTCAGATTGCCGGTGGTGCGGTTTCGGACATCAAGGGACGCAGACCTGTGGCTTTGTTCGGTTTGAGCATTTATTTTGCGGCCGTTGTCGCGCTGACGATGGTGCAGTCGGTGGACGGGCTGTTGAACCTGCGCGCCGTACAGGCGTTCGGGGCGGGGATGACGGTGGTCATCGTCGGAGCGATGGTGCGCGATTATTATTCGGGCAGGCAGGCGGCGCAGATGTTTGCCTTAATCGGCATTATCCTGATGGTCGTACCGCTGATTGCGCCTATGTTCGGCTCGATGTTGCAGGATTTGGGCGGCTGGCGTTTTATTTTCGGCTTTTTAGCAGCGTATTCGTTTGTTTTGTTCATCTTGGTGTTTACTTTCCTGCCGCGTCCGAAGCAGACGGGTAAAATCAGGATGGACATTTTCGGACTGGTGGCGGGCAGGTTTGCCAGAGTGCTGAAAACGCGGGCGGCGATGGGCTATCTGTTTTTTCAGGCATTCAGCTTTGCGTCGATGTTTGCATTTTTGACGGAATCGTCTTTTGTTTACCAAAAACTGTACCATGTGACGCCGCACCAATATTCTTGGGCCTTTGCGCTGAACGTCCTTACGATGGCTTCGTTCAACCGCATCACGGCATGGCGGCTGAAAACGGGGGCGCACCCGCAAAGTATTTTGAAATGGGGCATTATCGTGCAGTTTGTGGCAAACCTGACGATGGTGCTGTTGGTCGTATCGATGGGACTGCCGCCGATGTGGGCTTTGGTGCCATGCGTAATGTTTTCGGTAGGCACGCAAGGCTTGGTCGGCGCAAACACACAAGCTTGCTTTATGGCTTATTTCAAGCAGGAAAGCGCCAGCGCAAATGGGGTATTGGGCGCGTTCCAATCCATCATCGGCGCAAGCGTAGGGCTGTTGGCGACGCGGCTGCACAATGGTTCTGTGTTGGTGATGGCGGGCATGATGCTGGCTTCGACGGTATGTGGGATTGTGTTGCTGTGGCTCTGCTCGCATCAGGCTTGGAAAGAAAACGATAAAAGCGAATATGTGTGAATATAGTGGATTAACTTTAAACCAGTACGGCGTTGCCTCGTCTTAGCTCAAAGAGAACGATTCTCTAAGGTGCTGAAGCACCAAGTGAATCGGTTCCGTACTATCTGTACTGTCTGCGGCTTCGTCGCCTTGTCCTGATTTAAATTTAATCCACTATAATAAATAACAAAAGGTCGTCTGGAACCTTGAAATCGGGTTTCAGACGACCTTTTTACATCAGCCTATTGCTTATTGCACAACATCGCAAGACTTCGCTTTTTCGTGCTTAGGCGCGTTGACGAAATCTTTGCAGTCCGCCAGCAGCTTGGGCAAAAGCGGTTGGAACACGGGATGGCTGCGCAGCTTGCCCGCGTAAAACGACATCATGTACGGATAATAATACTGCATCGCCTGCATCCATTTCGCGCCCTCTTCCTTCTTGCCTTGCCGGTAGAGATACAGCGCCACCTGATAAGCGTTGGAATACGGGCGGTAAGACAAGGAATCGATCGCCGCCTTCTCCGCCCAAGGTTTGACCTGCATATCGGTCGGCTCGGCACGACGGGTCAGGCTGAGGTCGGCATAATAAGCCAGCATCGGGCTGGTTTCAGAAATATGGCGCAAACCGTTAATCTTCCGCCCCGCCATTTCCGTACTTTCATTTTTCGGAATCCGGCTGTAATCGACCAAATCGGTATACGTCCAGCCCATATGCAGCAGCCCGCCGATAATCAGCAGCGTAGCAAGCCCGCCCGCCCAATTGCGGCCGCGCATCCAAGCGAGGTCGTCTGAAACGTCTTCATAACGTGCCGGCGCGAGTGCGAACATCAACACAAACGGCGTCAGGAAATAGATATACCACAATGGATACTCCAGCATACTGTGGCACATACTGACGGCAACCATAGACAGCAGCAGCAGCGAAGCCGGATGGTAAGGACGCACCAGCATCCGCCACAGCCCCGCAAGCATCGTCAGGGCAACCAATACCGTACCGACCAGCCCGACTTCGGAGAGCAGTTGTAAAACAATATTGTGCGAATGGGTAAACAACACGCCTAAGATATTATTCGGGAAATACTGCTGCTCCGCATTAATCCAGAAAGTCTGTTGGGCAAAGCTGTTCCAACCGTGTCCGAACCAAGGTGCGGACAAAAAGGCAGTCCAGGCCTTACGCCATTCAATCTGACGCATCGATCCTTCAAAACCGCTGTTTCCGGCGCGTTCGACCGCCGTTTCATATTGACCGTTGCCCAGCAGCTCCAAAATCGAACCCATCGCAAATTGAAATACCGCCACCAACGCGACCGTCAGGAAAAATATCCGCACCAGCCTCGCAGAATCCCGTCCCGCACGCCAACGCCACACCGGCAAAATCAACGCCACGCCGGCCACATAGCCCAGAATCGTGCGCGAATTGACCAAGCCCAAGACAGCCGTCATCAGGAAGACCAACAAAAATCCCAGCCAGCCCGGCATTTTGCGGGTTGACCACAAATAAGCCGCCGCCAAAACACCCCACATCAAATAATGCCCGAGGTGGTTGCGCTGCCCAAGCTGACCGCTGACCTCTTTTCCGCTATACACAATCATGCTGCGCAGGAAACCAAGATCGTACCAGCCCTTAAACTGTATAAACGCAATCGCAGCCTGCAGCAACGTACCAAACAGCAGCGACCACGCAAACACCGTCACAATGCGTTCCTGCCCGTAAGCCGCCACCCAACCACGGCAAGCCCATACCGCCAACGCCAGAATGATAAACGTCCACATCACCATATCGTTCATGCCGACGTAAATCAAATCCATCATCCGCGCCTGAAGCCACCAAAATACCGCCAAAACCAGCAAACCGACGGCCGCCTTAGGCAGGCGCACGCTCAACAAACCCTTATACGCCGTCACCAACACCAGCATCAACGCACCCAGCAGCGAAGCCGCTTCCAGATAAAAACTTGACAACGGACCCACGCGGTAGAAGGACAAAAACGGCGCGGCGCATATCCACAAGAAACAGCACCACAAAGGCAACAAACGTCTGTCCCATTCACTCTTAAGGTCGTCTGAAAAACGCATAAACATTATTTTCCCGCCTTTCTCTGCTGCTTCACAAAAGCCAGGCATGCAACAAAAAACACCAAACACGCCGTCAACGATAAAGCGGCACACACCACCTCGGCAGCACCCGCATTAAACAAACGCATCACCGCCTCGGCAAAATAAATCAAAATCAACATAGAACTATACTGGTAAGTATAAACTTTACCCTTCAAAATACCCGACAACGGCAGGCACAAAGGCAAAGCCTTCAGCGCCAGCCACGAACCGCCGCTGCGCAAAGGCGCAATCCACAGCTCCCACGATAAAGAAAGGACAATCAAAAAAATCAAGCTGCCGCAAGCAGCCAGATAAGGCAAAGAAGATTTATGAGAAGAAGTATTCACGGATAAAGTTCAACAGGCATCGCGCCGAGTGTAAAATGCAGGATTATACCGAAAACCGAAACAGCCGTTGCAGCCCGACCGTTTCAGACGACCCCGGGCTACCGTCAGCATCCGTCGTATTGCTTTTCAAACTGCCCGACGAATCAAAAAGATATCCCGTCAGGCAGCCGAACATCCCGAAAAAATCCCCAAACAGGTTGAACCTTCACGCCTGCCCATAATCCTACTGATTTATTCTTTTGGTTCTCTATGAAAACAAACCATACCCTATCTTTCAAAACCGCAATTCTCCGTTTGTCCGCATTAGGCTTGGCATTCACGCTTGCCGCGTGTGCCGGCGGCCCATCCACCGGCCCCGTACCCGACGGCTACTACCGCGTCAAACCGGGCGACACCCTCAGCCAAATCGCCAAACGCTACGGACAAAACGTCAACACCTTGGCATCATGGAACAATCTGAACAACGCCTCACAAATCGAAGTCGGACAAGTCTTGCGCGTCCGTAAAAACGCCGCCAACCGCCCCCGTTCCGGCAGTACCGACATCAGCAGCGCCAGAACCGTCGCCCCCGTCAACCGCCTAACCCTGCAATGGCCGGTCGACAACGGCAAAAATTCCATCATCCGCAGCTACGACAACGCGACCAACAAAGGCATCGACATCGGCGGCACACTTGGACAAAGCGTCAAATCCGCAGCAGCCGGAACCGTCCTCTACGTCGGCGAAGAAGTGCGCGGCTACGGCAAACTGATTCTCATCAGCCACAGCGACTTCTCCATCACCGCCTACGCACACAACGACACCATTCTGGTTCAAAAAGACCAAAAAGTCGCAGCAGGCCAGCCGATTGCCACCATGGGCAATAGCGACACAGACGGCGTCAAACTGCATTTCGAAGTCCGCATGAACGGCAAAGCCGTCGACCCGATGCAGTACCTGCCCGGCTGAGCCACATTCTAATAAAACCCAAACCAAGCCGCAGCCCGATTCCGACAAACGGATTACAGGTCGTCTGAAATGCGAAAACGCTTCTGTTTTAAGAGACAGAAGCGTTTTTTACAATTTGGTATTCTCGAGGAGATGCTGATGTGCCTAATGGCTACGCCTTGCCCAATCCCCCTTACTAACCTTTACAGGGAAGATATCCTCAAAACTCAAAACATATAGTGGATTAACTTTAAACCAGTACGGCGTTGCCTCGCCTTAGCTCAAAGAGAACGATTCTCTAAGGTGCTGAAGCACCAAGTGAATCGGTTCCGTACTATCCGTACTGTCTGCGGCTTCGTCGCCTTGTCCTGATTTGAATTTAATCCACTATAGATCAAATTAAAAAACAACATTATCAAAAGGGGTCGTCTGAAACCCTCTATTCAGACGACCCAATTCTATTTATCCCCACCACCCTCAAACAACCATCCATAACGCATTTCCACCATTCATCATCGTTCATTTGTCCTATCTGCCTTTTTGATTTATGTTCAACTGGAAAAGTACACGAATTCGATGCCCATCACGGTAATCTGCCTACCGAGTAAACAACAGCAACCATATAAAAGAGACAATATGACAACCAAGCTATACGAGTCCCTGCAACGGGAAGCCGATGAAATCCTGATGTATGACGAAGACTACAATATCAATGCCCGTTTGGGACTGACCATATTGATCTACTACACGGGCGGCGGTTCGGTAGCGGGACAACGCAAGACGCTGGAAGCTGCCGAACGCTTTTACTCAAAGTACCATGGGTATTTGAAAATGCATTTTTGGACAGACATGCGCCGTTTTGCACGGCTCAATCCGACCGCATTTCAAAACAAAATAGACCGTACCATTAAAAATGCTGAAGCAGGACGCAGATTAGAATGTGTGCTGACTTCTGATACGGAATATGGCCAAAGAGCACCGGAATATCAGTTCAAAACCCTCTCCTCCCACCCAATAGATGAAAATGGATTGTCTTGCCTTCAAATTACCCTGCCTTTGTCCTTTTTATCGACCACTGCCCAACAGCAGGAATTCGAAGATTGGGTGGAATATGTTTGCAAACAGTTTGATATTTTCCACGGCTATGCCGGACTGACCATCGCTCTCCCCGATTCCTACTATAAATACCAATTTTATGAATACGCCGTTACCAAACGTTATTGGGGAGTAACACCTGATTCAGATTCACCCATAACCCTCCTTTGGTACGAAGGTATAAAATCTATCAGCTGGTACACACTTGTCGGTAAGGCGTTTCAGAATAAACTGAACAGCACGGAAATCCAAAACGTTTTGAACCATTATCGTGATATTACACTGAAGACTTATAACGGCACCATGGTATTCAAAGCAGGAAAATTCCCCGATTTGGGAGATAAAACCAAACCGTTGCCCGTTAATTACCTGATAGTGAACAACCTGATGCGGCCGATACTGACGCAAAAGCTGAACGACTCACTACATACTGCTTTCGGCAACGGTAAAAACCGCTACTCAGCTTCCCAGGGCTATTACTGGCTGCATCGTTGGGATAATGCCAATTTTGAAAACGGAATTTTTGATCCTAAAGGGACGAAGCAGGAACTGATGCCTGTTTACCGTGAGAGACCGTTAGAAGCACCTTATGCTGGACTGTGGATACCCGATAATCTGGAGAATGCAATAGAACGGCATTTCGAAAAAGGAGAAATCTTTCCTGATGATGGTGAATACCTTCAGCACCTACAAAATGGTACGACCGTAATTTGGAAAACCGATGCGGTCTGGAGGCTACTCAAACGGGACGATGGCGGCAGTGTGCTGCAGGCTTCGGAGTTTTAATGATCCGATATTGCTGCTCCGGCGTTTCAGACGACCAACGGACTCTGCCCAAACACAACAATTACTTTTAGAAAGGATACATACAATGTTTGATTTAACGTGCAGCTACTTAGACGATGACGATATAGATCACGAAGCCGAAAAGCAGTGGATTTTTAAAACTCTACACAAGCTTGAAAAAGAAGAGGAAATTAAATCTTTATTGAACGATTTTTCAAAATTCTCATCGTTGTATGACGAAGCCGTTGCAGCAGGATTGAAAAAAAGTGCAGTCAACGACTACATCATTATTTCTGCCTCAGCACCAGACGAGGTAACCGGCGCGCTTAAAGAATATCTGGGGAAAACCATTTATGACGCCTGGGGCAGAACCGTGTCAAAAAGCCAAATGCTGCGGGATTTTGTCAGTGAATATAAATGGGCGCATTTAGATATGGAAACCTTCGACGCCATGAATCGGGAGAATTTTTTTAATAATATTGAACTCTAGCAGTATCCGATAGGCGGACAAGAAATTGCAGCGAATCCCAGATGCGTCAAAAAAATGAATATAGGAAACTAAATGAAAAAAATCGATTTCATAATGCATTTCACCGTTATGCAGCATTCCTTCGATCGTGTATTCAAGGATATGTTAGCTTTTCAAAAAGAACATCTCCAAGAGCTATTTGTATGTAACGATACGGTTACGGTAAAACTGTTGACAGAACGTAGAAATATCAAAAACGGTATGGTCAACTTTAAAGACAAAAGCTATCCGGTAATCAAGACCAGTAAAAACTACAATCACAACTATAAAGACAAATATGTCGAGTTTCCTCTGCCTCTTGCCGATCTTGCGCTGATGAAGGATTTTGCACTGACTTCGGAAGAAGTACGGCATGAGCCCGAAATGTTCGACCTGGACTGGCTGAATGTGCCCTATAAAGAATGGCATAAATATGAGGGTGAACATCGTGCAATAGAAAAACGACACGGTTTGTTTAAATTGCGTCCTAGTTTAAATATCGATGGGGATGTTAATTTGGGTCATTACTTTTTGATGAACGAATCCGATATCAGTAAAGCCCTGATAAAAGAATGGATATTCTTTTATTTGGACAAATATCAGGCACATTGTCATTTTCATGGATTGAATCGCTTTTACCCCCCTCCTGTCTGGCCATTTTCCCTTTACAAAAAACGTCTGGCTTTAGAATGGTTTACCTTTCTACCTGCCGAAATCCTACCAGAGGAAGTACCCAGTGCAAACGAGGTTATCTATCTTCCGAATAGAGGCAGTATCATCATTAGCACCGAGCAGCCCTACGACTTTGAGAATCCTGAAATGCGTAAAGTGGCTGCCGCCATCGAACAGGAGCTGCACCATTTAGGATTACTGCCTCTTGTGGATCATTTTGGCATTCCTCAAATTAGCGATTTACCCTTTATCAGTCGTGAGCAGCGTCTGAAAAACATGAGTCAGGGAAGCGGGGTGTAGGCAAAGAAAATAATAGGTTTTAACTTTTCAGACGACCCTAGTGGACCGTAGCCGTGGAAGTTGTTTAGACTTTCCTACGCCCTTTTATAGTTGTAAGCTTTGTCAGTAACTGCGCACCGCCGTCGAGGGAGGCGATCCGCGATAGAGGTCATCTGAAACCTGTGTTCAGACAATCTTAAAAACATATTGAAAGCATCTAAATTTTAGGATTCCATATAGGCTATAGTTTACTAATATAACTTTCTCAGCAATTCCAAAAAATTATCTGCTACTATCCCCACTTCTTCATCAATAGAATCAATATTATGATTAAAAAAATGAATTTTTCCATCTAAAGATAAAATAATACTATCACCGGAAGGTGTATTCGCAATAGGTAGCCCGTATTGTTTAAAATCTGGATATATATCAATAATAGAGTTAAGCTTATAGTCAGATTTAAAAGACAAAAAATGGTCTATAACTATCTTATTACCCTTTATTCTAACTTTAGATGGAATCCCTCCATTGTATTTAAGTAAAAATTGAATATAATCTTCATCAAATCGACAGCCTAAATTATCTTGTAATTGGGCAATCTCATCAGGCTCAGGATTATTTGAATGATGCGCCTTAATTAAATTTTGTAAGGTTTTTTTATCCGGCAAAATTCCGTATTCTCTCATTTGCTGAACGTCAGTTTGATTCAAACCAAATTTTTTAAATTTAATATTCATCTTCAAATTACTCCTATAACCTATTTAGTCAAACCATTTAAATTTTATATTTTATTTCTTTATATTATTCACAATAAAATAGAGATAATATGCAAGATATTTTACAGACAACTTAAAATAGCGATACTATATGTTTGATTTTTTCATTAAAAATCCAATCTCTATAGATGAAATTATAGAATTTCTTGCCTCAGCCTTGGGCTGTTCTTCAAATAAAATTCTAGCAACCACTTTTGAAAAACTTAATGATCCAAGTTTTTCAGAAAATGATTTGAATGAAATATACTGCCTTTGTATTTATTCTAACGTTAATGGTGATGCTTCTTGGCTTGTGAATTTATATCGGATTTCAGCAACAGATGATGAAATTAGAGATAAAATTATAGCAGTATCTCAACTCAAACATATTGTTTGTTATATCCCTAATGATGACTTTAATGGATATTTATTGACCGGAGAATCGGAAAATCCAATTCAAGTTTATGAAGATGAAGATATAGAAGAGGAAAATACATATCTATTTAACGAGCCAATATCAACCAACTGAATATAAAAAAATTTTTAACTCAAGGATTTAAAACCCAAGGTCGTCTGAAAAATATTTCAGACGACCTTACCTACACAAAACTCCAATGCAATTTACAATATTATTGCTTCTAAGATACTGATAATAAATTTGAATCTTATAGTTCATAAAGCAAGCCAAAATTCCTTTGACGGCTATGTTAAACACCCAACCATCCATTCCCAAAGACAAAAAAATAAACCCTTACTGTTCTCCAGTAAGGGTTTATTGAAAATCTGGCACGCCCACGGGGATTCGAACCCCGGTTGCCGCCGTGAAAGGGCAGTGTCCTAGGCCTCTAGACGATGGGCGCGTAACCGAGTTGCGAACTATACATAAGCGTTAAAACGCTGTCAACGGGTTGGGCGTTTTTTATGGTCAAACTGGTTTCAGACGACCCTTCTGCTCCTTATCTTTGTATCCGCTTTGCCTGTATAATGCCGCTTTTAATGAAAAGGAAAACAAACCATGTGGTTCAAGCAGATCAGTTTTTATCCGCTCAACAAAGAAAAGCTGCCCGAAGCGGACGTACTTGCCGACAAACTTGCAGAGGCTGAATTTACCCGCTGCCAAGGTTTGGACTGGTCCAGCGAAGGCTTTGCCGCACCGGTTTCGTTCTCTCCCGAACTCGTTTTTCCTGCCGACTTTACTTTGCGCGTCGCCCTGAAAAAAGAAGAAAAAGTCCTGCCTGCCGGCGTCATCCGCGATATTCTGGAAGAGAAGGTGGCGGAAATCCAAAACAATGAAGCCCGCAATGTCGGTCGCAAGGAAAAACAAGAGCTTAAAGAGCAAATTACAGACGACCTGCTGCCCCGCGCGTTTACCCGCAGCAGCCGCACTGAAGCGGTATTCAACACCCGCCACGGCTATCTGCTCGTCAACAATGCGGCTTCCGCCAAAGCGGAAAACATCCTGACCAAGCTGCGCGAAGCCTTGGGCGGTTTGGAAGCCTCGCTGCCGAATACCAAGCAATCGCCCTCTTCCCTGATGACCGAGTGGCTGTTGCAAGGGCATTGCGAAGGCGGTTTTGAATTGGACAGCGATTGCGAACTCAAAGGCGTGGGCGATGTTGTTCCCGTCGTCAAAGTGTCCAAACAAGATTTGACCGCCGATGAAGTGGTCCAACACGTCAAAAACGGCAAAACCGTAACCCAGCTCGGCTTGGTGTGGCGCGAGCAAATCGCCTTTATCCTCACGCAAGACTTCACGCTCAAACGCATCCAATACCTCGACGTATTGCAGGAAGAAGCCGAAAGCAACGGCGACGATGCCGCCAGCCTTGCCTTCGCCTCGCAAATCCTGATGGCGGAATCCGTCAGCACCATGTTGGAAGAGCTGGTTTCCTATTTGGGCGGCTGGCAAGACTAATTTTTCAGACGACCTTTACACGATAAAAGGTCGTCTGAAACCTACCTCCGATGGACAACCTTTATGTTTAAACACCTCGTATTCCTGCCGCTTGCCATTATGCTTGCCCTCCCCGCCTCAGCCGCCGTCCTGACTTCCTATCAGGAACCGGGCTGCACCTACGACGGAGATGTCGGCAAAGACGGCAAACCTGCCGGCAAAGGCACATGGCGCTGCCAAGACGGTCGCAGCTACACCGGCGCGTTTAAAAACGGCAAATTCGACGGACAAGGCGTTTACACCGTCTCCGCCAACCGCGAAACCTTCATCGAGCCGTTCAATTCCAACAGCACCAAGTTCCGCAACATGGTACTGTCGGGCACGTTCAAAAAAGGTCTGGCACACGGCAAATTCACCGCCTCGCAAAACGGCGAAACCGTCTTCATCATGAAATGCGAAAACGGCATGATTAAAGAAGTGAAACTGCCCCAAACCAAATAACCCCGTCCCGCATTTTCAGACGACCTTCCAGCAGACGTCGTCTGAAAACAGTAAGAAACAAGGAAAACATTATGAGCATTAAGTCCGACAAATGGATACGCCGCATGAGCGAAGAGTTCGGCATGATCGACCCCTTCGAGCCGAACCAAATCAAAGAAACCAACGGACAGCGCATCATCTCCTACGGCACGTCCAGCTACGGCTACGACATCCGCTGCGCCAACGAATTTAAAATTTTCACCAATATCAACAGCACCATCGTCGATCCCAAAAACTTCGACCCGAAAAACTTCGTCACCGTCGAAGACGACTGCTGCATCATCCCGCCCAACTCCTTCGCACTGGCGCGCACGGTCGAATACTTCCGCATCCCGCGCAACGTCCTGACCGTCTGCTTGGGCAAATCCACCTACGCCCGCTGCGGCATCATCGTCAACGTCACCCCGTTCGAGCCGGAATGGGAAGGCTACGTTACTCTCGAGTTTTCCAACACCACCCCCCTGCCCGCCAAAATCTACGCCGGCGAAGGCGTGGCGCAAGTCCTCTTCTTCGAGAGCGACGAAATCTGCGAAACTTCCTACAAAGACCGCAACGGCAAATACATGGGACAAACCGGCGTCACCCTGCCGAAAACCTGATGATGGCAAACCACCGCCCGTCTTTTACAGACATTGCGGGCATTAGGAAAAACACATCTGACGGTATCGGGTTTGGCGTATCCGAATCCGTCCGAGGTCGTCTGAAAACTTAAATCCGGCGTTTCAGACGACCCTTTTCATATTCGCCGCAAAGCCCGCCGCCCAACGCTTCCATTGTGAAAATATCCTTAATTTGGTTTACAATGATGCCATTTCCAAATCTTATCGAGAGAACAAAATGTTAGACATCCAACAGCTCCGCAGCCACACCGAAGCCGTCGCCGAACGTTTGGCGCAGCGCGGTTACGAGTTTGATACCGCACGTTTCAATGCCTTGGAAGAGCAGCGCAAAGCCGTCCAAGTGAAAACCGAAGAATTGCAAGCCTCGCGCAACAGCATTTCCAAACAAATCGGCGCATTGAAAGGACAGGGCAAACACGAAGAGGCGCAGGCAGCCATGGATCAAGTCGCCCAAATCAAAACCGATTTGGAGCAGGCCGCTGCCGATTTGGATGCCGTTCAGAAAGAATTGGACGCATGGTTGTTGAGCATTCCCAACCTGCCGCACGAAAGCGTGCCTGTCGGTAAAGACGAAACCGAAAACGTCGAAGTCCGCAAAGTCGGTACCCCGCGCGAATTTGACTTTGAAATCAAAGACCATGTCGATTTGGGCGAGCCTTTGGGCTTGGATTTCGAAGGCGGCGTGAAACTGTCCGGTGCGCGCTTTACCGTCATGAAAGGTCAAATCGCCCGCCTGCACCGCGCGCTGGCGCAATTCATGCTCGATACGCACACGCTGAAACACGGCTACACCGAGCATTACACGCCCTACATCGTGGACGACACCACCCTGCAAGGCACAGGCCAACTGCCTAAATTTGCAGAAGATTTGTTCCATGTTACCCGCGGCGGTGACGAGAGCAAAAAAACGCAATATCTGATTCCGACCGCCGAAGTGACGCTGACCAATACCGTTGCCGACAGCATCGTGGCAGGCAGCGATTTGCCGTTGAAATTAACTGCGCATTCCCCATGTTTCCGCTCCGAAGCGGGCGCATACGGCAAAGACGTGCGCGGCCTGATTCGACAACACCAATTCGACAAAGTGGAAATGGTGCAAATCGTTCATCCCGAAAAATCATACGAAGCGCTGGAAGAAATGGTCGGTCATGCCGAAAACATCCTGAAGGCCTTGGAGCTGCCCTACCGCGTGATTACCCTGTGTACCGGCGACATGGGCTTCGGCGCGACCAAAACGTATGATTTGGAAGTCTGGGTTCCCGCGCAAAATACCTACCGCGAAATCTCAAGCTGCTCCAACTGCGAAGATTTCCAAGCCCGCCGCATGAAGGCGCGTTTCAAAGACGAAAACGGCAAAAACCGCTTGGTACACACTTTGAACGGCTCCGGCTTGGCAGTAGGCCGTACTTTGGTCGCGGTTTTGGAAAACCATCAAAACGCCGACGGCAGCATCAATATTCCCGCCGCTTTGCAGCCTTATATGGGCGGCGTAACCAAACTGGAAGTCCGATAAACCGTGTAGCTGATTCCATCGCTAACATATCAAAAGGTCGTCTGAAACCCTTAAACAAGGTTTCAGACGACCTTTTCGTTATCGGCTGCCACTGCCGAAATCAAAGCAACCATATCGAGCCTAAGCGTCCGAAGCGCGACGGCTCAATGCGTTTATTACTGATTGTGCTGGCGGAAATATGCCCATTCTTCGACGACCGTACCGTCCGGCAGATGGCAAAGCGCATATTCGCCGCCGTCTTTGTCTTTTTTCATTTCCAATTTCCCGCCCTGCTTCACGCAAAACTCAGAAGCCAGATTTGCCACGCCGACTGTCGGCGCTTCTTGTTGGGCAGAAGTATTGCAGGCTGCCAAAACCGTAGCGGCGGCAATGCTCAAAACAACAGGTTTCATCATATTATTTCCTTTCGATATCATGATTCAGACGACCTCAGCCCGAATTTCAGAGAACGATTCTCTAAGGTGCTGAAGCACCAAGTGAATCGGTTCCGTACTATCTGTACTGTCTGCGGCTTTGTCACCTTGTCCTGATTTAAAGTTAATCCACTATATTTCTTCCAAACAAAAAGGTCGTCTGAAAACGGAAACAGCGTTGCCACCGCTTTTCAGACGACCTTCAACCGTATTTATCGGTTCGACCCTTTGACCATATCCATCAAAAACAGGCGGCAGTCTAAGTTGCCGTTGTAGAGCGGGATTTTGCGTTTGGGTGAAAGGCGCATGAATTTCGGCATATCGCGGTCGCCGGTAAACATTCCCGCCAGCCAGCCCGCGTAATGCTGTTTCAACCACGCGCCCAACTGCGGGTAAAGGGCTTGCAGGGCTTGGACTTCGGCAAGGCGGACGCCGTAAGGCGGATTGGAAATCAAAATGCCGCCTTCCCCGTTCGGACGGGTATCCTGCGCGTCTTTGACTTCAAAACGGACAAACGTGTCCACCTCGGCAGCTTGGGCGTTGGCAACGGCGGCGCGGATCATATGGCGGTCGTTGTCGCTGCCTGAAATCGGGGCAGGCGCGGGGCGGATTTGCGTTTCGGCTTCGTGTTGCAGCGTTTTCCAAAGGGCGGCATCGAAATTTTTCAGCTTTTCAAATCCGAAACGGCGCATCAAACCGGGCGCGCGGCGGGTGGCAATCCACGCGGCTTCGATGACGATGGTGCCGCTGCCGCAAAACGGGTCTTGAAAAGGCTGCGTGCCGTCATAGCCCGCCAGCAGCAGCAAACCCGCCGCTAAGTTTTCGCGCATCGGCGCTTCGCCCGTATCTTGGCGGTAGCCGCGTTTGAACAAGGCTTCGCCGGATGTGTCGATGAAAATTTGAATGTCGCGTTCATCGATAAAGGCATGGATACGGATGTCGGGGCGGATTTTGCCGACGCTGGGGCGCGCGCCGCAAGCGTCGCGGAACACGTCGCACACGGCGTCTTTGATTTTCAGTCCGACGAAATCCAAACTTTTGACTTGGGCGCGTTTGCCTTCTACTTTGACTTTGAAGGTTTGTTCCAAGTCGAACCAATCCGTCCAGCGGATATTTTTCGCCGCTTTATAAATGTCTTGTTCGCTGCGGTAGCCGCTTTTGGTCAGGCGCAGCAACACGCGGCTGGCAGTGCGCGAATGCAGGTTGATGCGGTATACCTGCTCCATACCGCCTTTGCACGCGACGCCGCCGTCAACGGCTCGGATGTCTTGGCATTTGAATTGTTCGAGTTCTTGGGATAAAGGGGCTTCGAGACCGCGCGGGCAGGTAACGAAGAGGGAATAAGTGGTCATGCGAACCTTTCGGATGGGCGGCGTATTCAGATGGCGGATTAAGCTTCAATCTGGACAGGTGGAGCCATGCCAAACCCGTTTAAACTGAACCCGCCATGCCTCTGCCGCGTATTGCTCCGTCGCCGCTTGGAGGGGCGCGCGGATAAAAATGTGATGGACGTGATTATAAAGGATATAAATCTGAAAACCCGTTATATTGATTTTCAGACGACCTTTTTAATGGATTCAAACAGAAACGCCGTCAGTCCCCCAACGCCGCCACCATCACCGCTTTAATCGTGTGCATCCGGTTTTCCGCTTGGTCGAACACGATGCTGGCGGAGCTTTCGAATACTTCTTCCGTCACTTCCACGCCATTTAAGCCGAAGGTTTCGTAAATCCATTCGCCGACTTTGGTTTCGCGGTTGTGGAAGGCGGGCAGGCAGTGCATGAATTTGACCTGCGGGTTGCCCGATGCCGCCATCAGCTCGGGAGTAACGCGGTAATCTTTCAATAAATCAATGCGTTCCTGCCACGCTTCTTTCGGCTCACCCATGCTGACCCACACGTCGGTATGGATAAAATCAACGCCTTTGACAGCTTCTTCCGCGTTTTCGGTGAGCAAAATCTTTCCGCCGGTTTCTTCGGCGACGGCGCGGGCACGGGCGACGATGTTTTCAGACGGCCACAAGGTTTTCGGTGCGCCGATACGCACGTCCATGCCGAGCTTCGCGCCCAACACCAGCAGCGAATTTGCCATGTTGTAACGCGCGTCGCCGACGTAGGCAAACGCAGTTTGGTTCAAAGGTTTGCCGCTGTGTTCGCGCATGGTCAGCGCGTCGGCGAGCATTTGGGTGGGGTGGAACTCGTTGGTCAGACCGTTGAACACGGGCACGCCGGCGTATTTCGCCAATTCTTCGACCACGTCCTGCCCGAAGCCGCGATATTCGATGCCGTCGTACATCCTGCCCAACACGCGGGCGGTGTCTTTGATGCTTTCCTTATGCCCGATTTGGCTGGCGGACGGCTCCAGATAAGTGACCCCCGCCCCTTGGTCGCGCGCGGCGACTTCAAACGCGCAGCGGGTGCGGGTCGATGTTTTTTCAAAAATCAGGGCGATGTTCTTCCCTTTCATCCGCTGCACTTCGTGCCCTGCCTTTTTGGCGGCTTTCAACTCGGCGGCAAGGTCGAGGTAGGCGGTGATTTCTTCGGGCGTGAAGTCCAAAAGTTTCAGGAAATGGCGGTTTTTCAGGTTCATATTCGTATTTCTCCTTTCCGGCAGGTCGGGCATTGATGAGCAATCTGCCGCTGCTCTATTTTAGTCAGGTCGGATTTTCGAATCCGGTAATTTCAATCGGTGTTGTCTACCTCAAAATCAAAACAAGGTCGTCTGAACTTCGCCGCGTTCCAAAGCAAGCAGCGATTGTTTGCGGTTCAGGCCACCTGCGTAACCGGTCAGCTTGCCGTCGCTGCCGATGACGCGGTGGCAGGGAATCAGGATGGACACTTTGTTCTGCCCGTTGGCGGCGGCAACGGCGCGGACGGCTTTGGGATTGCCCAAACGCTGCGCCTGCTCCTTGTAGCTGCGCGTTTCGCCGTAAGGAATCGCCAAGAGCGCGTCCCATGCCTGTTTTTGAAATTCGGTACCAATCTGCTCCAAGGGCGTGGCAAAGGTTTTCAGACGACCCTTGAAGTATACGTCCAATTCCTGCCGCAGAAGTTGCGTTCGCTCATCCTCCCGAAACACAAACCGTCCGCGCAAGGCTTTTTGGACGGCGGTAATTTCCTGCTCCATATGTTTCTGCCCGACAAACTCCAGCAAACACAAGCCTTTACTGCCGAACACCGCCAGCATCTCGCCCAAAGGCGTGGCAATGGCGGCTGCGGTCAGTTCGTTCGAGCTATCAGGATAACGTGCCTCCAACAGACGGATGGCTCGGCGGATACGGATATATTCTTCAGGTGTGCAGCCGATACGGTCGATAAAATCCTGCTCGAACTGCTTGGCTTCGTGTTCCGTCAGATTGGGATACGGCATGACTTCACACTCAAAAACTTGGGTTTCGAGCCAATGGCGGATTTCATCCCATTTTGACGGCAGATTGTTTAAGAAAGGCAGGGTAATCATTCGTTTACTCCGTATCTCTATCATGGATTTGACGGCAAAATCCCCAATTTTCGCCATTCCCGCACGCCGATGCAGGAACGGGCTACGACGTAAATCTTGAGGGTTGGGTTGCGGCAATTCCTAAATATTCGATATTTCTAAAGCCTCAGGGAAAGGAATTAAAGATTTCAGACGACCTGCAAAGGGTCGTCTGAAACCACGATTTTTGCATTTGCGCATTTCGGCACATCATCCAACCGTTTCGGCACATTCCTGCCGCCGTTGACAGCCTATAATGAATCCACTTATTCATCAAGTAAAGGAATCATCTATGCAAACCCGCATCCTCTCCGCCGTACTGCTGGCTTTTTCAACCGCCGCCTTTGCCGAGGGCGCATTCACGCTGCAATTCGACAACCCGTCCAAAGACGGCGGCTTCACGCAAAACCAGCTTTTGAGCGCGCCTTACGGCTTTGGCTGTTCGGGCGGCAATGCTTCGCCCGCGCTGTCGTGGAAAAATCCGCCCGCAGGGACAAAAAGTTTCGTCCTGACCGTTTACGATAAAGACGCACCGACCGGCCTGGGCTGGATGCACTGGGTGGTCGCCGACATCCCAGCCGATGTCCGCCGCCTGCCCGCAGGCATTACCGCACAAGGCGGCAGGTTGCCCAAAGGCGCGCTGCAAACCCGCACAGACTTCGGCACTCCGGGCTACGGCGGCGCGTGTCCTCCAGAAGGCAGGAAACACCGCTACGAATTCACGCTTACCGCGCTGAAAGTCGCCAAGCTGCCGAACATCACCGCCGAATCCACACCCGCGCTGGTCGGTTTCTTTACTAGGGCAAACAGCTTGGGCGAAGCAAAATTCACGGTCGAACACCGACGCTGACCTGCCCCGTACGCCGATATGCCGCCGGCTCCGCTTCCGAGCGGACCGCCGACGGTACGCAACCGAACCGCTCTTTGAAGCGCGCGCTGAAACGGGACGGGCAGTCATAGCCGACCGCGCCGGCAATCTGCGCCACCGGCCATTGCGTAACCTGCAATAGCGTCAGCGCGCGCATCATGCGTACATCCGTCAGCAGCGTACGGAAATTCGTTTCCTGCCGCGCCAACCGCCGCCGCAACGCGGCCTCGCTGCAATTAAGCCGCTTCGCCAGCATCGCCGACGACCAGTCCGCAGCCATATCGGCGGTAATCAGTTTGCGGATTTGCCGCATCAGGTTGACGCCTTCGTACACGGCAAAACCGATGCCGTCATGCTGCAACCACGCCAACACGCCGCAAAGCGCGGCCTCCGCCGCATTGTGCGGCACTTCTTCATCCGCCAGCACCGCAGCCGCATAATCAAACGCCGCGTTCATCTGCCTGGGATGCGGCAGCTTCACCGCATCGCACACTGCCTGCGCCGTCCCGTATTGTGCGGCAAACCTTTCTATGGCTTCCTGTTCGAAAGCAATCCATTGCGCCTGATAGAGGTCGTCTGAATCGGGAATATTGATGACGTCAAACGTCTGCCCGCCTGCCAATGCGACAGCCTCACCCGCCGCAATCCTCAATTCGCGCCCCGCCCACCGCAACTTCTTACATCCGCGCCGCACAATAACCACGGTCGGTTCATGTACCGCCACGCTGCGGTACAAGGCGGTATGATGTTGCACGATGCCGCCTAAAGCACCCAATCGTTCACGCGTATGAAAGTAATTTGACGGCACGGTTATATTCCTCAATGTTTCAACACACAGGGCTGCACATAAGGCGCAGCCCTGTTTACCCTGATTTGGAAGGGGTTACTTCCCAAAAAATAAACCAAAATTCTACTGCCCTGAAAGGCTGGGTTTCAACCATATTCCGTCGGCGTGCCTGCAACTTGGCTCCCTCCCCTGTGGGGGAGGGTCGGGGAGGGGGTAAAACGGGGCAGATACAGACAATATTTCCGTTGCCGCCCCAATGCCCTCTCCCTAACCTTCTCCCACGGGAGAGGGAATGGATTGCCGTTCAAATAAATCTCTCTACATAAAAATCAATGCGTTATCTCGAACTCACGTTAGGTCTAATCAAATTGTCGGACATCCATATCCGACAGCCCATCTTTCTTTTCAGACGACCTTTTCAGCCAACAACCGCGCCAATATCCCCTCATACACCGCCGACAGCTTCGGAATATCGTCCAGCCGCACGTTTTCGTTGATTTGGTGGATGGTGGCATTGGAAGGGCCTAATTCGATGAGTTCTTTCGCAATGGCTTTAATGAAGCGTCCGTCCGAAGTGCCGCCGGTGGTGGACAATTCGGTCTCTACGCCGCAGGTTTCGGCGATGGCGGCGCGTGCCACGTCGGTCAGTTTGCCTGCATGGGTCAGAAAGGGCTGCCCCGAACACGACCACTGCAAATCGTATTGCACGCCGTGTTTGTCCAAAATGGCGTGAACGCGTTGTTTCAGCCCTGCTTCGGTGGACTCGGTGGAGAAGCGGAAATTGAATTTGACGTTCAGCTCGCCCGGAATGACATTGGTCGCGCCTGTGCCGCCGTTGATATTGGAAATTTGAAAGCTGGTCGGCGGGAAGTATTCGTTGCCTTCGTCCCAGACTTCCTGCGTCAACTCTAACAAGGCCGGGGCAAAAGTATGGACGGGATTGATTGCCAAATGCGGATAAGCAATATGGCCTTGCTTGCCTTTGACGGTCAGGTTGCCCGACAGCGAGCCGCGTCGGCCGTTTTTAATCATATCACCCAATTTGTCCACGGCGGTCGGTTCGCCGACGATGCAGTAGTCGATAAGCTCGTCGCGCGCTTTCAATACATCGACGACTTTGGTCGTACCGTCCAGCGCGTCGCCCTCTTCATCGGAAGTAATCAGAAGCGCAATGCTGCCTTGGTGGTCGGGATGTTCGGCAACGAAGCGTTCGCAGGCGGTAACGAAGCAGGCGATGCTGGTTTTCATGTCCGCCGCGCCGCGCCCGTATAATCTCCCGTCGCGCTCGGTCGGTTCGAACGGGGGCGAATTCCATTTTTCAACAGGGCCCGTCGGCACGACGTCGGTATGCCCTGCAAAACAGACGACGGGAGCCTGCGTGCCGCGTCGCAACCAGATGTTTTTGGTGTCGCCGAAATGGAGTTCTTCAGCCGCAAAACCGATTTTGTGTAGGCGTTCGGCAAGCAGTTTTTGGCAATCTCGGTCGTCGGGGGTAACGGACGGGCGGGAAATCAACGCTTTGGCGAGTTCTAGGGATTGGGTTTCGGTCATTTTGTTCACTTGGGAAATCAGGCTGTCTGAAATGTTCTCAATCTGATTTTCAGACGACCTTCGGGTTAGGTTGATATGTTCTAAATCATTTGCCATGACAGGCTTCATAAAGCGGCAGCAAATCTTCCACTGTTTCGACTATCCATTTTGCTACATCCTGTTTGCCCAAATCGTCGCGTTCGATATGTTTGCCAATACAGAAAAAGTCTTCGTCGTTTTGCAACCTTCGGTCGGATTCGCTTTGTTGTGCGACGGTGCGGTAGTCGTCATATTCGCTTTCCGCGCCGTGCCACATATCGAATGCGGCGTACTTTTCGGTATCGAAATCATCCAGCCAGCGGTTGTATTCCGGCAGCGCAATCGGCGACACGTCGGCTTTGTAGCAGTGCCAGTCCAAGCTGACGCTCAGGCGGCGGCGGTTCAATAAAATCGATAAAATCGCGGCGGAGTTTTTGTATTGGGCGTATTTGAAGTAGGCGAAGAAATGGGCGCGAACCTGCCAGCCGTTACACCAGCGTTCGATATGCGGCGGGGCGAAAGGTTCGCCCAAATCGGCGGCGACCTGCTGTATCAACTGCTGCCATATCTGCCAGTTTTCCTTGTAGTCGGCTTTGATTTGCGGGATGCTTTCAGGCTGGTATTTTTTGAGCTGGGCAAACTGGAAAAACGGGATATTGAACAAATCGCAGCTTTTTGGCGTCAGCATGGTTTGCTTCCTTTTCAGACGACGTGGTTGGTTTGCAGGAGGATACTGAGGTCGTCTGAAAATCTGTTTTCAAGTTTTCAGACGACCTTTGTTTGAAGAAACGGTAATCTGTAAACGACCTTATCTGCGTCGGCGCGCCGCCATGATTTCGCCGATTTTGGTCAGTTTCTCTTTGGGGATAAACGTTTTGCCCATGTCGAACAAAGGCTCTTCAATCGCCAGATGCACATCGTAACCTGCCACAAAGCGTTTGAACGCTTCCGCATCGGGGATATAGGCGTTGTCTGCTTCGAGTTTGGCAAATTCGGCAGCCACGGCATCCCAGTTGCCATGCAGGCTCACATGTTGGCGCAAAAGCTCGTCCACGCTTTCTTGGGCTTGCGGCGCGTATTGCAGCAGGAGTGGGAAGAAGTTTTCTTCTTCGTCTTCATGGTGCAGCGGCGCGGCAACGTTGAAATACTGGGCGATTTGGCGGATGGTTTGCAAAACAATCTGATTGCAGCCGTTTTCGGCGATATAGTCCGACAGCATGGCGACCTGGCCGCAGAAACGGCGCACTTTGCCGTGGCAGGCGTACAGCATTTCAATCGGTTCGGCAAAGGTAACGCTTTTGGTTTCAAACGGATTCATGTTTGTGTTCTCAATGGGTACTTTTCAGACGACCATTTTATAACAAAACAGCCTGCATAAAGCAGGCTGTCTGTATTTTGAAGCTTGGATGGATTAGTCGACCAAAGTCACTTTGCCGTTCATCAAAGCACCGTGTCCCGGGAAGGTGCAAGCAAATTTGTATTCGCCGCCCGCCAGTTTGGCAGGATCCAGAGTCAGGGAAGTTTCTTCGCCGCCGCCGACCAGTTTGGTGTGGGCAACAACGCGTGCATCGTCAGCTTTCACGTAGTCGGTTGCAGCAGCGCCGGCACCGTCTTTGAAAATACCGTCCATGTCTTCGGCTTTACCGATGACGATGTTGTGACCCATGCTTTCTTTAGGTTGGGTACCGGTGTGTTTCAGGGTAACGGTGAATTCTTTACAAGCTTTGCTGACTTGGATTTCTTTAGTGTTGAACTGCATAGCGTCGTTGGCTTCGACAGTAGTCGCGCAGTTGCCGGCGGCAGGTGCTGCGGCAGAGTTGGCGGAAGCCGCGCCGGAAGCAGGAGCATCGGCAGGAGGTGCGCTTTCTGCAGGTGCAGGTGCGGCTTCGGAAGCAGCAGATGCAGTCGGAGCAGGGGCTTCGGCAGGTTTTGAAGCTTCTTGTGAACAAGCGGACAAGCCGATAACGGCAGCGGAAATCAGAGCCAAATAAGCTTTCATGTGTATCTCCTAATGATAGGTGAGAATATGTTAAGTTCTACAAAATAAAAACTTGCGAATATATATTAATGAACCTAATTTCAGATTTCATATCCGCAAGCGAAAGAAGGATGAAAATGAAACTATATTCTGCTACAACAAATCGAACAAATCCAAAATTCAACGGCTGTTTTACCTCAGTTTACACAAATGAGAATAGCTACTATTAATGTCGTATTTCTTTAGTATTAGATTTTATCAGTCATACGAAATACTCTTTAACTTTAATTAACAAACAACACAACCATTTCAAACTCAACGGCTGTGTTTGCGCACCAACTCCGCCAGCGCGGCAGCCAATTCAGGATGCTTGTCTTCCAATTTTGCCGCCGCCGCATCAAAACTCTCCAATGCCGCCCCGCTCAAATGCAGGCTGTTGACTTTGGGTTGTGCCGGCGGCTTCGGTACGACTTTTACCGCCACATCCCGAATCCCCGCGTTCAATTCCTGAAGCTGCGGCACAAGCGCGGGCAATATCATTTTCAGGCGCGAAGCCGCCATACCGTTTGCCGCCAGCAACACCAACCTACCCTCTTCGATGCAGGCAGTTTGAAAGTGCGGGTGCAGGTTTGCCGGCAGGATGCGTTTGACTGCCGCATCCAGCCTGCGCCATTGTTGCGACTGCTGCAACAAACCGGCCAACCGCGCATCCCGCTTGCCCAATTGTTCCAAATTCATATGTTTCAGACGACCTTTTCAAAGTGTACGGTTGTATTATCAAGATTGAAATCCGGTAAAACTGCCTTTATTTCAAACGGCATGACTGCCTTGCCGCGAGGCTTGTGTTAAAATCCCCGTTTCGCCATTATTTTATATCAGGCGCAGGAACTATTTCATGCTGACAAACATTGCTAAGAAAATCTTCGGCAGCCGCAATGACCGGCTGCTCAAACAATACCGTAAATCCGTTGCCAAAATCAACGCACTCGAAGAACAAATGAAAGCCTTGAGCGATGCGGATTTACAGGCTAAAACAGCCGAATTCAAACAACGCCTCGCCAACGGTCAGACTTTGGACGACATCTTGGTCGAAGCCTTCGCCGTCTGCCGCGAAGCGTCCCGCCGCGTACTCGGTATGCGCCACTTTGACGTCCAGCTTATCGGCGGTATGGTGCTGCACGACGGCAAAATCGCCGAAATGCGTACCGGTGAAGGTAAAACCTTGGTCGCCACCCTTGCCGTCTATCTCAACGCCCTATCCGGCAAAGGCGTGCACGTTGTTACCGTCAACGACTACCTCGCCGCCCGCGACGCAGGCATTATGGAACCGCTCTACAACTTCCTCGGCTTAAACGTCGGCGTCATCGTTGCCGATATGCAGCCGTTTGACCGTCAAAACGCCTATGGCTCTGACATTACCTACGGTACCAACAACGAATTCGGCTTCGACTACCTGCGCGACAACATGGTGACCGACCAATACGACAAAGTTCAGCGCGAATTGAATTTTGCCGTAGTGGACGAAGTGGACTCCATTCTGATCGACGAAGCGCGTACCCCGCTGATTATCTCCGGGCAGGCGGATGACAACATCCAGCTGTACCAAATCATGAACAGCCTTCCCGCGCACCTCATCCGCCAAGAAACCGAAGAAGGCGAAGGCGATTACTGGGTCGATGAAAAAGCACACCAAGTCATCTTGAGCGAAGCGGGTCACGAACACGCCGAGCAAATCCTGATTCAAATGGGTTTGCTGCAAGAAAACGACTCTCTCTACTCCGCCGCCAACATCGCCCTGATGCACCACCTCATGGCAGCATTGCGCGCGCACACGCTGTTCCACAAAGATCAACACTACGTCATCCAAGACGGCGAAATCGTCATCGTTGACGAATTTACAGGTCGTCTGATGTCCGGCCGCCGCTGGTCCGAAGGCCTGCACCAAGCCGTCGAAGCCAAAGAAGGCGTGGAAATCAAACGCGAAAACCAAACCCTCGCCTCCATCACCTTCCAAAACTACTTCCGCCTGTACACCAAACTTTCCGGCATGACCGGTACCGCCGATACCGAGGCTTTCGAGTTCCAAAGCATCTACAACCTCGAAACCGTCATCATCCCGACCAACCGCCCCGTACAACGTAAAGACTTCAACGACCAGATTTTCCGTTCTGCCGAAGAAAAATTCGAAGCCGTCGTCAAAGACATCGAAGAATGCCACAAACGCGGACAGCCCGTCCTCGTCGGTACCACCAGCATCGAAAACTCCGAGCTGGTTTCCCGTCTTCTGCAAAAAGCCGGACTGCCGCACAACGTCCTCAACGCCAAAGAACACGAACGCGAAGCCCTGATTGTCGCCCAAGCCGGTAAAGTCGGCGCCATCACTGTGGCCACCAATATGGCGGGGCGCGGTACCGACATCGTACTCGGCGGCAGCCTCAAACATCAAATCGACGCCATCCGTGCCGACGAAACCCTGAGCGACGAAGAAAAACAAGCGCAGATTTCCGCCCTCGAAAACGGCTGGCAGGCAGAACACGACAGAGTCGTCGCCGCAGGCGGCCTGCATATCGTCGGCACCGAACGCCACGAAAGCCGCCGTATCGACAACCAACTGCGCGGGCGCGCAGGCCGCCAAGGCGACCCCGGATCCAGCCGCTTCTACCTCTCGTTTGAAGACCCGTTGCTGCGCCTCTTCGCACTCGACCGTGCCGCCGCCATCCTCAACCGCCTCGCTCCCGAACGGGGCGTCGCCATCGAACACGGCCTGTTGACCCGCCAGATCGAAGGCGCGCAACGCAAAGTCGAAGGCCGCAATTTCGACATGCGCAAACAAGTATTGGAATACGACGACGTTGCCAACGACCAACGCAAAGTCATCTACCACCAGCGCAACGAAATCCTGAACAACCAAGACGTCAGCGATCTGACTAAAGGGATCCGCGAAGAAGTCATCAGCGATTTGGTTGATTTGCACATACCGCCCGACAGCATGGAAGAGCAATGGGACATTCCCGCACTGGAACACCAGCTTGAGGCGGAATTCCGCCTGTCGGCAGACATCCGGTCATGGCTGGAGGCAGACAACACCCTTGACGGCCAAGACATCAAAGAGCGTCTGATTGACCGCATCGAAACCGAATACGCCGAAAAAACCGAGCTGGTCGGCAAAAAACCGATGGCTGATTTCGAACGCAACGTCATGTTGCAAGTCATTGACACACAATGGCGCGAGCACCTAGCCGCAATGGATTACCTGCGCCAAGGCATCCACCTGCGCAGCTATGCCCAGAAAAATCCGAAACAGGAATACAAGCGCGAAGCCTTCGCCATGTTTGAAAACCTGTGGCGCGGCATCAAGCATCAAACCGCCGCCCTCTTGACCTCCGTCCAAATCGAGCGCAACACCGATGTAGAAGAAATTGCCGAACCCGCACCCGTCGGCATCCAAACCATCCACTCCGAAGCGCCCGACATGGAAGAACTGCTCGGACAATCCCAAACCAATTTGGTTACCGAAGCGTTCGATCCCGACGGAACGGATTTCAGCCCCGAGGCACTTGCCGCCCAAGGCCAAGTCGTCCACCGCAACGACCCCTGCCCTTGCGGAAGCGGCCTGAAATACAAACAATGCCACGGCAAACTGAGCTGATGACAGCTTAAACAAAAGGTCGTCTGAAACCTCGAAAGGTTTTCAGACGACCTTTTTCATCACCCAAGTTACAGAACCGCGCCGCCATAAAAAAATACCATCGTTATTAAATTGTCAGGCGGTCACGATACGGTATAATCCCTAAATCTGCTTCGTACAGCATCATCGAACGCTTATGGACAATACGCAAAACCCTCAAAACCTGCAACGCAATTCATTGCGCCGCAACAGTATCTACCTGCTGCCCAACTCCTTCACCATCGCCGCCCTGTTCTGCGCCTTCTTCGCCATCACCCAATCCATGCACAAGCACTTTGAAATAGCGGCGATCGCAGTATTCCTCTCCATGCTGCTCGACGGCATGGACGGGCGCGTGGCGCGGCTGACCAACAGCCAAAGCGCATTCGGCGAACAGCTCGACAGCCTTGCCGACATGGTCAGTTTCGGCGTTGCGCCTGCATTGATTATTTACAAATGGCAACTTTCGCAATTCGGCAAAATCGGTTATTCCGTCGCCTTCATCTACTGTGCCTGCGCCGCCCTGCGCCTCGCCCTCTTCAACACGCTTATCGGCAAAGTCGATAAACGCTGGTTTATCGGCGTCCCCAGTCCGACCGCCGCCGCGTTGATTGTCGGCCTGATTTGGGTCAACCACAGCGTCGAACGCTTCCCCGGCGTACATTGGTGGGCATTGGGCATCACGCTTTTCGCCGGCATTTCCATGATTGTCCAAATCCCGTTTTGGAGCTTTAAAGAAATCAACATTCGCCGCCAAGTTCCGTTTATGGGCATGGTAATCGCCGTGCTGATCCTCCTCTTAATCACATGGAAGCCCGCCCTCGTCTTATTCCTCTTCTTCTTGGGGTACAGTCTCTCCGGCTACATTATGGCGGCACGGCGTTGGCTGAAAAAACGCCGCAGGAACAAAAAGGTCGTCTGAAAAATGTGGACTTGGGATATTATCCTCGCCCTGCTCGCCGTCGGAAGCGCGGCGGGCTTTATTGCAGGATTGTTCGGCGTAGGCGGCGGTACGCTGGTCGTCCCCGTCGTCTTGTGGACATTGCAACTGCAAGGCATCAGCAGCCACCCCTACGCCCAACATCTCGCCATCGGCACATCCTTCGCCGTAATGGTGTTCACCACTTTCTCCAGCATGTACGCGCAGCACAAAAAAAGCGCCATCGACTGGCAGACTGTCCGCCGTATGACTCCTTCCATGATATTCGGTGTACTGATCGGCGCGGTAACCGCCAAATATATGCCTACTCGCGCCCTGCAAATCTTCTTCATCTCATTCCTAACCCTTATCGCCCTCAAAACCCTGACCGACTCCAAACCCAAAGCCTCGCGCCACCTGCCCGCCCTGCCCGGCTTAAGTGCAGTCGGCACATTGTTCGGCGCAGCTTCAAGCTGGGTCGGCATCGGCGGCGGCTCGCTGTCCGTCCCCTTCCTGATGTATTGCAACTTCCCCGCACACCGCGCCATCGGCACATCCTCCGGCCTTGCCTGGCCGATTGCGCTCGCCGGCACAATCGGCTATCTCGTTACCGGCTGGAACGTTCCCGACCTGCCCCACGGTTCCGGCGGCTTCCTCTATCTGCCCGCCGTCGCCATCCTCAGCATCGCCACCATGATTTTCGCCCCTATCGGCGTCAAAACCGCGCACAAACTCCCCGCCCGCCAGCTCAAAATCTCCTTCGGCATCATGCTGCTGCTGATTGCCGTCAAAATGGCTTGGAACCTTATGCGTTAACCATGCTGGCAAATACCGTATAACAAAATTACCCCCCCCCTTTGGCATCATGAAGCTTCTAAAAACCGTTTAATCTTTCCCAAAGGCAAGCCTCTGACCGTTTATTCGCCTGCAACGGCAAATATTCATCAGAATGCCACTCAACACAAAAGGTCGTCTGAAACCCGAATCTGGATTTTCAGACGACCTTTTTTCTACATCAATAAACAATGTTCAGCAGGCAATCAATAGAAGCCTTCGCGCTCTTCGCGGGTGGAAATGTAGATGTTTTTCACCTGCGTGTACGCGGCGAGCATCATTTTGTGGGTTTCGCGGCCGATGCCCGAAGTTTTGTAGCCGCCAAACGGTGCGCCTGCGGGCAGGCGGTTGTAGCAGTTTACCCAAACGCGACCGGTTTCCAGTGCGTTGGAAACGCGCAGGCAGCGGTTGATGTCTTTGCTCCAAACTGCACCGCCCAGGCCGTATTCGCTGTCATTGGCCATTTTGATGACTTCTTCTTCGGTTTTGAATTTAATCACGGTGGCAACCGGGCCGAAGATTTCTTCTTGGGCAACACGGGCTTCGTTGCTGCTGGCTTCAATC
>ERZ773063.210-NODE-210-length-39872-cov-4.798026_pt1 | contig 39872 bp, 56 predicted proteins | sample MGYA00580625_ERZ773063 | MGnify/ENA primary metagenome ERZ773063 (study PRJEB29015, sample SAMEA2738022) | human oral metagenome | biome: human oral; feature: human-associated habitat; material: dental | place: China | collected 2042 ... | reverse complement strand
GGGTGTTATTAAATTCATATTCCAGCCGGGAGAAGAGGCGAATGGCGGTGCAAAGTGTATTATTAATGACGGGGTTCTTAATAATCCTGATGTCGAGGCTATTTTTGCACTTCATATGATGCCGGAACTTCCATGCGGGACGATAGGAACAAAGGAGGGAATCCTATCTGCGACAGATGATGAGTTTGAAATTAGAATTAAAGGAAAGGGTGCGCATTCGTCAGAACCGCATTGCGGGGTGAATTCTATTGTAATAGCAGGACAAATAATCAATGCGCTTCAGTCTGTTATAAGCACGGGAATTGATCCTTTTGATGTCGCAACTTTCTCGATTTGTCAAATCAGTGGTGGAGAAGCAATCAATGTAATTCCGGACTATTTGGAAATGCGAGGCATGATTCGCTGTATAGATAAGCGGAGTAAAGAAATTCTAAGAAAGAAAATGAGACAAATAGTGACCATGACAGCGGAGGCTATGGGAGGAAAGGGGGATGTGCAATTTATACCGGGATTCCCATCCGTTAATAATGATCCGGCACTTACAAAAAAGGTAATTGACGTAGCAGAGTTTGTGTTGGCGTCAAAATCCTGCTGTATTAAAATTGAAAGACCCCACATGGGATCGGAGGATTTCGCATATTACCAGGAAGAAATACCAGGTTCAATCTTTATGCTCGGGTGTGCGCAAAGGGAAACGGTTACGGGAACTCTTCATGATGCCGCTCTTAATATCAACGAAGATTCTATTGCGATAGGATTGAAAATGTTTATGAATTTGGCATTAAAAATATGCGGTAAATAAAAGCCTAAGTTTAGCTTGACAAAGGTAAAAAAAGGTGTTAATATAACACCGTTATATTACAGTGTTATATAAAATGTTCGTAACGGGAAAAGAGAAAATCTAGAAGCTAAAGCTTTAGCACAACGTCCATTTTGATGAGTTAGGAGTTTTAAATGGTAGCTGAAAACAGCGAAACCAAAAACAGGATATTAAGTGTGGCTATGGATGAATTCGATGCCGAGGGCTACAGGGGAGCATCTTTGAGGAAGATTGTCAAGATGGCAGGTGTGACTACCGGTGCTTTTTACGGGTACTATGACAGCAAGCTTGACCTCTTCGATGAGCTCATCGGAATACATTACAGGAAGATTACGGAGTATTTTCAAAAAACCGTTGATAAATTTGAGAGCTTGTCACAAGAAAAACAGCTCCAATCTATGGAAGACATATCATCCAAATCTCTGGACTGGATGCTGAATTACTCATATGAGAATATAAGAGCGCTTAGGATTTTGTTGACCAAATCCGATGGAACACCGTTTTACAATTTTGTAGACAGGCTTATCGAAATAGAGGAAATCTCAACCGAAAGATTTATACTCTTGATAGGAAGAGACGATTATGAGATTTCGGAAAGCGACAAGCGGTTTTTTCATATGGTTTCCACCGGGTTGTTCAATGCTTTTTCAGAACTCATAATTCACGATATGAGCTTTGAGGAAGCGAAAAGGCAGATGGATTTACTGCGTCGATTTTACACTGCGGGATGGATGGAAATATTGAAGGATATTTCAGATGAAATTTGATAAACTTATGCAGAAGCGGATTACTGCTTCTACATTTTTTGCAGGTGAGTTAGCTATAACTAATTTGACGGCGTAATATGCCGATTACGACAGGAGATTTTATAAAATGAATGACAAGAAAAGCAAACAAAAGTCCATAATCGCGTGGATTATGGAGTATTCTAGAAGCAAGCGGAGCTTATACACGGCGAGCGTTATATTGGCTGTATTAGGGGTTATATGTTCGATGATGCCGTACTATTTAATCAGCAGAATCATAGTTCAATTGCTGTCGGGAGAAAAACGATTTGAGGCATATATGACATACCTTTTGCTGATTGGCGTGTTTTGGACCTTGAGGGTGGTGTTTCATTCGCTTTCAACGTCGATGTCACATAAAGCGACATTCAATGTTCTTGCGAATATAAGGCTTGCAATGTGCAGTAAGCTGACTCGTTTGCCGCTGGGTGATGTAAAGGGAATACCCTCGGGCGAGCTTAAAAGCATAATGGTGGAGAGGGTTGACAGCATGGAAACAACGCTTGCACACATTCTTCCGGAATTTACCGCAAATCTCCTTGCACCTGTTTTGGTATTTATATATATATGCACCTTTAGCTGGAAGTTAGCTCTGGCAAGCTTGATAACACTTCCTATAGGATTCCTTTGCACAATGTTTATGATGAAGGACAGCGCATGGAGATGGGAGGACTGCGTAAAAAAGACCAAGGCTTTGAATGATACGGCGGTCGAATACATCAACGGAATCGAAGTGATTAAAGTTTTCGGGAAAACAGACAGCTCATATGCGAAATTTGAAAAAGCTGCTCATGACGGTGCCTATTGCTACATAGACTGGATGAGATCAACAATAACAGCATTTACTATAGGTCTCAGCATTACGCCTGCAACGCTTTTGAGCATTTTGCCTTTAGGTTCGCTTATGTTTATCTCGGGAGGAATTGCTGCTGCCGATTTTATAACTATAATTATACTTTCAATGGGGATACTGCTTCCTATTATAACCGTTATGACATATACAGATGATATCAGTAAGATCAACGTCATATTCGGAGAGGTGGCTAATATACTGGAAATGAAGGAAATGAAGCGTCCCGAGAAAAGTCTGAAAAAGCCGGAAGGTAGTAATATCTCCTTAAAAGATGTCAGCTTCGGATATAATGACGAGACGGAGGTTCTGCACGGTATCAATTTGGAGATAAAGGAAGGAAGCGTTACGGCACTCGTCGGCCCGTCAGGTTCAGGGAAATCAACTATAGCCAGGCTTATCTCCGCTCTGTGGGATGTAAGCGGAGGCGAGATAGCTATAGGAGGTGTCGATATACGGAATATAAGCTATGAGGACTATGTCGGTAAAATAGCCTATGTGTCTCAGGACAATTATCTTTTTAACACAAGTGTTATGGAAAATATAAGGATGGGCAGAAAAAATGCTACAGATACCGAGGTTATAGAAGCTGCAAAAAACTGCGGATGCCATGAGTTTATTGAGAGTTTGGAAAACGGCTACAATACGATTGCAGGCGACTCTGGAGGACGTCTTTCGGGCGGTGAAAGACAGAGAATTTCGATTGTAAGAGCAATGCTAAAGGATGCACCTATTGTAATTCTTGATGAAGCGACCGCCTACACAGACCCTGAAAGCGAATCGCTGATACAAAAATCAATAGGAAAGATAATACAAAACAAGACTTTGATAGTTATAGCTCACAGACTTTCCACCATAGTGGATGCGGACAAGATCGTAGTTATAAACGACGGTAAAATTGATTCGCAGGGAACACACCAGCAGCTGCTCGCGGAGAACGGCTTATATGCGAAAATGTGGAAAGCTCATATCTCGGCAAGGGACACTGTAGACGGAGGTGAGATGAATGTTTAGGATACTTGTAAAATTTATTAACTTTTCGGGAGAAAAGAACAAAAGAAAATACATAGCGTCAATTTTACTGGGAATTTTGGAAGCATTCGGACAGGCCTTAAGAATCCCGGCCATTTATATAATTATCAAAGCTTTGATAAAAAACGAGCTTGCCGGAAATACTGTAGTGCTTGCGATGGCGATTTTAACGGGAGGGCTTTTCGTGCAGATTATATCGGCAAGAAAAGGGAAAATGCTTCAGACCGAAGCCGGCTATACAACCTGTGCTGATAAGAGGATGGAAATAGCGGAACATCTGCGATATATCCCGATGGGATATTTTAACGAAAATTCGCTGGGTACCATAACGAGCATAACCACAAATACTATGGAGGCTCTTGCAGATGTAGCTACAAGAGTCGTCATGATGACATTGAACGGACTTTTGGAATCCCTTTTGATAACCCTCATGCTGATAGTATTTGACTGGAGAATAGGATTGACTGCAATTGCCGGAATCGTAATATTCTTTGGGATAAATGCCTATATGCAGAACAAGTCCACGGCTGTCTCCGTCGCAAAGAATCGAGCTGACACAAGGATGATAGCGGAAATTCTCGAGTTCATTCAGGGAATAAGCGAAGCAAAATCATATAATTTAGTAGGCGAGAACAATGAGAAGCTGAAAAATTCAATAGAGGATTGCAAAAATACGACAATCAATATGGAGATGAAATTCGTTCCGCTTATGGGAATTCAGACATGGATTATAAAAATAACAGGTCTGGCTATGTGTGCGTTGTCTCTAAAGCTTTATTTTGATAATGTAATGGATTTAGCTACCTGCATCGTGATGCTGCTGGCATCGTTTATGATTTATGCCGCACTTGAATCGGCGGGAAATTTTTCGGCACTCTTGAGAACCGTTGATATTTGTGTAAACAAGGCCAACGAGGTGCTCGCGATAGAGCAGATGGACATCAATGGAGAGAATGTAGAGGTCAAAACAAGTAATATAGAAATGAAAGAGGTGGACTTTGCATATGAAAGCAGAAAGGTGCTCGATAATGTGAGTCTGTCAATTCAGGAGAGAAGCTCGGCTGCTTTTGTCGGACCGTCAGGAAGCGGAAAAACGACCATATGCCATCTGATTGCACGGTTTTGGGATGTGGAAAAGGGATGTGTAAAGTTCGACGGCAGGGATGTCAGAGAATATAATATGGACGCTCTTATGAGAAATTTCAGCTTCGTATTCCAAAGTGTCTATTTGTTCCATGATACTATAGCTAACAATATCAGATTCGGACAAAGCGATACACCTATGGAAAAGGTGATTGAGGCGGCAAAAAAAGCTTGTTGCCACGAATTTATAGAAGCCTTGCCTGACGGCTATGATACGGTTTTGGGAGAGGCCGGCGCCAGCCTTTCTGGCGGACAGAGGCAGAGAATATCCATCGCAAGGGCGATGATGAAGGATGCTCCTGTTATTATTTTAGACGAGGCGACGGCAAATGTGGATCCGGAGAACGAAAAGGAGCTTATGGAAGCTATAAACGAATTGACGAAAGAAAAAACCGTACTTATGATTGCTCACAGACTCAAGACTGTGAAAAATGTCGATAAAATATATGTTGTTGACCGAGGAAGAATAGTGCAGCAGGGCAATCATGCTGAGCTCATAAATCAAGACGGTATCTATAGGAATTTCGTTGCATCAAGGGCTGAGGCTGTCGGATGGAAAGTATCAAAATAGAAAACAACAGGCCGTAATAAAACAAAAGCCTTGAATTTCTGTAAACACAGCATTTTCAAGGCTTTTGTCATATGGTGCGCCATGAGGGACTCGAACCCCCAACCTACTGATTCGTAGTTATATTAAAAATGGCTAATCTCTACCATTTAAGTCACATTTGGTCACGGTGGGTGCAACATCACAAAGTTGTCGAGCAGCATCAACAATATCAGTATTATCAATATGGGTATAGATATTGGCGGTCATTTGTATATCTGCATGCCCCATTAACTTTTGCGCTGTCCTGATGTCAATTTTTGCTTTCGCTAGATTGGTACAATACGTGTGTCTAAGGCAATACTGCACTATATCCGATGACAAAGGGAGAGGTTCTATTAATTGATTACGATAAGTTTTTGCTCCCATCTTTAAGTTAATAGTTCGCTTATAGCTGGCCCATACCAGCTTCATGTAATCACGTGAAACTTTGCTGCCATTTGACAATTGACAGATATATTCACCGTCAATGTCTATAAAAAGTTCATATAGCCAAGATGGGAGTGGCACAAATCTATCTGCCATGACAGTTTTAGTTCCTTTAATGTGAAGTAAATATATATCGTTTGTTTGGATCATATCGCTTAACTTACAAGCATATGCTTCAGACGGTCTGCAACCGCAGTAAAGCATTAATAAAAATCCATAATACTTTCGATTGCATTTTGCCACGTCCGTAAATGTATTTTGTTCTTCTTGCGTAAGAGCTCTGCGTTTTTTCTTTGTTCCTCTAGGCTTTTCGATAAACTCGGCGGGGTTCCTGCTGATTAGATCCTCCTGTTTCGCTTTCAAAAAGATGAATTGTAAAGCTTGATATACTTTTGATATTTGAGATGCAGATTTACCTTTCTGACGATTAATAATATCTTGGCAATGCATTTGTTTAATGCTCTTTAGCGGAAGCATACCAATGTACTTGTTTATATTTGTATTTACTAGGCAAATAAAATCTTGCTTTGTTTTTTCTGAACAATTGATTTTATAGGTGTTGATACAGCGTTCAGACCAATCTGAAAAACGCATTGAAGAGGAGTTCATATTATTTTCGAGATCGGCTTGTTTTTTCCACATCTTTTTAAATAGAGCTTCTTGAGTGTCTGCTCTTACAAAATATCGCTTACCTTCAAAAGTAAAGGTCTTAGTGTATTTATATTTTTTTGACACAACAACCTCCTCAATTTTTGGGCATAAAAATATCCCTTTATTTGACATTAAGGGACTGCAATGGTACAATTTTGTTGTTCAGACGGGGCTGTACCTTGCAGCCTTACGCATTGCCCTCGGTTTAGGCTGAGGGCTTTGTTGTTAGCTTTGAGCAAAATCTTAATTATAAAAAACTATAATTAACACTTTGGTTTAATTTTTAATTATGGAATGAATTCAACAAGTATTAAATTTAAAAAACTAATTTGAACTCAAACTAATCGAAATAGACAAGTTTGCATGGAAGTTATTTCCAAAAAGGAAACAGATGCATTTCTTGCGAGGAGTTATTATAATTATTTATCTTTCTTTTTAATCGCTTTTAATATTTTGCGTCTATATTCTTGAGCTTTTTCGTCCTCCAAAGCATCTCTCTTTAATACATCTGTTACTAACATCTTATATATCTCTTCATTGGTAACCTTGGTATCAGTAGAAACTTTTTTAAAGGTTCTTTTTATATAATTAATAACATCATCAGAAAGAATAATTTGAGCCAACATTGGAGGATTAACAAGTTTCTTTTGTATGTGGTATTCGCTTAGCGTATTTCCCTTTTTGCTGAGAGCTTCTTTAGAGAGCATATATAGATAACGAAGATGTTCGTTGTTAGTAGCTTTTAAATCATGGATATTGAACTCATATACAAGTTCGTTCTCTACAGGTTTACTAAAGATTATCCGGTACACTTTCCATGTTTCCCCATTAGTTAGTACAACCCAATCAATGCCAGCATTTGAACCATAATCAGTAGCTTGCTTAAGGTGATTGTATTTCAAGTTGGTACCTATTGACTTGACCTCTATTAGGAGTTTTACTTCTTCATTCAATCTGATTGCTAAATCACAAAAAGTCTTTTTTATAGCAAATTCAGATGTTATGTCGTCATATTTATCGTATCCGAAAACATCGGAAAGCATATCAACGATAATTGTGACGGTGTCACTTTCGTTCAGGTCTTGCTTTTCTGCTTTAGTCAAAATGGGTTTGTACTTTTTTAACCCATCTGCAAATCTTGATTTCACTTTAACTGGAACTGTTGCCATAACTACCTCCTAATAGTATTTTTTAAATTATATAGTCGCACGATAAACTCCTATACACTCTCCTACAACCGATACACCCTCGCTATCCGTAACAGAGGGCTCGTATGCAGAATTGCATGGACTTAATATAATTGTATCATTATTCCAAAACACCTTTTTAAGAACAGCTTCGCAGTCAGAGTTAATCCGTACTGCATAAATTTTACCATTTATATAATCATAAGTCTTTTTTATAAAAGCTAGGTCTCCATCATATATACCTGCATCAATCATGCTGTCGCCTCGAACATTAACGCAAAAATCCGCTTTGATAGAGCTGTCTATAAAAAAGTGACCTTCAAAGTTTTCCTCACACCATGTTCCATCACCGGCACATATATCGCCAAGGATAGGAATAGGTCTTGCTGCCGGGAATGATATATTAGTTATATCAGATAAATCTGCATGAGGAATATAAGTTGTCTTATTCGTTCGACCGAGCAGATAATCTGTATCCACATTAAAGAAGTCTGCAATTAGTTCGAGCGTATCAAAATCAGGTTGTCTGTTACCTTGCTCATACATCCCTATGGTACTGCGAGAAATTTTGAGTTTAGCACTTAAATCTTCTTGTGTTAGCCCTTTTGAAACCCTTAGAGCTTTTAACCTATCTTTGAATGTTTCTACCATGTATAGATCCTTTCTTTTTATAAAAGAATAACACGCAATGTGGAAAATGTAAACAATAAAACCACATTTTGTGTTGACACGATTTGTGACTAATGTTATACTCAAAAAAATAGGAGGTAAATATGGATAGTAAGGCAATTGGAAAAAAGTTGAGAAAACTAAGAGGAAATAAAACTATTGCGGAGCTTTCAAAAGAAATAGGAATAAAGCCATCTACAATAGGAATGTACGAAACCGGGGAAAGAATTCCACGGGATGCAATAAAGGTAAAGTATGCAAATTATTATAACTTAACAGTAGGTGAAATTTTTTTTGATGAATAAAGACACGATACGTGGCTAAATATCAAGAAAGGAGCTGCTATGACACGAACAGAGATAGAAAAAGCCTTATATAAATTCAGTCCGGCAATAACCATGAATCTGACAGAAATTGCAAAAGCAAGAAAAAAAAGCAGAGATTGGGCAAGTGCTCTTATGTCAGATTATGTCATTGCAGAAGCAGAAGGAAGAGCAAAGGAATATTACAAAGAAGATATAGCAGATGCTCTCTATAAAAGACAGGGAGGTGCGAGATGAAAATAAAATCAGGAATATCGGCAATATGCATTATAGCTATAGTGTTAGTGCTTAATGGCATCGCTACAGCGATAGAGTTTCCGGGAATTAACGAGCCACAGAATTTATGCGAACCAAAGACAGTCGCAGAGCTAGAAGTAGAGGACCATATAGAGAGAACTGCAAAGAGGTATGGACTGGATCCACACGTAATAAAGGCACTAATTGAAGAGGAGAGTGGATGGTTGTCGTCTGCAGAGGGAGACGATGGGAACTCGGTCGGCTTGATGCAGATCCAGGAACGATGGCATAAAGCGAGAATGCAGAGGCTTGGAGTGACCGACCTGTATAATCCACAACAAAACATAACTGTAGGTTGTGACATACTAGCCGACTTGCTTGGTAAGTATGGGAATTATAAGGACGCTTTGAGCGTGTACAACAGCGGCAATACAAAAGATGGGAAGCAATATGCAGAAAGGATTATGAAGAATGCAGGATTATAAAGATTACGAAGGCAGATGCAAGTATTGTGGCCACACAGAGCTGATATTGTCTGAATCACAAGAGCAGGCAGACGAGAATGTGACAAGAAAGTGCATGTGTGAGGGCAGGGAAAGAGAAGATCGAAGAAACAAACTTACACAAGCCATCAATGACATTTCAAAAGCAGACGAATACCTCAATCTCAAAGAGCTAGATGAAAGTACGAAAGGTCTAGTGCATCGAATTGGAGACATGGTGCTTGACGAAATAATCGAAAAGGCAAGCATCACAGTGCAGGGAAGCACAATCACTATAAAGGGCGGAGCAAAGATAAGAGTTCAGCGAAACGCAAAGACCACTGCACTGATGGAGGTTTAGTAAAAGTCATCAACTGCCTCGTGGTTTTCAAATATTTTTCAAAAGGGGTTAGATATAAAGCGACCGCGAGGCAGTGATCATAAAGGAGTATGTATGTACAGATTAAAAGTCACATTTCAAATTGAGTTGCATGACGAAATGGCAACATCGCCTGCAGACATAATCGAAATGTTTCACAACCGCGAATTTGTTCTAACAAGAGAGGACATAGTGGATGTGTCCGCTGTAAAAATAGAAAAGGAGAGAAGTGATTATGAGTGATTTTAAAGGAGCTCTTTTTCCAAAGCCAAAACGCAAAAAAAGGAAAAGGATGACAAATGGCTACAAGGACAAAGCTGAGAGAGTATGCAAGTACTGTGGGAAACCATACGCAGAAAGGCACGAGCTGTTTTATGGCCCACTGAGACAGACAAGCATTGAATTTGGATTTCAGATTGATGTGTGTCCTGAACATCATAGATGGTTGCATAGTGCGGATCCATCAGGGGTTGAAGAGCGCGACAGACTGCGTGCTGAAACCGAGAGAAAGTACATTGAGGATTTGATGACCGATGGATGTACTTTGGACGAGGCGGTTGAAGCCTGGATGCAAATCATCGGCAAAAACTACTGTGAGGAGATTAATCCATGAATTGCCCACTTTGTGGAATAAGTCACATGGAACAAAAGGAGTGGAGACAATGTCCGCGCGAGCAAGAAACGGTATGCACAAAATGCTGCAGGCAGTGTGATAGCTATAACAAAAGTATGCACATTTGTATGTTTCGTTCGAACATGTCAACTTTTATAAAAGACAATAAGAACAATCCACACAAAATTGCACAGGAAATTATAAGGAAACTAAGAAATGAATAGTGTACAGCTAATAGGAATATTAACAAAAAAACCAGAACTAAGATATACGACGTCGCAAATGGCTGTTGCGACGTTTAGTATTGCCATCGATATACCAACCCTATCTGCTCAGAAGAAAGAGTTCAATGTAACTATATTTGGTAAACAAGCAGAAAACTGCGAGAAGTACCTAGCAAAAGGAATGGTGGTTGCAATCCAGTGCAGACAACAAACGAGCAGCTATACAAATAAGAATGGCGACAAGATGTTCGTTACAAAGCTTGTTGCAGAGAGCGTTGAGCCAATAGGCTGGAAAGACTCAATTGTGAGCTAGGGAAGGAGAAACACAAAGACAACCTTTAGTGAAAACAATCTTCCATATGGATTTGAACAGTTGAACGAAGATGGGCCATTTTAGGAGGGGCATTGATGATCAAGAACAGTAAACTCTATGTCTACATCGAATACGAGGAAACTGCAAAAGGAATCATAGTTCGAAATCATCACGATGGAGTTTCGATGCTAATAAGCAAGAAGAACACAAATCAAGAGATAAGGCAGTTTAAACAAGAAATCATAGACGACATAGTCGAGCTTATGCCAAGCGTTCACTTGAAAGAATGCAAAGTTTGTCATAGAGAATACTACACACAGTACATGCAGCAGCGCAACTGCTCAAAGGAGTGTAGCGAAGAGGCCCAAAGAGAAAGCGACCGCAGGTGCAAACAGAAGAAACGCGAAGAGGAACTCGCAGGAACAAAGGCACATACAAATATAAACGCAGAAATCGCAAGCACAACTGAAGAGGTTCCCGGATTGTCGTATGGCAAAAGAAAGGCTTTGAAATTCATGGAGGAAAACCGTGAGGAACTTTGGGGGAGTCTATATTCAGAAATAAAAAAGGTACAGTAAGAGGAGCAGAGCAGCTGAACTCAAACAATCAACTATACAAGCAGGCAGGCAATGGAGTGACAGTTAATGTAATAAAACACATAGCAGAGAGGATGTAAAAATGAAAGAAAAAGAAACCTTAAATGAATTCAAGCCAGGCGATGTTTTTATATATCGAAATGGCGACAGATACGAAATAGGAAAGGTAAAGGGAATCAAGGATGACACACATTGTTGGTGTTGGTATCACGAAGGAGAAACTGCAGCATCGACTGCCATCGATGTAATGCACAAAATCATGAATGATTTTTGCATAAAGGAAACGAGCCTCGGTGGTGCGGCTGAAGAGGTGAAGTAATGATAAGAAAAGAATTGGAATCACACTTGGGCGAGCATGTAGAAGTAACGCTATTTGATGATTTTGCGTATAAAGGCATCTTGAGAAAAACAGAAGAAAAAATAGAACGTTACGTGAAGCGAAATTATTATTTTTGCGAAGGTGAGCAAGACAATTGTATTTTTAGATGCTCACACGTGAAGAGGTTAAAGCAATTATGAAAGCAATACTAAAATATCCAGGAGCAAAGAACAGATTGGCAAAGTGGATTGTGGAACATATTCCCAAACACAAAGTCTATTGCGAGCCGTTCTTCGGAAGCGGTGCCGTACTGTTCAACAAAGAGCCTTGCTATAACGAGATTGTCAACGATATTGATGACGATGTGTATAACTTCTTCAAAGTGCTGAGAACTGAACCGGGTAAATTGGTCGAGGGAATAAAGCTGACGCCTTACTCAAGGACAGAATATGAAATGGCTTATAGGAGCGACACTTTAGATGATGTAGAGCAAGCGAGACTATTTGCGATTAAGTGTTGGCAAGGTTTTGGATGTGGAAACAAGCACAAGAATGGCTTTAGACGAGGTATAGGAGCGACAAGTCCGAACCCAGCGAAAGCTTGGGGAGAACTGTACGAAACGCTAATTGAAGGAGCAGAACGACTAAAGAATGTGCAGATTGAGCATAAGGACGCAATCGACTTAATACAAAGCCTGCGAGGTAAAGAGACTTTTATTTATGTTGACCCACCATACCTATTAAGCACACGGAACAAGCACTTGTACAATCACGAGTTAGACGACGAATACCATGTAAGGCTTTTAAATGCTTTATGTGAGAGTGATTGTAAGATAATGATTAGTGGGTATGATAATGACCTTTATAACAAATACCTCAAAGAGTGGCGAAAAGAAAGCAAAAATACAACTGCAGAATGTTCGGTTAAACGCACTGAAACAATATGGATGAACTATGAGTACGATGCTCAAGTGACTTTTAGTTAGGTGGGAAAAATGAATAAAACACTCGAATATTTTGAAGGAGAAAAGAAAAGAATAAAAAAGGAATTAGCAAGGAGGCTCAAAGAAATAGACGGATATTATTTTGACCTCGAACACAATTGGAGAGTGATAGAGGCACAAAGGTTGGTCGAACAAATTCAACTTATGACAAATGCCATTGAGTCGATTAAACAAAGAATTGATGACGATTGACAAGAGCTGAGAAGAAAGGATGTAACGATTTAAAGCAAGGAATTAGAAATGATAGGACAGCTTAACATACAAGGAATTGATAAAGTACAAACGGCAATAAAAAGGCTACAAATGTTTGAGCCGGAAGATGGATACTATCTTGCGTTTAGTGGTGGCAAAGACAGTGTTGTAATTAAGGCACTAGCAGATATGGCAGGAGTAAAGTATGATGCTCACTATAGTGTCACCACAGTAGATCCGCCTGAGTTGGTTAAATTTATAAGAGATGTCCATCCAGATGTGAAATTTGAAAAAGCAAAGTATGAAGATGGCTCGCAAATAACAATGTGGAATTTAATACCAAAGAAGAAAATGCCACCGACAAGGACTGTACGTTATTGCTGCCAATTATTAAAAGAAACCGGGGGCGAAGGCAGATTTAAAATTACAGGCGTTAGAAGAGCAGAATCGAGTAAAAGAGCAAAACGCGGAGGGCTAGAAATAAGCGACAATAAAACCACTAAACGAGAAGTTTTAGATCCAGATAACCCCGAACAAGGAATGACTCACATTTGCCAAACTAAAGCACAAAGAATACTAAATCCAATTATCGATTGGACAGACAGCGATGTATGGGAATTTATAAAAGTTTACAACATCCCATATTGCAGTCTTTATGATGATGGCTATACAAGGTTAGGATGCATAGGGTGTCCAATGGCAAGTCGACAAAAAGAAGAACTATCAAAATATCCAGAGATAAGACAAGCATATCTACATGCGTTTAAGCGAATGATTGAAGCGAGAAAAAAAGCAGGCTTGCAAACAGAATTTAAAACTGCAGAGGAGGTTATGGAGTGGTGGATAAATGGATAGCAGAAAGGAATGTAACGATGAACCATTTTAAAAGCAAATTAGACGACTTATTAGACGAACTTGAACACTGTTGTTTATGTCAGCATTCTGAAATAGCAGATGACATTAGAGCAAAGATACATAAGCTGGTGGAATGCAGGTGGAACAAGCTTATTTTTACAAGAAATAGCGATGTAGAATATATCAACTCAGGCAATCTCTATACCGTAGAGAATCTACCAGAATACGACGAGCAGGTGATAGTTACAAATGGTAAAGATGTGTGGATCGATGCCTTTAATGATATGGGCGATGGTGTATGGCTATCAGAAACAGATGACGACATTGACGGAGTGGTAGCGTGGATGGAGTTACCAGAACCATATAAGGAGGGCTAATCATGAAGTATATAACATATCTTATAATCGCAGCTAGTATAGGTATGACCGTAGCAAATTTAATATATGTTTATGCAATAGTTAGGATGATGAGGAAAAAGAAATGAATAATCACCACACGACACCCAAATTTAGAGTATGGGATAAAAACTTTAAAAGAGTATGTCAGGTAGATTTTATAGACTGTCAAAGACAAATAGCAACATATCATATTAGCGAATTGGCAATCGTCACAAATCCAATAAAAAAGATTATCTTAATGCAATCAACAGGGTTAAAAGATTTCAACGGAGTAGAGATATACGAGGGGGACATATTGTTGAGTAAGGCATCGGAAAATCAAGAGGATTGGAAGAAATGGCAAGTACATTATGCAGATGGTCGGTTTTTAATTGACTACAAGAAAATTCCAAAGGACAAAAGAAAACGAACCAACCTTGAACTAGAAGATTTATGCGAAGACAATATATGGCTTTATGGATTAGTAGTTATCGGCAACATATATGAAAGCACCTATCTAATTGAATCTATATTTGATCAAAGGAGAACCAAAATGTTCATGAATTTACCAAGCAGAGAAGTAGTTAAACAATTACGCAAGGAATACCCTGAAGGAACCAGGGTTAGGCTCATATCAATGCAGGATCCATACGCACCACCACGAGGCACAGAGGGAACTGTACAAGGGGTAGACGATGCAGGAGCAATCATGGTTGATTGGGACAACGGTAGTGGACTACACATACTATATGAAATTGATAAATGTGAAAAACTTTAAAACAAGGAGGAAATCATGAAGAGAGAAACACTAGAGAGAGCGATTGAACTCAAAGCTGAAATAAATCGTACAGAAAACTGTTTAAAGGGCCTGAAAAATAGAGCCTTTTTTACGACAGAATGTAGACTCCGCTTTAACTTGTCGGTTCTGGGTTATCTAGATCAGGGTGGTTTTGAATTAACCGATAAACTAAAAACAAAGATAGAAGCAACAATCCGAGAATATGTTGAAGACCTGAAGAGGGAACTAGAATCACTATAAAAAGCAACAGAGAGGAAAACAATGAAAAGCGAAACAGTAATTTACTTGAGCGGGAAGATAACCGGACAAAATAACTACAAAGAACTATTTGAAGAGGCAAAGAAAGATGCCGAGGACAAATTTCCAGGAGCAACAATAATCAATCCTGCAGAGATTAGCCTACCTGAAATCTGCGAGTGGGAGGACTATATGAGCATCTGCCTGCGCTTGCTTGATAAAGCCAACATCATATATTTGCTAGATAATTGGTTAGAGAGCAAAGGTGCTCGCAAGGAATACATCACAGCCTTTCAAAAAGGACTAAAAGTATACTTCCAAACATACAGCAGGAGAATTGAAAATGAATAAAGAAATAGAGACCCTTGTAAAACGAGAACTTGAAGAGGCAAACAAGATACACCCACAATTTAGCAGCACCCACGAAGGGTACGCAGTCATCTTAGAAGAGACAGAAGAACTCGCCGAGGAGTCGGAAGAAATCGAAAAGATTATAAGGACGTGGTGGGCATATCTCCGCAAAGACGAAGATATAGATATACAAAAAAGACGGGTTGAAAAAATAAGAATCCATGCAGTCAATGCGGTTAAAGAAGCAATCCAAGTGATTGCGATGTGCGATAAGTTCAAGAATTTATAAAAAACCTACATTATATATAGGAAAAAAGACGAGCTCGTGTGAAGAGCATTGAGGCTTGATAAGAGTATTAACACTAGAGGGAAAAAGAGAGATGGCCAAGACAAAACAACTAGCGATAAAAGAGACATGCGTAGCAGGAAGAACTATTGAACATGTTCTTAAATTTCCATCCGGATGTCACAAAGGAAAGAGGGCGCAAAGAATGAATGCCACACCCGAAAATGTAAAAAAGACAAACGACATCATAGCAGAGAGAAACTTTAGGAGACTAATCAATCATAACTTTGGATATGGATCGGGTCACTATACACTAACGTATGGTCATGACGAGCCAACACCTGCAGAGGCTAAAAGACAACTAAAGAATTTTTTAAACCGCCTCAAGTACGCAATGGGTGATGAGTTAAAGTGGATTGCTGTAACTGAGTACGAGAATAAGAGAATACATCATCACGTTATAATCAACACCTGCGATGCAGAACTTATAAACAAGAAGTGGGGCAAGGGATGGGTTAAGCCAACGCTGTTTGATGACAGTGGGGATTATCACCTACTTGCAAATTATTTGATAAAAGAAACACAAAAAACTTTTAGAGACGAAGATTGTCCAACTAAGCGCAGATATTCATGCAGTCGAAATTTAGAAAAGCCAATTGTTAAGAGGGAGCCAGTAAGTATCGCGGCTCTATTTGACGATCCAAAGGCAATCAAAGGCTACTATATCGCAAAAGACAGCGTAAGAAGATACACACATCCTGTGACTGGACTTGAGTACCTGGAATACACTGAGATAGCCTTGGACAAGCCAAGAAGATATAAGGTATGGCCACGAGGAAAGAAGGTCCGTGCAGAGGGACCTATAAAAATAAGAGAAAGGGAAAAGCAGCTTGGTATTGCCGAGCTCGGTTAGTGTGCAATGAGAGATTACCAAAGGCAAAAGAATAACAAGTACAACCTGCCTACAGAGGTATACCATCAAACGGTATGGCAGATTAGAGACTATTATAGACTAAAAGCAAAGGCACAGGATATCCTCGACGAATGTGCAAAGCTGTCGGATGGGCAACCACGAGGGACTGACATACAAGATATCGTTGCACAGAAGGTCATCAAAAGAGCGGCATTTATAGAAAAAACGAGAGCGATAGAAAAGGCACTCGACACGATTCCGGAAGAATATCAAAATGGGGTGTGGAACAGCATCTTATACTTCGAGAGGTATCCACGCGATGCAGCAGTAAGCACATATGGATCCTACAAGTCAAAATTTATCTACAAAACAGCTGAGAACTTAAAATTGATTTAAAAATTATAAGTTCGGAAACCAGGGAAAAAAAACAGTGTTACTATGATAGTGTGGAACGCGACGGGATAAGGGCAACGTCGCGCCCAATGTATCTCTCAAACTAAAGTGTTTGAAACTCATAATTAACTAAGCAAAGGGCAGTTTTATAGCTGCCTTTTGTTTTGCTTATTTTCAGGAGAAAAAATGAATTACAAGGAAATAGAAATCAGCAAGCTAATACCATATGAGAACAATGCAAGAACGCACAGCGAGGCACAGCTAAATAGAATTGCAGAAAGCATAGCCGAGTTTGGATTCATCAATCCAATACTAATTGACAAGGAGTACGGAATCATAGCAGGTCATGGGAGGATGATGGCAGCAAAACAACTCGGAATAGACAAGGTACCTTGCTTATTTGTTGAGCATCTAAGCGAGGAACAGAAGAGGGCATACATAATCGCAGACAACAAACTCGCACTAGACGCGGGATGGGATTACGACATACTCGAAAGAGAGATGAAAGCACTGCAGGAGATGGACTTTGATTTAGAACTAACAGGTTTTACTGAAGAGGAACTCGCAGGCATAATCAAGCTAGGGACTGAAGAGGAATATGAGGACGACTTCGACCCTGAAGAGGCATTACCTGAAGAGGCAGTCACAAAGCCAGGAGACATATGGCAGCTAGGAGAACATATACTTGCATGTGGCGATAGTACGAACAGCGAGGACATGAAGAGGCTTGTAGATGGCAGAGTGGTAGATTTGATAGTAACAGATCCGCCATATAACGTAGCATACGAAGGCAAGACAAAGGACAAACTAAAGATTCAAAACGACCATCAATCGACCGACAACTTCACAACCTTCCTAGAGGCAGCGTTTAAAAACATGGCCGAATGGCTAAAATCTGGGGGGGTGGTCTACATATGGCACGCAGATACGATGAGGAAGGCTTTTTTAGAGGCAATAGAGCAGACCGACTTATCGGTACACGAGGTACTTGTGTGGGTCAAGAACACAATGGTGCTAGGACGACAAGATTATCATTGGCAGCATGAACCATGCCTTTACGGATGGAAAGAAGGAGCTGCACACTATTTTATCGATGACAGAACGCAGACAACAGTAATGCAGTATGACAAGCCTGCGAAGAGCATCGAACACCCAACAATGAAACCCGTGGAATTGATAGCAAAACAAATACAAAATAGCAGCAGAAAAAACGAACTTGTTTTAGATCCATTTGGTGGAAGTGGCACAACTCTTATAGCATGCGAACATCTGAAGAGGAAGTGCTTAACAATGGAACTAGATCCAAAGTACTGTGACGTCATCGTAAAACGATGGGAAGAGCTAACGGGACTAAAAGCCGAAAGGCTGACATAAAATGACGGAAGGAGGGCATTATGGCAAAAGGGAAATACGACGAGTGGCGCACCAAAGAAGGGCTGTTAAAAATCGAGGGATGGGCGCGCGATGGACTTATAGATGAGCAGATAGCTCACAACATTGGAATATCGAGAAAAACACTCAACGAATGGAAGAATAAATATAGTGACATTCGTAACGCCTTAAAAAAAGGCAAGGAAGTTGTGGACATCGAGGTCGAAAATGCACTCCTCAAAAATGCACTTGGATATGACTATGAAGAGACAACGATAGAGGTTGATTCTAAGGGGAAAAAACGAAAGAAGATTATAACCAAGCATGTGCAGGGAGACACCACTGCACAGATTTTTTGGTTAAGAAATAGAAAACCACACTTGTGGAGGGATACGCGTAACATTGCAGTAACTGCAGAGGACAGCACAAAACTAGATGCCATTATGACACAACTAGGAGGCGAGGGCCTTGAAGAGTAACTTCCCGCTGAGCCAAAAGTATATAGATTTTATAAATACGACAGAGGGAGTGAGTGCTGAGTTCTTAGAGGGGACAACAGCATCGGGAAAGACGACAGTTGGGGCATCCGTCAAATTCATGCGCATGGTATCTAAAAGCAAACAGAAACTGCATATACTTGCAAGCACAACAATCGGAACGGCCGAGAAGAATATCATAAACCAGGACAACGGTATCCTTGATGTACACAAGAACGCAGAATACAAGGGAAATGGCGACAAGGAGAACAAACTATCTCACATAAGGTTTGAAGACAAGATCATCTATGTATTAGGCTACAACGATGCACAGAAGTGGAAGTTAGCACTTGGAGGACAGTATGGCTGTGTCTTTATAGACGAGATAAACACAGCGAATATGGAATTCGTGCGAGAGGTGTCAGTAAGAAACGAATATCTATTAGCGACACTCAATCCCGACAATCCTGCACTGCCTGTATACAAAGAGTTTATTAACCACGCGAGGCCTTTCAAGAAGTACAGAGCGGATGTTCCTGAAGAAATATTAAAAGAACTAGTAGAGCCGCCAATTCCTGGATGGAGGTATTGGTTTTTTAGTTTTAAAGACAATGCAAGCCTCACTGAAGAGGCTATCGAAAAAAAGAAACAATCTGCACCGCCAGGGACAAAGTTATACAAAAACAAGATTCAAGGCTTGCGTGGAAGAGCAACGGGCATCGTTTTTATTAACTTTGAGCAAAAGAAACACACCATCAAGGCTAGTTATCTAAAAGAGCAAATAAAACGAGGAGAGGTCAAGTTTGCTCGTTTTACTGCAGGGCTAGACACAGCGTACTCAAGCAAGAGTCCTGATACGATCTCGATGATATTTCAGGGCATAACAACAAATGGTGTATTGATAACGCTCGATGAAGAGGTATACAACAACGCGTCAGTAGACATCCCAATCGCGCCATCGGACACAGCAGAACGATTTGTCAAATTCCTCGAAAAAAACCGAAAGGAATGGGGGTTTGCTAAAGATGTGTTTGTGGACAGTGCGGACCAGGCAACATTGACGGAACTGAACAAATACAAGCGAATACACGGAAGTATATACAACTTCATCGGTTCGTATAAAAAGACAAAGATTATAGACCGAATAAATCTGCAGATTGGATGGATAGCGCAGGGCTTATATCTTGTATGCGACCACTGTATCAATCACTTAAAAGAGATAGACACATACAGTTGGGACGATAAGAAAGACATACCTGAAAATGGAAACGACCACACAATCAATGCATCGCAGTATGCGTGGTTGCCATATAAGGAGATCATCGGAAAGGAAGAAAGACAAAGTGGGTTTGATGAATATGATTAAAACCGGATTAAGAAATTTTTTAGAAATCGAAGATGCAATGCCTGGAGTAATCAGGATAACTGCTGCAATGACATTTGAGGACAACGCGGCAAAGAACCGCATATGGTATAGAGGCGATGCATACGAGCTATCGCAACTATACACACAGATTCCAAGTCCTAATGCAAGCGTGTCATTTTGGGGAGCAAGGTCAACGCCAGGAATGGAAATCAAAAGGATACACACGGGATTACCCGGTCTCATAGTTGACACACTAACAAGCATTACTTTGACCGACCTAAACGCAATCGAAATCAAATCAAAAGACATCGAGGAGCGATGGGAACGAATAGCAATAGAGAACAACATCAAAGAAGTTCTAAAAGAGGCAACAAAAGAGGCGCTATATATAGGCGATGGTGTTTTTAAGATAGGATTTGACCCTGAAATAAGCAAAATGCCAATCGTTGAGTGGGTGCCAGGTGACAGAGCAGAACTAGTATTCTATCGCAAACGACTCAAAGAGGTTATAGTAAAGACATTTTTCACAGAGGAAAAACGCAGCTATACACTCGTTGAGCGATATGGATATGGATATCTAACGAACGAGTTATATCGCAACGAGCACAAGGTAGATTTAAATAGCACGCAGTTTACGAGCAAGCTATCGGATTACACATTCGACAAGAAACTTATACTCGCTGTGCCTTTTAATATTTATGGTTCAAGCAAGTGGGAAGGAAGAGGACAGTCTATATTTGATCGCAAGACAGACAGCTTTGATAGTCTGGACGAGGCTTGGTCACAATGGATGGACGCGTTAAGAGCGGGCAGGACAAGGGAGTATATTCCTGAATGCTTTTTGCCACGCGATCCAAATACGGGCATGGTGATGAAACCTAATGCATTTGACAATCGTTTTATAAAGACAGACACAGACAATCGCGAGGGAGCTACAAATAAAATCGAGATTGAACAACCGGCTATACCGCACGACAGCTATTTGTCGACATACATCACCGCACTAGATCTAGCATTGCAGGGAATAGTTAGTCCATCGACACTTGGTATCGATGTTAAAAAGCTAGACAATGCAGAGGCACAGAGGGAAAAGGAAAAGGCGACACTATATACACGAGACGCAATCATCGAGGCACTTTCGACATGTATACCAAAGTTAGTTAGCATGACAATCAATGCGGCTGCTGTGATGGAGAAGAAACCTTTTGAAGAAGTAGAAGCAACAGTTACATTCGGAGAATATGCAAACCCATCATTTGAGTCACAAGTAGAAACTATCGCAAAGGCAAAGTCAGGCGGCATTCTAAGTATAGAGGCGACGATCGAGGAATTATATGGAGACTCAAAAACAGAGGAATGGAAAGCTCAGGAGGTGCAGAGGCTAAAAGCCGAGCAAGGGTTCATAGATTTAGATGAACCATCCGTGAATGATTCACTTGGAGGATTCACTGTGGAGGGGTTAAAGACAGAAGGATAGAGAGATGGTAATCGTACACATACTAAAGCGCGTATACCAAATGAGAAATGCAGAGGCAGAGGGATTGCTAAAGATAGCGTCCGATTCTGTCTCTTTTGGTATTTACGCAGTAAGGAAGGACAATCAAATCCAAATGCTAAACATTAAATGCGAAAGCAAAACGCAGCTCAAAGCAGAGATAAGGGCATGGAAGAGGCAAGGATACAAGGTATACAGCAATGGACTATGATGTAGCAAGGTCACTCGCGCGAATCGAGGACGATATCACAGCATCGCTTATAAGGAATCTAAAGAACCATAGAGCACAGGAAACTGAAGAGGGACTAGAGTGGGTGCAATGGCAAACAGTCCAACTGCAGGAACTAGACAAGTTCAAACGCAGATACGCAAAGAAACTGAATAAGGAATTTAAGCGAATCAACCCACACATAGACGAGGCAATCACCGAAGCGTTTAATCAAGGCAAGATGGATGAAGAGGTGGCAATCCTGGAATCCATCAAAGAGGGAAAAGGCAAAGGGAAGGCATACCGAAGAGGATCGTCCTTTTTTCAAAAGGACAACAAAATAGAGAAGATTATAAACGCAACCACAAACGATATGGAGAAGGCGGAATACGCAATCCTTCGAAGAGCGAACGACCAATATCGAAAGATTATATTTGATGCACAAATGTATGCAGCAAGTGGAGCAGGAACATACGAGAAGGCAATCGACATGGCAACCCACGACTTTCTAAGCGCAGGGATAAACTGCGTGCAGTATAAAAACGGAGCAAGGGTCAGTGTGTCAAAGTATGCTGAGATGGCCATAAGGACAGCAACAAAACGAGCATACTTACAAGGGCAAGGGGAGATGCGCCAAGATTGGGGCATAAGCACAGTCATATTAAACAAGCGCACGAGTGCATGTCCATTGTGTGCTCCTTTTGTTGGCAAGGTATTTATAGATGACGTATGGAGTGGAGGAAAAAGCAAAGATGGGAAATATCCACTGCTTTCGTCCGCTATTGCTGCAGGGCTTTATCATCCTAACTGCAAGGATTCACATACAACGTACTTTCCGGGGGTAAGCACAAAGCCGGAACGTCTCAAAAGACGAGATCTAGTAAAAATGGAAAGAGAGGCAAAGCGTGAATCAAAAGCAACATACTGCGAGAGGCAGGCGGAGAAGTGTGATAGGCTTGCTAGGTACTCTTTAGACACAGACAAGCAGAGGACATTTAGATCCAGGGAACAGCAGTGGATTGAGAAGAAACTTGAATATAGCGAAATGGAACAGGCTCATATAAAAGACGATGGGAAAAGAGACGCGGGTCATGTGAATCTTGAACTTGTGAATACACATGAATTCCACAAAAAGTTTGAAGAGATAGTAAAAAGTAAGGCAGTGAGTGAATCAATGTACAACGAAGCGATGAAAATACTCGAAGCAAGAAATAATACTCTGTATGAGGAAATCGTAGCACTAGACGCCCGCACGGGTGAAAGGCTTGTTAAAAATACAATGGCAGTCGATGTGGGGAAAACACATGCATGTGGCTTTACTATACCTGAGAGGGACTTTCTTGAGGGGAGGGGAAAGCCATATGAAGTTTTACATAATCACCCGAACAGCTCTTATCCATCTAAAGAAGATATAAAAAAACTGTTTGATAGGAAATGGCAGAGTGGATCCACTATAATTTGTCACAATGGTGATATATATCGCATAGGCAAACTAAAAGAAAACAAAAGTATTGATAAATTGATAAATACGATATATACTGTAAAAAAAGAAGAGATGATAGGATATCCCGCAGGGGCAATTGAAGAGGAAACTAGTCGAGAAATAGTTAAAGCGCTAATCAAATCAAAACACATAACTTTTGTAGCGAGGTAGGATATGTTAAAAGAAAACAATGGGGTAACGCTTGATCTAATAGACGATAGCAAGATGCCAAGTGCAGAAGAGTCAAAGAAGATAGTAATACCCGAAGATCTAAGAAAAAGAATAAGTGAAAGGATAGACAAAGAACTACACGAATTAGGCTATTATTAAATCAATAAATTCATGTGAAAATATTAAGCATCGCATAGCGCGGTGCTTTTTTAGTGGAAAAAGGAGGATCATATGAAATTATCAGACACTATCGACTTGATGAACAGCGCAGACTATAAGGACAGATTCTGTGCAGAGTACTATCAAATAAAGGAACGCTACAACAAGTTGCACAGGCTTGTAATCAAGCTCGAAGCAAAGACAGCAGAATTCACGCCAACGTGTGGCATAGACTTGCTCAAAAAGCAAAAGGCAGCTATGGGTGAGTATCTGTACTGCTTAGAGGTGAGAGCGGAAATCGAAGGAGTCGATCTTACGAAAAAGCAGCCATGTCAGGAGAGACTGCACAATATCGATGCAGGCACTTTAGCTTCAGCAACATAAAATAACAAAGAATATTTAGGATTAGGAGGAAGAAAAAATGAAACACGAAGAGTTTATAAAACTTTGCGCAAGGAAGGTCGCAGAGTACGAAAACAACAGAAAGGACATCAACGTCCAAATCGATCGTGATAATGTATTTTGCGTGTGGTCATGCAAGACGCTGCAGAATAGCAAGTGTCTGATGTCGGCACCGCACAGGGGTGCAAAGTATTACGAATTCACCCACAATGGAGACAAGCACGAAGTATACATGGATGTGTACAGCAAGGATATTAACATCCCGTTTGCAGAGGACGGAACACAAATCACAACAAGAATACGATAAACCAAGAAGGCACATAGCTTTCTTTTTTATGGTCCGAAGACTTAAAACTACACGGAGACACCGTGCGACAACTGAAGAGGGAGACACCCTTATAACTGAGAACGAGAGACACTCGAAAAACTGAAAGGAAAGGTATTACAAAATGGCAGATGGAATCAACACAACACAGAACCAAGCAAACAGCGAAGGCAATCAGAATCAGGCAACACAGAATAAAAATGCAGGCGAAGGCAATCAGGGAACAACAAAGATTGACTTTGACTATGATAAACTCGCAGGCATAGTAAGTGGAGCACAGACTGTAAAGGAAGAGGCAGTGCTAAAGAACTACTTTAAGCAACAGGGATTAAGTCAGGAAGAGGTAACGCAGGCTATATCGCAGTTTAAGGCGCAGAAGGAAGCAAACACGCCCGATGTTCAAGCCTTAGAAGAAAAACTAACACAGGCGCAGACAGTGGCTCAGGCAGCCCAAATAGACAGTGCACTGCAGATTGCAGCTCTAAAGGGCAACGTCGAAATAAACAACCTGCCTTATGTTCTAAAGCTTGTGGACAGAAGTACGCTCACAGTAGATTCTACTGAGGACGATTATATCGCAGCAGTGAACAAGGTTTTGGAAGATGTACCAGCTCTCAAAAAGACGGATGAGCAGGGTGCAGGATTTCAGCAAGTAGGCGCAGGAGCAACGGGGGGAACAAACACCTCACAAGCTGATGCGCTCAAGAAGATTTTCGGTAATTAGAAAGAGAGGAATTAAAAATGGCAGTATATAATTACGCAGAACAGTTTTCGCCGGAGCTACAACAGAAGTATTCAAGGGAGCTAACATCATATGCACTAACACAGTCAAATCCTAGAGTAAAGTTTTTGAACGCGCAGACAATCAAGCTCCCATCAATCACGGTTTCAGGCTATAAGGATCACAATCGCCAGGGGGATGGATTCAATTCAGGAAACCTGACAAACGAGTGGGAGCCTAAGAAACTCACACACGACAGAGACATTGAGCTAAGAGTAGATCCTATGGACGTCGACGAAACAAACCTCGTCCTCGAAATGGCAAACGTCCAGAATACGCTCGAAACAGATCAGGCAATTCCTGAAAAGGATTCGTACAATTATTCAAAGCTCTATGCAGAAGCAAAGACATATGCAGCAAACGGAGCAAGCATTGTCACAACTGCACTCACAGCCGCAAATGTACTTGATTGGTTCGACGAGGCAATGGAAAAGATGGACGATGCAAGTGTTCCATCAGAGGGCAGAATTCTCTATGTAACACCTACTGTGAGAAAACTCATTAAAAAGGCAGAGGGAATACAGAGAACGATAGATGTAACATCCGGCAACAAGAACATCGACAGAAACGTACATAGCATCGATGATGTCGAGATTGTAAGCGTACCATCTGCTCGTATGAAGACAAAGTACAACTTCACAGAGGGAGCAGTTTCTGCACCTACAGCAAAACAGATTCGTGCAATCTTGATTCATCCTTCATGCGTAGTAGCAAGAGGCAAGTATTCTTATATCAATGTATTCACACCAGGCCACGATGCAAAGACTGCAGATTCATATTTGCTACAGAGCAGATTCTACATGGATCTATTCTTGATTAAAAACAAGGCAACAGGTGTTTGCATCAACGCAGAGGCAGAGTAGGAGGTAAATCATGATATACGCAGAAAAAGATAACAAAGTCTATGTAATCAACGAAACAGAGAAGGACTACTATCTGAAAAGAGGATTCAATGTTGTTGATGAGAGTGGCGAAACTATCGAATATGGAAAAGGCAACGAGCAGGTAATTGCAGCAGAACTCAAGGCAGAGAACGAAAAACTCAAGGCAGAGAACGAGGAGCTAAAGAAAGCAATCGAAGCTTCAGAAGAGGGAACTGCAGAGGCACCTGAAGAGGGAAAGAACACCTCGAAGAAATAAGGGGGGGTGATAGCATGTATGTTGATAAAGACTATTATATCAACACATATGGTGGCAAACTCCCTGAAGAGGAAGTGCAAAGGTTCGTTACAAGCGCAAGCGAGCACATTGATTCTTTGACATTTAATAGGATTAAAGGGTTAGGTTTTAACAACCTGACCCTTTTTCAGCAGGAGAAAATAAAAAGGGCAATATGCAGGCTTGCAGATTTCGAGTACGAGAACGAGGATCTAATACAATCAGTACTAGCCTCGTACAGCATTAATGGTGTGTCAATGTCGTTTGGGACATCATGGAATGTAATCGTACAAGATGGAGTGGCATTACCTCGTGACATATATAGCCTCATCAAACAGACAGGGTTAGCAAGGAAGGTGATTTAAAATGAAATATCCATGCCTTGTAATGAAGAAGGTATGCACAACGCCCGTTCACGTAGAAATCACTGAAGAGGGACTTACTGAAGAGGGAGCGCCAATTATGGCAGTCACAAAGGATCTAAAGTGCAACTATCAAGATGTGGCAAAGGAAATTCTAACCGCACAGAAGAAGATAGTGCAAATCACAGGTTCGGCATACTTCCAAGGCGATATCGCTCCGGGAGTCGCAGTAATAACGGGTGGCACAGCCACTGTACATGGAGAGACGCGCAAGATTGCATCAGGCATGAAGGCGCGTAATCCTGATGGGAGTGTTAATTACACGAGGATAGATTTGGAGTAGCATGTTATGGTTGCAGATTCTAAAGTTAGGATAGATGGTCCCGCAATCGCAAAGCTGAATAAAGCATCAATACAAGCGTTAGAAATGACTGCAGAGGCCCTGCATACGGAAGTGGTACAAGCACAGGTCGTTCCGAGACAATCGGGAAACTTACAGAATGAATCATTTTCGATAGACAGAGAAGCGGCAAAAGCAGGAGAGATTAACTTTATTCACAACGCAGTGTATGCAAGACGACTATACTATCACCCTGAATACAAATTCGATAAAAGTGAAAATCCAAACGCAAAGGGCAAATGGTATGGAGACTGGCTACCGGGAGGTTTAAAAGAGAACTTCGCAACAAAGACATTTGCATCGTTTTATAAGAGATTAACGGGGGTTTAAAAATGCTAGGATTAGCAGACATTAAAGATTGGCTCAAAACATTCAATGCAGCTAAGAACTACTATGTAGGAAAACTCGACAACAAGAAGGAGAGTTCAGTAGGGGTATATCAACGCAAAGACGAGCGTACTCCTAACATAGCAATTGGTGGCAGAGAAAATGCGAGTTTTGAGGTAAAATCAATCAGCATACTACTGCACCACAACAACAATGCTGTGGAGACTGAGAAGAGAGCAATGTACTTATACAATCAAATCATGGAGCAAAGTAAAAGCGAGGTAGTGATTGGCAAGCACAGAATCAATGTGATTGAATTGCTACAGAACGAGTCGATTGATGTTGGAACAGATGACAACGGAATCTATGAGCGTGTCATAGAAATGAATTTATATTACGAGCTCAAAGAAAGAGAGGAAGAGTAATGGCAAAGAAAACGGGAGTATATCCAGTATATGAGAACCAATTCCAGGTAAACACTGGTGCAGCGGCAAAGGCAGGCACAGATGGAAAGAGTGTGACTGGTGGTACATTTGTACAGATTGCGGACATGGAAAGCTTCTCCGTGTCTTTTGATAATGGCGTCGAGGAATGGAAACCTTTTGACCAAGAGGGATGGGCAAGGCGATTGATGACAGCAAAGAGCGTGACCATTTCTGTAAGTGGCAAGAGAAATGTAGGCGATGCAGGTAACGACTATGTGGGGGATCTTGCGTTCAAGAGTGGCCGAGATTCAGAAGCAGACTTTCAGTGGACATTCCCTGATGGAACGAAGGTCGTATTCCTTGGCGCAGTACTAAACATCAAGGAATTCGGAGCAGGCGACAGCACAAGCGTTGCACCACTCGCATTTGAGGCAATGAGCAATGGTAAGCCGATCGTTATACCTGCAGTGTAGGTTAATACTGAAGAGGGCGAGAGCCCTCTTTTTTATGCGTTTTTGAAACGAGGAGGAAAAGATGAGATATACAGCACTAATACCATTTATAGATGCAGATGAGTGAAAACCGTATCGACGAGCTTCTTGGTGATGACAACCGCGCAGGCATGCCGATTATAGTTGAAGAGGATGAGGAGGAAGAATACGATGGCAAAAGTTATTGATATCACGGAGAAACTAAATTTCGATGAAAATCCAAGAATCAAAATCAAGAATGTTGAGATAGAGGTTAATGCAGATGCAAGTACAGTTCTTAAAATCATGCAGGCATCAGGAAAACCTGAAAAGGAGTCAATTCCTGAAATGTACGAGCTACTTTTTAGTTCGGAAGACAGAAAGAAGATTGACAAGCTAAAACTCAAATTCAAAGATTTCACCGCACTAATAGAAACAGCTATGGATAGTGTGGTAGGGGAAACAGACACCGTGGGGGAGTAGACGAGCCATACTATGATTTAATTGAGGACTTCGACCTTATCATATCCTCCATGCGAACGCAGTATGGACTATCTCTATATAGTGAGGAATTCAAAAAAATGAAATGGCCTGAATTCAAATCACTACTTGCGGGATTGTCGGCCGAAACGCCACTTGGTCGCATAGTGCAAATCCGAGCAGAGGAAGATCCACAAATGCTCGAACACTTCTCGCCAGGCCAACACAGAATACGAAATGAGTGGAGAAGTAGGCTTGCTCAATCAAAGACAGATGACGAGCTAATGGCAGCTCTTGAAACCATAAAGAGCGCGTTTGTAGAGATGGCAAAATAAAAGCGAAAGGAGAGCAGATAAATGCATAAGGTCGGAGATATAGCATTAGGCTTAAAACTTGACAAAAGAGGATTTGAGCGCGACTTGTCATCAATGACGGGTCTTGCAAAAAAAGCGGGGGCCTTGATTGCGAGTGCATTCGCGGCCAAAAAGCTGATTGATTTTAGTAAAAAGTCGATACAACTCGGCTCGGATTTGGCAGAAGTACAAAACGTAGTTGATGTAGCATTTCCTGCAATGTCAAAACAAATCGATGACTTCTCGCAGAAGGCGGCTACATCTTATGGCTTGTCGGAAACAATGGCTAAAAGGTACATTGGTACATTTGGAGCAATGAGTAAGGCTTTTGGTTTTAGTCAACAAGAAGCATACGAAATGTCGTCCACGTTGACAGGACTTGCAGGCGATGTGGCATCTTTTTACAACATTAGTCAGGATGAGGCATATACAAAACTTAAATCCGTGTTTACGGGTGAGACAGAGACACTAAAGGAACTTGGTGTAGTAATGACCCAAAGTGCTCTAGATCAATACGCAATGGCAAATGGATTTGGAAAGACTACTGCGTCCATGACAGAGCAAGAGAAGGTGGCGTTGCGATATAAATTTGTATTAGATCAATTAGCACTCGCATCAGGAGACTTTACTCGTACATCAGATGGATGGGCGAACCAGGTGAGAATATTAAAACTGCAAATGGAATCCTTCATGGCAAGTGTAGGCCAGGGGCTTATAAATATCTTCTCTCCAATCTTGCGATGGATCAATGTTTTACTGGGCAAACTAATGACGCTCGGAAACGCATTTAAGGCATTTACAGAACTTATTACAAAGAAAAAATCGACAAAGGGTGCAGGTATAGGGCAAGTAGCAAAAGACGCGGACAGCGCAAGCAGTGGGCTTGAGAGCGCGGCAGACGGAGCAGATAGCCTCGGAAAGGCAGCAGACGGAGCAGGTTCTGCGATAAAGTCCGCGGCGAAAGAAATGAAAGCCCTTATGGGGTTTGATAAAATAAACAAGCTCGATGACCTTGCTGATAGTTCAGGCGGCGGTGGTTCAGGTGGATCAGGTGGATCCGGCGGTTCAGGTGGAGGCAAAGGAACGTCGAATCCACAAGGAGCAGATGTCGACATGGGTAAACTTGCCGAGGGCGATGGATTATCCGAATATGGCAAAGGGCTGCAGAGGATTATCGAATATGTTAAGCGTCTAAAGGACTTGTTTGCAGATGGATTTGAAGTGGGATTAAACGGAAATAGTCTCGCAAAAACATATGAGAATATAGAGAGCATTAAGAAATCAATAATTGGAATATTTACAAGTGACGAGGTCACAGTTGCTGCGGATATCTTTGCAAAGCATGCGGCATTTAGTTTAGGAAAGATAGTTGGATCAGCGGCATCGATAGGCATATCAATAGCAGAAAATATAACTGGTGCAGTAGCACGTTATTTTGAGGGAAGCTCGGAATTCATCAAAGAAAGCATAGCAGGATGGTTCAGGGGAGCTACAAAGCTTGTTGATGTTGCAGGTGATGCGGCCGAACTAATCGCTACAGTAGTGGAATCAATAAAATCAGAAGGTGCGGTCAAGTTAACATCTGCAATAATAGAGATTTTAGCGAATAGCTGGCTTGCATCAAAAGAGATGATGGTAAAGATAGGTTCAGATCTATTTTCTGCAGTTGTAGAGCCATTTGTGAAAAATAAGAATCGCATCAAAAAAGTATTTGAGGATATATTTGGAGCGCTTGGTACTGCGGCAGAAAGCATAGCAAAATCAGTGACAGCACTTTGGAATACAATCCGTAATGTTTACGACGAAAAGATCGGACCACTGTGGGAATCAGTCGAAAGTGGTCTCACAAAGATAGTGAGTAAGCTATTAGACGTGTGGGATAAGTACATTGGACCGGTTGTATCAAAGATTGGGAACGGTTTTGCAGAGATGTGGACAAACTATGTTTCACCTGCGCTGCAAAGCTTAGCACGTTTGCTTGGTGATGTGGCGGATCTAGTAAAAGTAATCTGGGAAGAAATACTTCAACCGATTTTATCGTGGCTGATAGAAGTATTGGGGCCAATTGTTGCCGCACTGATTGACACTGTTTGGAACAACCTAAAAGGGTTCTTTTCTGCGGCCGCACAAATATTCAAAGGCTTGCTTGATATACTAAGAGGAGTCATAGAATTTTTGACAGGAATCTTTACAGGTGATTGGCAAAAGTGCTTTGATGGAATAAAACTCATTGTTGGTGGGTTCAAGGATGTTATATTGGGGATATTTCTTGCAATTTGGACAAGAATAAAGGAAATATTTACCCCTGTGATAGTTTTCTTTAAGAGCATTTTTTATGCAGCAAGAGATCATATAAACGCAGCGTTTGAAACAATTGGTACATGGTTTAGTAACAAATGGGCTGCAATCAAATCCGTATTTACGATAGTTCCGGAGTGGTTCAGAAGTAAATTTTCAGGAGCATATGAGGCGGTAAAAGGTGTCTTTAGTGGAATTGCAGGTTTCTTTGGAGGCATTTGGAGCACAATCAAATCCGTATTCACACATGTTGGAACCATGGTTGGTAACGCAATTGGTGGTGCAGTAAGAGCGGTTATCAATGGAGTACTTGCGACAGTAGAAAACACAATTAATAGAGGCATAGGGCTTTTAAATGGTGCAGTAAGACTGATAAACAAATTACCGGGAGTCCGCATAGGTGGATTTAGTTATTTGAGCTTGCCAAGGCTTGCTCAAGGTGGTTATGTCAAAGCAAACACACCACAGCTTGCTATGATTGGTGACAATATGCACTATGGAGAAATCGTAGCGCCTGAGAACAAACTGCTCGAAATGGCAAAGCAGGCGGCTGCTCTTTCCAAGGGAGGGGACAACCGAGAAGTGGTACAACTGCTTCAGCAACTTCTCAAGGCAGTAATGTCGCTAAACTTAACCCTCGACGGACGAAAGGTGACAAAGGAAATAGTGGAAGTGATTAACAGCATCACAGTCAACACGGGCGAATGTCCACTTATAGTTTAGGAGGGCAGAATGAACGAGATTACAATAAATGGAATAAGGCTCGCATCCCCTGTGGAAATCACTGCAGCAGATGAGATCATATGGTCATCAAGCACGGGCCGTAGCGCAAGTGGAATCATGGCAGGTGATATCATCGCTGCAAAACGAAACATATCAATTAACTGGGGAATACTGACTCAGGCGGAATTAAATAAAATAAAAAACGCACTATCAGGAACCTTTTATCCGTGTGTGATTTTAGGAGAAACACTGACGGTGTATCGTGGCACATTGCAATACAGCTTGCTCGGTACACTAAGCGATGGCGTGACTTATTACAAAAGCGCATCAGTGTCCTTGATTCAGCAGTAAGGAGCAATTATGATCAGTAAAAGCGCAGCTTATAAAACAGCAATAGACAGCACAAGCAGGATGTTTGATTGCAAACTAGTCCTTAATGGACAAACTTACACCAAGAAAGATATCGTTAGCTTTACACTTGAAGAGGGGTTAGGTGGAGACAAACAACTCCCTCTTGGTGGAGGCTACATCGCCAGTCTCACTTTAAAAATAAAAAGAATAGTCGAGGGCTTGCAGGAGATGCTGCCGAGCACCTTGGAGATATCAGTAAAAAAAGACGATGGGAGTTACGAGCCGGTTAAACTAGGCTCGTTTTTTGCCGTTGGCATAAAGCTTGACAGGAATTCGATTTATACAGAGATTAAACTCGAAAACGAGTTTTGTAGGCTTAGTGGCAACTATGAATCAACATTGCAAATGCCAACATCGGCACGAGCAATCTTGCAAGAGATTGTACTAGCGACAGGAATTCATACAGTAGATGGATTGACAATCATTGATGATGTCATCAATACCATACCCAAAAAGTGCAGCTACAGAGAAGCGATTGTATATATAGCACAACTCAATGGAGCATTTGCTATTTTTAACCGCGAAGGAAAACTTGATTTTATAAAACTAAGACAAAGCGGCAAACACATCACAAAGGATATGTACAAGCCATCAGGATTGGTAAGAGGAGAGATTATATATCGATTTAGAGGAATTGAAAATAAACTTGAAGAAGAGAAGAAGGTTATCACTGCAGGAAGCATAGATGGAACTGAACTCAAACTTACAAATCCATGGATGACACAATCAATACTAGATCGAGTTTACAATCAATGTCGAGATTTAAACTACTATCCATACACCCTCGAATGGAGAGGCGATCCTGCTCTAGAAGTTGGCGATTGGATAACAGCGGTATGGGGAGAGAACATAGAAATAGATGTTCCAATCGTGTCGCAAACGCTAACATTTGATGGAGGACTAAGTTCTCACTGCAGTGCAGAGGGGAAGACACAATCGCAGTCATCATATCAGTACAAAAGCCCACTGCAGAGGAAAATCGAATATATTGAAGAACTAGCCACATCACAGGGATTGATGTTCATGGACACAGAGGCACCTAAAAATCCAAAGGATGGCGATATTTGGTTTAAACCTGCTGGAGGGTACGTCGAGCTATGGGAACATCAAGGAGGAAAGTGGGTCAAAAAGGCGGACACTGCAGATGTAAAACAAATAGTAAACAAGATTAGCACAGACGAGGTGCTGACTAAAAAGATATCAACAGCAATCGCAAATGTAATCGAACTAAATGCAAAGCACATCACTGCAGGTGACATAGACCTGCAGAGGATAAGAATTGTCGATGGTGGCAAGGAAGTTCTCGCAGTAAGAGATGGCAAGCTAGTAATCAACTTTGGTAAGGCACTCACAGATAGTATAGATCAAGAATTAAAGAAGGCAGTCAAAACAGGCGCGAGAAATCTATACATAGAAAAGGCGACAACAAGAGGGGTGCTAAACGAAGATGGATCGTTAAGTCCTTCTGCAGATGCAAACACAATGGTGAGTGACTTCATCGAGGTAAAAGGCACTACTGCGATACAGCAGTGGATTCCAAAGCCTGGACAAGTGCAACAGTTTAACCACTGGTTAAAGATAGCAGTATACGATAAGAACAAGGAATTTTTAAGGTTTGAGAACTTACAAGATGGAACAGACAACGTGGCGGTGCAAACATCAAACCTATTTGAGGCAAAAGAAAACGATGCATATATAAAGACATATAGCACATACATAGAGGGGACAAAGACTAAAGTTGAGCGAGGCACTCTATATACCGATTGGACACCTGCTCCTGAAGATGTGGAAGGTCAAATAATAAACAATAGAGAGACGATTATAAAGCAGATGAATAGTCAGCTATTGCAATTACAGACCACTGCAGAGGGTCTTATAGCAGAGGCTATAAAGAGCAGGGTTTCGAACACGGATTTTGGAAACTTTAGAGAGGAAGTACAAAGCAAACTACAAATACAAGCAGACAATCTCACTCTCACATATAACGAGATACAAAGTGGCCTTGAAGAAATTGGCGGGTATATGTCAAATCAACAACTATGGCTCAGGACAAGTGTTAAGGGATTAGAAATTGGAAAGGTGGATTCGGAAGTAACAACACTATATACAAACGACGCATTGAAGTTTATGTATAAAGGGCAGGTGGTAGCTCAATTCACAAATGACTTTCTCGAAGTGCGTAATGTAGCTGTATCGGGACAAATGCGATATGGATCGCAATGGGCGACTAGACTAGGGTCCGAAATAAGAAATAAGCAAGGGAAAGTAATTGGCAACACGCTGAACGATGTATGGATAGGAGGTTGAGATGGCGGGATACTACTTATCAATAGGATTACAACAAGAATCACAAAACATAGCAGGCAATTACTCAAGAGTGACTGCATCGGTTATAATCACCGCAGATGGAGCTTGGGCTAAATCAACCAGTAAATGTGGCGGTACATTAGTGATTAATGGAGTGTCCTACCCTTTTGAATCTACTTACTATATAAATAATTCGAGTCAGCGCTTATATGCAACAACGGTTACAGTTCCACACAATAGTGATGGCACAAAGACTGTGAGTGCATATGCAAGTTTTGATGCAAAACCATCATTTGTTGGATGGCTTACAGCTAGTAACGGACTCACTTTGTCGACAATTCCACGTGGGAGCAAGACAAAAAGCATATCAGGAAGTGAATTTGGTGATACATATACAATAAAATGGGAACCTGCATCGGACACATTCAGACATAGAGTATATTGGCACATTCTCTCCGAAAAAGAACATCCGTGGATATTAGTCAATACAGGACTTATTGATAAATGTTCGTTTAAAGTACCAATAGAACTATGTTCTAAAATACCAAATGACGGACAAACTACTTTGACTGTAAGTTTGGAGACATATGCAGGTGAAACAAAGATATGGGACGAGATCAAACAATACACCATAAAGGTGCCAACTAGTGTTGCACCGACAATCGAATCAAAAACTATCACAGAGGGGAATTCGTCATTACCTGGAGAATTTGAAGGCTTGTGGGTGCAAGGCATATCAAGACCCAAAATAGAAATCAAAGCAAAGGGAATTTATGGATCAACAATCAAATCTATAAAAACTACATTTGAAAAGGCAAGCTATGATGGGGTAGAAGTAACATTCAATCCAATCAAAGCAGATGGGGAGTTAAAATCAAAAACGATAGTTACGGATAGCAGAGGAAGGACGATTGAATACATACACACATACCAAGTCGTGCCTTACCACGAGCCACAAATCAAAAATTTAACATTTACGTTTTGCGATGCAAGTGGACAAGCTGATCCATCAGGAACGTTTATTAAAATAGGCACGAGTGGAAAGATTGCAGAGGTAAGCAATACAAATTTACGAGTGCTTAATTTAAAATGGCGGAAACAGACAGCACAAAGCTTTGCAAATAAAAGCGTTCAAATTAACTCGTATGAGTTTGATACAAGTACGATAATAGGTGGCTTTGACCCGACTTTAACATACGAGTTAGTTGCCGAGTTGTTTGACGCATACTCAAAAAGCGAAGCATCGATGTTCACGGGTAAAATCGTAATGTCACTATATCCGGGCGGCGGTGGAGTAACATTTTTTGATGAGGCAACTGAAGAGGGACTCAACTGCAGAGGCATGCGTTACGACCTTGATGAGGACGAAATAGATTTATTAAAAATTTTTACAAACACACAAAACGGGTTGGTAAGATTGGGGGACGTTTTATTCAAGCTAGGACTTTGCGTTCCAATACAAAAATACAAAGACGGGCAATTTGATGTGGTTAAGTATTCGGATGGATCGTGTGAGGCATCGTGTCAAATAAAACAAATAACACCAATAAACATGGTGCAGTGGAACTCGTGTTGGTGGCGATGGATTGGGAATTTATCCATGCCCGATAATTTATTTAAATCGATAAGCAATGTACAAGTGAGCGGACACTGTAACGGAGGTGTGTACACATGTGGGTCAGGAACTAATACAAAAGTGTTGCAAGTTGTATTGTTGATGCCGACACCCGCATGGGCTGCGAACCAGGTGCCTGCAGAATTACCATTCATAAGAATCTCAGGGAGGTATAAATAAAATGAAAGCGTTGAATATCAATAAAAAAGAAAAGGGTGGTTACAATTTTACAGCTACACGCGAGGATGGTAAAACGGTCTTTGGAGTTTTCGAGGAGAAAGACCTGGCAGGAATAATAAGGATTGTAGACACAACAAAAGATCTTGACGAACAGAGATTGGAATCGCTTAACCTACTTATCAATGCAAATTTAAAGCTCGAAAAGAATAAGAAGGCTGTGGTTTCATTGGTGGAAAGATGGCAGGTGTGCTCTTATTATCCATTAGGACACTATGTTAATTATAACGACAAGCTTTATCTTTCACGCAAGGCGCATAACTCGACATATGAAAATATTCCAGTTAACGATCCGGAGTCTTGGTCCGAAGTAGTGTTTGAGAATGCAAGCGACTATGACAAATGGTATAAGAGTGCAGAGTTTTGGGCGGCAGACAAAACTTATAAAAAGGGCGACATGGTCATCTACTACAACAAGCTATACAAATCACTCAAAGACAAGAATGTCTCAAATCCAGAAAAGAGTGATTGGGAGCTCATCGAAAAGGACAAGTAAAGGAGACATATATGGAAAGAGAAATTTTGATTGCAGTATTTGCGAGCACAGGTTTTTGGGGATTAATAACAGTAATCGTGCAGAGGGTACTAGAGCGTAAGAGCGACAATGCTATGATGATGCGTGGACTAGGACACGACAGAATCTGTAGCTTGGGAGAGTTTTACATCATGCGAGGCTATATCACGAGGGATGAATATGAAAACCTTGTCGACTACCTGTACATCCCTTACAAAGGATTGCACGGGAATGGCACAGCGGAGAAAATCATTAACGAAGTTAAAAAGCTCCCACTAAAGGAGAGCAAAATATAAAATTATCAACCGGGTGGCGAGAGCCGCCTTTTTAATTTAGTTTCAGGAGGTAAGCTATGAAAAACAGAAATTGGAAAGATTGGGCAGTAAAAGCAGGAACACGAGCAGTAAAGACAGTAGCGCAGACTGCGATTGCGACGATTGGAACAACAGCACTGCTGACAGATGTTAATTGGACAGTAGTTGTAAGTGCATCCGCACTCGCAGGGCTACTATCACTGCTAACAAGTGTTGCAGGTTTGCCAGAACTAGACGAAAGCAAAGGAGAATAAACGATGAAAAGATTCGGAATAGACATAAGTACATGGCAGGCAGGTTATCCTTACTACAGAGCAAAGCAGGAAGGGGTCGAGTTTGCGATTTTGAGAGCCGGGTACTCAACTGCAAAAGACGCAGCATTTGACACACACTATGCGTCATTTAAAGCGCTAGGAGTTCAAGTTGGTGCATATTGGTATATGTATGCGACAACACCTGCAGAGGCACTTGCAGAAGCAAGGACATGCTTAAGCGTTATATCCGGGACACAACTCGAATATCCCGTGTATCTTGACCTTGAGGATCCATCTCTAAAAGGGCTCGGCAGAGATACGCTCGATTCACTCGTAAGGACATTTTGTGACGAAATCGAGAGGAATGGATACTATGTAGGTGTTTACACAAATGTTGATTGGTATAACAACTATATTAGTGGTGCGGAACTCAATCAGAAATATGATTGGTGGATCGCATCTTGGGGAACGCAAGAGCCATCAGGACTTGACTATGGTATGTGGCAGTTTGGTGGGTCAACAAACTTCTTGAGGAGTCCACAGGTGGCAGGAGTAACGACAGACCAGAACTACTGCTACAAGGACTATCCAAACATCATGATAGACCTTGGACTAAATGGCTTTAGTCAGAGTGAGCCTGCAGCACCATCTACATCAACAGTAACACCACCATCAACATCAAGCGATTTATTTGCAGTTGGGGACAAGGTACAAGTTGTCCAGGCAGTGCAGTATAATGGCGAGCCATTTGTTGCTTACTTCTCAACATACGATGTAATTGAGGTAAATGGCGATCGTATCGTAATTGGTAAGGGCTCAACAGTAACTGCGGCCGTGAGAGCATCGTCAATCATAAAGGTTGGAGCAGTAAGCACAGGTTCGATCGCAGCGGGCGACAAGGTAAAAGTATTAAATGCGATACAGTATAATGGACAGCCTTTCACTGCGTACTATAATACATACGATGTCATCGAGGTCAGTGGCAATCGCGTCGTGATTGGCAAAGGATCCATTGTTACCGCTGCGGTAAACAAAGCAAATCTTGTTGCAATATAATGGCAAGTAAAGAGGGCGCAGCCCTCTTTTTTTATTGAGAAAAATCAGACAAAAGACTTGCAAGGGTACACATTGTAGTATATACTATGTATATAAAAACAAAGCACGAAAGTTTAAAAAGGAGATTATAAAAATGGAAAAAGGAAAATACACACACGAAGATTTTAAAACAATGGTAAAGCTAATGGAAAATGAAGGCTATGAGTATAACTATAATAGCAACAGCGGAGAACACGATTTTAAAGATGCCCTGGCAGGTGAAATCATAAGCATTAAAGATTACGCAGGCGAAGAGGGTGGCAGTGATTGGGATAAAACCTGCGAGGCAATTGCTGAGTGGTTTAGTGAAATAATACCAGGGATCCACAAGAAGTACGAAGTGTGGATGTTATCAAATGCAGAGGGTATAGGGGAAGAAGAATGGCTTATTATGGCAACAAATAACAGAGAAGAAGCTATTCAGGAGGCACAAGAAAGGCAATCAAAGGTTGAAGGAAAAGAAGGTATTGAACTCAGAACCGATATTTGCGATACAGAGGTCGTATTAGAAGGAATAGGTAGTTATGAATATAGCAATGTAGAGTTTTAGAATTAATCAAGGGTCACCATTAATGCTACAAAGAACAAAAGAGAGCAAAAACTCTCTTTTTTTATTTAGAAAGAATATAAGAAACGATTGTTTTTAAACACATTGTAGAATATTATATAAGTAAGATAAAATATAATAGATAGAGAGGTTACAGTAGAGTTTCAGAAACTGAAGAGGTCATTCATGAAAGCAAACAACGACAATAACAAGATGAAAGAGATTCGCAAAATGACAGGGTATACACAAGAGCAATTTGCAAAAGCATACGATATACCAT
>ERZ773063.209-NODE-209-length-40069-cov-5.308567_pt1 | contig 40069 bp, 38 predicted proteins | sample MGYA00580625_ERZ773063 | MGnify/ENA primary metagenome ERZ773063 (study PRJEB29015, sample SAMEA2738022) | human oral metagenome | biome: human oral; feature: human-associated habitat; material: dental | place: China | collected 2042 ... | reverse complement strand
TTGCCGTGCCGTTATCTGACCACGGTGCACCGTCTGAGGATTTCAACAAGAGACGTGTTAACATACCATCACCACCGAAGAGTTCGTACGGAATGACTTCATTCACCCCCGCTGTAAAGGGACCAGGGTGGTTCGCATTGGCTAGGAAGGAAGCCGGAACATCTGTACCGCCCTTGATATTATCCGCTACAGATTGCTTAGCTTGAGCAAGAGATGGATCTTCTTGCGCTTTTTGACCATTCAAATTCAGATTTACTTGACGTGTTGCGATAACATTGTTCAAATCAGCCTTGCCATCTTTTGTTGCACCGTAAACTGTGACTGTTGCAGTATAGCTGTGCGTACCGTTGGCTTTCAATTGATCCAAGAGCGCTTTACCTTGTTTGCCGGCCGCATTACCATTGAGTGATACTTGGTAGAAATATTTGCCTTTTGGAATGTTGGCAAAGGGTAGTAAGCCAGCGTGTTTTGCCGTGCCGTTATCTGACCACGGTGCACCGTCTGAGGATTTCAACAAGAGACGGGTTAACATACCATCACCACCGAAGAGTTCGTACGGAATGACTTCATTCACGCCTGCTGTAAAGGGACCGGGGTGGTTAGCGTTTTGTAAGAAGGAAGCTGGTACATCGGTACTACCTTTGATGTTATCCGCTACAGATTGCTTAGCTTGAGCAAGAGTTGAATCTTCTTGCGCTTTTGGAGCTACTTCTTTTACAACCGTTTCTGTCGCCTTTTGGATTTTTTTCGTAGCTTCTGCAACGGATTTGCCTACTTTATTTTCTTTTGTAACTTCTTGTTTTTCTTGCACCTTTTTATCTGGTGTTTGAGTTGTTTTGCCAGACAAATCTTGTGAGGGCTTCGTTGTACTTGGTATTTCTTTCTTTTCAGCTGACGAGCTTTCTGTTTGCCCTACTTTCGAATCAAGTATGGATTTACCAGAGTCTGTCGGACTATTTGACGGGGCTGTCGTGACCACCTTGTTTTGCGTACCAACTTGTGCATTTACAGGATTACTAATGAGAATAAAGAATCCACTTGCCACAACTACGGAAGCAACACCTACACTTAACCGACGGATAGACCATTTTGTATATTTTTCATTATTTGAACGATGATTTTTGTCAACCATATTATTTACTCCTTTGATTATCTTTAATGGTTGATTAAAGTTTACCAAGCTCTTATTAACTATCCGTAAGACAAAGTTAAAGTTTTTCTTAAATAAGCATTATTTCTTGCTTATTTATAGAATTTTCACATGTTGTGATATACTAGATTACATGAACAACATTTATTATTTTGTCCGTCACGCGCACTCAACTTACACACCTGACGAATGGACACGCCCTTTGTCACAAAAGGGACTCACTTCCCTCTCACAATTAAAAATATTAGAGAATAAGCCAATCTCTGCTATTTATTCTAGTCCTTACCAACGAGCAATTGAAACGATTGAGCCTTTGGCACTAACTTTTGGACTTCCGATTCAACTGGATAAGCGATTGATTGAACGAAAGCTAAGCAGTCAGCCGGTTTCCGACCAAACATTTGAAACTACACTCAAGCAACTTTAGCAAAATCCTGACAGTTCTCTTCCGAGCGGCGAATCAAATCTCATAGCTCAAAATCGAGCTCTATCATTTCTACAAGAATTAGAAGAAAATCACCAAGATGAACACATCATCATCAGTTCTCACGGCAATCTGATTTGTATCCTGCTCAGCTATTTTGATGGACAAATCCATTATGATTTTTGGAAACAACTGTCCATGCCCGCTATTTTGATATTAAAAGATGAAAAAGTATACTTGCAGTAAGATTCAAATCAACTTTATCTATCAGTCACAAATGATTTTTTCACTAGTGAAACTCCTAAACTATTCCTATTTAGTTTAGGAATTTTTATTTGACAAATGATTTTCCAAATCACTTCAAGCTCTTATACAGTTTCTTTCGCGTTCGTTTCTTCCATGAAAATGGTTCTTGCTCTCCTTTGGGCCGCTCTTGATTCTCAAAACCGCTCCCTTCCAAACTCGTAACTGAATTTTTGGCTAAGTTCCGAATGTAAGCCTTGGTTCTGTCTCGAATAAAGTCTTGCGGTGACTCACCATTTAATCGTAATAAGTTCGTATGAGGTTGCTAGATAAAGTAATAAAAATCCCCTGTCTCCACCAACCGATAACATAAATAATGAACTCCTTGCTTAACCACCCAACTATCTACCAAATACAACAATCGTTGCCGATACAACATTTTCTTTCCTTTAAGTATCTTCAAAGATGACGTTGAATAATAAATTGTTTCATGTTCTGTTTTCCGGATGAGAAGATAACTCCCTATCGGAAAAATATAGAGAAAGAAAATCAACTAAAATTCTCATCGTTTTGAACATCAAATTATGAGACTGCTCTTACCGTTTAAATAACCCATACAACTTGCAACTCTGAGTTTCGGAGGAATACTCACTAACATGTAAATATGATCCGAACCTACATTCGCTTCATGAATCGTCACTCCCTTACGCTCACACAAATCACAAATAATCTTGCCGATACTGGACTTGTATCTGCCATATATAATTTAGCGACTATATTTGGGTGCGAAAACGATATGATAACTACAATTCCAACGATTATGTGATAAACTTTCATTATCCTCTCTCATGAGGTACCTCCTTTATGATCTGATGGGGTGGTGGGGAAACCACTTCTATACTTATCATTTGGGGAGGGATTTTTATTACCTCGCTGGAGGCTCCACGGAACCACTAGCTATGCTAGTGGTTTTCGCAAGACAAAAAGAGAGAATCAGATTGATTCTCTCTAAGGTTTCATTATAATCCACTCATTACAATTGACAAAGTACCAATACTACTAAGGGAATGCTTATGATATTGCAAAAAAAGTAAATCTTATTTAATATTATTAAGATCTTTTAAGATGGTTAGGAATCCATTTACCGTCGGCGCCTACATAGTATTTTCCATTGTCTACCCAAGCGTTTCTAGCCATTTTACCATCTTGCCCGACCCAATAGGTATTGTCAATCCATTGATTTTTCGCTAGAGTGCCATCTGCTTTGTAATAGAACCAATCACCTTTAGCATCCCGTTCCCAACTATTCTTTTTCCCTTGAATATTGAAAACGAGTTTGACAATAGTATTTTCGGTAACTTTATTTTTTTTAGGTAATCTTAGAGTAATTGGAACAGTGTAGTTTCCTATTTTTTTAGGAGAACCGGTTATTTGTGAACCACCACCATTTTTCGTAACTTTTACTGTTAAGCCTTCTGGTAGCTGTTTTCGAACTTGCTCCCAGTCTATTTGAACATCTTTTCCATACCCTAAATAGATTGAAAAGTCTTTCCCGCGCTTAAGATTGAAAGTTTTTTGTTGATTTTCTTTTAGAACTGAAGTTGGTTCCACAAGATTGCTATCCTTGGTTAAGAGAACGGGTTTTTTATTAAGATAGGTATCATAAATAGCATCGTCTGGAGAGACTATAGTTTTGCCGCTTACTTCTTTCCCTGTTTTATCTGTATAATAATAGTGAGGGGATGTTGTAGGGGTGGTATAACTCACTTCTTGATATTTTGTACCGTCCTTATTTGTTTTTATTTCAATTTTATAAGGGGTACGCTCATTATCACCAATATTTAAACCACCTAGGTCAGCAAGAAAAAAGTGGAAATCTTTAGTTTCTTCATTATATCCATAAGTTCGTATCAATTTTTTGGATAAAATATCACCTTTCATATTTTTTAAAATTTCAGTGATATAATTTTGCCCTAATTGTCCTTTGAATGTTGTTCTATAAGTAAATAAAGGCTTTCCAGACTTAACTTCATCTTCTGTTTTCCAAACTTTGATAGTGATATCTTTGTTTATGTTGTTTTGTTTATGTTGCAACAACTTTGAAGTGTTTGAAGATGTGATTGCTGATACAGGAGTTGCAGACATTAAAAATGCTAAGCCGACTCCACCAATGATAAGTGTAGCTTTTTTCATTTTAGACATAGTAACATTTCCTTTGAATTTATAATATAATTTATTATATCATGTGTTTCAATTTGTTTTTTGCATTTTTTGTAAGTTATATGTAAAAATTATATTTAGCTAAGACGAGAATTTTTAATCAAATCTATAGTTGTTTGGTAATGAGGATGCTTTTCGATGATGACTATTATTTTAAGGCTGATTCTTACAATCACAAGCGAATCGAAACAAAATTAAAAGGATTGAGTCCTGTTCAATACAAAACTAAATCCTTTCAACAATTATTTTGGAGTCAGCACACAGTTTTCTGCTTCTTTTTCTGTAAGAATTCGTTACTTATCACTTTGATATTGGGAGTATCCTAATACATTATGTAGATGTTGCAAATCTTCTAGGCTGTCGATTTCGAAAATGCTGTTATGAGAAATGGATTGGATTTTAACGTTTAGGTTAGGGAGCTGCTCTAGAACGATATTATCCCAATAAATATCTGCATAATTTCCTAACTCAAATTTTTTTTCAATTGCTTCTTGTAATAAAGCACCATCTGTAGAATTCCAATAAGAAACTCCGCACATAATAGGTCCTTCTCCATCTTCAATAGTGATATCTGTCACAAAAGAATCACTATTGGTGTGAAGAACCCATTCTTGCTTAAAATTTGTTTTATAAGCAGAAAAATAAGTAGAAGTTTCTAGATTGTTTGACAAAAAATTATCAACTAAATAATTATCGGCATCAATAACATAAGTATTTGATAGATACTGTTTGACTAAATACATTGTATAAAAATTATTATAAATAGCATATTTGTCATTATGTACTAAAGTTACTTGATATTTATCTTTTAAAAATTCAAATTTTTCGGCTAAGTGACCTGTAACAATAATAATTTCATCTATGCCTTTTTCTCGTAAGAAATGGATTTGTCGTTCAATCAAGGTTTCGTCTCCTATCTTGATTAAAGATTTGGGAGTCGTTAGAGTAATTGGTCGGAGACGAGTTCCCATGCCAGCAGCTAAAATAATAGCTCTCATAGTAACCTACTTTCTGATTTATATAATGTTATGGTTCACTCTTTTGAGATGAAAAGAGTACCGATGATAATCATGATACTGCATAAAATCAATTTTAAGTCAAAATGTCCACCAATTAGGAAAATACTAAAAATAATAGCCCAGATGGAGTAGGTGACATTCATTCCGGTTGCTTTGACAGGTCCGATTGTATCAATAGCTTGATAGTAGAAAAGGTAGGATGTAGTACCGATAAGCGCTAAAGCGATGATAGGAAAAGTAATAGGACGACTTAATACGCTGTAAAAATTAAACAAAGCATGTCCTTCAAAAACGATAAAGAAAAAGTAAACGATACTGGATACCCATTGCCGTATGAACAGTGCTTCTTTTGGAGTAATATCATCTTTCATACCATAGGCGCAAATAACGCTTTCTGATGCCCAACCACCAGCACAAATACAGGCCGCGATGAAACCCCAAACTGCTTGTTCATTTAAAGAGTTAAGCTGAGAATATCCTAATATACTGATAGCTAGTACAGATAGAAGCAGTCCTATCCACCCTTTTTTGGTTAAATAATCCTTTAAAAATAGAGCTCCTAAAACGGCAGCCACAACTGGATATAGAGCGGAGATACTTGCAGTATATCCAGCTCCAATTGTATCAATGGCATATAAATAAGCACGCATGCCAATAGGACCGCCAAATAAAGCAGCAAACATTACAAATAAAGCACTTTTGAGTTTGAATTTTGAAATAGTCGTTCGTAGTTCACCTTTTATACCCTGCAAAATTGTTAAATATAAAGCAGAAAATAGATCATGGAAAAAAGCTAGAAGTAACGATGCAGCCACTAAACGTTTGTCAACCAATGAAAATGGAACGGCGAGTAACACCCATCCATTAAAGGCTGTATCTGCTCCCCATAGTAGTCCCGATAATAAACCACTGAAAATTCCTTTACGATAAGAGTTCATGATAATCCTCTCTTTTTTCTTGATACAAGGTCATATTTTTCCAAGCGCGCTCCAGACGGTCTTTTCCATAACTACCAAAGTTATCACCTCTACTTTCTTTAAAAATTGTCCAAGCTGACCAGACAAAATCAGAACAAATTTTATAAGCAAGAACTTTTAATTCAATCAGTGGAGGAAGTTCTTTGGTTTGATAGTAAGTTTCTAGTAACTGTTGCTCCTGAGCATTTGTAAAATTACATTCAATACTATGGTTCGCTAAGTCCCATACAGGGTCATTCATTCCAGAGTATTCCCAGTCAATTAAAAAAGGTTTTCCTTGATTATCTTTAACAAAATTTTCTGGTACAGTATCAATATGGCATGGTTTTTTTTCAATTCCCATTTTTAATAAATCTTTTTCCAAGGATAAAACGAGAGGTCGTAAGACCTGGTATCCTTCATAATAAGTGGCAGCCATTTCATCTGCTAAATGCTCATATTTTTCAATTTCTCTAAATACATTAAATTCATTGCTGAACTCCAAACCAGAGTGATGTAGTTTTCTCAGTAAATTAGTTGTTAATTTCATATTTTTAGGATAAGCCGCTGTCACTGGATTCAGTGTTTCTGCACCTGTGATAAATTGACTAATTTTAGTTCCTGTCTCAGCATCAAAATAAGTTGTCTCGACATCAAGTCCCAAAATTTGAGCAATGATGCTGTTTTCTTTTTCAGCTGTACGATCAATAAAGCGATCAGTCCCATTTCCAGCAATTCGGACGATAAAGGATTGTCCATTTAGAATGACCTTATAATTTTTATTGGTCATGCCACCGGCACTTTCTAATAAATCAATATCTTTATCTGTAACATCTAGTTTATCTTTTATGAACGTGCGAACAGTGTCAATTTCTAATCGTTTTTCTTTTTGAAGAATGCGTGGGTAAATGATTTGTGTGACAGATTTTATCTGTGATTGATCATCAATTTCTCCCCAGATAAAATCATCTACGCGGACATATCCTAAACGATAATCTCTAGCAACATCCATCATGATATACTCATAATTAACAAGAGGATTTTCATTTTTTGAAAAAATAGTTAACATTTTTTCAAAAAAAGGAAAAGAGAATTTAGACATTCCAATCATCTCTCCATCAATATGATTAAATTGATGGATATCTTTGCTTATCTTAGAAATTTGTTCTCCTTGAATTTCAACCATAGCTTCATCATAATTTTCTCGGACACTAGTAATTAAAATACTGCTAGTATCGTTAGAATGAAGAAGTCGTGTCAAGCCACGTTCTTCAAATACTAGATCTCCTTCAATCAGTAAAAAATCATCATTTATAAAGGATTTTGCTTTTGCTAAAGAGGCCATTGTTCCGGTCGTTTTAAATTGTTGATTAATAACTATGTGTATCTGAGGATATTTTTTTTCAATCGGAATTAGCATTTCTTTGGCAAAACCTACAACTAATACGATATTGGTAATACCTGATGAAATCAATAATTGAATACTTCTATCTAAAATGGTTTCATTATCTAGAGGTAATAATCCAACAGGAATATTAATTTCTTGTGCTTGTCCAGCTAATAGGATGACAGCATTCGTGATAACTTTTTTATCATTGCTCAATGAAATTTTTTTTTGCTGTTCTTCTCTTAAGAAACGTTCCAATAGCTGTAAGCCAGCTTCAGTCAAATGATAAATATTCTTTTTTCTCTTTTCGATTAACAAGTAGTTTTCTTCTTCTAATAATTTAAGGATATTGTTAGTTTTTCCTAGAGAAATATTAGTTTTATCTGATATTTCTCGTTGAGACAAGTATCTATTTTGATTAAGTTCGTATAAAACAGTAAACAAGTCATTCATGGCGCACCTCCTTCGTTCATTTTTTGAACAATATGATTGTACTCTAATTTTTTACGCTTGTCAATAACTTGAAAATCTAAATAATCAAAAATCCTAAAGTGATGTTGACCAGCAAACTATTTTTTTTCTTATAAATAATGTATAATTATAATTGATTAAGCAAATGGAGAGGATACTTATATGAAAATAGCAGTAGCAGGTACAGGTTATGTTGGTTTATCTATCGCAGTTTTGTTAGCTCAGCATCATCAAGTAGTAGCAGTGGATATCATTCCTAAGAAGGTTGAATTGATCAATCAGAAACAGTCACCTATCCAAGATGATTATATAGAGAAATATCTGGCAGAAAAAGAATTGAACCTTTTGGCTACATTAAATGCAGAAAAAGCTTATCAGAATGCAGACTTTGTGGTCATTGCAGCTCCGACGAATTATGATCCAAAAAAGAATTTTTTTGATACATCTGCTGTAGAGTCTGTCATTAAAACAGTGCTAAAATACAACCCTGAGGCCATCATGGTGATTAAAAGTACCGTTCCTGTGGGCTATACCGAGTCAGCAAGGAAAAAATTTCAGACTGAAAACATCTTATTTAGTCCTGAATTTTTGCGTGAGTCAAAAGCACTTTATGATAACTTGTACCCAAGTCGAATTATTTTAGGAACAGATAAAAGCAATGAGCGTTTGATAAGTGCTGCTAAAACTTTTGCGGTTTTGCTTCAGGAAGGCGCTTTAAAGAAGGATATTGAGACATTGTATATGGGCTTTACAGAAGCTGAAGCGGTAAAGCTTTTTGCGAATACTTATCTTGCCCTGCGTGTATCTTATTTCAATGAGTTAGATACCTATTCTGAGATGAAGAATTTGGACACTCAAGCGATTATTAAGGGGGTGAGTTTAGACCCTCGTATTGGTGACCATTACAACAATCCTTCTTTTGGCTATGGTGGTTATTGCCTTCCGAAAGATACCAAGCAACTTCTTGCAAACTATTCTGACATTCCTCAGGATATGATGACAGCGATTGTACAAAGCAATCGTACAAGAAAAGATTATATTGCAGATCGAATTTTAGAGCTTGCAGGAGCTTATGTTGGTAATGAATCCTATGAGCCAGCTAAGGAACGAGAGATTACGGTAGGTGTTTACCGTTTGACAATGAAAAGCGACTCAGATAATTTTAGACAATCCTCTATTCAGGGGGTTATGAAACGTTTAAAAGCTAAAGGAGTTACAATTATTATTTATGAACCGACGCTTGAGGATGGTGTTACTTTCTTTGGCAGTCAGATAGTCAATGATTTTAAAAGATTTAAAGACCTTAGTCAAGTGATTATTGCCAATCGTTTTGATGAAACCTTAGAAGATGTAAAAGAAAAAGTTTACACCAGAGATATCTTTAAGAGAGATTGATTAAATTTATAAAGCTCTGTAATTACTGTAGTGGATAGATCCATGAGGAGTTATGGAGCTTTTTGAGTGTATAAAAAAAGCCCTATATGACTTATAATGAAAAGTGCCTAAACCATCATTAAAAGGATTCATATAGAACAACTTAAGAATACCACAGAATTATCATTGTGAAAATCTTTGACAAGAATTCTATTGAATATCGTGCTATGAAAAATCACTGGAAATTCCCGCAAAAGAATAAGTGGAAGTTCATGATCACTCTTTTATTCACACACAGTGAAACAGCCTCTAAATTCTTAGAAAGCTGATTCAAAGAATTCCCCAATGCTCAATAAACTTCGTTATCATTACGAAACCTAATAATAACTCCTTTTTCATTTTCAAGAAAGGACCGAACAAAAACTTTGATGGAGTAGTAAGTTACTTATTATCTTCTATTTAACTTACTATTCTTATCTACTTAAAAACTGTTCTAAATAGCCGATTTTAAATTTACTCTATTAACGAATGATTGCTTTTGAATTTAGTACTTTTAGTTCCACAGGATTAACCACTGTACTGCCCGCTGGAACATCATGTAAAACCATGGTTCCTGCTCCAATCTTAGAATTAGCACCAATTTTCACATTTCCTAAAATAAATGCATGAGCCCCTATAAAGCAGTTCTCACCTATGATAATTCTATCATCAACATCTTTAATCCCTAATGTTACATGATGTTGTATAGTCACATTGTCTTCAATTATAGCATTGCTACTTACAACTGTTCCTAACCCACGATGTTCAAAATTTACATTTTTCCCTATTTTAGCTTTACGTGGACACTCAAAACCATACAAAACTCTAAGTAGAAAAACTCCACCCTTTAATTTCCTACTCCAATTATATATAAAATAAAATAATCTCATAATTTCTTCTTTCTTTGCCTAGTAAACCATCATTTTTTATAAGCTTTAAAATAGTGATGCCCTACTCTATCCTTTTCTGGAGGTAAGGTCATATAATCTCCATATTCATGCCGAAGAACCTTATCAAACTCTTTAGGAATTCTAAATTCATATTTCTCAAAAGGAACCAAAATAGTCTCATCAAACCACTCACGCGGAAAGATATCTTTTTCTCCCCATGACAGCCAAATCACACAACCAACAAATTTACTGTTGTCATAATTTTTAACTCTCGCTAACTTATCTAATTGATTTTGAAAGTAATTTTTCCCAATCATTTTAGAGAAAAGATAAACTGGATATTTAATAACCTTCCTAACAGTTGATGTTGTCGTTTCAATAGCAAAATGTTCCCTAGTCGCTTGGTAGCAAAACGAGGATAAACGATCCCCCTTCATGCCAAAGGCAACCGCTTCCTGTTTAGTATCTCCCAATCCGTCATAAGGATATATATCGATAAAAACTCCCAATCCGAACGATTTCTCATTTTCCATCTTAATTCGATATCTTTGATCACTGATTCGAGTAATCATATACGGATATTCTAGGCACTCTTCACGATTAAATACTTTTAAATGTGGATAATCAGCTATGTTTTCCTTCAAATAATGTAATAGGCGATCATAATCTGGTCGTGGCATCATGATATCAACATCATCATCCCAAGGAATATATCCTTTATGTCTAACTGCACCAATTAAAGTCCCGTAAATCAAAGCATAGCGAAAATGTTGCTTTTCACAAATACTAGCAATCGTGTGTAAAATCTCCAACGATACTTCTTGCATCTCTCGAGTAGTTAGTTCTTTCATATCATCCCTCCCGATAATATCTTAATAAGATTCTATTCTTGCTAACAATTCCAAAATAGCTATTATCATTTTTGTCAAAATAAGTTTTTATAATAGGTGTTCGGTATTTCCAACTTTTCGTCTTCAAATTTATAAGTTAACTTATGAAATGGTGTTTGCTCAATAATCGCACGATATATTTTTTCATCGTACTCCTCAAACATACGCAACTGTAAAATATGAGGAGTTGAGTTGTTGAAAGGAACTACTTGATTCCAGTATTCAGGAAACTCTTCAATTGCTATTTGAAAGAAGTGATGAAAAATAAAATAATCAATGGCACTATTATGATTCCTCCAATAATCATAAAGCAAATCTTTTGTTATATTCAAAAGAGGATGATTAGAATAGCTAGCAGTAATAAACCAATTGGAGATTGCCAAGACTTGCCCATCAAGACCAGGTTTTAAGTTTTGAAATAAAAATAAATCAGAATCTAGCATATAGGAAGGAATGTCTGAACTCGAACAAAATACTGTCCCATCAATCCAAGTTCCACCATATTTGGTTAGCAATTCCAATCTTAATAAATCTGAAAGGTGCGCCTTTAAAATAGACCCCTGTTCTATTTTTTCTGTTATATAGTCTGGAAAAGTTACATACTGGTGGTAATTTTCATCTGTTAAAACAACCACTTCTCTATCAACCAGATGTTTTCGTACCGAAGCAATACACTCTTGAACTACATGGGGTGCATCATTTAAACCTTGAAACCAACAAATCCATATCTTTTTGGAAGAACTTCTATGTCGTTGATGATACACAAGTGAATACTGATTTTCTTCCCTAAATTTTTTAATAGTTAACCTATATTTCCTTCTCAATCTTGAAAGAACCACATTACTATTATTTAGACGAACTATTTCTAAAGATTTTTTTGAAAAACCAACCAACGGTAAAAGAGCTATCGTCCTAAAAAGAACTCTTGATCTGATTAAATCTTTTAGAATATCTCCACCTTTTGTCTTTATCAATTTTGCAAAAACGCTCATAAAAAAATTCCTTTCCATATTGAATAACGACAATCTTTTCTACCAAGTAATCTAAAATATTATCAGCTTCTTGCAAAATAGATTTTGGACTGTAACCACTTGTGCTATTCTTATTTTTTTCCTAAAACTACTTTTAATTTGGTCTTCATAAAAATTCTCTCACATATAAATAGTGAGATTATTGTACCTGCAAAAGCGAACAATAAAATCAGTTGCGAAGACAAGCCCAATTTATTAAAAATTGCTTTATAGATATTTATAAATATTTCATTTAAGCAGAGATAAACAATAGACCCCTCACCTATCTGTTTTACTAACTTTATCACAAAGGTTTGATTCAGGAAACTATTGCTCAACTTATAGGAAAATACAATTACAGTTGTTCCAAATAAGACAGAACCGTAAATAAATAGAAAAATATTATGAAAGGTTCCTGTACGCATGCTAACCAAACCATTAGACAGTATTAATGGTGCAGTTAAACAGGAAAGCAAAAGCAAAAACAAACTATATTTATCAGATAGAAGCTGTAAATAATGTTTTAATAGGTAACCATAAAAATAGAACAGCAAGCCTATGCTTGAAATCCCAAAAGCCCAAGGTAAAACTCCTTTATAATGAACTTCCATAAAAAAACCAAAAAGCACAAAAGGCATTACTTGAATGGCAATTACATACGGATTCTTATGCTTTTGATGAATAATTGCAAATAGCAAGCTGCACCACAATAACGAGGGTAAAAACCATAACGCACCAGCAATAGGCATGTTATTCGTATTGTCCCACATAGCAGCAACTAGTGGCTTCATAGCATGATTCAATGTTTGGGGCTTTAATTCTATAAACCATAAGACATAAGCTGGTACAAAGAAAAAAGCATAAGGAATTAACAATTTTTGAAATTTCCTTTTGATAGAGGTGAATGTTAATGAATTACCCTCTGACTTCACTAACAAGCCCGACAAAATAAAAAATAAGGGCATATGAAAAGAATAAATCAAAATCATTGGTGTTTTAGAGACAGGAATGTGTCCTAAAACCATCAAAAGAATACCGAAACCCTTGCAAATATCTATGTAATCTAATCTAAACTTTTCCTTCTTTTTAGAAATATTGCTCATTGCTATCAAAATTCCTCTTAACTTTTTAAAAATCTTTTCCCCACTTTTTCAATAAAGGACCTAATATATTTATTTTGAGTTTTCCGAAAATAAAACAAGGAACAGATAGAGTAAACAACCGCTCCAACAATAATCTGCATCAATAAGCCAACTGTTCTGCTTGGAATAAATTCTCCGACCAGAGAGACAATAGTGGCCATCAATAAACCAAAAGCACAGAATAGGAGTGTTTTTGAAATATATTGTTTAATGTCTAACTGCTTTCTAACATAGAATGCCTGGACAGCACAGACAGTAAATTCAGCAACAGCAGTTCCTACAGCCGCACCTAATGCTGCAAATCTGCTAATTAATAGGGCATTTGTTACTAAATTAATAACCGCTCCTGCAAAAATAGAAATGATATAAGGAACATCTAATCTTTTAGGAATCAGATATTGCATCCTAATAATATTAGCAAAAGCTACAAAGATAATGGATATCGATAGAGCTTGAATGAGATTCCCCGAAGCAATGAACTCATCCCCCCAAAACACAACCGCAAAATTGTGAGCCACTGCAAATATCCCAAAAGACATAGCACTGGTAAGGCACATTATGAATTCCATAGAAAGACCTATGTAATGCCTCTCACGTTCCGTATCTCCTTTAGTGACAAGATTAGACATTTTAGGAAGCATTACCGTCCCAAAAGAAGCTATTACACTAATTGGAATATTGATTGCACGTTCAGCATTTTCAAAAAAACCAACTTGTGCTTTAGTCGTCAGCAATCCTAACATAATCTTATCCATATACTTATACAAACTAACTGCTATCGCTGGAATAAACAAGGTAAGTAATGGCATAATATGGGTTCTCATACCTTGCCATGTTACTAGTCTAAGATTAAAATATTGCCGAATATATGGCCATAAGGCAAGTTGACTGAATAAGGAACCAGCTGCCATAATAAGACAGTAAAGCCAAATATCCTGTGGTTGATGAACAAAAAGAAAAACACATATTGTAGTCACAAACTTGACAATTAAATTAATTGTCACTGTCAGCTTAAATTTTTCTAATCCAAAAAAGAACCAACTGACATCAAAGAATGATGCCAGTACCCATATCCCTTGGATAAAGGCTGACAAATAATCCTCTTTTACAAAAAAAAGAAAATAGATATAATAAGCTACAACAGCCATAAAGGCAATAATACAATGAACTAATAACAACTCAGAAAATGTTTTAGTTAACTTTTTTTTATTATCGCGAACACCCGCTATTACTCGATTACCGTGATTAGCAATTCCAAGTAGTGCAACTAATGAAAAATAGTAGGCAATAGCATAAGTATAAGAGTAAACCCCTACTCCCTTTGCTCCTAAAACACGTGCTACATAAGGGGAAGTAACCAAAGGTAGGATGATGTTTGCAACTTGATATATACTTTGGTATGCAAAATTTTTCTTAACATTCGACATTAATTAGTTTTTTCCTCACAATTATCTAATAACTTGCAGTACAGATGATAAATTTCCTCTGCATTTTTTTTAGAAGTGAAATTCTTCATTGCAAATTCTTGACCATTTTTTGCTTTTACTTTCATTAAGGATTGATTTTCAATAATATAGTTCAGTTTTTTTGCCAAGTCCGCTTCATCATTTGGACAAAAAGTCAGTCCGGTCTCCGTTGTTAGGATTTCTGCCGTTCCACCACTATTACTTCCAAGTGCTGCACAACCTGCTAACATTGCTTCTATGGTGACTCTGCCGAATGCCTCGCATTTCGAAGCCATACAAAACACATCGTTCCTGCTATAGACTTCACTCATATCATCACATTGACCTAAAAGATTCACATACTTTTCGATGCCGTAAGAACGAGCAAGATCCAATATCTGATTATATTGAGTTTCTTGATAGGAACCTGCTAAATTTAGTGTAATAGACTTATCATACTCTGTTTTTAAACGACCAGCCGCTCTAATAAGTAATTCTTGACCTTTACCTGGACTAATGCGTCCAACACATAGAACACTAATGGGATTTGATTTAAAAATCTCTCTATCTGTATTGAGAAACTTTTCAATATCTATACCATTGTAAATCAAGCTAAACTTATTATTATCTATCTCATCTTTATATTTGTCATAAACAGCCTGAGAAACTGCAACAATTGCATCTGACTTATTCATCAATTGCAAATATGCTGTTCTCCTCCAAAATCTTCGATTGAAATCTTCCTCCATGAATTCTCTGATATGCCAAACATGCTTCACTTTGGCATACTTAGCAGCGTACATACCTATATAACTAACCGAAGTATTATCATGAACTATATCTATCTGATTGTCTTTCAAATATTTTGCGATTTTTCTAGCAGAAAATTTCAATATAAGATCCTTTACAGGCATCTTTATTTGCTCAATAAGACTTGGTTCTGCTAACATCATTCTAGAGTATGCACAGCTTTGCAATTGAATAAACGGAATATGATTTTCCTCTAACAAAGAGACTCCGTCTGCCGTTTTAGGTAAAGCTACGTGTGCCTCAACACCATGCTTTTTCAACATAATAGCAAGGGATACCAAACTCCTAAAAGCACCTGCTGTCTTGTGCCCTGCATTTTCAATAAATAATACTTTCATTTCTCTCCTAAACAACTTATAATTTATAGTCTTTTTTATAAGCAAAAAAACTTATAAATATAATAGCCAATACAAATCTACTATCTGAAAATTGGAAACGAACAAAAGAATATAATACTGAGTACAATATGAGACAAAATACGCTAAGCATTCTTGGATTATTAGTTCTTATGGCAGTCCAGAAACTTTGCGCAGAGATTGTTCCATATAAGAAACTACCGACTAGGATACCGCCATAACGGAAATCCGTGTATAAATTCCAAAACATAGAAACATAAGCATTTGCCGTAATTTTCGGACCTGGCCAAACCCATTGAACATCCGTCAGTTGAATCATATTATAAACAGCGTTTATATTGGTCGCACCCCATATTTTCAAAATATTGTTAAAGATATACTTAATGGGGAAAAGAAAGCCCATCAATGAGGCCTCACCATAGCCATGTAGCTCTACTTCTTGAACTGTTTTACTCCAAATTTCAAACATTCTAGGTGGAATGGCTAAATTTAAATAGATATTGGTTGACAAATCAACTCCGCGTGATATTGTTGTGATAACAAGTACTAAACTAGCTATGATTACGATAGCAAGCAACAAATATTTATACCTTTTCAATAATCTATTATTTTTAAAACTCAAAGAACGACTATTTCTAATAAATATCAATCCTACTATCAATATATATATGAATAACAATAAGAAGCCACTTCTATTGGCTGTAGACATCATTTTAAAAAGAAGCATCAGAACCGTTATCGTTATTAAGCGCTTATTTTTTTCTCCATAAAAGATATCTACTGCACAAATAGCTGGTAATGCAAAGGCAATCGGCTGGATAAATAATAAATTTATTGTATTTTCAATGGGATTACTCACGATAGTGTAGTCACTTGAACGCAGAAACTGTTGAATATACCGTAAATTAAAACTCCCACCATTCAAAAAAACTAGTATCAAATCTCTTAAAAAAAACAACATGCACACACTGGCACAAAACAATAATAGTTTGTATCTAGGAATGGCTACTTGATCTCTTAATGTAGCCCAACTCCCAAAAGTAAAACGAATTTTCAAGATTCTTTGAAAGATATAACCTAAAGTATATGCAACAACACCTATTATAATCCATCCTATAGTTTCATTCTGAGGATAATCTAATCTCGTTGTATTTGTCGAGAAAAACAAAACTGCCATCCAAACAAAACAAAAAACAGAAAGAGGGTTAATGACCGTTCTCTCTTCCCTCATCGCTACTAGAGCAACAATAAAACAGAAAGCAATTCCTATCTGCACTAGTGACATCTATCCATCTCCATCATCTATATTTATAATCTTCCCAAGAGAATAGCTAACCTAAAACTAATAGCTTGATTTAGTCGTCCAAAACTTAATCCTTTGTAAAAAGCCAATTTAAGTCGGTTTGTGAAACTTTTTTTATAATCCTTCGCCAAATTCAGTAAAGTTTTTGAATCACTGTCTAGGGAAGCTTGGTTTAAAATTATAAGTTCTTGACTAAATCTCTGCAAGTCAAAGAAGTCATTTGTTTGAAAAACTGTATTTAAATTTCTCTTAACTTTCCCTAAAAAAGAGGTATCAATTCCAAAAACATTATTTCCATGCTGTCTATACTTCATATGGCTATCAGAATCATAAAAGATTTTTCCGCCAACTGCTAAACATACTGCCGAAACATAATAATCGTGCATTGGAATATAATTTGGAATTTCTTTATGTTCAAAATAATTAGCAAAAGCCCTATTCAAAACCATGGTAGCCCCTTGAATATGCCCAGCAATCAGCACTCTACTAAGAGTGAATTTAGGAACATGCTTATACAAATACTCTCCGTCACCTTTTAATTCCTTATCGACCAACATAGAGTTACTACAATATATAGCTGGACCACCCTGTTGCTCGAGACTTTCAATAGCTACACTGAGTTTGTCTACATCCCACACATCGTCCTGATCTGCGAAGGCATAATAATCGTAAAATTTTTCACAGTGAATCAATAAATGCATGAATGATTTTGCAGACCTTAAATTTTCTCCTGTATACCAAGAAACTCGAGAATCTTTATTGCTATAATCTTCCAATATTTTGATAGTGCTATCTTTTGAACCATCATCTCTTATCAATAATCGAACTTCACAGTCCTCTTGGTTTAAAATGCTATCAACTTGCTCTTGTAAAAACTTCTCGCCATTATAAGTTGACATCATTACAAGCACTGTTGTCATTTCTTCTCCTTTGTGAATATTCTCTCATAGCTTTTAACAATCTTTTCCCACGTAAAAGCATTCGCAATTCTTTGGCTAGATTTCTCGTCCAATTCAGAAACGGCATCTTCATCAAATCGTTCCACTTCTTCAATCACACGCGTAAGCTCATCTTTTCTCCAATAAACCGCTCCAGCTTCACCTACTTCACGATTGAACCCAACATCTAACAAAAGATTTAACTTAGTGGAAGAAAGAGCTTCGAGTAGTGATGGATTAGTGCCACCTACTTCATGTCCATGGAGATAAGCAAAAGCATGCTCACGGATATACTTGAGCAACTCTTGGTCATAAACCGTCCCAACAAACTTGACACGTGGATCTTTGTCAAAACCAGTCTCTTGACGCAGTTTCTCATAAAACTTATTTTGCTCAACATTGGTAATCAAGACAAAATCTTTCTTAGAGTTAGACTTCATAAAGCCACGAATCATGGATTCATAATTATTTTCTGGGACGAAACGTCCAACTACAAGATAATATTCATTCTCACGAACACCTTTTTCATCATACCAAGAACGCACTTTTTCATCTGAGGATGTCAGTTGTGATCTAGTTATGTCAGTCCCATAAGCAATATAAGTTGTATTTGGTTGATAATGAGTATAATCCGTTTGGATATACTTTTCGATATTCTTACTATCACAAATCAAAAGGTCTGCGTGCTTCACCATAAGTCGCTCAGAATATTTCCAATATTTACGAACAGGTAAACTCCATTTAGCTCGCAGCCACTCATGTCCATCTGGATTAACCATCAAAGTGCCCCCAAAAGCTTTGATTTTTCTTTTTATAGTTGAAATAAATGGACCAATTCGGCAAGCTAGAATATAAAATATAGGTGCTTCGTCCTTGTTTTTCTTTGCTATTTCAATTGCCTTGTTGAGAGCAGCAATATCATAAGCGATTGCACGAGCCGGTCCAATATTCGGAACATCAATGTTAAAGCATGTGGCACCATTATGTTCAAAAACATCCTCTGTGATTCCAGACTTAGCTGAGTTTTCACGCATACAAGCGACATAATATTGAATGTCTTTATCCTTTTGAAACTCTGTTAATTTCTCTACAAAAGTTTCAAATCCGCCATATTTAGCTGGTATTCCTTTAGAACCGATAATATAAACTGTTTTTCCCATTCTCTCTTCCATCATAAATAGAGAGGAGGAAGTAGAACTACTTCGCTCCGTCTTTCATTAGTACAACTTTAATTGTTTTAAGTAAGATTTTAATATCAGACCAAATGGTCCAACCATCAATATAAGCGACATCCAGTTTGACGACTTCGTTAAAATCCGTAATGCTACTACGACCGCTGATTTGCCATAAGCCAGTGATTCCTGGTTTAAAGCTCAATCGCCGCTTTTGCTCTGGTGTGTATTGCTCATATTCGTCTTTAGTTGGTGGTCGTGTTCCGACAAGACTCATATCGCCTTTGAGGACATTGTAAAATTGTGGCAACTCATCCAAGCTTGTCTTCCGAATAAATTTTCCAATAGGCGTAATCCGTGGGTCATCATCCATTTTGAACATCCCGCCACTCATGGTATTATGTGCCATCAGCTCTTTTTTACGCTCCTCGGAATCTACGTACATAGAGCGAAATTTGTAAAATTTAAAAATCCGACCGTTCTTTCCAACACGTTCTTGAACAAAAATTGCTGGTCCACCATCCTTACGAATCATTGGGACTAGGAAAATAGCTGCAATTCCACATATAAGAAGTCCAAAGAGAGAACCAATGACATCCAAAACTCTTTTGGCAATGATGTGGCTATAATTGTAGAAATTTGTTGAAAAAGTGACCACGCTAAAGCCAGCAATTTCTTGAAGCTTCTTCTCACCAATTTGAAAATCCAAGGCGTTAATATTCACATTAACGGTGATTCCCATATTCTCAAACCGAATAACCAAATCTTCAATGGAATAGTAATCGCTCGGCAAGCTAATAAAAACTTCATCTACAACAGAGCGAGTTGCAAATTCGATGAGACGTTCTCTTGGTATCGTTTGGATTGTCGGATGTTGGTAACGCGAGTTATCAAATACTGAGATTGCTACTATACATTCATTAAATGTGCGCGCTTCGGTTAATTGCTCTAAAATTCTGTCTAGACGATTAGAAACCGTAATGATGAGTAATTTTTTACTGCTTTTTAATCTTGGATGTACTCGTGCATAATATTGCTTGATTAATAGATTAATGCAATAAACACCCAAAGCATTCAACATGATAAAAAAGATGAGATTGCTACGGGATAATGAAAAGTTGCCTCCCAACATAAAAGAAGAAAATGTGATAATGACTGCATAAAAAACACTGTATTTCATTGTCTCGGTAAATTCAATTAAATAGCCACGTTGAAAAAAATGATAGTTATAATTGCTAATATAAAAAGCAACAATATGTAGCAACATTAACATCACAATATCTTTATTAGTTAGACTAAAGTTTGAAATTAAATTTATGATCGTAATCACAACAAAAACTGCAATTAGTTGAATAAAAGCAATTCCTGTTTTTTGCAACTCATTTCTATTTTCAAACATCCCTACTCCTAAATGCTAATCTCTACTTTTTCTTTCCGTAATTTCCGTAATTGCCATAATTTCCGTAAGAGCCATATTTTTCTAACTGTATATCATATTTATTTAGAATAACTCCCAAAAATGGCGTCCCGGTTTGTTCTAATTGTTCTTTTGCCTTTTGCAATGTTTTCCGTTTTACATTTCCTGACCCAACGACTAAAACGCTAGCATCACATTTTTGAGCAATGATAGCCGCATCAATGACCAGTCCAATCGGTGGGGTATCAACAACGATATAATCATAATGGTTTCTGAGAATATCAATCATGATTCCAAAGTTTTTACTTTGCAATAAAGCTGTTGGATTGGGTGAGACCTGTCCAGCTTCAATCACAAATAGATTGTCAATATTTGTTTCGCATAAACCATTGGACAAATCTGTCGCACCAGCTAGATAATCTGTTAAACCTGTGATTTTATCACGCGTTTTAAAAATCCCTGACATGACAGAGTTACGAATATCTGCGTCAATTAGTAAAGTATTATAGCCTGAACGCGCAAAAGCAATGGCTAGATTTGTAGAAGTCGTTGACTTCCCTTCACCAGACTGTACAGAAGTGACAGCAATGACCTTAATATTATCCCCACTAAGTTGAATATTGGTTCTTAAGGCATTGTAGTATTCTTCTGTTTTCTTTATTGTTTTTTCTTTATTTTTAGCTAATTCTAAACTCGGCATTGTTTTCCCCTCTTATAGTTTATTCATATTTGGCACAACTCCAAGAAGAGTAATTCCCAGCGCTTCTTCCACATCTTCTGGCTTTTTCACTCGGTCATCTAACACTTCAACGACAAGAATCACAACTGAGATTAAAACCCCGCCTGCAAGAAAACCAATCAAGGTATTGCGTCTAATATTTGGTGAAGACGGAGCATTTGGAATTTCTGCTTCTTCTAACGTTGTTACATCTGCTACTTTTGTAACAGCTATAATTTTTTCAGCCGCAACTTGACGAAGACTATTGGCAATACGAGCAGCTTCTTTTGCATCGCCATCTGAAACAGCTATTGAGACAATACGTGTATCGGTCGGAACAGTAACTGTGATCTTTTTAGCTAGTGCACTTGGCTGCATATTTAATTTCAAGTCAGAAATCACTTTAGCTAATACATCTTGCGATAAAATAATTTCCTTATAGTCTTTTACCAAGTAGGACCCAGCTTGCAAATCTTGGTTTGTCAATGTGGAATTATCACCGGGTTGCCGATTTACTACATAAATCCTTGTAGAACTAGTGTAGGTAGGTTTTATAATAAAGGTGCTATATCCTAAAGCGATAATAGCTATTACAAAAGCTGTCACAACGATGAGAAATTTTCGTCTCCACAAGGTCTTAACTAATGATAGAACATCAATTTCAACCGTCTGATTATCTTGATTTTTCATTTCTTCTCCTAAATTAATTCGTCTTTTAATAATATTTCTTGATTTTCGCGAAATAGTGCATCAGCATATGCTTTGCCATACTTTTTAGAGATGATTTGGTACGCTTCTTGCATATAAGGAGGTCGTGGACCTAAATTGTGCATATCACTCGCCACAAAGTGCACTAAATCCTGTTCCATAAAGAATTGTGCCCGCTTCTTCATGAATTTATATTTTTCACCAAATAACTTCGGTTTGAGGACGCTGGAGCTGTTGATTTGCATATAACAACCCATATTAATCAAATCCTGCACTTTTTTCGTCTCATTCTCCAAGCAATGATAACGCTCAATATGAGCTACAACTGGTGTAATTCCTAAACGGAGCACATTGTTTAAAGCGCTGTGGATTTCTCTGTACGGAGTTGTCATACTAAATTCAATTAAAGCATAACTCGTTCCGCCTAAAGTTGGGATGATTTTCTTATCGAGTTTTTCTAAAATATCGCTGGTATAATAAATTTCAGCCCCATACAAAATAGTGAGATCGTCTGCTACTTCTTTAGCGATTTGCTGAACCTCATGAAAGTTTGCCGCGATTTTTTCTTCAGGAGTTTCAAACATTCCCTTTCTACGATGAGACGTTGAAATAATCGTTCGAACTCCTTGGCGATAACTTTCTGTCAAAAGCTCTCGCGTATCCTGACGTGTCTTGGGACCGTCATCCACATCAAACACAATGTGCGAATGAATATCGATCAATCTTATTTTCCTTCCATCACTTTCTGAATTGCCACTTTGGCTGCATTCAAGCTATCTTGATTTAACTCCATCATGTAAAGATTGGCATCTGGCATGGCATAAGACGGAAGTCCCGTACGACCTTCTCCCGTAACTGCCTGAGAAGTCACGGTATAACTACCACCAGATTCCAGTTGCGTGTTGATTAGGCTCATCATGGTTTCAAGACTCATATTGGTTTGAACTGAATCTTGTAGTCCTGAAATAATAGCATTGTAATTCTTCAAAGCGCGTGTTGAAGTCAATTTTTTAATAATAGCCGCAATGACCTTTTCTTGGTTTTTACCACGGTCATTATCACCACCACTCAATGAATAGCGTTCTCGCACAAAGCCTAGAGCCTGCTCAGAATTTAGATGAACATCTCCTACGCCAAAATGATAATTCCCGTGCAGACTTGTAAATTCTTGGTCATTATAAACATCAATTCCACCTAGCAGGTCCACCAATTTGAGGAAAGAAGTGAAATTAAGTCGGATGTAATAGTTAGTTTTGATGCCGTAGAGATTTTCCAATGTGTGAATGGATGCTTCCACCCCATAAATACCAGCGTGCGTCAATTTATCGTTTTGATTGTTGCCGCCATCAGCAATCGGTACGTAAGCATCACGCGGTGTTGTTGTTAACAACACTTTTTTCGTCTTGCGATTCACCGTCATGATGATATTTACATCCGAGCGAGATACAGACGAAACAGGACCATAGGTATCAATGCCACTAACATAAATATTGAATACATCGTTATTTGTCGTTGGTGATTGAGCATTATCTATTTTTTTACTAATCTTGTAGGTATAGATTTTCTTAATTTTTGAAGCATAATCTGGATATTCATTTTCGATCACACTTTCAAAGACGCTATTTAACACCATAGCCTTCGCTTCGCCATTCATCAAAGACTTATAAGCTGCCAGATAAGACGAAGACTGATTAACTGTTAGATTGACTTTTTTTGTTTGCGCTAAGTTATCTGTCAATGCCTTGATATTTTTTTCGTCATTTGCTGTCGGAGCGAGGATGTTTTTGACCTGACTAATATCTTTGATATCGCTATTTTTCGGTACTACCACACTCATTTCATATTCAGAGTAGTTGGAAGTTGAATTTAAGCCATTAGACAAATCTAGCACTTCTTTAACCGCATACATCGCACCTGAACTTGCCAGAATCGCTAAAATAAGTATAATCGTCGTTGTGACACGCGCTTTGTTTTTAAAAATTAAAAAGCCAGTCCCTAGTGCTACAACTGCTAGCAAGATTGATACCAAAACATTCATGTACCGAAAGGCTAAAATGTTATATCGGAACATTGAAAAAATCAACAATGCTGCTAACAATGCAAAGATGACTAGTAAAGCAATATTTAAGATCCGATTGCTTTTCTTCTTAGAAGAGCGCGATCTTTTTTTGGCCATTTGAAACTCCTATGCAAAAATATCCATTTTATTATCCCTATTATAGCATAAAATAACTGAAAGTTAAACATTCTTTAAGAATTACAAAAACTTTAAATGATAAATGCGTTTTCTCTAAGCGCTTTAGTTATTATGCAAGCAAAAGAAAGTGAGAGAGAACTCAAAAACATTAAAAGAAGCGTTTCTCACTTTCTTATTTCTGGTCGAAACCATCGTCAATCGTACTCTCACACAATTGCCTAGATGTCTATGAAGTATAAAATACGAGCAAAGATACCAAGCAACCATTGATATTTTTTACTAACTCAAAAAGAGGCTGGAATCAAGTCCAACCTCTCACTTGTTCATTATTCTGTTTTATCTCGATTAACTTGTTCAAAACTTTCTGTGCCATCATTCAGTCTATCCCAAATGATCACTTTCCCAGCTTTGAGAGACTTTTGCACATCAATGATTCGTTGATTAGAAGAACCGCGAAATTGCAGCATGAGATTTTTCTTGGCTTTGTCAAACCGTCCATCAACAAGGATATCAATAAGACTCAGCAGTTCCAGCTTATCGGGTGTTTCCAACATCATTTCTTCCCATGTGTAGCCCGTCCAAGACCAAATATCTTTATTTGGCAATTCCTTACGAATCCGCTTAACCAAGGGAATGAGAATACCTGTATTGAGAAAAGGCTCTCCGCCAAGCAAGGTCAAACCTTGAACATAGGGCTCTGCCAAATCTTTCATGATTTGCTCTTCAAGCTCCTGCGTATAAGGAATCCCTGCATTAAAAGACCAAGTTGCTACATTGTAGCAGCCCTCGCAATGGAACATGCAGCCGCTAACATAGAGGGAATTACGCACCCCTTCGCCATCTACAAAATTAAAGGCTTTGTAGTCAATAATGCGACCCTTGCTTAACTCTTCGCTTTTCCACTCACCTGGCTTCGGTGTATTCCATGTCATTTTTCTACCCCAAATCTATCCAATAGCGCTCTTTCCCAGCTCGTACATCTTCCAACACTCCACCATTGGCCAAAATCACTGCTCGACTAGCAGCATTATCCATATCGCAAGTAATCAGAACGGGAGAGAGCGCTAATTTTTTGGCTTCAAGTAAAGCCAAGGCTAATTGTTGTTTACCATACCCTTTCCCCCGCTCACTAGGCCGAATGCCATAGCCAATATGCCCGCCCAACTCTAAGTAAAAATCATTTAGTGTCATACGAAGCCCTAAAAAACCTAATGCACGATCATCTGCAAAGGAAGCAAACAAAATAGCTGGAACACGCCCTTCTTTCAAATTCAGTCCTGCCTCTTGATCACGATTGATTTGCAACCAATCTTCGTAATTTTCTGCACATGCCCAAGTGCTTTCTACACCGCCATTCATGAGAAGCTCCTGCTCTTTGTATTCTGCAATCATTTCAAGTATCGCTTCTTTATCTGCCAATTCTGGTCTTCGTAATTCCATAAATTACTCCTAATTCAAATCTATCCAATAGCGTTCGGTGCCCTGTCGGATGTCTTCTAATATGCCCCCGTTTTTTAAAATAACTGCCCTACTAGCAGAATTGTCCTCCGCACAAGTAACTAGCACTCGGTGGATATTCTTTGAAGCAGCGACAAGAAGCCCTTCTTTCAACATAGCGGTCGCATAGCCCTTCCCCTGCATAGTTGGACGAACGCTATAACCAATATGACCGCCATGTCCGCGTAAATGTTCATTCAGACGCAAGCGTAAATTTAGAAAGCCAACAGCCTGTCCTTTATCAAAGGCAACAAACTGTATAGCCGGCACCCATGTATTAGGAATATTGAGACCCATTTCCGCATCTTGGTTTCCAGCAATCCAATCTTCATAAACGAAATTTTCCTTGTCCCAAAAACCGCCATCGTGTGCAGCATTCGACCTTTCAAATTCTATTATGAGGTCTATCACCGCCTCTTTATCTTCTAATCCTGGTCGTCTTAATTCCATTTTTCTCACCTTGATAGAAAGAGAGTGAGACTAGCTTCATGCAAACCTCACTCTTTCTCCTATTTTTTCTTTGTTTTTTGTAAGAATTGTTCTCGCAAATTTGCAACACGATCTTTTTTGTTGACTCCGCCTTTAGAATGCTTTTCATGATAGCGTGTCACTTGTGCCTTGCCCTTATCGTCTAATTGATATTTTCCCATTAGAATTCCTACTTTTCTACATGATGCCCTTCGAACTTGATTGTTGAACCATTCATGTGTTTAACACGAGCTGAAATCTCCTTGTGACGTCCATTTACCATCGGACGGGCTTGAGGATTTCCAAGATAACCACAAGTCCGCTTGACAACATCAACTGTCTTAGGATCGCTATTGCCACAGTTTGGACAAGTAAATCCGCGCTCTGTTGGTGTGAAATCCCCTTCAAAATCGCATTTGTAGCAATGGTCAATCGGCGTATTGGTTCCTAGATAGCCCACACGGTCATAAGCGTAGTCCCAAACAGCTTCAAGCGCCTTTGGATTCTGTTGCAAAACAGGGTATTCACAATAGTGGATAAAGCCTCCCGACGCACCCGCTGCTGGGTAATCTTTTTCAAAGTCTAACTTTTCAAATGGTGTTGGATTCTTACGGACATCATAGTGGAAACTATTGGTGTAGTATTCCTTATCTGTAATATCTTTTACAAGACCAAATTTTTCTGTATCCAAACGACAGAAACGGTCGGTCAGACTTTCAGACGGTGTAGAATAAACAGAGAAGTGGTAATCATATTGGTCAGACCATTCTTCTACACGGCGTTTCATTTCACGAACAATGTCTACTGTAAATTTCTTGGCTTCTGGATTATGTTCCCACTCACCACCATAAAAGACAGTCGCTACTTCATACAGGCCAATATAGCCGAGAGAAACCGTAGCTCTACGATGTTTAAAGAGTTGATCCACCTTATCATATTTGCCAAGACGTTTTCCAAAAGCACCGTATTGATAAAGAATAGGAGCATTGGCTGGTGTTGCTTCTTTTGTACGTTCCACACGATAGACAAGGGCATCTTCAGCGATGTTCATCCGTTCATTGAAGATTTCCCAGAATTTATCCATATTACCTTCAGATTCGAGGGCAATTCTTGGAAGGTTGACAGTTACAACCCCAAGATTCATACGACCAGAATTGACTTCTTGACCATTTTCATCTTTCCAACCTTGTAAGAAAGAACGACAACCCATTGGAACTTTGAAAGAACCTGTTAATTCCACAATCTTGTCGTAAGACAAGACATCTGGGTACATCCGTTTCGTAGCGCATTCCAAGGCCAACCGCTTAATGTCGTAGTTTGGACTACCAGGTTCTAAATTCAATCCACGCTTCAACGTGAAAATCAATTTAGGGAAGATAGCTGTACGGTGCTCAGAGCCAAGTCCTTTGATGCGAATCTGAAGAATGGCTTTTTGAATTTCACGCTCAAAACGATTGGTTCCAAGACCAAAACCAAGTGAGGTAAATGGGGTTTGTCCATTTGATGTAAACAAGGTATTGATTTCATACTCCAAAGATTGCATGGCATCATAAATGTCTTTTTTAGTCTTTGCCCATGCATACTCTTCCTGCTTTTCAGGAAACACCCATTCACGCGCATCCTTCAAATGTTTTTCATAATTTTTTTCAGCGTAAGGCGCCAAAACTTCATCAATTCGATCAGCAGAGCAGCCACCATATTGGCTAGAAGCTACATTGGCAATGATTTGAGAAATTTGCGCAGTCGCAGTTTGAATTGACTTCGGACTTTCTACCTCTGCATTTCCAATCTTGAAACCATTTCCCAACATGCCTTTGAAATCAATCAAACAGCAATTTGTCATTGGCGTATATGGACTGTAGTCCAAATCGTGATAGTGAATGTCTCCTTTTTGGTGCGCATTTGCCACATGTGGCGGTAACATTTGCAAACCGATTGATTTTCCAACAATCCCCGCTGTCAAATCTCGTTGAGTATTGAAAACGTCGCTATCTTTGTTTGCATTTTCATTGACAACTGCTTGATCTTTGTTGAGCAATTTGCCAATTGTGAAGTTGATATCTGTTGCTTTTGAGCGCGCAAAATCACGTTGAGTGCGGTAAGTAATATAGCTTTCTGCAATGGCATATTCATTGGCATTCAGTAATTCATGCTCAACGATATTCTGAATTTCATAAATTTTAACGCCCGCAGGAAAACGTGCAATTACTTCTGCTACGATTTTATTGGTAATGCCTTCAAGTTTTGCTTCTAACAACGGAGTCATCGTCGTTACTTCTTGACTGGCTTTAACAAGCGCTTTGTAAATCTTATCTGCGTCAAAAGCCACACGACGACCGTCACGTTTTTCTACATAAATATCAGCAAATCCTTGTACTGTGTCTTCTTTTAATGCAATCATGAGCTCCTCCATTCGTATAAGACATATTATATCACTCCAACAAAAAAAATCAATATCTTGTGGTGAAAAACTTTATTTTTTGTTTCAAACACAAGATATTGATTTGCTATTTCAACTTATACAGCTTGAAATGAGTGAGTTTCAAGTCTGTCTGCTGATAATTTTCCTTTAATTGTTTTTGGACATCTTGAAGAACAGACACTTGATTGTTGACCAAAATATAAGTTGGTGTCGTTTCTTTCAAGCTATTCACTAGGGACATTTGATTTTCATCTGTTCCTTTGTACAAGCTAGGGGTTAAAATCGGTACAGCAGATAGGCGCCCACTCGCTTGGTAAAGAGCTGCTGTTGTGTCCCAAGCATAGATTTTATCAGTAGTCTTTGATTTACTCTTGATATAATTTGCCGCAGAAATACGCTCACTTGTTTCGCCTGTCGATAAAACATACTGATTGACAAACGGAAAACCAATTAAATAAATCATTGCTAGAAGCGGTAAAAAAGCATTCTTTGTGATATAAGTTCCGAAAGCAGACGAAGATTTTTGAACTCTACTGTGCCTTCCACCTCTATTGAACGACTGTTTCCCAAGCCACATACTGACTAGAACCATAAAAAATGGCAAAATCGGCAACAGTTGATAAGCTCCCCGATCTGGCAAAAAGAAAACAAACATAACAAGAAAGAGAGAAGCTAAAAAACTAAAGAGTTGTAGAAATCGTTCTAAAGAATTCGTTGGCAATGAAAAACTTCTCACCCAAGTCACAACTACGCCAAGCCCAATAATGAGTCCGCCATAAAGCAAACCATTATACAACAAGTGCTGCCCTGAAAAATGCAGACTTTCCAACGGATAAAGAATCTGACTAATGGCGAGACCAAAACTACCATTTAAAACTGTATAATATCCCAAAGGATAAAACACAAGCGAAAAGCCTACAAGTGTAGCTAAAAATTGATAAAGACCACGTGCTTTTTTCTTTGCCCCAATATTATAGACTAACAAAGCAATGAAAGCCACCAGATAAAACACAAGACTTGTCATTGGGTCCGTCATAAACATCAGCGCACCAAGAGCACCAAAACCAATAAAGCCTCTGTCACTAGCTTCTCCTGCCACGTAGCGCATCAGAAAGTATAGCGCACCAAATACAAAAGGAAAAGCAAAAATACTAGAGTATAAGCCGCCCCAGCCTAAAGCGAGCGTCAAACAATAGAATAAAGAAAGGATTTTGATAGAAGTGTTTTTTACAGCCGTTAATTGATATACGATTTTAAACAGATAAATTCCTGCAACAAACAAAGCCAAGCATTGCATTACCGCAAAGAAAATATTGCCAATGAAGAGACCCCCCGCCCAATTAGCTAGATAATAAAGCAGACCACTCGTTCCATAGATATTTCCATAAATAACCTGCCCTTGCGCCATTGCCCAACCTGCATATAAATTTTGAGATTGCAGGTTTGTGGCAAGATTAGTTAACAATGGATTAGCGACACTCAAAACGCTCAATAATAAGCTCCACAAAAATAAAACGACAAAAGGAGTCGACGTTGGCTCTATAAAAACCGATTTTTTCTCGTTCTCTTCGTGAAGCGTCTCTGCTACTGTCTCTTTCATCTCTTGTTCAGGCGTTGTATCATACATAAAGATTCTCCTTGATATCAGTCTTATCTAGTATATCAAAATCTTCCTTATCTGTCAGCTTGATTCTGACAAGTTCTGCATCTTTTGCAAAAGCAAGGCATAGTATTCCAATTCTCGAAAATGATGATAACTTACAGCCACATACTCTTTCAAAAATTCCTTTTCTTCACGTGATAAACCTATGACCATTCTGCCTCCTTTTACTAGATTATTCGTAAAAAAGAAAAAATTCCTCTCATTGCAAGAAGAATTTTATAGCATCGGTGCAAATAATTCGACAATTTCTTTAATCAAGCGTTGATACCAGGTATTTTTAATGGTATCTTCATGTATTTCTTGTGAGGTTTCAAACAACTCCTCAAAATCTCGCTTCAAGTCAAACATAGAAGGCGTTTTATACATCAAAACAGCATTTTCATAGTGATGAACTAAGCTGCGGTAATCAAAATTGATTGTTCCGACAACACCAAAGTCATCATCAGCCACTACATGCTTACTGTGAATAAAGCCCGGTGTATATTCGTAAATCCGAACCCCAGCCGCCATTAAATCTGGATAAGCTCCTCGCGTAATGAGCTGAATGATTTTTTTATCTGGAATATAAGGTGTCACAATTCGGACATCTACCCCCCGCATAGCAGCATTTTTGATGTCTTCCGTCAAATCATAATCAATGATTAAATACGGCGTGGCAATATACACATAATCTGTCGCCTGGCTGATTATATTTTGATAGACATTTTTACCCACTTGAGCTTTGTACATGGGCTTCGGTCCACTCCCGTACGGAATATAGAGCCCTGGCGCATCTACAGCTTTGTTATCCAAATGATAGCGATCGAAATCACTGATTTTCCCACGGTTGATATACCAGTTCATCAGAAACAGCCGTGTCAAGGCTTTCACAGCGCGCCCATTCAGACGAATCCCGCCGTCTTTCCAGTGACCAAATCGCTCGATGTGATTGATGTATTCATCTGCCAGATTGATGCCACCAGTATAGCCAATCTGCCCGTCAACGACGAGGATTTTCCGATGATCTCGATTATTATAAGCCACCGTCATCCGCGGAATCACTTTGTTAAACTTATGAGCGTCAATCCCCATAGCCTGCAATCGGCTAGTATAATCTCCCGGAAGAGTTGCCATACAGCCAATGTCATCATAGAGCATTTTCACTTCCACACCTTGGGCTGCCTTTTCACGCAGAATATCCAAAATACTATTCCACATGAGACCTTCTTCTACAATGTAATATTCCAAAAAAATAAATTTTTCTGCATTGCGTAAATCTTCCAGCATTTTCTGGAACATCGCTTCTCCCAAAGGGAAAAATTGCGATTCCGTGCCGTCGTAAATATCCGCATTATGATCCATGCTGAGAAGCGACTTGATAATCCCGTAAGCTGATTTATCTGTCTTTTTCAAGTCTAACCGCAACTCATAACTATTGTCCTCACGAAATTTCATCTGATCCATATTTTTCAACTGTTTCAGCTCACTTCTGGACAATCGGCGCTCACCAAACATCAAATAAAGCAAGGGACCAATGACTGGAACAAACGCTACCAAGAGCCAAGTTACTTTGCTTTCTGGTGTCATTGAGCGATTGACAATCGCTAAAATCGTTGCCAAGCTGAATAAAATCACAAAGACAATCCATAAAGTAGGTGTCCAGCGACCAAGCCAAAAGAAAAACCAAAAAATGAGTGCAAGTTCTAGTACCATGATAATAATACTAAAACCATATTTTGACATCAATAGCTGAAATTTCCTAAGATTCATTTTCTCCCCCTGCTTTTACTTAGTACTAGTATAACGGGGATTTCCTAATAAATCAAGCCAGAATCACTCATTCTTCTATATTCAAAGTATTTTTTCATTAGAGCAAAAAAGAGTAAAAGCAAAGTTGTGATTCGTAACCATCAACTTTCTCTCCTACTCCCTATTTCTACATTTTAACTAGAATACTGATTGTTGTCCACTACCAATTTAGAAAGCAGTTAAAGGCAACAGATAAAGTTCATGAAGCAAGCCCCTTTGTGAATAATTCGCTAAAACAAATGCAACTTCTCCTATCGACTTGTATGAATCAATAAACTTAAATCAAACGCGTCCTAGTTTTCACAAGATCATATCAAATTTTGATCAAGAAATTTTGCACCAACATTAGACAGGTTATTGCTTCGTTAAAACGACTGTATCATTTTCTCCATTTTCTTGCTCAATATCCTCAATCGTTAACCGATCGCCATCAATCATATAACGATCAATGTCATCACCAATCGTCATTCTCTGATTTGTCGGATCAATGCTCACTTGTTTTACTTTCTCTTTACCGTTTGGCTCTTTTTCTGTCCACGTACCACTATTTCCTTTGATAACCAAAGTAATCTCATCTTCTTCGTCCATACCTTTATAAGTACCGTCTAATTTTTCTAACGAATTTTCTGCAATAGTTGACGAAGCACTACTCTCACTTGAGACTGTAGTTGATTGGCTGCTTGAGACAGATTGAGAAGACGGTGAAGTTTGGTTAGACTTGACGCACGACGCCAAAATGATAAGTCCTATCAGAAAAAATGCGATGTAGCTGAATTTCTTTAATTGTACCATTTTTATCCTCCTTTACTTACATTTCTATTATACCATCCACCATTCTAATCAGTCAATTTCTTTCTCCAAAAGAAAAGCACGAACTTCCGCAATGAAATAAAGAGAACCCGTCACAAAAAGGAGCTGATTATCATTAGCGCTTTTAATAAATTGTTCGATAAAGTCCTGGTAAGAGGAAACGTAGGTTTCGGTTGTAAGATTCTGCTTATCTATTGCACCGTCATCCTCAAAAGTCGTTACGAACAACTGCACATGAGGCAATTCCTGCTGAAGATAAGACAGCATCCCCTGATAATTTTTGCGTTTCAAAGCACCGAATAAGAGAAAAATTTCTTTTTGTTCTTGCTGACGAATAAACTCCACTAAACGGGACAAAGCTGGTAAATTGTGAGCCCCGTCCAGATAAATTCCTCGCTCAAAATATTCCAGCCGCCCTGCCCAATGTGTCTCTTGCAGAGCTTTTCGTACTAGCTCTATCTGCACTTGCCAGCTGTGTTGCCCCATAAACAAAAGAAAACTTTGTAAAGCAACAGCGGCATTTTCTTCTTGATAAGTACCTGCTAGGCTTAACTTTAGATGAGGAATATTCACATCTGGGCTGAAAAATCGTCCCTTTGAAAACGAAAAATCTCTGCCATATTCGTACAAAACAACATCTAGCTTTTTCGCACGCAGTTCACAGATCCTTCTCGCTTCTTCAGCCAGTGGTCCGATGACAGCCACTTTTTTCTCCTTAAAAATCCCTGCTTTCTGCTCCGCAATGGCGGCTATGGAGTCTCCTAAGGTTTCTTGATGATCCAAACCCACAGACGTCACCACCGCAATATCTCCTGCCACTACATTTGTCGTGTCTAAAAGCCCACCAATGCCCACTTCAATTAAAGCCACATCTACTTGCTCTTCTTTGAAATACAATAAAGCCATAAGGGTTAAAATTTCAAAATAAGAAAGTGGGGCATGTGTTTGTCGAAGCTGTCTTTCCATTTTCCGAACTTGGCGTCCCAGTCGAACGAAATCTTCATCAGAAATGGGTTCATGGTTGATACAAATCCGATCGTGAACACTTGCCATGTGAGGTGACGTAAAAGTTCCCACTTTCTTTTCGTGCTGCACGAATAGCTGACTCATAAACGCAATCGTTGAGCCTTTCCCGTTCGTTCCTGTCACATGAATAATGGGATAATTTTCTTCCGGATGATCCAAAAGACTTATAGCCTGTCTCATTCGCTCTAAACCAGAGCGAAAGTTTAGTCCAATGCGACTTTCCAACCACATTTCAATTTCATTCATATTCTTCTCCCAGCAAAAAGGGAGTGAAACAGAACCAGATTTTGGTTCATGTCACACCCCACAACTCACTTGAATAGTTAGCACTCTTGCCCCACATAGGAATTAAACCAACCACTCATTCGTATACCATAAAATAACGATTCACACAGCCTTTCAATCTCTTCATTGTTTGTAATACGAAAAGCTAGTGTACGCAATTTTTATTCTTCCATAAAGCTATTGAAAACTTCTTCAATCATGTCCCATTCAGCATCTGAATCTTCTGGGATTGGTTGCAGATCGCCTTCTGTTCCGTCCTCACTTTCAGTAAACGAGTAGGCTTGAATTTCTACCTCACCATTTTCATCTTCTTCTGCGCTAGCTGGAATCAATAGAACGTAGTTTTTCCCAAATTCTTCTTTTCCATCAATGGTCAAGAGAATTTCAAACAAAGTTTCGTTTCCTTGCTCATCCACTAAAGTAATTAGTTCACGTTCTTCGTGTTCATGGTCATGGTTATGATCGTGTGCCATGTTTTCTCCTTTATTTATTAAAAATTTCGATCTAAATAATTTTGTAAAATGAGCTGCGCTGCGAGCTTATCAATCACTTTTTTCCGCTTCTTTCTGCTCACATCTGCCTGCTCAATCAACATTCTCTCCGCAGCTACCGTTGTTAGGCGTTCATCTTGATAGTCAACAGGAAGCTGAAACAGCTGTTCCAGTCTACCACCATAGGCTTGACTTGCTTCGACACGCGGACCACTTGTATTGTTCATATTTTTTGGGAGTCCTACAACGAACTTGTCAACCTTATATTCTTTTGCAAGCTCACTCAAACGATCAAAGCCAAATTCCCCTTTTTCTTCATCAATAGGAATAATTTCAAGTCCTTGAGCTGTAAAACCAAGTGGATCACTAACCGCGACACCAACCGTTTTTGAACCAACATCTAACCCCATAATTCTCATTAGAGATCAATGCCTTGCCCTTTCAAATAATAACGAACTAATTCTTCTACAATCTCATCACGTTCATATTTACGAATTTGATTTCGTGCATTATTATAGCGAGGTACATACGCAGGATCACCACTAAGCACGTATCCTACGATTTGGTTGATTGGGTTATAGCCCTTTTCATTCAGCGACACATAGACATCTTTCAATGTTTCACTAATCTCTTTTTTGTTTGAATCATCAAGATTAAAACGTACTGTCTCATCTGTAAATCCCACAATTACACCTTCTTTCACTAGAATACCTATATTATAGCACATTTCAAGGCTTTTCACAAATGAAAGGGGTTGAAAAAAGCTGAATAAATTCAGCTTTTTTTGTTTCATATACACCTATAAAATCATGGATTTGCAACTTCTTTAGCACCAGCTGCTTTGACAGATTCAATATATTGTTTGGGTGTTAAATTTTTGATAGTTGAAAACATAGAGCCATATGTATCCAGTTTTGATGCTTCATCAAGGTTGATTTTGCTCATATCAATATTGATTGCAACTTTAATAATATAGTCTTTTGTAATGTCTGTTTTAATATCAACACCGCCCAAAGACTTAAATTTATCCAATCCTGCAGCCTTTTCAAAAGCAGAAATCAAGTACGGCTTAGTGCTTTCTAAATCTTGACCCGCTAATGCACTCTTCATATTTTCAGGAAGTATTTGTTCAAGATTTATCACAAACTTCTTAAAGGTTTTTCCTTCATAAGAAATAGTTTGCGTAAGTGTTTGTTCAATCCCTTGGACAGTCTGTTTTTGTTGAAAAGACTTGGTCACAACAGAATCCTTTTTCACAACACTCGAACCAGTCTTACTATCCCCTGACTGATTCTGACCAGATTTTTGACCACAAGCTGTGAGTAGCAACAAACTTGCTCCTAACAAAACAACCGATTTTCTCATAAAAATATCCTCCTTGTATTTTAGAGCTTTATAAGAATAGTATACCATCTTTTGTAAGCGTTGTCAAAAATAGCCGTCTAAAAAATCAATTTGTGTTTAACAAGTTATTGATTGACTTCCGTTGCACCACTGGCAATCTGATCTTCAACATATTCTTTTGGTTTCATTTTTAAAAATTCTTTTAATTTCATATTCTTTAAATACTCAGTATTTGCGGCTTTATTAACATCCAAAACTTGAAAATCAAAAGTATGAATTCGCTTCAATTCTTGCTCATTTATAATTTCCAAAGAGGTCGAAAAACCTTCCAAACTTTTTGCTTGTGTAAATTTTTCATCTTCAGACAAAGATTTCTCCAATAATTTTTGCGCCTCAGCAACTCCAACTTCCGCAACTACTTTTTTCATTTCTTCTTTCATCGGCATGATTTGCTCAATCGTTAAACTTAAAAATTGATCGCCTTTGTAAGTAATTGTTTGTGTTTGTTGAACCCCTTCAGCTGTTTTAGGGAATGATAAGTTTTTTGTCACAACGGTTTCTTTTTCAGCACTTGCAATAACCGGCAACATATTATCAATTGATTGCTTGCTTGTTTTTGATTTTGTTTCCTTCTTTTGACTACATCCAGCTAAGATAGTAAGAATAATGGTTAATAGAATCAAGCTTCTTTTCATAATTAAACTCCTCCTCGTTTTTTATTTTACCACATTTCCAAACATAACAAACTGTAAAATAAAAAGAGCGGAAATTCCACTCTTTACAAGGCTGCACGTAAGCGTGCTTCTGTATTTTCAACGTTACGAACTGAACGAGGCAAGAATGCACGAATATCATCTTCTTTGTATCCCACTTGTAGGCGCTTGTCATCTACTAAAATAGGACTTTTCAAGATGCGTGGAGTTTCCATAATCAAGTCAATCACTTCATTCACACTTAATTCTTCAATATCTACACCTAAGCCTTTTGCATAACGATTTTTTGAAGAAACAATGCTTGCAACCCCATTTTCAGTTTTTGTTAGAATATCTAATAACTCTTCTTTTGTAATTCCTTCTTTACCAAGATTTTGTTCTTTATAAGTTAACTGGTGAGCATTGAGCCATGTTTTTGCTTTTTTACAACTAGTGCAACTTGAGACAGTATAAATTGTAATCATGTAAGTACTCCTTTCGCCACACGGTACTATTATCATACTATATTATACCACAAAATCCCTCCGTCTTGCGACCTATTTTCAAAAAATTATTCCTCAATCTCAATCGCGTTATCCAAGTCTAGCGTTACTTCCTCCACCTTGTTTGCTGATTTGGTTGCTTCTGCATTTTTTTCATCTTCGGCATCATCCTCAATCAAACCGTAATGCACTCGAACTTTATGATCAATTTCATCAAAAATTTCTGGATGATCCGCCAAGTATTTCTTAGCATTTTCAGACCCTTGACCAATCTTTTCATCATTATAAGAATACCAAGCACCCGCTTTTTTGATAATATCAAGGTCTGTCGCAATTTTAATCAACTCGCCTGTTTTAGAAATTCCTTCGCCATACATGATTTCTACGAAAGCTTCCTTGAATGGCGGAGCAACCTTATTCTTCACAACCTTAATCTTAGTTTCCTTACCAACATTGGTATCTTTTTCATCACCAGTTCCCTTGATTTGGGTATTTCCGCGAACATCCAAACGGACAGACGCATAGAATTTCAAGGCACGACCACCAGGTGTTGTTTCTGGATTTCCAAACATAATACCAACTTTTTCACGCAATTGGTTGATGAAAATCGCAATTGTCTTCGTTTTGTTAATAGAAGCAGACAATTTACGCATAGCTTGACTCATCATCCGCGCTTGCAAACCAACGTGACTATCTCCAATGTCTCCATCAATCTCAGCACGTGGTACGAGGGCTGCCACGGAGTCAATAACTACCAAATCTACCGCACCAGAGTCAATCAATTTCCCAGCAATCTCAAGACCTTGCTCACCAGAGTCTGGCTGAGAAAGTAAGAGTTCATCAATATTAACTCCAAGGGCTTGTGCATAAGCCGGGTCAAGAGCGTGTTCTGCATCAATAAAAGCTGCAATACCGCCTTCTTTTTGAGTTTGCGCTACTGCATGAAGAGCTACGGTCGTCTTACCAGAAGACTCTGGTCCATAGATTTCAATAATCCGCCCCTTTGGATACCCTCCTGCACCAAGAGCGATATCTAGCGCCAAGCTACCTGAACTCATGACTTGAACTTTTTGTTCAGCGCGCTCACCTAGGCGCATAATCGCTCCTTTACCAAAATCTTTTTCAATATTTTTAAGTGCAGTATCTAGCGCTTTTTGACGTTCCTCGCCAAATTTCTTTGAAATTTCTTCTAATTTTTTTTGTTTTTTTGCCATTTATTTCTCCTGTATAGTGATAAATTATTTTTTTGCCTATCTAATCATTATAGCATATTTTCGTTTTTTAATAAAGTTTTTCGCAGCAGATTGAAAGCATGCAGAACGGCTATTTTACGTACATCTGTCCGACTGCGACCGGCAATATTAACCTTAATAGACTGAACGTCTTCTGTGGTTGCTAGGCCGATATAAACTGTCCCTGCTGGATGTCCTTCTAAGCTGTCTGGACCTGCCACACCTGTCAAGCTCACCGCATAGTCACTAGCGGTCAATTTTCTTGCCTGCTCAGCCATTTTCTCAGCTGTAAAAGCTGAAACTACCCCATGCTTTTCCAAGCCTGCCAATGAAATGCCCAACATTCGGCTCTTTTCCTCCATACTGTAGGTAACAAAGCCACCACTAAAGACATTGGAGGCTCCAGCAAAGTTTGCCAAAGTTGCTTGAAAGAGTCCTGCAGTCAAACTTTCAGCTGCTGTGACAGTCTTTCCTGCTCTTCTCAACAGTTCAAAAGCTGTTTGTCCCAGAGAATTATCATCTCCATAAGCATAGAAAAGATCAGCTAAATGTTGTTTCTCAAAAGTTTGTACTGCTAAAATTTTCTTTTCTAAACGAGTAAACTTAACATCCGCTTCCTTTTGACTAGTAGCCTTGGTGGACAATCGCAAAGTTACTTCTCCCGTCTTAGCATAAGGAGCAATGGTCGGATCCGTTTGAGTATCAATTAAATCCCCTAAAAGGGTTACTAATTGACTTTCACCAATACCAAAGAAACGCAAAACTCTTGAATACAATTTTTGACCAGTTGCTAAGAGCGGAACCAGCTCATTATTTACCATAGGTTTTAATTCACTAGGCGGTCCAGGCAGAACGACATAAGTCACCCCACTGACTTCAATCACGCCCCCCACTGCAAGTCCGGTTTCGTTTTGGAGAGAGGTCGAGCCTTCCACTATCTGAGCTTGTCGCTCATTATTGGGTGTTCGCACATAGTCCGGTCGACTTGCGAAGAAGCGATCCAATTTCTCCGTAGCCATTCGGTCAAATACCAACCTACGATTTAAGAATTTTGACAAAGTCTGCTTAGTCAAGTCATCTTCTGTTGGACCTAATCCTCCAGTTAAGATGATCAAATTACTACGATTTCGAGCGATTTCTAAAATGGATAACAGACGAGCTTCATTATCTCCGACCGCTGTTTGGAAATACACATCTACTCCCAGACTCGCTAATTTTTCAGATAAAAATTGGGTGTTTGTATTGACAATTTGACCTGTCAGAATTTCAGTACCCACAGCAATAATTTCTGCTTTCATAAAACCTCCTACCTTACTATTCGCAATTGATTTTATTTTATCACAAAAAATCTTAAAAAAGTTGATTTTCATTTCAGGAAATAAAAAGAGCTGTCAAGTTCCTTGACAAACTTGTCAACATCATGTGGATAACTTTTGAAAATCTGTTTGTTATGGAGAATAACTGGATTGTTAGGCAAGATGCTATTGGCAAAGGAACTTTTTCTTTTTATAATAGATAAATTGTAAAATATAGTGCAACAAAAAAACTCATAGCGTTTCATTGGTGTAA
>ERZ773063.208-NODE-208-length-40106-cov-4.563432_pt1 | contig 40106 bp, 59 predicted proteins | sample MGYA00580625_ERZ773063 | MGnify/ENA primary metagenome ERZ773063 (study PRJEB29015, sample SAMEA2738022) | human oral metagenome | biome: human oral; feature: human-associated habitat; material: dental | place: China | collected 2042 ... | reverse complement strand
GTAAAAATGGCTGCAAAATAACAAAAGAAAAAAGACGTCATGCAAAGCGCAAAAGTGACGTCTTTTCTTGTTACAAGACTTGATCGAGCAGGCTTCTTGTTTTCTGCTTGCGTGCATCAAGCACATGGGAATAGGTCTGCGCCGTCGTGTTGATCGAGCTGTGACCTAGGCGCTTGGAGACAAGCTCCAAGTCCTCACCCGCCTCAAGCAAAAGGGTGGCGTGCGTATGGCGCATAGAGTGGAACGTATAACCTGCGCCGAAAGTTTCGCTGCACCATTGATTGAAATAGCGCATAGCGTCGGGCGTGAGCATCCGTCCCTGTTTGGTGTGGCAAATGAAAGCGTCGGCGGCTTTGGGGTTTTGCAGACGTGCAACGGCTTGCCGAGTCTTCTCTGCCTTGAGAATCTTATAGAGCTTCTCACCGTAGGGGATTATTCTGCGGCTGTAGGAAGTCTTGGGAACGTCTTGGAGTTCCACGCCGCCTGCGACAATGACCGTTTTCTGAATAGCGATTTCCCGTGCATCGAAGTCTACATCTTGCCATGTGAGGGCGCAGCACTCGCCAAGCCGTGCGCCCGTATGATATGAGAGAGCGAGGGGAAGAAAGAATTGATGCCCCGCTGGGAACTGACGAAAGATGGTGGCGAGATGTTCGGCGGTAAAGGTTTTGATCTCTTTGGGCGGCGCGGTGTATTTGGGAACCTTGATATTCTGCGCAGGATTTTTGGGGATGCACTCGCAAAAGTCGCTGGCATAGACAAAGGCTTTTTTGAGCACGGCGCATATACTCGATACCGTGGAACGCGCCAGCCCGCTTTGCTTGGCATCGTTCAAGATCTGTTGGAGCATCTGCGGGCGGATGGAGCGCAGCTTGCGATCACCGATAGCGGGGCGGATATGGTTCTCGAAGATGGAGCGATAGGAGCGGCTAGTATTCTTGTGCGTGTTGATACTCACATCGTCGGAGAGCCATTCCGTGAAAAATTCCGCGACGGTCTTCTTTGTCGGCTCGACGTAGCCGCCGTTGGCTTCGAGCGAGACAAGAGCACGGGCATAGGCGGCTTCCGCCTCCTGGCGCGTACTGCCGCCGGGGACTTCCTTGCGCTTTCGGTCTTTGCCGCTGCCGATCTCGATGGTATAGTACCACTTGGAACCGCGTTTTCGTATGTATGCCATCGAATGCACCTCTTGCCTTTCTGCCGACTGCGGGCGGCTATTTTTACGTCCTTTTCACGTCGCTGTCGCCAGTGACGGAGGGTGTAGCGTGATGCGCCCAAGTATGCTATACTTTATCCGTTGCCGCTCCCCCTATACATGGCAATGGAAAGGGGGTGTCGATGTTGTTGACTACCTTTATTCTCTCCATCTTGGCTGGTGTGATCGCCAATTACATTAGCAAACGGTTCGATGAGAGGGAGAACGACGGCGACGAGCCTAGGGATTAAGCCCACCTGCAATACGGGAATAGAAAAGCCCCTCGATGTGCAAGATCGGGGGGCTTTTCGTGTGTCGATTAAGTCATTGACTACCTTTGCCACCCATAGTATAGCATATTCGGTTATTCGTATGCAAGTCTATTGTTCGTCCAAGTCGCCCGGCGGGCGGCTATTTTCCGTTTGATTTTCCGTGGGGTTGTCCATTTGCTCCACTCCTCATTGAAGATTTTTGTGTTTTTCTGAAGTCGTGAATAAATGTGCTGCTGTTTCTTCTGTGTGGCGATAATCTCCTCTTGCAGTTGTTCCGGCGACAGCTTTGCAAGCATTTCTTCCACCTTCTTTCAATAACAGTATACGCGATTTGTAGTTTTGCGTATACTGTTTTTTGAGAACCTTCGCCGCTCCACTACGGGCGGCTATTTTTTATGCCCTTTTCGCGTCGCTGTCACCAGCGGCGGAGGCTGATTGCGCCTTTCTTTCGGCAAGCAGCTCGGCGCGGTAGGCGTTCACGTTGGCTTCATGAGAACTCAAGGGAATTTCGGAATGTTTTTTAATGGCACCTTATGCGTTATGCCGTTAGAATACTGAACCTTGACGTAGGCGGAATCGGACAACGTGGAAAGCTGTTTCGGGGATAGCTGGAATATATAAATATGAGAGAGAAACAAGCCTTGCCGTCCGAGCGTTTCTGCTTTGAAGCAATTAAGGTCATATTCTTTTTCACCATCGGGCGAGATTTTGCCATGGTTCGTAATTTGGCACGGGAGGATTGTTTCGTCGTTGATTCCAAAAGTCTGAGTATCCGTCATGGGCAAGGGCGGAAGTTGGTGGATTTCGATTCTTGCGCCCGAGTATTCATAATAGAAAACGCCCAATAGAATGATCACAACAACGGCGATAAATTTGATGTGCTTCATGTTTCGTTCCACCTTTGATATAGAAACAATCGCTTATATATCTGAAATCAAGTCATAGAAAACATCTTCGCTTATGATTTGTAAGTCCTGCCCCTCTAAGATGAGTTTTTCTGCCTTTTTTTGTTTTGTGCTTTTTCCTCCCTTGACCGAAGGAGAGTAATCGAAATTACCAATAATTAGAAAATTTGTGTGTTTTGTGACACCATTTTCTAAATGTGCACCAATATCGGCAATCAATTTGGCGGCATCTTTTCTTGGATAGCGTTCCAATTTTCCAGTAAATGCACAATACTTATCGTAAAAAAGATGATCTGGTAGAAACTTTTGCGCATCGCCTTGAATCGAACGTAAGTCAATATTTTTCTTTGATGTATCAAGATCGATGTTATTCTCTAAAACAATTTTCGTCAATTGCTCCAATATAGAATTTGTGATTATGCAGTCACCGAGTGCACGGTGATATTCTCCGCTAATCTGAAAGTATTCCGCAATATCTATTAAACGATGGTGCTTTAGTTCTGGAAGGCATCGACGGGAGAGCCGCATTGTGTCAAGAAAATCATTTTGAAAAAGCAAGGAGTTTTTTTCTTGAAAGGTATCATACAAGAAATTGACATCGAAGTTTACGTTGTGCCCTACCAATAGCTCTTTATCCAAAAACGCCCAAAGTTCGTGAGATATATCCTCGAACGTAGGGGCAGTTGATAACATTTCATTAGTTATCCCTGTAAGAGATGTGATAAAGTCATCTACATAGGTTCCATCATACTGAGAAGGCGGCGGCTGAATCAACGAGTGAAATTGATCAACTTCAGTGCCGGATCGATATTTGATACAAGCAACTTCTATAATGTCATTATAGGTAGGATCAAGCCCAGTAGTTTCAATATCGATAACCGTATAATCTTGGGGGAGCGCGAGAATAGAGTTACCTTTTTCACGTTTTGTACGGGAAAGGTTAGAGATTTCATCATCAAACCCTATACATATTGTAAGCATAGGAAGCACCTCTTTAGACAATAAAATTTTCAACTTTAGCCGCCCGTAAAAGGGCGGCTAATTTTTACGCCTTTTTCCTTGCGTCGGAGTTTCCAGAGGTGGAGTCCGATGCAGCCTTTTCTTCAGCGTCAAGTTCGGCGTCAAGCAGGCGATGGGCGTGCGCCCGTTTGTCTTCCGACGCTTGATTGGCGGCGGTTTCCTGTTGTTTTTCGGCAGCTTCGGCACGGGCGCTGCGGATTGCGTCGGCTACGCCTAGGACGTGCTCAATCATTGCCGTGCGCTCTTTCGGCGCAAGCTGGAAGAAGTAGCGCATGATTTCGCGTTCATCTGGTGTGAGGATGTACTTTTGCGCGAAGGATTCCACTTGGGCGTCGAGATCGTTCTTATACATCTCGCCCTCGCCCGTGCGCAGCCAATGCTCGTCGATATTGAATTTCGTGCAGAGCAGTTGAATGAACGTGTCGGATGGTATGACAAGACCAAGCTCATACTTATTATAAGCTGTGCGTGTAATCCCAAGAAGTTTAGCAAATGCTTCTTGGGATGTTTTTTGTGGCAACGACTTTCGGACATCGCGTAGCCGCTCTTTCAGTGCTGTATCCATGCAATATACCTCCTTGCATCAATAATAACAGAATAAAAATATTCTTGCAAGAGCAAAATAAAAAATAAAAGGGTTTACAAGAGTAATAAATAATGGTATTATACTCTTGAAAGAGCAATGGAGGTGATAAAAATGATTCGAAATGACCAGCTTGGAATCCCGAGCGAGCCGTATGAGAGTTCGGGAGAGCGGATGCTTGCGGCATTGAAGAGCGCGGGCACGACGGGCGAGAAGATTCTGCGAGCCGCCGCGCTCTCGTTCGCGCGAGGCATGGAGGTTGGGCGTGCGGCCAAGGACGAGGACGAGAAGAAAAAGCCCGCGTGAAGCGGGCGGAGGAGGTGAAATGTATTGAAACAATCCATATGTGAATGTGAAATGCGTGAGAGCCGGACAATCCGACTCCGCACAACGACACCGACGAAAACCATCTATTTAGCGGTGACGGTGCAGGATGCGCCATTGGATTGGCAGAGCGAGAGGATGCCGCGCGAGGTTGGAGACTACTTGAAGAGCGTCGGAGAATACATTGATGAATTGTTAGATCGGGGACACCCATCGGATAAGGAATCCTGCAACTTGACTGGTGAGCCATGAGTGCTTTTGCATGAGTGCACTGAATTTGCTGAAATATCCTTTCGAGATAGGGATTTCATTATCTTCGATGCACTTTAGTTTCTCGCGGAGCTCCTGGATTTCTTGATAGTCGGGTGTGTCGTTTGGTATGTGGGCGGCAACAGCTTCATCGAATCGAGCAAAATCAAAGTGATTGTTTATGGTGACGGTGTTTCCGTTCCCCACAGAGCCGTTATTCGTTTCGATGTTGATATTTTGGATTGTTTGGGCGGCAGGGTTGTAATCGTTCATCCAGTCAAATCCAGTGCCGGTGATTCTAAATCCGAAAGGAAAAGGACAGCCAAGACCATCGACTACATCGCCTATGTATCTATTGTCAGCTAGGTATGATATTACGGTGCGCGCTTCCTGCGGCGATAGATTGAGTCGCTTTACGATGTGGAAGGTATTAACTAAGGGCGTATCGCCTTGTTCGGCAGATGCAATTTGGAGAAATTCTCTTGCTAGTGTCTGTATGTTCATGATAAGTCCTTTCTTGGATATGACAGACGTATTGTTATTTATTTTACCATGGGAGGAGTGGTAAGGAAAGCAGGAACCGCAGGCGAGAAGATTCTGCGCGGCATCGCAGCAGGGGGGCGCAGAAAAGAGCCGCCCGCAGGTGCTGGGCGGCAAGGGAGAGGACGAGAAGAAGCCCGCGTGATGGCGGGCGTGGAGAGGGGGTGAGTGAGATGGAGGATACGCAGTTAATTTTAAATGCGATTTATGACCTGAAGTGTTTTTGCTTGGCGATATACTTCATGATCATTCTGACGTGCCCAAGCAAATTCGGCTTCCCGCTGAATGCTATATTGGCTTTGATGGCTGGCGGCTATTGGTATTACTTGCTCACAATGTCATTGCCTTGAAGAAGAGCGTCAGATAGAACAAGAATGGAAGGAGGAAGAATTGGATAAATTCGGAAAGCACGTTTCCGTCAAGTAGGTGTCGAAAGGCTCTTTGGTTGTGGTTGAAACGATATAAAAAACCTCGACGAGGTAAACCAAGTTTTGCCTGTAGGAAAGATATATCGGAATCTATATGATCACAGAAACTTTCAAAGTGCTCCATATAGTCAAAGTGGGGTGAGTCCTTGAATTTTCGTACCGTATCAAGATGGTCAAGAATGCGGTCGTTGACCAAGAGCCGATTCTTCTCCGCCAATACGGACAGCTCTTCATAGAGGCGAAGAAAAGTTTGATAGGATATGTCCTTTCGGTATAGATGAGGCTCGAAGAGATAAAATGCAGGAGCCGCGAAATGCCTCAATCGCTTCTCATAGTTCTTGCCTATAAAGATGTAGCGAGAGCTTTTGCAGTAAGCGTAGTAGGTGATGAGCGCTAAGACCAGAGAAGGCGTGATTGCAAGAAAGTAGGTGTGCAGAAGGCTCATGGAAAAGACTCCTTTCAGATAGGCATACATATCAAGCACATCCTTTCGTGCTTATTATATCACGGATTGACTCACTGGGAGAAGTCAGTACAAGAAGCTGGGAAAAGGTAAAGAGCCAAGACGAGAAGGAGAAGTCAGCTTGAGAGGGGGTGAGAGAGTGGAAAGTGTAGAGGTAAGGAAGCTCGTCAGTGGACCTACTGAAATTACGTTTGAGGTAGTTCCGTATGATAGGCGCATCGAAACTGCACAGGAGATTGTCAAAAAAATATGCGAAGCGAACAAGGGATGCTCGCTTCGCATTGAGGTCAAAAATGTTTCTTATTAAGATTTGACGAATTGGACGTAATTTATTGTAGCACGGAGAGTCGGCGGCAACAAGACGAGAAGAAGCCCGCGTGATGGCGGGCGTGGAGAGGGGGTGAGGGAGATGGAGCTTAGAACAGTTGCCCTTTGCCTTTGCCTTGCAACAGGAGCTATTCAAATATACCGAGATGAGTTCAACAGCACGAACAGCTGGCTGATGTTTATTGCACTTGGTGTTTGGTGGAAGTGAGGATATATCATGTTTGATATTTTCGTACTTTGTTTCTCGTATGCGTTGGGGATAGACCTGGTGCGAAGGGGAATTTACAGCATCCGCGAATTGTGGCTGCTGCTGGTTTGTGCTGGTCTCTGGCTGCAATAGAAATGCCCGGCTACTGCTTGCTGAAGACAATCAGTGCGGTGAAAAGCCAGACAATCCAGAGTAGGGCTTTTCTTTCACCGGGCGAAAGGTGCTCCGCCAAAAGACTGGCACTCGGGCCAAGGAGCAGAAGCATCTTTTCGCAGGCGGGGGTTTGTGAGAAATCCTTTAGGGCTGCCAGTATCTCAGGAGATGTTGCCTGCACTAGAACGAGCGACGCTGCAGAAACCTGCAAAAACTCCTGTTTTGCAAGTCGACGAATCAAGCGGGTGCGTGGGCGTGAAGGGTTACGTATTCGTGCTTGCCGCTTGGGTTCTGATGCGAGCGAAGCGTGCGCTGGGAACGGAGGCGACGGGTAGGATGGCCGCCAAGCACTGAATAAGCGCTGCATTTGTGAAATGGGAAGGTCTCTAAGGACTTGGGTCGTTTCCAATGCCGCTGTTATACCAGATGCAGCTAGGGAAGCCCGTACACTCCGTACAAGGTCTGCCACCATTGCGGAATGGGTAGAGAGGGCTTGCTGGGTGACAATATGGGGGATTCTTTGTAGGGCGACCAGTGTTTCAGTCTGCTGCATGGCTATTTCATGTGCAGCTTGGGCGAAATAGGATGTCTGCCAGGCTACTTCATGCGCTGTTTGGGCAGTGCGTATTACGGCTTCTGGTATTTGGGTTTGGAGAAAAGACCAAGGGTACTCTGTATATAGCATAACGATTACTCCTTTCCGGATTTATTGTAGCACGGAGAGGCGGCGGCAACAAAACGAGAAAAAGCCCGCGTAAGCGGGCGGGGAAAGGGGGTGAGTGTGGTTGGAGGAACGCAAGCAGTTGACAATCTCAAAAGAAGTGATTTTCGCTCGTGGCGAGAAAGTTGAAACCATTATTCGCTTGAGTGGATACAAAGAAAATGGCTACGAGAAAATGATTCCCATAGCCAAAGCTTTGTTCGATGAAATCAAAGCTGATTTGGAAAATCAATCTTAGAAAGTTGATTCATTGCCTTTACAGCTTTTTGAGGATTTCTCATAAACTCTTGGAAGAAGATCTCAACCGCCTTGTCTTGCGGACTGTTCGATTGGTCAGAACGCTTACGAGTAGGGGTACCATCTTCGCCAATCGGGCATACGACAAAACAGGTTTTCATGTGGGAAACCTCCTTATAAAAGATGTGCATTCGACAAGAATATTTTAGCACAAGAGAGAGGGTACAACAACAAATACATCCGAAACGCCGCCCTCACGATCCAGCGGGGCGGCGGTGAGAGGGGGTGAGAGGGATGGAGCTACGCGCGTATAAGGTTGGCGATAGAGAGGTGGTCGAGATGAAAGGGGACACAGAGGAGTTTGCAGCTTTAGCGATAGACCTCGTTGAGCACCAGAACAGTGAACCGTATACAACTGGTGCGGAACGCGCATCAGAGCGCATCAGGTGGATACTTCAGAAGTATTTCAACCCTTCCAGTACGTTTCGAGGATAGCGTGAACCCGCCGCCCCATCTCTAGTGTAGCGGCAAAGCTGAATTTGTTATGCGAATTAAGTGGCCGTCCTGCGTACCCCGGGATGATAGAGGCTAGGGTCATGACAGATTGGTAGTAGGCTCCGATCAGGGTGAGTTCTTGGATTGAAAGTAATGCAAGATGGCTCTGCGAGGTTTTCCATGAATAGCAGTCAAAGAAGATTACATCCTTTCCGTATCCAGTATATCACGGGTAAGAGATGAGAAAAAGCACGACAGGCGAGAAGATTCTGCGCGGCGTCGCAGCAGGCGTGAGCGCAGAAAAGAGCCGCCCGCAGGTGCTGGGCGGCGAGGAAGAGGATAAGAAGAAGCCCGCATAGGCGGGCGGAGGGAGGTGAGTGAGATTGGGCGCATTGGAGTTTTTGTGTGTTGTTTTAATTGGGGCGACAGTTTACTGTTTTCTCAAGTTCATCGCTACATCGAACGCCCTGGAAGCATATATGTTTTGGGTGGAGAGCAAGGGAATTGAACATCCGACGAAGGACGAATTTGAAGCATACCGCAAAGAAGTGCTCCGTCAGAGGTTCAAGTGAGATCGAATGATGGCACTGATGACAGATGCTGGGAGGTGAGTGAGATGTCAATACATGCGAAAGAAATCCCCGAAATGGTATCAGTCACTATTTCGGGGATTCAGTCCAAGGAACTCGAAGAAGCAATTCGACTGGTGATAATCAAGGCAAACAGGAAACGCAAAGCTGCGGGGGAAAAGAAAATCCCCTATGCGATTGTTACTGTGCCGAAACACCGTCAATGTCATCGTAGTCAACACCTTCATAGGGATCGTCGGCTGTCGTGACAGATATGAAGGGATCGTCCGCATCGTCATTTATGGAGAGTTCAACCAGATGGACGCCATCATGACGAAGCTCTTTCACTCTGTGATACAGGTCGGAAACTTTGACAACAATGCTCATGGAGCCACCTCCTTTCCATGCTCATTATAGCACGGCGAGGGGGCGAAGAAAAAGCCCGCGTGAAGCGGGCGGAGGGAGGTGAGTACGGATGGAGCGAATTATCTTTATTGAAATCGACGACAAGGAGCTGGACGACATATTCGAGGAGTTGAGAGATCTCAAAAGAAAATTACGCAATTGCTGTGATCGCTTAGACCATGTGCCAAAGATTGTCGTCAAAAAAGCGCCGCCCGAAGAGGCGGCGCCGAGGGAAGAGGACTAGCGAGATTCCAGTGCGTCGATTTCATCAATGATTTGATATAAAACTTCTGCGGTGTTCTTTATCAAAGTTTTGATGTCTTTGACGGTCGCCGGCTCGCTGCCGTTTGAGGAAGAGGGGCGGCTGTTGAATTTGAACTGCTCGACAGCCTCCCTTAGACTCGCGGTATCTGACATGAAATCACCTCCCTTCCGTGTTCAGTATAGCACGGTGAGGAAGTGTAGAAGAAGCCCGCACCACCGGGCGAAATGCGAGGTCAGTTCATATAGAACGGAGGAACATCATGGAAGAAGCTCTTTTGGAAACGACGATCGTCAACGCGATCTTGCGTGTCGGCAGAATCGTCAGCGCGGGCGGCGCACCTGCACGCCCGCCAGATAGGTTGCTCAATGTGACAGAAGTCGCAAAGGCATTGGGCATTGGCAAGAACGCGGCAAATGAACTTGTACAGAACGGCATCATTCCGGGAATCAAGCTCAACGGCATGAAGGTGAGGCAGAGAGTGTTGGAGGATTGGCTGGAGGCGATGGAGGGCATGGATCTCTCCGACCCGAAGAATCCTGTGCCATTGGCAATGGGAGGAAAATGACATGGAAGAGCTTTTTGAGAAGGCGAGAGCGAAGCTGGAAGCGGAAGAGACGGAGCACGGCACGCCGCAGGACATGGCGAAGAAGCTCATCTGCGCGTGGCTGCACCACGATCCGCAGGATGCGGCGCCGCGCATATTGGAAGAAGGCAGAAGCGTTGCGGAATGCTACAAGCATATCAAGGCGGAAGCGAGCAAGCTGCGTCAGTCGAGCGTGAACGCAAACCCGGAGACGGAAGTCGTCTGGATGCTCGGCTACTTCGGCATCAAGAAAGAGGCGGCGAACACTGCCGTCGAGGGCGGCTTGCTGTACGCGATCTTCCAATCCCTGGCGGAAGAGTGGAAGCCCTACGGCACGGGCGGGGCGGCTTCCTCTGTCGCTCCCGCGCCGCTGTCGTCCGTGCCGCCCGTGAAGAACCCTGCGCCCGCTTTCATGGGCAGCTTGGAGGATTTCTTATGAAGCTCAAGGGCATGACGGCGGAAGATATCATCGCGCAATTCCCGCCGCTCGACGAACCCATGCGCCGCGAACTGGAAAAGAAGTACATGCCGAACCGCCTTTTCCTCTTCGACCGCAATGACCTCACGCGAGCATGGTGCAGCAACTGCAGCGAAGAGATGGCGCTGCCGCGCCCGATACGGCGAAGCGTAAAATATATAGACCATTGCCCGCGCTGCGGCGAAATCGTCCGTCCCGGGAGAATCTGGGCGAGGGACGGCGTGCGTGACCGCGTGCTTGTCCTTCGCTACGAGAGCATCGAGAACGAAGAGGGGCTTCTTGGCGCGAGACTCTTCTACCTGGAGCGCGATTGGCGCGGCCTGACGCTCCATCCGTGGGACGCATACACGGAGGCGGCGGTCGACAGCTTCTATCTCTTCCGCTATGGCGAGGGCGGCGTAGAAGTCGCGCCGGAAAGAGGACGAACGCTGAACTTCAACTGGCGGGAGAATCCTATTCGCTACAGCGTGAGGCGAAGCGTGAGTTATGCGCGATATGGCGCCTATGTCACGATGGGCGGGCGGCGGGCGACAGAAAACTACTTCGACATCGACAGCATCGCCCGCGCTGTCAGCGGCACGCCATTTCGCTACATCTGGGCGGCGGTCGAAAAAGACATGAAGCGCGGCAGCGATGGCATTAAGCTCTTCGACTATGCGGCGAAATATCCGTTCGTGACGGAATGCCTCGCGAAGATGGGGCAGATGCCGCGCAGCATGATGATCGACATCACGGAGAACGGCAGGTCATCGCACAACGCCGTCAACTGGCACGGCGAGACGCTGCGGGAAGTGTTCAAGGCGTCCTTGAGCAAGGCGGACAAGTCATATATCCTGCGCACGGAGAGCAGCATATCGTTCGCTCACGCTCTGAGCGTATGGCAGGAGCGGCAGAAGCAAGGCATATTCCTCCCGCTGAAAGACTTCATCGAGCTGGGGCTTTACGAAACAGCGATCATGAAAGAAATCGGCGCTCTCGTCGATTTCCGCCGCCTCGCGAAGTATCTCAAGAAGCAGGCCGTCGCCTTCGGGCGGGAAGTGCACATAGACGCAAGGCTGTACCGCGACTATCTCAGGGAATGCGTGCAGCTCGACATGGACATGCAGCAGAAGAGCGTCCTCTTTCCGAAGAACCTCCCTCGCCGGCACGAAAACCTCACGCGGCAGATCAGATTCCGAGAAAGCGAAGAAGAGCGCAAGAAGTTCGCCGCCCGCCGCCTGCTGTGGGAAGCGCAGTATACATATCAGGAAGAAACGTATTCCATCGTGCTTCCGAAAATGCCGCAAGACCTCATCGACGAGGGCAAGGCGCTGAACCATTGCGTGGGAACATATATCAAAAGGGTGGCGGACGGCAAGACGGACATCCTCTTCATCCGCCCGACGAAAGACCTTGAAGCGCATCTGGCGACGATGGAAGTCAAAAACGGCCATATCGTACAAGCGCGAACCAAGAACAACGGAAATCTGCCCAAGGACGTGGAAGCCTTTGTCGAGCGCTTCCGTCGGGCGGTATTGGAACAAGAAGGAAGGAGCAGGAGCGCATGAGCGAAGAACAGGCAAAGGCGCTGACGGCGACAGAGGAAGAACGCCTCGTCACGTTGGCGACCGAGATCAACACCATCAAGCAGCAGACGCAGAGCATCATGATGACCGCCTCGATCGAGATCGGACGGCGCCTCGTCGAAGCGAAAGCCGCCGTCGGGCACGGAGGCTGGGAAGCGTGGCTGAAGGAAAACGTGAACTACAGTCAGCGCACGGCCTCGAACCTCATCAAAGTCTTTCAGGAATACGGCACGGGACAGCAGAAGCTCTTCGGCAAAGAGATAAAATCGCAAGCGCTTGCCGATTTGTCGTACACGCAAGCCGTCGCCCTGCTCGGCATCCGCGATCCCGATGAGCGTGCCGACTTCCTCGAGGAGCACGACGTCGCCGCCATGACGACGCGCGAACTGGAACAAGCCATCAAGGAGCGCGACGCCGCGAAGAAAGAAGCCGCCGAAGCGCGGGAAAAGTACAAAGAGCAAGATGAGGAAATTCGTTCGCTCCGAACCGATGGAGAACGGATGGAACGCGAAAGGCAGGAACTGCAGAATCGCAACGGCTACCTGCAGCAAGCCTTGGCGGATTCCAAGGCAGAAGGCAAGGAGAACGAAGAAACCAAGGCGCGTCTCCAAGAAGCGCAGGAGCGCACGGCGAAGCTCGAAGAAGAACTTGCAGCACTGAAAGCCGCGCCCATCGAGACGGCGACCATCGAAGTGGAGAAGATACCCGATGAAGTCGCCGCCGAACTCGCCCGCTTACGCCAAGAAGCCGAAGAAAGGAGCGCACAAGCGGCGCTGCAAGGAGAAGGCGAAAAACAGAAAGCCCTCTTCGCCGCCCGTTTCGCACTCGTGCAGGAAGGATTCAACGAACTCCTGCGCCTCATGCGCAGCATGGAAGAAGGCGACCGCGAGCGATATGAAGGCGCCATCATGAAACTCCTCGCCGCCATGCAGGAAGCCGTTTGAAGGAGGAAGAGAAAATGCTGACAGAAAAAGAAGTGCGCCGCATTTACCAAGGAGAGCTCGCCGAAGTCGCAAATCGCATAATCGAAGACGTGCAGCTGTGGAGGCTGCGCCGCCATATGTACAAATTCGAGCGGCTTTATGTGATGGGGGAAGTGCTTGAAATCAGCAGGGAAGGGACGGACGATGCCCTCGCCGAGCGGATCGGGCGGCACATAGAGCAAATGCAGCACGAGAGCAGCGTCCCTGCGTAAGGAGAAGAAGCCATGAACCATTGGACAGGAAGCGGGCGGCTCACGAAAGAGCCGGAACTTCGCTACACGCAGAGCGGCAAGGCCGTGACGCAGTTCACGCTCGCCGTCGACCGAAAGCGGGCGGCGGGCGGCAAGTCTGAGACGGATTTCTTGCCGTGCATCGCATGGGAAAAGCTCGCCGAGACCATCGCCGAATACTGCACGAAGGGCGTGAAGCTCATGGTCGAGGGGCGCGTGCAGGTCAGGAGCTACGAGGCGAAGGACAAGACGCGCCGCTATGTGACGGAAATCATCGTGACAGGCATGGAATTCTGCGAGAGCAGGAAGTCGCAGGAAGAACGGGCGGAACGTGCAGATATGCAGGAAGCGCCGGAATCGCAAGAGCCGCAGCAGCACGACCTTTTCAGCGGCGCGAAAGCGGTACGCGATGAAGAAATACCGTTTTAGACAAAAGGGGAGATGCAGCATGGCGAGGCGCAAATGGAATCCGCCGAAGAGAATCTATGCGGCGTACCGTGGCGATGCGTACATTGGCGAAGGCACGATTGCAGAAATTGCCGCCATGGCGGGCGTGAGCTACGCTACGGCGAAATGGGGGAGGAGTCTCGCCGCACGAAAGCGCGATGCGATGCGGAAGGGAATCCGATCGAAGGGCATATTGATCTTGGAGCCTGTCGGCACGGAAGGAGAAGACGTATGAGGCACGGAGGACAGAGAAGCCGCCGCTATATGCGACGGGAAAGGGAGAGAGCGCTGCAGAAGCGGCTCATCGCCTTGAGACGTGAAGTGGAGAGGAGAAAGAGGAATGGAAAACATGAAGACTTGGCAGACAAAGACGACGCTTGAAAAACTGGACGAACTGCTCAAAAGCCAGGAGCGGCAGATAAAGGGACTGCGCGAAGAGTGCAACTGGTATAAGAACAACTATCGCATGTTGGAAGCTGCTCTGCCGCAGCCGTGCCGCAAGTTCAAGGACGCCACGACGACGGAATTTATCGCCAAGCTTGCCGAAGAAACCTCCGAAGTCGTACAGGAAGCCTTGCAGCTTGCCTCGCTGAAGCGGGCGGACGCCATGCAGACGGAAGAAGCGAAGGAGACGAGGACGCACCTCGCCGAAGAGCTGACCGACGTCAAGACGCTCTGCGAAACGTGGCTTGCCGCCCTGGGCTATGACGCCGTGAAGCGCGGCAGGGTGCAGGAAGCCATCAACGTGAAGAACAAGGCGCGGGGGTATTGGTGACGATGCAGGAATACAGCGAATTTCTTCAATCAAAGATGGTGCTTGCGCCAAAGAGCGGCATCCGCGTCGAGCGAGAAGAAATCAGCGCGGCATTGAAGCCCCATCAGCGAGATGCCGTCATGTGGGCGGCAGAGGGCGGCAGGCGGGCGATCTTCGCCGCCTTCGGGCTGGGCAAGACCGTCATGCAGCTCGAATGGTGCCGCCTGATTCGCGAGCACAAGGGCGGGCGGCTGCTCATCGTCTGCCCGCTCGGCGTCAAACAGGAGTTCATGCGCGACGCGAAAGACCTCTTGGGCATGGAACCGCCCGTCTATGTGCGCAATATGGCAGAAGTGAGCGCGGCGGGCGGCTGGCTGATGATCACGAACTATGAGCGCGTGCGCGACGGCGACATCACGCCGCAGGACTTCGCGGGCACGGCGCTCGACGAAGCCGCCGTCCTTCGCTCATTCGGCAGCAAGACATATCAGACATTCCTTGACAAGTTCCAAGGCGTTCCCTACAAGCTCGTATCGACGGCGACGCCATCGCCGAACAAGTACAAGGAGCTGATCCACTACGCGGGCTATTTGGAAATCATGGACACGGGACAGGCACTCACGCGATTCTTCAAGCGCGACAGCACGAAAGCCAACAACCTGACGCTCTATCCGCACAAGGAAAAAGAATTCTGGCTTTGGCTTTCCACTTGGGCGCTCTTCATCCAGAAGCCGTCCAACCTCGGTTACGACGATGCGGGCTACGCCCTGCCCGAGCTGGAAATCCGTTATCACAAGCTGCGCCGCAAGAGCGGCATGACCGAAGAAAAGGACGGCCAGCTCAAGATGTTCCAGGACGCGGCGGAAGGCCTCAAGCAAGCGGCGCGTGAAAAGCGCGAGAGCATCGCCGCCCGCGTCGCCAAAGCGAAACAGATTGTCGATGAAGCGCCGAACGATCACTTCATCCTCTGGCACGACCTCGAAGATGAACGCCACGTCATCAAGCAAGCGATGCCGGAAGCAAAAGAAATCTACGGCTCGCAGGATATGGAAAAGCGCGAGCGCAATACGATTGATTTCTCCGACGGGAAGTTCCGCATCCTCGCGACGAAGAAAGAGCTGTCGGGAAGCGGCTGCAACTTTCAGCGCCATTGTCACCGCATGATCTTCGTCGGCATCGACTACGAATTCAACGACTTCATTCAGGCGATTCATCGCTGTCACCGCTTCCTGCAAGAAGAAAAGGTCATCGTAGACATCATCTACATGGACACCGAGCAGGAAATCTTGAAAGCTCTGCAAAGGAAATGGCGGCAATACGACCGCCTGACGGAACAGATGGAAAAAATCATCGAAGAATATGGACTGGGCGGCGCACATGCCGCCCAAGAGATGAAGCGAAGCATAGGGGTGAAGCGCGTGGAAGTCAAGGGAATCGGCTGGAAAGCCATCAATAATGACTGCATCGAAGAGACGAAGAACATGCCGGAAAACTCCGTCGACGAGATCATCACCTCGATACCGTTCTCTAACCACTACGAATACACGGCGAGTTACAACGACTTCGGGCACAACGAAGACACAGCGAAGTTCTTCGAGCAGATGGACTACCTCTCGCCGAACCTCTTGAAGATTTTGAAGCCTGGGCGGGTGTTCGCTTGCCACGTCAAAGACCGTGTGCTCTTCGGCAACGCGACGGGAACGGGAATGCCGACCATAGAGCCGTTCCATGCGCTGTGCATCGCGCACTACATGAAGCACGGCTTCCAGTACTTCGGCATGATCACCGTCGTGACCGACGTCGTGCGCGAGAACAATCAGACGTACCGCCTCGGCTGGACGGAACAATGCAAGGACGGGAGCAAGATGGGCGTCGGCTGCCCCGAATACGTCCTGCTCTTCCGCAAACTGCCGACGGACAGATCTAAGGCGTACGCCGACACGCCCGTAGCGAAGAGTAAGAAAGAATACACGCGGGCGCGCTGGCAGATCGATGCGCACGGTTACTGGCGCTCAAGCGGCGACCGCCTCTTGACGAAGGAAGAAGTCCTGAGCTTCCCAGTCAGCGACCTGCAGCGCGTCTATCGAAAGTACAGCAGGGAAAGCGTCTACGACTACAGAGAGCACGTCGTCATGGCGGAAAAGCTCGACAAGGACGGCAAGCTACCTGCCTCTTTCATGGTCGTTGCGCCGGGAAGCTGGACGGATGAAGTCTGGGACGACATCAATCGCATGAGGACGATGAACACCTTGCAGGCGAAGAAAGGCAGACAGCTCCACGTCTGCCCCTTGCAGATTGAGATTGTCGACCGCCTGATCGAGCGCTACAGCAACGTCGGAGACACCATATTCGACCCCTTCGGCGGACTTATGACCGTTCCCGTGCGGGCGCTGCACCTCGGACGCCACGGCATGGCGACGGAGCTGAACAGCGACTACTTCCGCGACGGCGTCGGCTATCTCAAGGCGGAGGAGATGAAGAAAGAAGAGCCGTCCTTGTTTGATTTTCTGGACGATGTAGGATAAGAACAGTTCGGGAACGGAAGAGTTTTCTTTCTATATATATAAGGGTCATGTGAAAGGGGGCGGTGCCCCTTTTCGCCTTGATAAAGGAATTAAAGTACCGACACATTTCATCACGAGGAGAGGCGGAGGAGCGAATGGCGTATCGGAGATCGAGATGGGAATCCCACGATGGGAGATTTCGAATCGAGAAGAAATATTATTCATTTCGTGCTATGCCGCTCCGCCCGGAGATCCGAGAGAAAAGGGCAAAACGTCAAAATGTGACGAAGGAGACGCAGGCGGCAGTGAATCGCCGTTTGCGTGCGGAGAATCTTTCTAGACTGCTTGTGGATAATTTTCATACCGGGGATTGGTATCTGACGTGCACGTATCGAGAGGCGCCGGATGCGGATCAAGTGCAGAAAGATTTTGAACAGTTCAAGCGGAAGATGCGAGGCATTTATAAAAAAGCAGGGGTAGTGGCACGGTATGTTTCGGTCTTAGAGAATCTGACGGGGGCGGGGCGGGCGCATGGGCATATCTTGCTGCCGGCGCTCTCTGCTGCAGATCTGGAAAAGATTCAGACGGCGTGGCCGCATGGCAGCGTAGCAGTGAAACTTTACAGCGGTCATCTGGCGGACGCGGATCGTCTGGCGAGGTATTTCACAAAAGAGAAGGTAGCGGCGCATGCAGGACGTTTGCAGACGAGTCGCAATTTGGTGCGCACCAAGCCGCAGGTGGTGACGGTGACACGCGCGGAGGCTTTCCAGACGGACTTTCAGCTGCCGCAGGGATATCGCAAGATCAAGGAGCTATCATACAGCACATATACGGCGGAGGGGTATCCCTTGACGCTGGCTTGTTTTGAGCGAATCGAAGAGAAACGATGCGAGAAGACGATACGTTCCCGCTGGCGGTGAGAAGCCGCCTGCCGGGTTGGATTGTATTTCGAAAATTAGGGACAGTTACAGGAGGGGAAAATCTTGACGGACACGAGACAGGCAAAGGCGTATCTCTGGCGGGTACGCAACGCTGAACGTGAGCTCAAGCGCCTTGAGGAGGATTATGAGCAGGCCAAGTCGGATATCCTGCATCTCAAGGCGATGGAGTACGACAAGGACAAGGTCAGCAACTCGCGCATCGGCGATCTCTCGGACGCGATTGCGGCGTTGGAGAGCTATGCCGAGCGCATCGCGGCGCAGTGTGACAAGCTAATCGTGTTGCGCGAGGATGCCAAGGCGCGCATTGGGCAGTTGGAGGACTGGCGGTATCGCGAGGTGCTGACACGGAGGTATCTGCAGGGGCAGTCATGGGAGCAGGTTGCCGTTGATATGGGATATGATTATTATCATGTGCATAAGCTCCATAGGAGAGCACTGAGAATTTTCCAAGAAAAGCAAAGTGGATAAAAAAAGACACACTGATCTGTGCTATACTGTAGACTGATAATAGAGGGTGCTGCAGGAGCGGCGCCCTTTTTGTATGCAGAGGTGAGGCGCAATGATGTTGAGAGATTATCTGCTCTGTCGTAAGACGTGGAAGCAATGCGGCAGGACGGCGCGGCCGAAGCCGAAACGCAGACCGAAGCGACGACGGCAGAATGCGAAAAGCAGATGAGCCGCCTTGGGCGTGCCCTACGGGCAGGTTTTTGCAAAAGACTCACCCCCGGCAGCGTAGGTACTACAAAGGATCGTGAGCGATACGGGTCTTCGAGTCTCGAAAAGTCTGCGCTTGAAATTGGAAAAAAGGGGTTGACAATCTGACAAACCAGGAGGAGGAGGGAGGAGTGTCAAAAGAAACGCCCTCGCGCGCGCGTGTGACAGAAGAAATAAAATTTATTTTCACTACGGCGGACACATGCGAGCTCTTCCAAATTTCCCGAGAGACTTTGTCAAATTGGCAGAAAAAAGGAGCGCCGAAAGCCGGGCGCGGAAAATGGAACATCAAGGAGCTTATGGAATGGCGGTTTGACGGCAAGCATACGGACAGTCCCGAAGTCCGAAAGCTCAAGGCGGAAGCGGATTTGAAGGAAGCGAAAGCGGCGCAGGAAAAAATAAAATTGAGCGTCAAGCAAGATGAATTTGTTCATGTTTTGACTGTGCGCAGCGAGCTCACTCGGATGCTTGCAAATCTCAAGAAGTCTCTTCTCTCGATGGGGCATAATATAGCGTCAAATCTGGCTGCTTTGGACATGGAAGCGGCGGAAGTTGCGAAATCTGAGGTTGACAAGCGCATAAAAGAGGCATTGGATGAGATTGCAGGAGGGCGGCTGTACCGTGGGAAAGCGAAGAAATGAATTGCATTATCCGGATTGGATCATGGATGCGCTCGCCGTACTGAAGCCGCCCGAAAAGCTCACTGTATCCGAATGGGCGGACAAGTACCGTGTTCTGTCTGAATTGGACAGCGCTGCACCTGGACGATGGCACACGGCAAAGACGCCCTACCTCAAAGCGGTCATGGATGCGTTCAACGATGATTTCACGCATGAGATTACTTTTTGCGCAGGAACACAGCTGGGCAAGACGGCAGCGGAACAGAATATGATCGGCTACGCCATTGCGCAAGATCCTGCGCCCATGCTCGTTGTTTATCCATCGGAGAAGCTCGCGAAGTTCACGAGTGAAAAGCGCCTTCAGCCGATGATAAAGCTGTCACCTGCGCTTGCGGACAAGTTCGACGAGCGCGGCAGTAAAGACCTTGAACTTTCGCTTGGGACAATGTACATCGCCCTCGTCGGCGCGAACAGTCCGTCCGAACTCTCAAGCCGTCCTGTGCGGTACGTCTTTTTCGACGAGATTGACAAATTCCCAAAATGGACGGGCGCAGAAGCGGGACCGTTGGAACTTGCCGCTGAGCGTACAAAGACCTTCTACAATCGGAAAATCGTCAAGGTTTCGACGCCGACGCTCAAGACGGGAAACATCTGGCAGGGATGGGAGACGGCGGACATACAGTATCGCTATTTTGTGCCCTGCCCGCATTGCGGGGAGATGCAGACGCTTGAATTTCCTCAGATCAGATGGGCGGAGGGCTCAGATGAGACAGAGGCGCGGATGGCGGCTTACTATGAGTGCAGGCACTGCCATGAAACGATTGACGACCGACATAAGCCGGCACTGCTCCGCATGGGAGAATGGCGCGGCGAGACGCGGGTAAAGGGGCGTGCGCACAAGGTTGCCTATCACCTCAACTCCATCTATTCGCCGTGGTTGACCTTCGGGGACATCGCGGCGAAGTTCATATCCAGCAAAGATGAACCAGCACTGCTCATGAACTTTATCAACTCCTGGCTTGCCGAGCCGTGGGAGGACAAGAGCAGCAAGATGAAATCCGATGTGGTCATGGAAAAGGCGCTGCCGTATGAGCGTGGGCAAATGCCGGAAGAGGCGCAGCTCTTGACCTGCGGTATCGACGTGCAGCTCGATCATTTTTGGTTCGCGGTGCGGGCGTGGGGTCCGCATTTGACATCGTGGCTCGTCGACTGGGGGCGTGTGGAAACATGGGCGGATATTGAGACCGTCGTCAATCGTAATTATGCGGATGTGAACGGCGTCATCCGCAACGTCAATCTCGCCTGCATTGACTCGGGGTACAACACGGATGACGTATATAATTTCTGTGCAAGGCACATGGATGTCCTCGTGCCAACAAAAGGATCTAGTCTGCCGCTGAAATCTCGCTACAACGTGACCATCCTCGACAAGCGGGCGGCGGAATTCGGCTTGCGACTCTATGTCATGGATCCGAACCAAATGAAGAACTTTATCGCCTCCCGCATGGCGATTGATGCAGGGGCGCGCGGGAGCTGGAATGTTTATCGTGATATCGAGCGCGAGTACGCCGACCAGATATGCGCCGAACAGCGCGTCGAGCAGCGGGACAAGAAGGGACGCGTCTCTGTGGTGTGGGAGAAGATCAGTAGCCATGCGGCGAACCATCTGCTTGACTGCGAGACGAATAACACGCTTGCGGCGGAGATCATGGGCGTGCGGTACTTGATGGAACAGGAAGATGAGCCGCAAAAGGAAACGAACGAGGAGAAAGACGATTGGATTGGCGCTGGGGAGGATTGGCTTTAAGGCTGAGAGGAGGTGAAACCATTTGGACACGTTGGAAACACAGCTTGCCCGTGTGCAAGAGGCGATTGCTGCGGTTGAGGGCGGGGCGCAGGAATACAGCATCGCGAATCGACGCCTTGTAAAAGCGAATCTCGCGACGCTGTATGCGCGTGAAAATGCACTCAAGGCGGAAATTGCACGGCGCGATGGCGGCGATTTGCAATTTGCTCAGATGGGGCGCTTATGATCGGGCTTTTGGAAAAAGCAATCGCGGCAATCTCGCCGCAGTGGGCGTGCAAACGCGCCTTTTACGCCGAAAGCCTGCGTGCCTACGAGGCGGGTGAGGTGACGCGATTTAACGACGGTTGGGTGCCTGTCAATGAGGACACGGAAAACGCGGACAAACCGCAGCGCGATCTCATCAAGGCGCGGGCGCGATACTTGGAGCGCAACAGCGACATCGCGGGAGCAGCTGTTGGCGGTATCGTGCGCAACGTCGTCGGCACAGGTATCAAGCCGCAGGCGCGCACGGGAAACGAGGAGCTGAACCGCCGCATTGAATCGCTTTGGCGCGAGTGGACGACAGCGGAGAACTGCGACATTACAGGTCAGCAGAGCTTTGAAGAGCTGCAGGCAATGCTGCTGCGGCGCAAGATCATTGACGGGGAGATCCTCATCAAGAAGGTGGTTATGCGCAAGGAGCGGCATCCGCTGAAGTTGCAGGTTATCAAGGCCGACCTCTTGAGCAGTTTCATGCTGCACGCGCCTAAGACGAGCAATATCATCCGCTCGGGCATCGAGCTCAACGACTACTTGCGGCCGCTTGCCTACTGGATTGACCGCAAGAGCCCGGACGGTTACATCGAATACAATCCCGATCGCATTCCCGCCGAGCAGATCATACATCTTTGGACGCGTGCGCAGCCCGACCAGATACGCGGCATTTCTGACCTTGCGCCCATCATCAAGCGGCTCAAGGACACGCAGGATTACCTTGACGCCGAGACGCTGACTGCGAGGATCGCGGCGTGCTTCTCGGTGTTCATCACGACGCAGACGGGCGCGGCGGGTACAGTGGGGCGTGTGGGAATCAACGCAAAAGACCCTGAGGGCAAGAAGCTGAGTGCCATCCGCCCAGGCATGATCAAGTATCTTGCGCCCGGCGAAAGAGTCGAGACGGCGAATCCGTCGCGCGGCCTTGCCAATGCGCGGGATTATGTGGCGATACAGGAGAGGCTTGCGGGCGCAGGTCTTGGCCTGTCGTATGAGCTGATGAGCCGAGACTTCAATACATCGAGCTTTTCGAGCGCCCGACAAGGGATGCTCGAAGACCGCAAGACCTTCGAGCCGATGCAGGTGTTCATGGCATCGCACCTTTGCGCACCGATTTACCGCGAATGGATGGATTTATGCGTATTGTCCGGCAGCCTCGACATTCCCGACTATTTTGAGCGCCGCGAGACGTATCAATCGGTCGAATGGGTAACACCGGGCTGGTCATGGATTGATCCACAGAAAGAAGTGCAGGCGGATATCGCCGCCATACAGAATGGCGGCAAGACGCTCTCGCAGTGGTGCGCAGAGCGCGGCTATGACTGGCGTGAGCAGTTGGAACAGATGGCGCTTGAGAAGGAAACCTCTGAGGCGATGGGCTTGAAGTTGTCGGTGCACACGCCGATCACGGTGCAGGCGGCACAGAGCAATCATGTCGAGGGCGCGGGCGGAATTGCAGATGCCAACGACGATGAGGACGAGAAGGAGGATGCAGATGGCGAAGACAAAGACGAGAAACAAGAATGAGCCGCAGCGGCGCTCGATGTACGAGGAAGCGATCATTTGCCGAGCCGAGGGAGAGGATAACGACAGTCGACAGGCGGAGCTTTCGTTGTCGAGTGAAGAGCCGTGCCGCCGTTGGTTTGGTAACGAAATCCTCTCTCATGATGCAGAGGCGGTTGATCTCAGTCGCCTGCAGGAGATCGGCGTGGTGCTTTTCAACCATGACCGTGATCGTGTGATTGGGCGCGTGCTCTCCGTCCATTTGGATGAGGCGACGCACAGACTGCGTGCCATCATACAGTTTGACGAGGACGAGGAGAGCGAGCGCGTTTATCAGAAAGTCCGCAGCGGCACGCTCAAGGGCGTATCGGTCGGCTATGCGGTCGATGTGTGGGAAGAGGTCAAGGTGGGGGCGACAAGTACGAACGGACGCTTTACGGGACCGTGTGAGGTCGCAACGAGATGGACGCCGTATGAGCTGTCTATCGTGTCGGTGCCTGCCGATGCAACGGTGGGCGTAGGGAGAAGTTTTACAGAGAATGGAGATGGAACTATGGGCGACAAGGAAAAGGATGCCAAAGTAAGAGAGCAGGAGCCCTCTGAGGTGACGCCGCAAATGACGATGCCGGAAGCTCCGGCAGAAGTCGATACGGAAGCGATGCGCCAGGCGGCGGTCAAAGAAGAGCGTCAGCGTGTACGCGAGATCGGTACGATGTGCCGTCAGTTCGGCGTTGACGACGCGAAGTTTATTGCTGACGGCATGAGCGTCGAGGGTGTCCGCGCGGCAATCCTCACGCAGCTCGCCGAGGAGCGCAAGGCGCAGGCGGTCACGGTGCAGGTCGACGAGATGGATAAGTTCCGCGCGGCCGCGACGGACGGTCTTGCACTGCGTGCGGGGCTGGCGGTCGATAAGAAGGCGGCAGGCGCGGACGAGTATCGCGGGAAGCGCATGCTGCGCCTCGCGGCAGAGTGCGTTGAGCGAGAGATGGGTAAGAGCACGCGCACGATGGACGACGAAACGATTGTGCGTGAGGCGCTGACGGGCACGGGAGCGTTCCCCGGCATCCTTTCCAACGTCGCACACAAGAGTATGGCGCAGGCGTACCAGACCGCACCGACGACGTATCAGCTTTGGGTCGCGCATGGGAGCAATTCCGATTTCAAGGACGCGACGCGCTACCGCTTGAGCGAGGCAGATACGCTCGAAAAGCTCAATGAGAGCGGCGAGTTCAAGGCGAGCGGCGTATCGGAGCACATGGCAAAGACGAGCATCGCGACCTACGGGCGTATGTTCTCCATCACGCGTCAGGCAATCATCAACGATGACCTGGGCGCACTGCAGCAGCTCCCGGCGATCTACGGTGCAGCAGCGCGACGTATGATCAACAAGATGGTCTACAAGGTGCTGCAGGATAACACCAAGATCGAGGGAAAAGAGCTGTTCCACAGTGACCGCAACAATCTCCATGCCGTGGACATCTCGATTCCCGGCCTTGCGAAGATGAAAGCGGCGATGGCGAAGCAGAAAAACATTGCGGGCTTGGAGTATCTGAACATCCAGCCTGCATTTCTGATTTGCCCTGTGGAGCTTGAAGTCACGGCCGCGCAGCTCATCAGCTCGGTCGTCGATCCGACCAAGGCGAACGCGACACCGAACCCTTTTGCCAACAAGATGACGGTCGTATCGGAGCCGGAGCTTGAGGATGCAAAGTCGTTCTATCTCGCGGCAGCTGCAGGAGTCGCGCCGACGATCGAGGTGACGAGCCTCAACGGCAATCTGACGCCCGTTATGGAGCGTGCGGAGCAGTTCGACACGCTCGGCATCAAATGGCGCATCTACATGGATGTCGGCGTCAATCTGCTCGACTATCGCGGCATCCAAAAGAGCACGGGCAAGTAAGGAGGAGCTGAATCATGGCAAAAGCAGAATACATCCAGCGCGGCGACAACATCGACTACACGGCGGCGGCAAATATCGCCTACATGGAGGTCGTGCCGCTCGCCGCGCGCATCGGCGTCGCTCTCGCCGAGATTCCGAAGGACGAGACGGGCACGGTCACACTCGTGGGGGCGTTTCGCTTCCCTGCGGCAACGGGCAAGATTGACGTTGGCGCGGAAGTCTACTGGGACAAGACGCAGAACGTCATTGTCGGCGCATCGGGGGCGTCTACGGTGCGCGCGGGGCATCTGATTGCGCCGAAGGCACAGGCGGACACGACGGCGCTCGTCCGCATCGGCTGATGAGCTTCAAGGAGACGGTCGCGGCGGATGTTTCCGCCGTGTTCCTCAACCCTGCAGAGTTTGGCGAACGCCATAACCTCAACGGAGCGGAGTGCATCTGCGTCGTATCGGGAGACACAACGGAGAAACGTAATGCTTCCCTGCATGGTGGACAGCGCACGCCCGACGGGTTGCACGGAGATTATCTGACTGTGTGTGTTCGGGCGGCTGATTTGCCAAGCGTGCCGAAGCAGGGGACGAATTTTCGTGTCGACGGCAAGCGCTATACCGTGGACACCTGTTCGGACGATATGGGGATGCTGACCATAAAACTTGGGGCATTCCGTGCAGGAGGTGGATTCCCATGATCGAGGTCGACAGCAGCGATTTAGAGCGGGCGGCAAATCTTCTCAAGGAGTTCCCAGGGGCGGTTGACCGTATCGCAAAGCGTGCGGTGCGTGCATCGGTCAAAGGAGTGAAGCGAGAAGCCATAGAAAAGGCTACGCAAATATACACGATTTCAAAAGGGCGTCTTTCTGGGACAATGAAAGTCTCATACACGGGATCGGGACATGGCGCATTTTTTTCGTCGAAGGGGCGTTTGCAAGATCTCATCTATTACAAGCACAACCCAAGCGGGAGACGCGTGCCGACTAAACGACCGCCAAAAGGAAGATACCTTTATAGCGAGGTTATTCGGGGACAGGGAGGAACCATTGCACATGCTTTCCTTGCACGAATGAAGAGCGGGCATGTTGGTATATTCCATCGAACAGGAAGCCCTTCAAAAAATAATCCTGAAATAGAAGAGATTAAGCAGTATAAATCTCCATCTGTACCGCATATGCTTAAAAATAGATATGTGAAAAACTATGTAGAGGAGCATATCCGCAATCGTCTTTCGGGCGCAGTGGAGCGCGAAGTGGATAGTTTCTTGGCGAGGTATAGACGATGATACCAGCAATGCTTGTGAGTGCCGTCGTCCACGAAGTACAAACGGCGGCAGCGGGGTACAAAATGAGAGCCGAAGGGCAGGTGGATAAGACGGTCTCCGTCTACCCGCAGCATATCCCGGACGATGATTTCGAGGACGATTCATATTATCCGCTTGTCATCGTGAGCTTTCAAAAGGCGGAAGATACGGTGGATGGCTCGGAGGCGACAATAGGGCTGACCTTCGGCGTATACGGCGAGGACAAAGAGGCATGGCGCGACTTGCTCTCTATTATGGAGCGGGTGCGGCAGCGCCTTTTGATTTTCCGTAAATTGGAAAATCGTTTCCGTCTTAAGCTGCCGACAAAATTTGAAACCATTGAGCGGCAGCCCTATCCGTATTGGTTTGGGTATGCCACAATCGTCTATGCGATTGGGCAGCCGAGCGAGGGTAGATCGGAGCAATGGGAGCGCATTATGGAGGAGGACAACACATGAGCGAAGACATTAAAAAGGCGCAGGCAGAAGCGCCCGCCGGAAAGGCGAAGAAGGAAGCTGCAAAAGACGAGAGCTATGTTTACATTGGTCCCAACCGTCTTGCGGACGGGCTGAAATGCTACACGGTCTACCGCAGTCATCCGAAAGAAATCGTGGAGGGCGCGGAGGTGAAATATCCGAACATCGCGCGCCTTTTCGTCCCAGTGAGCGAGCTTGCGGGGGCGATGGCTGACGTAGAAAAGGCGGGTACGCCGCTTGCCTTGGCATACCAAGAGATGGAGAGGAGTGAATAAGTATGGCATATAAGCACGGTATATATACGAGCGAGGTTGCAACAAGCCTTGTGCCGATGACGTCGACGAGCGGCGGGCTTGTCGTAGCTTTCGGCACGGCGCCCGTGCATCTTGCGAGCGATCCTGCGGATACCAACACACCGGTGCTCTGCTACACCTACAAGGAGGCAGTTGCAGCACTCGGCTATTCCGATGATTGGCAGAAGTATACGCTTGCCGAGGTCATCAAGACGCAGTTTGCGCTCTACAATGTGGCGCCGATCGTGTTGGTCAATGTCCTCGATACGAAGAAGCACAAGAAGGACGTGCAGAATAAGCAGATGGCGATTGTCGACGGCGTCGTTGCTACGACGGATCCTGTGCTGCTCAAGACCTTGGAGGTCAAGCTGTCGGCGGCGCACCAGAAATTGGCGCAGGATAAGGACTATACGGCAGCGTATGACGACGACGGGCGTCTGATTGTCACGCCGATTCCGGGCGGCGGCGTCCCGAGCGGTACGACGGAGCTCTGCTTGAGTTATACGATGCTCGACCCCGGAGCGGTCAAGCCTGCGGATATTATCGGCGGTATCAACACGACTACGAACCGCACGGAAGGGCTTGAGCTCATCGATGAGGTATTCCCGCGCTTTGGGCTTGTTCCCGGCATCATCATCGCGCCGGGTTGGTCGCATGATGCCGGCGTTGCAGCCGTCATGAAAGCGAAGGAGCATAATATCTGCGGGCATTTCAACGCGATCTCCATCTGCGATATCCCGACGGATGAGGTTAAGGCGTATACCGGTGCGAGCAAATGGAAGAACGAGAAGAACTTTGCCGACAAGGACTGCATCCTTTGCTGGCCTATGGTCAAGCTTGGCAAGGAGAAATACCACATCTCGGCGCAATTCGCAGCGCTCATGAACCGTACGGACAGTCAGCACGATGATATTCCGTATTACCCGCCCTCGAACAAGTCGCTGCAGGCGGACGGCGCGTGCCTCGCAGATGGTACGGAGGTGTACCTGAGTCCGGCACAGGCGGCGTATCTGAACGGACAGGGCATCGTTACCGCGCTGAATTTCATTGGCGGCTGGAAAAGTTTCGGCAACCGTACGACGGCGTATCCGTCCAACACAGACGTGAAGGATAATTTCATCAATAATCGCCGTATGTTCAACTGGGTCGGAAACACTCTCGTCACGACGTTTTGGAACAAGATTGACGATCCTACGAACAAGCGTCTTATTGAGACGATCGTGGACAGCGCGAATATCTGGTTGAACGGATTGACGGCGCGCGGGGCGATTCTTGGCGGTCGCGTGGAGTTCCGCGAGGACGAGAACGCGACGACTGACCTGATGGACGGCATCATTCGCTTCCACGTTTATCTCACGCCGTGCGCGCCTGCACGCGACATCGAGTTTGTGCAGGAATATGACCCGGGTTATATCTCGGCATTGTTTGCTTAAAGGGAGGAGATAGTACATGGGCGTAAATACCGTACGCGATAAGCTCATAAATTTTGAGGTATTCAAAAGTGGCAGCCGCAAGCTCGGCATGGCCGACGTGAGCTTGCCGGATATCAGTTACAAGACTGCGACCATCTCCGGTGCGGGTATCGGCGGCGAGATTGAGATGCCGACACCAGGGCAGACGGAGAGCATGGAGACAGAGATCAGCTGGCGCACGATCAACGAGGACGTGACGGAGCTCCTTGCCATGCGCTCGCACGATCTTGAGTTTCGCGGCGCGAACGAGCAGTACGACGCCGCGACGGGCGAGATCAAGGTGCAGGCGGTCAAGGTCAACATTCGCGGCCTGCCGAAAAAGGGCAGCCTCGGTTCGCTGAAACCTGCCGAGCACACGGACAGCAAGACGACGCTTGAGGTGACGTATCTCAAGGTCACGATCGACGGTGTGCGCAAGGTTGAGATCGACAAGCTGAATTATATTCACTTCGTCGACGGCGTGGATTATCTCAAGGATGTGCGTCGCGCATTGGGATTGTAAATGAGAAAAGCACCCTCAGTCGAACGGAGGGTGCTTTTATATATCTGTAACGGAGGAATACAGCATGGAAAAGAAAGAGAATACGGAAATTGTCGAGGAGAAGAAGGAGCTTGACTTCACGGAGTTGGAAAATCGCCTTGATGAGCTGGACTCGACTGCGTTCATCAACGCAGAACGCGCCTGCCGTATGGTCGGCGATCCGACTCCGGATATCGTTTACAGCGCGAACTTCCGCGCGAGACTCGCCGCAGCAGCGATGGGTGTTCCGTTTGAGGAGATTCGCAAGCTGAAACTCAAGCAATACACAGCGGTCATCACGAGGACGCTGGGTTTTTTATTGCAGTCTTTGGGCGAAATGGTGATCCAGCGCAACAACTGAGATCGATCATCTTCGCTCTGCGCGAGGCGGGGTCTCTCGAATACTGGCAGAGCCAGACGCTCCGAGAACTCCGACGTTGGCTTGACGTCATCAAGGAGGAGCAGAGGCGCAGCTCATGATCTACTCCCCGAAGGCATCCTCGAAGCCGTTGTGTCCTGCTTTCTGGCGATGGAAGAACGTTCGCATGTCAAGAGGGATGGACAGGAGGCGGAAGAGGAGTGCAATTAAGGACAGAATTGCCTCAAATGCCATAACAGCGAACGAGATGAACGCGACGATGGTGACGATGATGAGAAAAATAGCGATGAAATAGGTCAGCATTTGAATCACGCTCCTTATCGAATATCTGTAAGATCATTATACCAAAGAAAGGGTGGCTTGTGTGGCGGCAGGAAAAATATTTGCGATCTCCTTTGCGATCGGCGCGGTGATGAACGCGACGTTTGGATCGGCGATGAGTCGGGGTTCTGCCGCGATGCAGCAGTTGAGCGAGAGGACGCGTTATCTGAACAGTGAGCAGCAGCGTTTAGATCGTGCATGGAGACAGTCGCAGTCGCAGATTCAAGGGTATGCCATGCAGATGCAGCGTTTGCGGCAACAGTATGAGCAGGGGCGCATCTCCGAGAGTCAGTATCAGGCAGGTATGGCGCGCGCGCAACAGGGGATGCGTACTGCTGGGATGAGCGCGGACGAATACCGCAGTCATTTAGCGCGTTTGCGCCGCGAGCTGGAGCAGACGCGCGCATCGGCAGAGCGTCTACGGAATGCACAAGCAGCACAGGCTTCAGCGAGCGCCCGCCTGGATTCGGCCAAAGCTGGCATGGGCAATGCAATTGCTGTCGCAGGCATGGTCGCGGCGCCGCTTTTTGGTGCGGTTGAGACCGCCGCGAAGTTTGAGGCGGCCATGTCGAAGGTGCAGGCGATCACGCGTGCCAACGGCGAAGAGATCGGCCGTCTCACGGCAGAGGCTCGTCGTCTCGGCGAGACGACGCAGTTCAGCGCGCAGCAGTCGGCGGAGGCGATGAGCTATCTTGGTATGGCGGGCTGGAATACAGAACAGATTATCGCGGGTATGCCCGGACTCCTTGCGCTTGCGGCAGCAGGAGGCACAGACCTCGCGCGAACGGCAGACATCGTATCGGACGACCTCACAGCCTTTGGCCTGTCAGCGGACAAGGCGGGGCACATGGCGGACGTTTTCGCGGTCACGGCGACGAGGACGAATACCAACGTCGAGATGATCGGTGAGACAATGAAATACGCCGCACCTGTCGCGCGTGCTTTTGGCGCATCGATGGAGGAAACGGCAGCACTTACGGGTATCATGGCGAATGCGGGTGTCAAGGCGTCGCAGGCAGGGACGTCACTTCGTGCCGGCTTCATGCGTCTAGCTGGACCGCCGAAAAAGGCGAGTAAGGCGATGGATGAGCTGGGCATATCCCTGTCGGATGTCTCGGTGCAACAGCAAGAGACAAGTGCAGCGCTTGCCGCCCTCGGCATCGATATGGATAGCGTAGCGGGCGAGGGGTCGCACAAGATGGTCGCCATACTGCGCGAACTCCGAGAAAAGACACAGAATCTTACGGACGAGCAGAAGCTGGCGCACTTGCAAATGATCTTTGGTACAGAGGCGGCAACGGGCTGGCTCAATGTTTTGGATGCTGGGCCCGAGGTTTTTGAGGATCTCGTCAAGCAGATGGAAAACTGCGACGGTGAAGCTGAAAAAATGGCTCAGGTCATGATGAATAATGCCAAAGGCGCAATTATTCAGCTGCAATCGGCGATAGAAGGAGCTGCGATCTCCGTTGGTACGCTATTTTTGCCAGCATTAACGGATGCCGCGAAATGGGCGGCTGAGGCGACGGGAACGTTTTCCGGCTGGGTGAAAGAGCACGAAGGGGTGACTCAGGCAGTCATCGGGGCAGGCGCTGCGATTGCAGGGCTTGTCATCGGTATACAGGCGTTTCAGCTGGTTTCTGCGGCGTTCAGCTACGCGTCTGCATCGGTGCGCCTTTACTGGCTTACAATAAGCAGTACGGCAGCGGGGCAACGTCTTTTAACTATTGCGACATGGGCGCAAGCACATGCGATGGCGGCGATCAATACAATGACGAGCGCAGGGACGTACAGGAGTCTGGCGGCGAGTGCAGTTGAAGCTTTCAATCGTATGCGTGCACTGACGTGGGCGGATATTGGCAACAGTATTCGCTCCGGGTTGCAAACCGGTGCAGCGGGGGCGCAGGGTGCATTTGCGAACATGAAGGCAAGCGCTGCCTCCGCGCGCGCGAGCATGGTAAGCAGTGCGACAGCCATTGCCGATAGTGCAAAAGCTGCGGGCAGGTCTGCACTTAATATGGCACGCAATTTCAGCATGACGGGTGCTATCAGTAAAGCCAGCGCAGCGTTTCGAGGGTTGGGGACAGCGATTCTTTCCATCGGCAGGGCGTCTCTTGCGGCGGCGTTTTCGCCGCTGGGCATTGCGCTCATTGCGCTCGCTGGGGCGGCCTATCTCATCTATACCAACTGGGATAAGGTTGGCCCCTTTTTCATGCAATTGTGGGAACGCATTCAAGTGGCATTTGCCAGTGCGTGGGCGGCGATGCAGCCGACCATCGAGCAGCTGAAAGCGGCATTTGCCATGATGATTGAGAAACTCGCGCCAAGGATATCGGCGATTGGCGACGCTTTTATGTCTGCATTTGCAGCCGTGAGCGCAGCGTTTTCGGAGAATAGCGGCACATTTGATACGATTATCAGTATCTGCATGACCATTGCCAAAATTTTTGGCGGTGTCCTTATTGCTGCGATTATCGCCTTTGCGGATGTCGTGGTCGGGTGGATTACAACGGCGATCGGTATAGCGACCGCTGTGATCAACGGCTGGATCGGTGTTCTCACAGGAGTGATTACTTTCATCACAGGAGTGTTTTCCGGGGATTGGTCGATGGCGTGGCAGGGTATCGTGGATATTTTCAGCAGTATCTTCGGGGCGCTTGCGAACATTGCGAGCAGTATTCTCGGTGGTATCAAGAATACTGTAGTCAGTATTATCGACGATGTATCAAGCTTTGCCAGCAGTAGTAGTGGCAGCGGAGGCGGCGGGCAGGAGATTGCTGCGAATGCCGAGGGCGGTATCTATCGTAAGGGCGCGTTTCTGACGACTTTTGCGGAGGACAGCGCCGAAGCGGCGATCCCGCTTGACGGTTCGCCGCGTGCCATCGGACTTTGGCGAAAAGCGGGTGAGATTCTCGGTATTGGTCGAGGGGATGGCGATGCGCCACGCTATGATGTGACGGTAAATAGGGGCTTGACAACACCGCCGGCAGAGCCCGCCGTGCCGCAAGTTCTGAACGCACCACCGATATCCATCACGTTGCATTTCAACGGCGATACGTCGCCGGAAAAGGTTAAGAAGGCGGTTACGGAAGCCGCAGAAAATGTGCAGCGGACATTTGCGGAACAGATGGAGAACTACAATCGTGAGAGGGGGCGGCTGGCGTTTGGCTAAGGCATATACGACGAGGAGCGGCGACACTTGGGATCTCATCGCTTATGAGCAGATGGGGGATTGTCGCTACATGGGGCTCTTGATGGATGCCAACCGGGCACATGTGCGGACGGCGATTTTCTCAGCAGGTGTTGCACTGACTATCCCGCCTATTCCGAAAAACGGACGAACGAAGACGCTGCCGCCCTGGAAGAGGTGAGGGCATGAAAGCGCGTCGAGTGAGGGTCAAATGCACTTACGACAACGTAGATATATCGCGGGACATCGCGCGATTTCTCAAAAGTTTTTCTGTTCGAGAGGTGCTCAGCGGCGAAGCGGACAGTGCGGAAATTACACTGGAAGACAGGGAAGAGCTTTGGCAGGGCGATTGGTTCCCTGAGCGCGGGGCGATTATGGATGTCACGCTCGCGGTATCCGATTGGGAGAGCGAGGGCGACGACAGAGAGCTCCCCTTCGGCAAATTCGAGGTTGACGAGATCACGAACACGGGGCCGCCGAACGAGGCAAAAATCAAGCTCGTGTCTGTGCCCAATGGCACAGACTTGCGTGGTGTCGAGCACACACGCGCATGGGAGCAGGCGAACCTCTCCCGTATCCTGCAGGATGTGGCAGAGGGCGCGGAGATGGGGCATTATTTTGATGCGCCGGAGGATCCTGTTATCGAGCGCGCAGAGCAGTCGGAGGAAACAGATCTCGCCTTTTTGCAAAAGCTCTGCAAGGACGCCGGACTCGCGCTCAAGGTGTCGGATAAGACCATCATCGTCTTTGACGTCGCGCAGTACGAGGCGGCAGATCCTATTACGACCATCACCAAGGGCAGGGACAACATCATCTCATTTGATTGCCGCACGACGATCCACGACATCTACCGTGCATGTCATGTCAAGTACAAGCACGGGAAGGAAGATGAGCTTATTGAGTATACCTTTGTGGACCCGAACCGAGAGAAGGGGCGGACACTCCAAGTCAATGAAAAGGTGACAAGCATCGAGGAGGCCGAGAAGCTCGCCAAGAAAAAGCTGCGGGAGAAGAATCTGGAAGAGGTGTCCGTCTCACTCTCGATGATTGGCAGCTTTGCTCTGCTTGCGTCCAACACGGTCATGCTTGCGGGATTTCATGCCTACGACGGGAAATACTTGATTATCCGCAGCAATCATGAGGTTGGCAGCGGGTACACGACAAAGATCGAGCTCAGGAGGGTTATCGATGGATACTAAGGTCATGCGGAATATGGTGCGCGTCGGTATCGTGAGCGAGGTACGTCCTACAGATTGCGCGGCGCGTGTAGTTTTCGAAGAAAAAGACAGCACGACGTCGCCATTTCTGCCGATCATCACGCGCGGTGGCAAGGTCAATCGCGATTTCTGGCTGCCGGACATCGGTGAGCAGGTCGTGTGCCTCTTTGCCTGCAACGACAAAAACTTCTCTACGGGTTGGATTCTCGGCGCGCACTACAAAGCGGGGGCGGGCAACGCTGACAGCGTAGACAAACGTCGCGTTGACTTTGCCGACGGCTCTTTCGTGGAGTTCGATCGTGCGACGGGCGGTCTGACAATCCAGTGCACCGGAGATATCGTCATCAATGGTCGGACGATATCCCTGAATTAAAAAGTTATGGTCGGACAAAAATATTTATAAAACCCCTTGACTTATGGTCGACCATAATATATAATATAAGTACAGCAAGGGAAACCAAGCGAGTAGGCGGGCAAGCGCAGAAAGGAGGAGAATATGGAGACCATGGGAATGACGGATACGCAATTTAAGGGCTTTGTCAGTTTCCTTCTCGATGATGTCGAGGAAGTCTACGAGAGACTGGAAAAGGAAACACTCCAAGACCAAGAGGTTAAGGCGAAAGTCAAAAAGATTGCGGATAAACTCGAACGTATCATGAAGGATTGAATAAGTGAAAAGGGAAGCAGGGCGGACTTGCCGCCGCCCTGCGATATTCCCGTATACGGCAAGAAAAGGCGGTGTAGCGTATCGAGAAAAAGAAAATGGGACGCCCAACAGAAAACCCGCGCACCGAGAAAATCGGTGTGAGGCTTTCGGAGCGTGAATTGGCCATGCTGAACGAGTGCGCCGAGCGCCTCGGTACAGCGCGGGCAAATGTCATTGTCATGGGCGTCGAAAAGGTTCACCGCGAGCTGATCAGAGAATAGCATAAGAAAAGCACTTTGCAGATAACGCAAGGTGCTTTTCTTATGCTCAAAACGAACGAAGGGGGTGAGAGCAGTGCCATCAGCAGTGAGAGACGGTGACAAGACGACAGGCGTATGCGATAAGGGGCTGCCGTGCTGCCCGCACGGCAGGACAGGTACGGTTAATGTTGTCAGCGGTAATGTTTCGGTCAATGGACGAGGGCTGCACCGTTTGCACGATACGGGCCCGACGAACTGTCCTCACGGTGGGACTTTTACAAGCGTTATTGGCAGCTCTACCGTTTTTTGTAACGGCCGCCCGGTCATCCGTATCGGTGATACGACGGTATGCCAATCCTGTGGGAAATCAGGCAGCCATACGACAGGGAGCGGCAATGTGTTTGTAGGAGGGTAGTATGTCGTTTTTAGACAAAGTCACAGACTCGTACAAAAAGCGCACGGCAGAGAGTTTATCGAAACTGCAGAGCCCGATTTTATCTGATTTGGTTGAGCGTTTTTCGGGGATGCAAGAGCAGCAACCGCAGATTGGCTCTCTTGGAGATATCGTGTTTACGGTGACAAGAGACGAGATGCGCACGTTTCGCAATTATCGTCGTTCGACAAAAGCAAGGTTCGCCTCACACGAAATCATTGGGAAAAAGCCAATCCTCGAATACATCGCCCCGGAGGGCGAGGAAATCACCTTTGCCATGCAGTTTCACGTCGGACTCGGCGTCAGTCCGGCGGAGGAGACGGCAAAGCTGCGTGAGCTATGCGAAAAGGGCGAGCCAATGCACCTCATCCTCGGTAATGAGCCCGTTGGCGCGTATATGTGGGTCATTGAGAGCCTCGGAGAAAGCGCAGAAAGAATTGACCACGGTGGGCGTATCCTCATGACGCAGGTAGAGATTACGTTAAAGGAGTACCTCCCGGAAATGCATGAGGAGCCAGAGGAAGAAGACGCGGATGGCGAGAATGAGGGGGCGGCGCAGTGACATACGATGTAACGCAGGAAATCGGGGCGGTGGATTTCGCGCCGTCATCGCGAACCATGGAAATCCTACAGAATGTGCGGACGATACTTTTGACGCTCAAAAAATCAGTACCGATGGATCGCGAATTTGGTGTGTCGGGGGGCATTCTGGATCTCCCCATCGCGGCAGCGCAAGCCAAACTCACAGGCGAGATCGTGGCTGCCGTAAGCAAGTACGAGCCGCGGGCGCAGGTGCTCAACGTCTCCTATCGCGGAGATGGGGCGGAAGGCGTCCTCAAAACGACCGTGAAAGTGAGGATACGAGATGAGACTGCGTGATTTGCCGGAGCTGTCCTTTGCGGAGCGCTCCCCTGAGCTAATTGAATCCAACATCGTCAAGACGGTGGAAGGCTTGCTCAATCGAAAGCTTGCTCGTGCGGATCCGCTCCGACTATTTCTCTGCGGCGTGGAAGCGATCATCGTGCAGCAAAGAGAGCTCATAGACCAAACGGCGAAGATGAACCTCCTCGCCTACGCGACTGGCGACAATCTTGACCATATCGGCGCCTTGGTTGGCACCGAGCGTATCGGGGCGGCACCGGCGCGAACAACGCTGAATCTCGTATTGTCGGCTGCGCGTGAGACCGCGACCAGCATCCCACAGGGGCTACGAGTCACGGCGGGGGACGGTGTAATGTTTGCGTTGGATACGGCGGTCGTCATCCCAAAAGGTGAGACCGTTTCAACCGGGACGGCAACGTGCACGATGGTCGGTGATATTGGCAACGGCTATGCTGCGGGTGAGCTTGATGCGATTGTTGATCCGCAGCCGTTCCTCGCGAGTGCAACAAATACCACGACGACCGAGGGCGGCGCTAATCAGGAGAGCGACGAGCACTATCGCGAGCGGATCCATGAGGCGCCTGAGCAGTTTTCGACGGCGGGCCCTGCAGGCGCGTATAGGTATTTTGCCAAAAAGGCGAGCGCATTGATTGGCGATGTGAGCGTCGAAAATGGGGGCGCTGGTGTTGTCGTTGTGTGCCCACTCCTCAAAGGCGGCGTTTTGCCAGGAGCGGAGATATTAAAGGCTGTGAGAGAGATTCTGTTGGGCGATAAAGTACGGCCGCTCACGGACATGGTCAAAGTGGAGGCGCCAGAGGTTGTCAAATATGATATCCGTATGCGTTACTGGATTGATCGCAGCGACGCGGTCATGGCCGCGTCCATCGAAAAGAGGGTGACCGCTGCCATCGCGGATTTTGTGACGTGGCAAAAAGAAAAGCTCGGCCGGGATATTAACCCCACAGAGCTGTATTATCGCGTACGCGCTGCAGGGGCAAAGCGCGCCGAAATCGCAGAGCCGGTATTTACACGCGTGGGCATCGGAGCTGTCGCGATTGCAGACGCGCAGGTGGTCTCCTTGGAGGGCCTAGAAGATGAGTGACATACGTACAATAGCCAGCCTATCCCTGCTGGATATCTTGCCCGAAAATCTGTTGGCGGATAAGCAGGTGTATGCTGCAGCAAAGTCACTCGATGATGAGCTGCAGCGTGTCACAGCATCTTGTGTCGAGGTGCTGCACCTGCCGCGCCTCGACGAACTGCCGGAAGCGGTTGTTGACCTGCTGGCGTGGCAGTGGCATGTCGATTTTTACGAGCCGGATGCTGACATAAGGGTAAAGCGCCAGCTCGTCCGCGAGTCGATCGCATGGCACCGCATCAAAGGGACAAAGAGTGCCGTCGAGGGCATGATTCGGACGATTTTTCAGGGTGGTGTCGTTACTGAGTGGTTTGACTACGGCGGTGAGCCGTATCATTTTCGCGTCGATCTTCTGAGCGCGCCCAAAATGACGCCGGAAAACACGGAGCGCTTGCTGTATGTCGTAAACGCATCCAAAAATGTGCGGTCCGTGCTGGATGAGCTCACGTACCGACGCGATATGCAGGGCTCAATCCACTACGGCGCTGCACCGTCCCTCCACATGACCTACGAGATACGCCCGGCAGAAATTGCAGATACGCAAGCAGACGCGCAGCACTACCTCGGCGGCGCACCCTTGATGCATACCTGTTATGAGGTTTACCCGACTGTCGTACAAGATGCGCAGACAAGCGTGCGGCGCTACATCGGTGGCATCGGCGACATCCATACGACCTACGAGGTCACAGAGACCTAGAAAGGAGACATTATGGCAAACTGGATAGGCGGCTGGCTTACAAAGGCGGGACGCGACCTGCAAATCAAAGTAGAGGCAGGGCAGTGCAAACTTGAGCTGACCAAAATCAAGCTCGGCGACGGCACAGAAAATATTGCGAGCGTCGACAACATGACCGACCTCGTCGCCCCCAAAGCGGTATTTGGTATCAGCCAGGTCACCGCAAAGGATGGCATGTGCACCGTTACGGGCATCATCCACACGGGCAACGTCAGCGCAGGTTTTTACGCGCGCGAGTGGGGGCTTTTTGCACGTGATCCACACCTCGGGGAGATACTCTACATGATCTCGCTCGACCCCAATCCCGACTCAGTACCGCCGTCGTCGGCAGCGCTCAAGCAGAGTGCGACCTACGCAATGAATATTGTCGTTGCAAACGCAACAAATATCCAAGTGCAGGTAGACCTTGTCGGACTCGTCAATGTCGCTATGCTCGCCAACGGTACCGGGCTTGTACAGCGCAGCACGCGCTATGAGATGGGCGACATCCTCTACGATACGCAGCTCACGCGGCACGACCTGCGACTTGAGTGCGTTAGGGCGGGCACGACGGCGGCGACACTGCAAGACCTGAGCGGCGTCCATCTCGGGCAGAGCATCACCGATGGTACAGTCGTCTGGCGAGTTAAACGACTCTACACCATCGATGGGGATATGTTTGAAATTGACACAGACGGCGGCATCATGCCGACTGCAGAGCCTCATTACAGCGTCAACTATGAGCTGGACGAGGATGGCAATATCATGCCAAAAGCAATGTAAAGGGAGGATTGGTGACACATGGCAACAAGAAACTATGTCCCGCGTGCAAACGGAGAGGGATGTATCGGGACGGAAAAGAAACACTGGTCGGGAGGGCATTTTGATTGGCTGAATGTCGGTGGGAACGAAATTAAAGGTGCCGCTATTGTAGCATCGCGGGTTGGGGAAAATGGATCGTGTTTTTACAGAATGGCATCCGGCCTGACCGTAATGTGGGGTGGCGAGTATAATACAGCTATGAATACAGGCAGGGTAGATTTCCCGATATCTTTTGTGTCAAATGCCTTTTCAGTGGCGGTTAATGTTGACGGCGGAACGGGGAGTCAACGGGCAGTCTATACCCAAAATATGACAAAAACAGGATTTGACTATCAAAAGACGGATCCACAAACTGGGATCAGATGGATTGCCGTTGGTATCTGAGAAAGGATAGGAATATATGGAACAGTCAACGTATCTGTGCAAATTTGATGAGACTGGGAGACGTAAGGAGACGTATGCAACATCCGGAATGTCAGCCGCAGAGAAATCTGCCTATCTTACATCCGGGTATGTAGAAATCCCTGAATCTGAATGGTTGTACTACATAGGGGGAATGGGAAGAGGCGACAACGGCACGGGCTACATCCGAGACATCAAGACGGGCAAGCCCGTCTCCGCGCCGCCCGCGCCACCAGTGGAGGAAGCGCCGCAAGAGCCGCCCGCCGACCTCGAACGCCTCGCCGTCTACGAGGCCATGGCAGCACAGGAAGAACGTCTTGCAGCGCAGGCAGAGCGCATCACAGCGCTGGAAGCTGCACTCAAAGTGAAAGGAGGTGACAGCAAATGAAGAAATGGGCTTATATGGTACCCATATACGCCTACCTCGTACGTCGTAAAACGTGGGCAATCAGCGAAGAGGACAAGCAGGAGGAGCAGAAGGTCGTCCCCGAGGTCTACCGTGACGACGTTGCCGCATACCTCGTCGAGCACGCGTAGGGTAACGCAAGAAAAAAAGAGCCGCTGTAGCGATACGGCGGCTCTTGTATTTGCAGAGAGGAGAGGGTAAAGATTGAATGAAGTCATCGTGTTCCTGCGTGAGCTTATCCCAACACAGGTGCAGATTGAATGGGGGGCGATTGCCTCGGTGGTGGGGGCTGCCGTGTCGTATGCGCTCGGCTGGAACGGTGTTTTGGAAGCGCTCTTGTGCGCCATGGTACTAGATTACCTGTCCGGTTTGCTCGCGGCATACATCAATCCGCACATGATGCTGGACAGCCGTCGAGGGTTTCGCGGCATTGGCAAGAAGATCATGATCCTGCTGCTCGTGTCCCTTGCGCATTTTGCGGATTACGCGACGGGGCAGACCATCGTGCAGACCATCGCCGTATGGTTCTTCCTCGGCAACGAGGGGCTGAGCATTTTGGAAAATGCCGCCAATGCGGGCGTGCCAGTGCCAGAGAAGCTGAAAA